>WNFT01000029.1_pt1 | contig 80643 bp, 63 predicted proteins | sample 5400191 | NCBI WGS metagenome assembly WNFT01 (sample SAMN13153359, study PRJNA577476) | soil metagenome | isolation source: 80 cm saprolite under Madrone tree | place: USA:California | collected 2016-06-14 | reverse complement strand
CCCCACCGGGGAAAGGCGCACGCGGGCTTGCCCTTGCGGCCAACAAGCCCACTACCGCGAGCGGCGCAGCAAGCCCGTGCTGACCGTCGTGGGCCTGGTGGAAGTTTTGCGTCCCTACTATTTATGCGCGCACTGCGGCGTCGGCCAATTGCCCGCCGATGTCGAACTGGATATCGAAAATACGGAATTCTCTCCCGGGGTACGCCGCCTGCAGGCGATCGTCGGCCAGGAGGCGCCCTTCGATCATGGCCGCGAACAGATGAGAGTTCTGGCCGGTCTGGAGGTGACTACCAAATCCGTGGAGCGTACCGCGGAGGCCATCGGAGCCGATATCGCTGGCGCGAACAAGCGGAGATCCAGAAAGCCCTCCAGTTGGAGCTGCCCGTGGTTGTCGGCGAGCCGATGCGCATCCTGTACGTGCAGATGGATGGGACGGGTGTCCCGGTGGTGAAGAAAGAGACGGTCGGTCGGCAGGGCAAGAGCGCGGGCCAACCGGCCCATACTCGGGAAGTCAAACTGGGATGCGTCTTCAGCCAGACGAGGTGGGATAAGCAAGGCTATTCAATCCGCGATCCCGATTCCACCACCTACACCGGAGCCATCGAGAGTGCGGAAGAGTTTGGCCGGCGAATCTATGCGGAAGCTTGGGGACGTGGCTGGAGCCGCGCACTCCAGAAGGTTGTGATTGGCGACGGCGCCGAATGGATTTGGAATCTTGTCGACCTGCACTTTCCGGGCGTGATTCAGATTGTCGATCTCTACCACGCTCGCCAGCATCTTTGGGAGGTGGCTCGTCGGCGGTTCCCCAATGAAGAAGGAAAGCAAAAAGCCTGGATGAAGATCCACCAGAAGCGCCTGCTGGATCGCGGGAAAATCGAAAAACTGGTTGGTGCACTCCGTTCAATCGAATCCTCCAACTCCGAACTAATAGAGAAGATTCACACCGAGGCAGACTATTTTGAGCGGAATGCAGAGCGCATGCGATACCCCCAGTTTCGCCGCCAACACCTATTTGTGGGTTCGGGGGTGATCGAAGCCGGATGCAAGACGGTGGTCGCTTACCGTCTTAAGAGGTCAGGAATGTTCTGGACCGTTCGAGGAGCAAACGCGATCCTGGCTCTCCGCTGCTGCCATCTCAATGGCGAGTTTGAAGATTACTGGGAGGCTCGTCGCGCGGCTTAAGTTCCACCTGTAAGTCGCACACCCCCGGCGTACCCCGCAGATTGTTGCCAAGTCTCGTTTCATGTTATGCTGTCTCGTTCTCGCTTCGAAAGACTGAGCACGCCTCAAGACGTGGACGAGGGCGAGAGAATGATCACACTTCTTCCTTCCACGCTCGCAGACAAGCGAATACTAGTTACGGGCGCAAGTGGGTTTATTGGATCGCATCTCTGCCGTTCTCTGATCGGCGCCGGCGCAGAAGTTCATGGAGTTTCCCGAATCCCACACACAGGCGTCGAGGAAGGCCCTCGCTGGTGGCAGGGCGATTTGAGCGACACACAAATCGTCCGGAAGCTCATTTCAACGATAAAGCCGGAGATAATCTTTCATTTGGCCGCTGGGGAGACTAGGGCGAAGCGCGATGTAAACCTCGTGCTGCCGATTTTCAAAGACAATCTCTCAACAACCGTCAACATACTGACCGCTGCCACGGAAACTTGGTGCCGTCGCATTGTACTGCCTGGCTCTCTTGATGAACCGGAGCCCGGGGTCCCACCATCTTCGCCTTACGCCGCTGCACACGTGGCGATGCAGGCATACGCTCAGTTGTTCCATCGGATTTTCCAATTGCCCGTGGTTGTGGCGCGGATATTCATGGTGTATGGTCCCGGCCAAAAGGCTGTGCAGAAACTGGTACCTTATGTCATCCTTGCTCTCCTTCAGGGGCAGAGCCCGAAATTGTCTAGCGGTCAGCGGCTGGTGGACTGGATCTATATCGATGATCTAGTTGAGGGCCTGATTGCCTTGGCCCAGGCACCGGGTGTGGAAGGCAGTGCAGTAGACCTGGGATCGGGATCTCTCGTCACAGTGCGTGCAGTCGTGCAGGAGCTTGTTCGATTGGCGGGTTCAACAGTAGAGCCTGCGTTTGACGCCGTTCAGGACCGAGCGATGGAGTGCGGGCGAACCGCGAAAGTGAATGAAACCTATTTACAAACAGGTTGGAAGCCCCGCACATCATTGGAAAAAGGTTTGAGTCAAACGATCGATTGGTATCGAGCGAGACTTACGAACGAGATCTCCAGGGCCACATCGGCCTAACGGAGAGCGATTTCTGCTTCCCAGTTCTCGAGAAGTGAGTGACTGGGCCTTGGCCAGACGGGGCGCAAGAAGCACACACAAACATCTGGAGCCCATGAGGAGTGCCTATTTGAGAGCGAACTGAGATTTTTCAGGATTAAGAGATGAACAGGTCAGAAATTTTGTCCAGGTCAGCCGAGATGTTCCCCTTCCTATTTCGGGAAATCACAACGCTATCCATTCGCGGATTCTTGCCACCAATTCACAAACACTGGTGGTTTCGGGCGCAGGCTTCCAATTTATTCGGGGACTCAGGATTCCCCATGCGCTATAGCCCTTGCAGGCTTCACATCCCGCCGGACCTGCATTCGGTATATCTGGGCTACTTCGACATGTGGGACCACGAGCCTCTGACAAGCCGTGTGTTCACGAAAACGCTGAGAAGCGGCGATGTGGTGGTCGACGTCGGCGCCAACATCGGATATTTCACGCTTCTTGCTGCCGGCATTGTCGGCCCGAAGGGACGCGTTCACGCCGTGGAGTGCTCACCGGATACGTTTGCTGTGCTTGAGAACAACGTTCGTAAGAACAACCTGCATAATGTAAAGATTTATCCTGTTGCAGCGGCCCAGGAACGAGGAACTATCAATCTGAATGTGACCGCAATCGGACTCTCCTGGCTTCCCCCGCACGCCAACTTGCCCATCTCAGAGGGTGGCCGCAGGACCGTAAGCGTTCCCGCCGTTCCTCTGGACGAGATTATTCAATCGCCAGTGCATTTCGTGAAGATCGATGCGGAAGGAATAGACCTGGAAGTGCTGAAGGGCATGAAGCGCATCATGACCGAAAACCGGAGGATATCAGTGATTGTCGAATGGGCGCCACCGCTGCTTGCAGAGGCCGGCAAAGACCCCCTGGAGCTGCCTCGGTGGTTAGAGGAAGCGGGTTTCCGAAATATCCGCGTGCTGGATGAGCAGCGCCAGCGGCACCGTTCGCTTGAGGAGTGCGTCGAAATGGTGCGCGCAGGGAAGCTCCCCCGCGATTGGGTTGGCGATTTATTCGCGCAGAAAACAGCCGTTAAGGGTTCGCCGTAGAGCTCGACCATTGGAGTTCCGATGTCAATGACCACGCAAGCACAGCCGACAACAAATCAAGAACAGACCGTGTCTGAGCGCGTTTCGCACCTCCGACACCAAACGCTGCAACGAATCACAGCCTCGGCTGTTCAGCTAGGCCGTGAGCGATTGTATCCGGATCGTCGAAGTTGTGAATACCTGTTCCTTACTGAACGTCGCAAATTGTTTTCAGAATGGCTGCAGAAACTTCCTGAGCGCCCATTGCGGGTTTTGGATGTGGGCGGACGTATCCAGCCCTACCGGCCCTTGCTGAAGGGCAGGGAGGGATCGTATTTAGCAGTAGATCCACAAGTAACAGGGCTCGTGAACGCAGTGGCTGTGGGCGAGAACCTCCCTCTCAAGGATGAATCCGTTGATTTAGTCTTGTGCACCGGGATGCTGTGCTATGCCAAGGATCCGGTACGTGTGATTGCTGAAATCCGCCGCGTGCTGATTCCGGGCGGAACGCTCCTGCTGGGAGTCCCAGCCATCCACCCCTATCATGCTGAGAATGACCGCTGGAGATTCTTCCCCGACGGGTTGCGGATTCTGCTTTCCGGTTTCTCTCACGTAGAAATACGCCCCGAGGGGCACTCCTTGTCCAGCTTTTGTTCAATCCTGACGATATGGCTGGACCTTTTCACGGAAAAGTGGGCATTGCGAAAAGCGGTCAAAGAAGTGCTGATTCCGACGCTCAATCGGATCGGCGAGCACTGTGACCACTGGAGCGGCGGCAATATTGCTCTTACGACCAGTTTCAGCGCTCTTGCGCGAAAATGAACGGCCCCCCGCGGTTTAGGACCGTCTGAGCAAAGACATCTGAGTGTGTTGAAAACTCCGATCAAGCGCAGATTTCTTACTTGCCGAGACTATCCCTTCTTGCGTTAGTGAGCGCTACGGGAGGGAAATCATCGATGAGGGCCAACAACTTCGGACACACTCACTTTTCTGCTACTTTCGCCTTGAAGATCAGATCCCCGAAGATCACCTACTCCGACTAATCGATCGCCACGTGGGTCTCAGCGTCGTGCGGGAGGGCCTGAGGAGCTTCTACAGTGCGACCGGCCGTCCCTCGATTGATCCCGAAGTGTTGCTGCGCTTGCTGCTAGTGGGCTACCTCTACGGGATCACTTAGCGAACGGCCTTTGCTGGTGCGCATGCATTTGGGTGGACGGGACGCTTGTGGGCGCTAGCGCTAGCCAGCAATGTCGAGTTTCACGGAAAAGATTAGTGCAAGCAGCGCAGGTTCGAGAACTTTTTTCCCGTAACCGATCTGGAGCAGTGGCCGATCGCCCTGGAGTGATTTGTGTTCAGATTCATCCACGATCGAAAACCTCCAGGAGCAAGAGTGGGAGCGAACCTGACGAAGATCAGGGTCCGCTAGCGGCTCGCTCTTAACTAGAATTTGCCAATCGTGCAAGGAGAGCGAATCTCTCGCCGCCGTAACTAGAGCTGGTTTCAAAAATGTTTGGAGCCGTCTGGAATTAATGAGTTAGGCCGTTGGCTCTGCCACAGCACTTGAGAGAAGACTCCGGTAGATCAAGGAAAGGTAGGCGAGAAATACGATAGTGAAAAAGATCCAGCCGGCGGTGAGATGGAAACGTGCGACGAACTTGGCAAACCCATGATTCCCAACAACGACGAATGAAGTGATGCGAAGGGCATTGCTCAATACGATAACGCAAATTCCCGCAAAGTAAGCGAGAAGAGACCGTTCCTTGCGCAGCCGGTTCCAATCCAAGAACACAACGAATGCGAAAAGGTAGTCGAAAAGGTTGACGCCGTCGATCCCCGAGCAAGCAAGAAGAATCGTCACATCCAGGTCCGGGCCGGCCAGTGTTGGCGTCAATGAACTCCTATAGGCGAGTGATGACACAACACTGTGCGACAAGAAGAATACAAACTTCCCCAGTGCTTGACCATACCAAGGCCATATCGAATTGAAGACGCGCGACGGAAAAAAGGTGAAGAGCACGACGATTGCGGCGAGGGCTTCGGCCTTATATGCGTGCCAGAAAATGAGCCACTCGGCCGAAGGTAGAAGGAGAAAAGTCGGGGCAAGTATCGACAATTTCAGCGCTGCGAGGATCCATCCGCCCGTCGTAAATGTCCCGAAGACCGGTTGAAGTGCACCTTGCATTGCAAGAGCCGCCAGAACGAACGCCGCATGCGCGCCGCAAAACATCGCAATTCGTGGCCTCGAGAGACACTTGCTGCACGAGCTAGCCACCGGATCAAACGCGGAGCCGAGAGGATACCCGCGGCGCCAGACGAGCAATAGGCAGGCGGCCATAGCCCAGAGAGGAGAAGAGCTATACAGAGCGGGGGCTAGGAATTGGTCCGCGGCGATGGCGAACAGCGTCAGAAGCAGCGCGAGGAAAAACGTTCCGGGAACGACGCGGTTCCCTAGCCGCAAGGAAGCATGCAAACTTGAAGTCGCTTGTGGAGTGGCGATCACTGACACCATAGCGTGTTGTCTTCAGCTTGAGAACTCGCGCCAAAGACCGTGGCAAACTACCTGGAATTACCCCGCGTGGCGTCGACGCAGTGCAAGATAACCGGCTGCACCGAGCAGAACTGCGGCTCCCATCCCGACCCCTGCCATCTCCACTGCCTTCACGTGCCGATGGTTCCCCTTACGGTCTCCTTCCCCATCCCTTGCAACAGCGAGACCTGGCGTTGCCAACAGTGCCAGAAAGGCCACGAGCACGAGTCGCTTCATAGGTATTCTTCTCCTGGAAACGACATAAGTAGAGCAAACGGAATGCCAACCTGCGAAGCACTCAGGTCACACCTTCCTCACATTAGCCTCTTGTTTTCTAGGATTTAGGGACTTTAATTCTCTGGCGCTGACGAGTTAGCACAGAGAAACACATTTCGTTCCTATGTTAGGAAATGGATTGCCTGGAGTTTTCAATCAATCTCCTCTAAGCCTGTAAGTCCCTAAATCTAGGAATCCTAGTGCTTCCGGGCCCTCTACAGGCGAGGATGCCTCCTGGCCCGGGGGGGGATCGCCGGAGGTTCCTGGCACACGCTGTGGGCCCCTCGTAGTCTGCGCTTAGCTTTCGGCGCCATCTCCCGCAGAAAAATAGGTGCAGCCGGGGTGATGAAACACCAGCGCGCTAACGCTCGCTTCCGGATCCATCATGAATCCCTCCGTAAGCTGCACGCCGATCTCTTCCGGCTTCAATAACTTCCAAATCTCGACCTGATCCTCGAGACTCGGGCAAGCTGGGTACCCGAAGCTGTACCGTTTGCCGCGGTAGCGCGAGGTAAAGCGCTGCGCCATGGTCAGGTTGGGTGGATCGGGGAAGCCCCAATCCTCGCGGATGCGCCGGTGCAGCCATTCGGCGCAACCTTCCGCCGTCTCAATCGCCAGCGCCTGCAGGCCATGTGACTTGAAGTAATATCCTTCGTTCTTCGCTTTTTCCGACCGGCTGCGGATGCCTTCGCCCGCCGTCACCACGAACAACGCCACGTGGTCGCGCTGTCCATTCTGCGCGGCCAAAACGTAGTCGCTCAAGCACAAGAAATCGCCCTGCCGCTGCCGGGGAAATCGAAATGTGTGCAAAGGCTCCTTTTCTCCCTGTGCAAAAAGCTGCAGGGAATCGCTAGCTGCTTCGGCTTCCAAAAATTGCCAGACGGCCCGGATCTTCATGAACTCTGCGGCTTCTTTCTTCACTTCTTCCATGCTCTCAAAAAGCTCGACGGCCTTCGGATCGCGCTCCGCAAGGCGCTTTTCGAAGTCGCCGCGGAAACCCATGTGCCGCCCGTAGAGCATGAACGGGTTGATGTAGCCCCAGACTTCGCGCAGATCCGGCACCAGGCGGACCTTGCGGTCCAGGTACTGTACTCGCGGAATCGGAAGGTCGGTTCGAACACGCGGCGACCTCGTCACCGTGGGAATTTCTTTCACGCTGACCGTCGTCGTCACGCCAAAGCCGTTTCCGGAAGCAGTATGTTCGCGCACCACCGTTGCGCGCGTCGCCGGATCCATCAGTTCGTTCATCAAGCGCAAGCCGGTCATGGCGTCTTTGGCGTAGCACACGGCCTTGCCGTAGCTCGGGGCAATCTTCATTTGCGTGAATTTAGCGGAAAGCGCAGCGCCGCCGACGAGCAACGGAATTTCGATGCCCGCGTCTTTCAAATCGCTTGCTGTGGTCACCATCTGTTGAGCGCTTTTTACCAGCAGCCCGGACAAACCGATGGCGTCCGGCTTGTGCTCCTGATACGCCTTGATCAACTCTTCCGGTGGTACCTTGATGCCCAGATTGACGACGTCATAGCCATTGTTTTTCAGAATGATTTCGACGAGGTTTTTCCCGATGTCGTGAACGTCCCCTTTTACCGTCGCCAGCACTACTTTTCCGCGCTTGGCCGTATCCGCCTTTTCCATGAACTGCTCGAGGTGGCTCACGGCGGCCTTCATGGCTTCGGCCGATTGCAAAACTTCCGCCACGATCAATTCGTTGGCGTTGAAGAGCCGCCCCACTTCCGCCATGCCCGCCATCAGCGGCCCATTCACGATGTCCAGTGGGGCCGTGCCCTCCCCACGCTTGCGCTCCAGATCCGCAATCAACCCGTCTCGCGTTCCTTCGATGATGTAATTGCTTAGGCGCTCGTCAAGTGGCAGGTCTGCCGCGCGCGCTTTTTCTTTTTTCTTTACCGTTCGAAAGTGCTCGGTGATTGCCGCAATGTAATATTGATTGACAGCCGCGCGCTGCTCCTTGTTTTGCTGCCGCCAATCGGCGGGCACGTCCCTCAAGAGATGTGCATTCGAATGATCGGCCGGAACGTCCTTCGGTGGGTGCGAAAACAGCAGGTTTTCTGCCAGCTCGCGCTCGTGCGTCGGGATGGACGCGAACCGTTCTATTTTTTCCGTGTTTACGATCGCCAGGTCCAGCCCCGCTTTCGTGCAGTAGTACAGAAAAACAGAATTCACTACCTCGCGCGCGCCCGCCGGCAATCCGAACGAAACATTGGAAATGCCTAGAATTGTTCGCACACCCGGCAACGCCTGCTTGATCAGCCGGATTCCTTCCACCGTCTCGACCGCTCCTCCGATGTAATTCTCATCACCCGTTGCGCAGGGGAAGACCAGCGGATCGAAAATGATGTCCTCCGGGCCCAGCCCGTATTTTTCCGTTAGCAACTTGTATGAACGCTGGGCGATTGCCAGTTTGCGCTCTCGCGTGAACGCTTGCGCCTGCAGCTTGTCCTCATCGATGCAACCTACCACCACCGCCGCGCCGAATTCATGCGCGATCGGCACGACGCGCTCGAATTTTTCCTCGCCGTCTTCCAGGTTGATGGAATTGATGATGGATTTGCCCTGGCAATACGTCAGCGCTAGTTCGATCGCCGTCGGATCCGTCGTATCGATCATCAACGGCGCTTTCACCTTGCGGATCAGCTTTTCATAGAACGGCGGAATGTCTTTTTTCTCGTCGCGTTCCGTGCTCTGCAGGCACACATCAACAACTTGCGCGCCTCCGCGCACCTGCCGCCGCGCAATTTCGCTGGCTTCCTCCCATTTTTCTTCCGCCACCAGGTTCTTGAACAACCGCGAGCCGATCACGTTGGTGCGTTCGCCGACCAGCAGCGGCCGCGTGCTGTCCTCCGCCTCAATCGCTTCAATCCCGGAATAAACCGCGCGGTGCGATTCCGCCGGCCTTACACGCGGTTCCTTGCCCTCCGCCATCTGCGCAATCGCCCGAATATGCTGCTCCGTCGTTCCACAACAGCCGCCGACGAGGTTCAGCCAGCCGTGATCTGCAAATTTTTCAAGCTGTGCCGCCAATGTCGTAGGCGTTTCCAGGTACTTTCCTTCTTCATCAGGTAATCCCGCATTTGGATAGCAGGACACGAATTCGCTTGTAAGCTGGCCCAGCGTCCGAATGTGGTCGGTCATGAACTCCGGCCCCGTTGCGCAGTTCATTCCAAACGCCAGTGGCTTCGCGTGTCGCAGCGACGCCCACATTGCTTCCACCGTCTGACCAGCCAACATCGTTCCCATCGGCTCGATCGTCACCGAAATGATGAACGGAACATCGCTGCCGACTTCCTCCGACAGCCTGCGAATGGCGAGGATAGCGGCTTTGATATTCCGGGTGTCCTGGCTGGTTTCTACGAGCAGCAAATCCACTCCGCCTTCGACGAGTCCTTTAGCCTGCACATAGTAGGCTTCCCGCAGGTCGTTGAACGTCACGCCGCCCGTGACCGTAATCGCCTTTGTCGTAGGCCCGATTGATCCCGCCACGAACCGCGGTTTCCTCGGCGTGCTGAATTCATCCGCCGCTTGCCGCGCCAATTCCGCCGAGCGCTTGTTCAGGAAATGCGCATCCGCAGCCAGCCCGTATTCCGCCAAAACAATCGGCGCTCCGCCGAAGCTATTCGTCTCGACGATGTCCGATCCCGCCTCAAAATACTTCCGGTGAATATCGAGTACGACATCAGGGCGCGTTCGAACGAGATTCTCATTGCATCCTTCGAGCGCAGCTCCGCCAAAATCCTCCGCATTCAGGTTGCGTTGTTGCAGCATCGTCCCCATCGCCCCGTCTAGCACGAGGATTCGCTGCGTCAGCAACTCGCGCAGAGCTTTAGCGGACTCGTTCAAGCTAGGCATCTTCTGGACGGTGTTACTCCTTGCCGGATTGTCTGCCGAAATGGTGTAAATGCCATAAAAATCTAGCGTTTCCGGCCACCTCTATTTTACTCACTTTCCAGGCCGATACCTACCCCCGCGCATTAAACGGGTGCTTTCTTCCATCGAATGGTCAATCCGGGGCATCGCAATGCCCAATTCCTCGATGCTATACTGCATTCTGTCTTTGGAGACGAACGCTCGATGCCCCAGCCCTTGAAAATCCTGAATATCGTCGGCGCCCGCCCCAACCTCCCGAAAATCGCGCCGCTGATGCACGAAATGCAGCGCCATCCGGAAATCGAAGCCATCCTCGTTCACACCGGCCAGCACTACGACGAAAAGCTCTCCGACATTTTCTTCCGCCAGATGGGCATTCCCTCGCCGCACGTGAATCTGGAAGTTGGTTCCGGCTCGCACGCCTCGCAAACCGCGGAAATCCTGAAACGCATTGAGCCGGTTCTTGTCGAGCGCCGGCCGGACCTCGTTCTTGTCGTCGGCGACGTCAATTCAACCATCGCTGTTTCTCTCGCCGCCGCCAAGCTCGGCATCCGCGTTGCCCACGTCGAGGCCGGCCTCCGCAGCTTTGACCGCACCATGCCGGAGGAAATCAATCGCATTCTGACCGACGCGCTCGCCGACTACCTCTTTGTCACGGAAGAAGACGCCATCGAGCACCTCCTAAAGGAAGGCCGTCCCAGCGGCAGCATTTTCATGGTGGGCAACGTGATGATCGATTCTTTGCGCCACTTTTTGCCCATCGCCCAGCAGTCCGCTATCGGTGAGGAACTGGCCCTAAAAAATGGCGCTGGCTGGCAGCGCTTCGGTGTCCTGACCCTCCATCGTCCTTCCAATGTCGATTCCACGGAGAAGCTTAGCCAGCTTCTCGGAGCGATCGATGCCGTTGCCGCGGAAATGCCCGTCATTTTTCCGGTGCACCCCCGCACACAGCAGCGTCTAACTGAAGGCGGCATCCAGCATCATTCTCAACTTCGGCTCATTCCACCCGTTGGGTACCTCGATTTTCTCTGTCTCTTGAGCAAGGCAAGTCTTGTGCTCACCGATTCCGGCGGCATCCAGGAAGAAACCACCGCTCTCGGCGTCCCCTGCCTCACCCTGCGGGAAAATACCGAGCGCCCCGTCACCATCTCCCAAGGTACCAACCTTCTGGTGGGTACAGATCCGGGCAAGATCGTCTCTGCTGCGCGTGATACTTTGGCGGGCAAAGGCAAAGCTGGCCGCATCCCTCCTCTCTGGGACGGCCATGCTGCCAAGCGCATAGTTGACATATTATTGAAGGAAGTTCCCCGGGGCCATGCATCGTAGCCGTCAGTAACAACTCGTGAACATGGGCGCCAAAGGACTTGCCCCTTAGGCCAGTTTTCAATAACCTGTCGAACAGTGACTACGAAACGGTCGTCCTCGAAATTGACGGTTTGCATCCTCTCGCCGCACCCTCTGGTGCTGAGCGAATTCGAACGCATTTTAGCCAAGGCCCAATTCAAGGTTGCTCTCAAGCAATTGGAGTCCACGCTCGCGCCCGATCTGCGCACCCTGGAGCCGCCCAAAGCTCAGGTTTACGTCATTGACGCGCATGCCGCTAAGCCCGCCACTGGCGCGCTCTTGGCCAATCTTCTCGAACGTCATCCGGAAGCCCGGCTCATCGTCGTCGGCGAGCAGCACAACGAAGCCAACAGTTTTTCTCTCCTGCGCCTTGGCGTGAAGGGTCTTCTCACCTATGTCGAAGCTCGCGAACAATTGATCCGCGCTCTCCCGCTCGTTGCTAGCGGAGGATTTTGGGTTCCGCGCCAGCTCCTCTCCGGATTCGTTGATTCCATCCTCACCGGCCAGGGCCGCCGCCTGAAGACCGATTCCGTCACCAATCTTAGCCGCCGCGAACAGGAAGTTCTCGACTCGCTGCTGGAGAATCTTTCGAACAAAGAAATCGCCAATAAGCTGAACATTGCGGAGCGCACCGTGAAGTTTCACGTTTCGAACCTGCTCAACAAATTTGGGGTTCGCCGCCGGGCCGACCTCATTCTTCTTACCTTTCAGCGCCGCTTGTCGCAGGCTTGACCTTTGTCGGATTTTCGGGCCGCTGCACCCCGCTTTTCCATTCCCCTGACTGTTGTTTGAGGTAATCTTGAACACGTCTGTTTTGGTTTTCTACCTGACTTGAGGAGAACGCACTGGTGAATATTCTCGTTACTGGGGCAGCGGGTTACATCGGCAGTGTCTGTTCGGAAGCTTTGATTTCGCGCGGCATGTCCGTCATCGCGCTCGACAGCTTGCTTGAAGGACATCGGGCCGCCGTGCCGCCGGGCGCTACCTTTTGCCAGGTTGATCTTGCCGATCGCACTCAGCTTGCAGCCGTCTTCACCAAGCACAAAATTGATGCCGTCATGCACTTCGCCGCCGAGGCCCTTGTTGCCAAATCCGTCCGAGAACCTAGCATCTTCTACGTCACGAACGTGGCCTGCGGCGTAAATTTGCTCGATGCCGTTACACGCCACGGCGTGAAAAAATTCATTTTCTCATCTACCGCCGCTACCTACGGCGAACCGCAAATCGTTCCCATCCCCGAAGACCATCCCAAGGCACCCATCAACCCTTACGGAAAATCCAAACTCACCTTCGAGCAGATTCTGGCCGATTACAAGCTCTACACCGGACTCAAGTATGTGAGCCTCCGTTATTTCAACGCTGCCGGAGCTTCCAGCACCTGCGGCGAGAATCATCGCGTGGAAACTCATCTCATTCCCCGGGTTCTCGATGCCGCCGCTGGTAACTTGCCCCACGTCGATGTTTTCGGCACGGATTACCCCACGCCCGACGGAACCTGCGTCCGCGATTACATCCATGTGCTCGACATTGCCGATTCCCACGTCCGCGCCCTCGAGGAGATCGACCGCGTTACCGGTGAAGCTTTCAACGTCGGCAACAGCCGCGGCTTCTCCATCTTGGAAGTCATCGATGTGGCGGAGCGCATTACCGGCCGCAAGATCCCTCGCAAACTGGGTCCGCGCCGTCCCGGTGATCCCGCCGTGCTCGTCGCTAGCAAGGAAAAACTCAAGCGCTCTCTCGGCTGGGAAGCCTCTCATTCCTCGCTCGAAGAAATTATTGAGTCGGCTTGGGCGTGGAAGCAGAAGCATCCACGCGGGTATACGGATGACGCTATGGCTTCGGCTTAGTCGCTGAATTTGTAGCGAATGATGCACCACAAAGCTTGGAAGCCGTCTTTCCACGTAATCTTCTTTCCCTCTTCGTACGTGCGTCCTGCATATGTGATCGGTACTTCGTAGATGCGCCATTGGTGCTTGGCGATCTTTGCGGTGATCTCCGGTTCGAATCCAAATCGGTCCGATTTGATCTGGACTCCTGTGAGTACCTCTCTGCGGAACACTTTGTAACAAGTCTCCATGTCCGTCAGCTTCAGGTTCGTGAAGATATCCGAAAGCAGCGTCAGCATCCGGTTCGCAACGTAGTGCCAGAAATAATGCACGCGTTGCGGCCCGCCCAAAAACCTCGAACCGTACACCACGTCCGCGCGCCCATCGATAATTGGCTCCAATAAGGCCGGGTAATCACGCGGGTCGTATTCCAGGTCCGCGTCTTGCACCAGCACGATCTCTCCGCTCACTTGCTCAAAACCGCGCCGCAAGGCTGCTCCTTTGCCCTGGTTCGGCGTCTGGAAAAAAAACTTCAGGTTCCGCAACGCAATCGCGTCGCTTCCATCCTGTGCGGGCGCGAACTCCTCGCCATTCGCTTGCCGCGCCGCCATGTTTTCCAGAATTTGCCGCGTTCCGTCCGTCGAGCAATCATCGACCACGATCACTTCCTTGCGCATCTCCGTGTCCAGCACTCGCCGGAGGATCTCATCGATCGTCGTTTTTTCATTGTAAACGGGAATAACGATCGACACCCTCGGGTCGTGTAGCGCGGAGGGGCTATATCGTTGACGGGCCATAATGTCGGAAGATTGTAGCGGCGTACCGTCCGGCGAGTAAAGTCAAGTCCCGTTCTAATCCCGGTCCTGGTTGCGATCGGTCTTTTCGCTCTTCCCCAAACCCGCTATTCTTATATAAGTTCGCGTCGGCTAGAGCATGTATTTTCTCTTCTCTGCGTTCCCTGTGTACGGCCTTTATGCCGACCAGGCGGGGCGAACTCTGTGTAAATTCTTTTTTTTCAGATGCCTACTTTCTTCATCGAACAATTCGGCTGCCGCGCCACGCAAGCCGATGGTGCCGCCATCGAGCGCCAGTTGCTTGACCGCGGTTGCACGTCCGCCGCCACGCCCACTACTGCCGACATCGTTGTCCTCAACACCTGCACCGTTACTGCCTCCGCCGACGCACAGGCTCGCGACGCCATTCGCAAGCTTCACGCCGCCAACCCCGCGGTCCGCCTCATTGTCACTGGGTGCTACGCCCAGCGCGCCCCCGAGGAGCTTGCCACTCTCCCGGGTGTTTCCTGCGTCGTCGGCAATTCCCACAAACCCCAAATTCCGCTACTCATCGATTCGCTCTCGGCTGCCGCACCCGCAAATGACTTTTTCCCCGCCGCAGCCCTTCTTCCGGACTCGACTCTCCCATTCCATTCCTTTGTAGGGGTGCAACATGCGCCCCATCTCGGCAATGTCCTTACCGGCGACATCTTCCAGCAACGTGTCTTCCTTTCCGCTCCCGTCCTCGGCGGGGAAGGGAATCACACTCGCCCCATCCTCAAAATTCAGGACGGCTGCGACTCCCGCTGCTCCTACTGCGTCATCCCCTTTGTCCGCGGGAAAAGCCGCAGCCTGCCGCCTGCCGAAGTCATTCAGGAAATCCAGCGCCTCACGGTGGGACAGACATTCCTGTCTGTCCACTCCCAACCCACACCGCTGCCTCTGCCTGCCCGCGAAATCGTTCTCAGTGGCATCAATCTCGGCGCCTACGGCCGCGATCTTTCGCCCCGCGTCGAATTCGAAGATCTCCTCCGCCGCATCCTCGACGAAACCGCCGTCGAACGCCTCCGCATCAGCTCCATCGAGCCCCTCGACGTTACCCAGGACCTTGTCGATCTCTTTGCCTCGAGCGATCGCATCGCTCAACACTTCCACATGCCTTTGCAGTCCGGCTCCGACCGCATCCTCGCCGCCATGCACCGCTGGTATCGCGCCGAGCACTACGCCCGCCGCGTCGAACTCATCCACGAACGCTTTCCTCACGCGGCCATCGGCGCGGACGTCATCACCGGCTTCCCTGGCGAATCCGAAGCAGACCACGCTGCTACACTAGCCTTTATCGAACGCCTCCCCTTCACCTATCTCCACGTCTTTTCTTTTTCGAAACGCCCTGGCACCAAAGCCGCCGCGCTTTCGAGCGAAGTCCCCGGTGCCACTATTAAGCGCCGCGCACGCGAACTCCGTTCCCTCGGCGATTCCAAAGCCGCCGCCTTCCGCCAATCGCAGTTCGGTCGCAACCTCCGCGTCCTTACCCTTCATCCCTCAAATGAAATGCCGGGTCGGCAGACCCCCGCGCTTTCCAGCAATTATCTCCGCGTCTTCGTGGACGGAGTATTTCTTGCAAATCAATGGTTGGATGTCAGAGTCGGCTCCTGCCGGGAAACTTACCTTGTCGGGCAAGTTTCTGAATCAGTCTTCCTCCAGAGGCAGTAGAATCGTGGCACTCTAACGCGATGCTCACTCTTGGCATCTGGAGTTTTGGCCGCGACTCTTCTGCCGTCCTCGTGGACGAAACCTCGATCGTTTCCGCTGTTGAAGAAGAAAAGCTTAGCCGCTCGACGGGCATGGGCGGGATTCCCCGTCTCGCGATTGCCCGCTGTCTCGAGCAACGCAACGCAAGAATCACCGATGTTCAGCTCGCCGCTTTCCCTCGCCGTCTCACCGTATCCGCCCTGCGCGAGGCCAGGTTTCGTCTTCAGCGCACCTTTTCCGGTTCCGGCGCGGCTTGGGCCCATTCGCTCGGCCGGAATTTTCGAGAGGCTGCTCAACTCCGTCAGACCCGCCGCCTTTACGGCGCGTCCACTCCCTTCCTGTTCTTCGAGCATCATCTCTGCCACGCCGCCAGCGCCTACTATACTTCGCCGTTCGAACGCGCTTTGGTGCTGACCCTTGATGAATTCGGCGACATGCGCTCCGGATCGCTTTACCTCGGCGAAGGCGACGAGCTTCGTCTTCTTCAACCGCTCCGTTTTCCCAATTCTCTCGGCTGGTTTTATTCCCGCGTCACCCAGCTCCTTGGTCTCCGCGCTCGCCGCGATGAACACAAAGTGCAATGGCTGAGCAAGGACGGCAAACCCGATTTCGCTCCCGCCTTTCGAAAGATCTTTCACTGGAACACGGCTGGCTTGCCGGTCCTCGACAAACGCTATTTCGGCCGGGAGCCGGAGGAAGCCACTGCCTTCACCGAAGAATTCCTCCGCGATTCGAAACTCGATCCCCAGGCCGTCGCTTCCGATCCGCAATTGCGCGCCTCGCTCGCGCGCAGCGCCCGCGATGTCCTCGAAGAAATGGTTCTCGCTATCGCCGGGCGCTACTGCAAAGAATACTCCGTAGACTCTTTGTGCGTTGCCGGCGGCCTGTTCCTGAACGTTTTCCTTGTCCGTGCCCTCGAAACTCGCAGCGCGCTCAAGAACGTTTATGTGCAGCCCGTAGCCGGCAATTCCGGCTCGGCCTTGGGCGCGGCGCTCCTCGCCCGGAAGAGCCTTGGCCGCCCCGCGCGCCAATCTCTGCCGCATCTTTACTTCGGCCCGGGTTTCTCCCCTTCGGAAATCAAATCGGTCCTCGACAACTGTAAAATCATCTACAAATACCCCTCGGGAGAAGAGCCGCTTTTCGCGGAAGTCGCGCAACTCCTATTGCGGGACAAAATTCTGGCCTGGTTCCAGGGACGCACTGAATTCGGGCATCGTGCTCTTGGCAACCGCAGCATCCTGGCTTCTCCTTTTTCCGAGTACGTCATCGAAAACGTGAATCAATACATCAAGCACCGCGAGGACTTCCACCCCTTCGCGTTTTCTGCCCCTGCCGAAACCGTCTCGCAATTCTTCGATTGCTCTCCCAATTGCCGCTTCATGGCTTCTCTTGGCACGCTCAAACCCGGTGTGCCGGCCGCTCTCGAACGCTTTGCCTTCGAAGGTCGCACCGTCCGGGTTCACGCCGTCGAACGCGAAACCAATCCTCGCTTCTGGCGTCTCCTCCACAAATTCGGCGAGCGTGCGCCGGCTCCCGTCCTCTTCAACACCTCCTTCAATCTCTTCGGCGAGCCTCTGGTTTCCGATCCCCGCGAAGCCATCCGCAGCTTCTATTGCGCCGGCATCGACGCCCTCGCCATCGGTGATTTTCTCCTTGTGAAGTAACCGGAGGCAGCCTCGTGAAACCCTTCATCGCTGTTCTGTCGTGAACGCAGATGAGCGTCGTAGTCGTTTGTTGGAGCATCTCCGCTTGTCTCTTGAAGAACGGATACATTCCATTTGGAAAAGGTCCTGACATTGACTACGACCCGGTATGTTTCGATTTGAAGTCACGGAAGAAGAATCGGGAATTCTCGATTGTAAAGCTCGACCATGAAGAAATTCTTTGTAACGAGCGAATCAAGGTCGTAGCCGAACTCGCCCCCACCTTGGAGCATCTCGTCAAAACCACCATCGAACTTGCCAACCGCACATAGACTCTTCAACCTTCAAAAATCACCTGCGCCAGCGCTTGACTCTCCGTATGCGTGATGCTGAGCGCCACGCTCTTCACACCGATCTGCTTCGCGATTTTTGCCGCCTCACCGGAAATTGCCAGCGTCGGCCGCCCGCTCGTCTCCCGCACCACTTCCAAATCTACCCATCTCACGCCGCGCCGCCAGCCCGTCCCCAGCGCCTTCATCGCCGCTTCTTTCGCGGCAAACCGCCCCGCATACCGTTCGTACTTGTTCCTGAAACGTTCGCAGTACTCGCGCTCCCTCGTTGTATACACTCGCCTCAGAAACACTTCACCATGCCGCTCGATCGCCCCCTGGATGCGCTCCACTTCCGCAATGTCCACCCCCATGCCCACGATCATGCAGCCCTCTCGGATTCTTGTGTGTGCCGGGGTCTGCCTAAATCCGGCTTCGCTTTTGTAGTGGCGGATCTTTAGACCCGCCAGTTTCTCCGTTCGCTCGACTTCGGCTCTTCACACAAGCGAGATTATACTGGTATTGCCATGTCTCTCACGAATACATCAACCAAGAAACGCAGCAGTCCCGGACTCCGAAACTCACGCGCTCCCCTCGACTCCTGGAGCACACTCAACGTTCGCGGCACGCAAATCCTCCAAGTCCCCGCCCTTTCAAAACTCTCCTGGCTCATCCACGGCTTCAGCACCAGGCCCGGCGGCGTCAGCAACCAGGAAGGCGATAAAGTTCTTAATCTCGGCTTCACCGAATGGGACACCAAAGAGAACGTCCTCGAAAACCGTCGTCGCTTCCAATCCGCCCTCGGTGCTTCTGGCCTCAGACTCATCTCCCTGAAACAAATCCATTCCGACGTTATCCATCTTTTCGACGCCGCCCCCACCGAGCCCTGCCGCGGCGATGCCTCCGTCACCAACCGCCCCGGCCTCCTCCTGGGCGTCCAAACCGCCGATTGCGTTCCCATTCTCCTCGTCGATCCCAACAAGCGCGCCGTCGCCGCCATTCATGCTGGCTGGCGCGGCACGCTCCAGCGCATCGTCGTCAAGGCTATCGGCCAGTTGCAAATGCAGTTCAAATCCAAGCCTCCCGATCTGTTCGCCGCCATTGGCCCCTCCATCGGCGGGTGCTGCTATGAAGTCGGCACCGAAGTCGCCACCCAGTTTCTTTCCCAGTTTGCCGAAGCCCCCGAATGGTTCGACGAATTTCACACCGGCGACGAGCCCAATCCCATTCAGTGGCTGAACATGATGCCTCCCGGCCACCAGCCCCTGCCCAAGAGCCTCCTCCTCGACCTCCGCAAAGCCAATCACGCCCAACTCCTTGGCGCCGGCCTCCGCGCCCCAAACATCTTCGTTAGCGACCTGTGCACTGCCTGCCGCTGCGACCTTCTCTTCAGCTACCGCAAGGAAGGTGCCCAAAGCGGTCGCCTCTTGTCTGTCATCGGCATTCGCTAACTCTTGGTCCGTCATGAGTTTGTATTGGAATTGACTCTGCATAGAACTGTTTCTTGACTGCGGGAGCTTGCTCCCGCTCTTCTTTTTAGGCCTCGCCCTTGTGATTTTGCCTTTCGCGAATTGGCAAAAACATATTCTTTAGAACCAATCGTCTACGTGGAACCTATTTTATAAACTCTTTCTTTTGTTATTCATCCATGGAATGGGGGGTGTGGGGGTAGCGTTTTCTTCGTCCTGATCACTGAGGATTGACGACTGACGCCGGAGAACTCTGGATCTGCAGTAGTGCCAACTGCCCGCACGCGGCCATCACGTCCCGACCGCGCGAGTAGCGCACAAATGTCGGCACGCCTCGATCGACCAGCATCTGCCGGAACTCCTCAATCCGCTCCGGAGAGGACTCGCGGTAGGGAAGTTCTCCCGGGTTCCACGGGATCAAGTTCACTTTCACGCTTTTCAACGGCGTCAGCAGCCGCACCACGCGTCGCGCATCTTCCACCGCGTCATTTATTCCGCCGAGCATCACGTATTCAAACGTCAGGTGCTCCCAAGTCCGCAGCGGATATTCCTTGCAGGCGTGCATCAGCACGGAAAGCGGATATTTCTTGTTGATCGGCATCAACGCGTCGCGCTGTTCGTCATTTGACGCATTCAGCGAAATCGCCAGCTTCGGCCGCACCTTCTCCTGCGCCAGCCGCTCAATTCCCGGCACGATCCCACTCGTCGAAAGCGTCACGCGTCTTGGAGAAATACCCATGCCCTCTCGGTCCAGCAGGATGCGCACCGCGGCCATCACCGGCTCGAAATTCAGAAGCGGCTCGCCCTGCCCCATCAGCACAATGTTGGTCTGCGGCGCGAGTTGCATCTTGTGCTCTTCCAGCGGCAGCAGAACTTGCGCCAGAATCTCCTCCGTCGTCAGGTTGCGAATCAGTCCCAGTTGCGCTGTCAAGCAAAAATGGCAATCCACGGCGCAGCCTGCTTGCGTGGAAATGCAGATCGTCTGCCGCCCCTCGCTCGGCATGAACACCGCTTCCACTGAAGCGGGTCGCGCCAATTTCTCCTCGCCGCCTGGGAGCCCAAACAAATACCGCACCGAGCCATCCGCCGATGCAAACCGCTGCTTCACCTCCGGCAAAGTAACCGACGCTTCCTTGCTCAGCCGGTCCCGCAGCGCCGCCGGAAGATTTGTAATCTGCGCCACATCAAATTTTCGTTCGGAGTACAGCGCATGATAAATCTGCGCTCCGCGAAATGCCGGCTCGCCAAGCGCCGCGCAGAACGCGCGCAACTCTCCTTTCGATTTGCCCAGGAGTTCCATCAGTCCCTTGCTCGTCCACGGAGAAATTCTCAGCACTTCGGCGGACGTAAGATACAGATTACCTCTTTTCTTAACCTCGTTGCTTGGTCACCTCATTACTTCATTCTGGAATCGCGCTATAATTCATTGGCAATCCTCGCTTTCAGGATTGTCCGGTCACCTGCTTTGCAGCCGCACGCAATTCGGAGGCTTTCCATGGCGCAGAACGTAGCAACGGAACAACTCGCGATCGCGGAGTGGGTCAAGGGCCTCGCCGCCATCCCGGTGCGCGAATTCACGCTCCAAAATGTTCAGGACTACGTCGTTCGCCACGCCGTCCTTCCTGAGACACTCGACAAATACTGCTATTTTTCGAAGGGCTGCTACACGCGCAATCTGATTTTCAGGAATGATCTTTTCGAGTGCATGACCGTCTGCTGGGAAGTCGGCCAGCACAGCCGCATTCACAATCATCGCGATCAGAACTGCTGGATGTCCGCGCCTATCGGCCGGCTACGGGTTCAGAACTACCGCGTGGACCGGCGCGACGCCGCTCACGGCACATGCAAAATTAGCCCCACGGACACTTACGATCTCGACGCCACGCATCCCGCGTACGTGAATCCCATCGAGCCGGTCCACGAAGTCATGAACCTGGCTGAATTCGACCAGCGCGCCGTCAGCATCCACATCTATTCGAAGCCCTTTGATACTTGCGAGGTCTATCTCCGCGACCAGGGCACTTATTCCGACGTTCCGCTCTTCTACACCAGCGAATACGCCAAACTGAACTCCGCCGAAAAACTTCTGTAGCACGGGCGCCAGATGGTGGCTCCTTAGAAGTCTTTAAATGTCGGGCTGAGGAGTTCTATCTCGAATGCAATTTGTAAGTCGTTGTAAAACCAATCCTTAGCCGATCCCATGCTTCTGTTTTTCCTTTCTGCCCGGCCTGTGCCACAATGTCACTATGGCCACAGAAACGCGCGACATTCAGAAGCACGTTTTGCCAAACGGCCTCGTGGTCATCACCGAAACCATGCCCCATGTGCGCTCCGTTTCCGTGGGCGTCTGGGTCCGCAACGGCTCCCGCCGCGAAGTCCCCGAAGAGAACGGCCTGGCCCATTTCATGGAGCACATGGTTTTCAAGGGCACGGAGCGCCGCTCCGCCGAAGCCATCGCCCGCGAAATGGATTCCATCGGCGGCATGCTCGACGCCTTCACTTCCAAGGAACAGATCTGCTTTAATGCCAAAGTTCTTGACGAGCACTTGCCCATCGCCTTTGACATCATCGCGGATCTCGTCCTTCGCCCGAAATTCGATTCGGAAGACGTGAAGAAGGAACGCCAAGTCGTCCTCGAAGAAATCAAGATGGACCTGGACAATCCCGAGTATTTGCTTCACGAAATTTTCACGCGCGGTTTCTGGCCGCAACATTCGCTCGGCCGCCCGATTCTCGGCACTCCGGAAACGGTGAAAGCGTTCAATCGCGACTCGCTGTTTGCGCGTTTTCGAGAATGGTTCGCTCCGGATCATCTGGTGGTGACTGCCGCGGGCAACGTCACTCACGAACAGGTGTTGGAATTGGTTCAGCGGGAGTTCGGCCGCATGAAACCAACGGGTCCAGCGGAAAGCGACGGCGCTCCGCGCACGGAAGCGCCCATCCATCTCGAAGCCAAGCGCGACCTCGAACAGGTACACGTGTGCATCGGCGTCCCGTCGGTTCCCCTGGGCCACCAAGACCGCTTCGGCGTTGCCGTGCTCAACAATCTTCTTGGCGGCGGCATGTCCTCGCGCCTTTTTCAGAACATTCGCGAAAAGCAGGGTCTCGCTTATGCCGTTTTCAGCGAGCTTACGCCCTATTCAGACGCCGGAATGATGACCGTCTACGCCGGTACCGCTAAGGAGACGGTCGGCCAGGTCATCGACCTGACCATCCGGGAATTTCGCGCTTTGAAGGAATCACCCGTCACCGAAGAAGAACTTCGCCGCTCAAAAAATCATCTCAAGGGCTCGCTGATGCTTTCACTCGAGTCCACCAGCTCCCGCATGTCCAATCTCGCCCGCCAGGAATTGTATTTTGGACGGTTCTACACGCTCGACGAAATCCTGGACTCCATCGAAGCCGTGACCCGCGATGAACTTCAGACCCTCGCCCGGCAATATTTCCAAGCCGGCCAAATCGCCGTCACCGTCCTTGGCCCCCTCAACGGCTTCACTCTCGACCGCTCCCGCCTGGCTTGCTAATCAGCGCACGCGTTCGGTCGTGCCGCGCTAATCACGCGTAGATCAATTCAAGATTGTCATTCACGGCGCATTCCGCTTAACCTTCTGTACTGTCGGTATCTTCGAATTATTCAGAAAGGAGCCTCCATGCTCTGCCCAGCCTGTCACAAGGAGGGTTCCTTTGCTGAAGTTTGCCCGCACTGCGGAACTTCCCTCCTGAGTTCCCAGGGGCAAACAGCAAGCGGAGATCCTTTCATTATCAAGGCCAATAGTCCTCCCTTTCATCTTTTGAAATCGATCTTCGCTGTCGGAGCCGCGGGCGTCGCGTGGGCATTGATTGTCTATCTCTCTTACCTGCGTACCGTCCGATGGTCCGGGGGTGTGCGCCACGCACAGTCCACCGGTTATTTTACTGGCAGTTTTCTGACTCCCGCACTGATTGCGGCGTTTGTCGTTTGGCTGATCAACCGGGGCCGGAAAGATAAGATGTCGTGGGCTTATAAGCAATTATTAGCGGCTTTTCTGGCACTGGGTATCACGCTGGTTTCTTTTGCGGGATCGCTGCGAGAGCCCGCGGGCTTCCATGAATCCGCCAAGAAACAGATGGGCCACCTGATCAAGCAAGCAGCGGGCAAGGAGGCTGTTACTCCGGATTCCGAATGGTACGAGGGACCGTCACGCCAGTTTTTTCGCGACATTCTGGCATTCAATCAGGAATACACCAACGCGATTCAGTCGATTGACCAGTCTTCCCTGGCGAAACTCTACCTACCAGAATCGTACGCAACACGCGGGGGCATGCGTACGACGATTGCAGAGCTTCATGCGCTTTTAGAAGCCGATAAGAAATATGAATCACTAGATCCGGTCCTCAAGAAAATGGAAGTGAATATCTCCGCCACGTCCGCCTCAGAGTTTCAAAAGAACGAGTTTCTTAAGGGATTTCGCGGCAGCGCGGATAAGGCGCTTGCACCACGGGGAGAAACGTTGCGGGCCGAGGAAGAATGGCTGCAGTCGTCGATCGATCTCTACGAATTCACGCTCGCCCACTTTGCGGATTACAAGGTACAAGGCAAAAAGCTGATATTTCACGGCCATGGATTGCTCGGAGAATTTCAGGACCTACAATCAAAATCAATCGCTCTCCGCAAAACGGCCATCGAGTCCAAGCACAAGTTTGACGCTCAGCGAAACGATACTCTTTCCCAAGCGGGGATGACTCGGGCGGACCTCTCCTCTCCAGCGTCCAAAGAAAAGTAGCTGATTAAGCCGAGTGAGGACGCACGAAAAATAACGGCGGATCATCGTTCACCGCCGCTTGCTCAACGACTTTATGCTGCTCCCGCCTCGCCTGCCGAGGCGGTGCTTCGGCCATTCAGATTCCTTGTTTGGTGACAAGAGCTGTTCAAGCGATAGCTAATTCAAGCCCATCTGTGATGTTAGCCGAGGCAGCGTATTCAATGTGCAGAACGCGCCTTGGGGCATGCGATTGTGATTTCGATGATGCATGCACGATAAGAGGCCGCATCGCTAGAACGCCGCCGCATGGCACGAGGCAATCGATGGCGGCAACTCGCGTCGCGAGATCATGGAGTTCCTCGCCGCTTTGAACACCAAGCGTGTGAGTTTTGGGCAAGACGCGCAGGGGTCCATTCTCAGCACTTGAGTCATCCAGGTGCAGCCGCAACGCAAGCACTTGCGACAATGTATTCGCCGGAGCGTGCGCATAAATCACACCATCCTTGACTGACCATGGTCCCCAGCCGCATATCTCATGCCGTTTGCGAAGCGGCAAAGCCGTGTCCTGGTGCCAAACTACAAGCCAGTTTGCGGTCGGTGATTTATCGAAGAGCGTCGCGCGAAACGGAAACACATCCCCGCCAAGAATTTGCTGCGCGATTCCCAAAAGCCGCGAACCTCGCGCCATCGCCGCAACAGCTGCGAGTTTCATGGCATGGCGTACACCGGCCCGGCTTCGCGGCAAGTTTGCCCGGCTCAATTCTCCGAGCAGGTGATCAACATCCTGCTGCGCGATCACGTTGGGAATGATTCCGAATCCCTGTTCCTGAATAGTCTTTGCCCAAATCAACGATTTTTCTTCCCTCGCTGGCGTTGCCACAGTGAGTGAACGTCCAAGCCGGGCTAAACTTGCGTGGCGCGGTCGGCGTTGACGGCGGCGCCGATAATTCCCATTTCGTCGCTGGTGGAGATCACTTCAAAACGGCTGCCCTGCAGCGGGCTCATTTTCACCATCTCGTGCAAGAGCCTGTCCAGCAATCCGATGTCGATGAATCTCACGTCCGGCCCGGTAACAAAAAACGTTCCAGGGCCTTCCATGTGGATACAGGTGGCCGTGGCGGCGGCCAAAGCGCGATGGCACAGCATCACAAATTCCGCACAACGCGCGTCACCCGCGCGAGCGTTTTCAAAAACTTCTTCCGGCTCGAGGTCCAGGAATCTCAGGCGTATGGAGCGGAGGCCGAGAATTCCTTCGAGATGTCCGCGTCCGCCGCAACCGCAGAAGTTTTCTTTGGGATCCAGAGTAACGACGGAGTGTCCGCCTTCCCAAATTCCTTCGCTCGAAGGATAGCGGCCGAACCCAACTCCGTTACCGAGGGTCCACACGCGCAAGAGCTTGTTCAATTTTCCTTGCGTCGCGGCGATTCCCGCGGCCATGACGTCCGCGTCATTAAAAATACGAACATGCGCTCCCGCGAGTTTCCCGCTCAGCGCGGCAGTTAGCGCACCTTGCAACGCAAATCCCTTGGCCTGATGGAAGTTGGGCGAATCCTCGACCACGCCGTTTCGGATGATGCCCGGAAAGCCGATGCCGATGGCGGCGATTTTTTCTCCGCCCGCAACTTTGTCGACCTGTTGGCGAATGCAATCGACGATGCCTTCCGCGGGCATGGACTGCAGCGGGTCGAGCGACTGCGGTTTTTCCGGAAAGACGCTGAGCGGACCGAGAACCTTGTGGCCTTCCACAAGGCCCACGGCGATATGCTCCATCACGAGTACACCAACTGTCCTGCGCATGTTGCTCCTGCTCATTCTATTGAATCGAAGTTTTCAGCAATCGACTCCTCATTCGGAGGTAACTAGCCCCTAACCAGCTTATTAAGGCCATTGAACGCCGCCGCCTTATAGCACTCCGCGAGCGTCGGATAGTTGAAGACGGTGTCCACGAAATATTCCACCGTGCCGTTTAGAGCGAAAACCGCCTGCCCGATGTGCAACAACTCGGAGGCCCCTTCTCCGATGATGTGAACTCCGAGCAATTTCTTGGACGTGGGATCGAAAATGAGTTTCAGGCGTCCGGTGGTATCCCCTCGAATCTGCCCGCGAGCAATCTCCCGGAAATAGGCCATCCCGACCTCGTAAGGAACACCCTCGTCGGTGAGTTGCTCTTCGGTCTTGCCGATGAACGAAATCTCAGGAATGGTGTAAATCCCATAAGGATAATTCGCGCGGTTGGAGTTCGTCGGCATGCCAAACGCTCTGGCAGCGGCGATGCGTCCTTGCTCCATGGAGACGGAGCCCAGGCTGGGAAAACCGATCACGTCTCCCACGGCAAAGATATGCGGCTGCTTGGTGCGATAATTTTCATCGACGGTGATGCGGCCTCGCGCGTCCGCTTCCAGGCCGCCCGCAGCAAGATTCAATTCATCCACGTTGCCCTGGCGGCCCACCGCATAGAGCAGCGCCTCGCCGGAGACTTTTTTCTTGCTCTTGAGATTGGCGACGACCAACCGATCCGGCGTTTCTTCGACGCTTTCGACTTCCTCGTTCAGGCGCAGCGTGACGCGGCGGTCGCGCAAATGATAGCAAAGGGCTTCGACCATTTCCGCGTCGGCAAACTCGAGCAAGCGCGGACGCTTCTCAATCAGCGTCACGCGCACGCCTAGCGTCGCGAACATGCAGACGTACTCGACGCCAATCACTCCGCCGCCCACCACAATCATGGACTTGGGAATCTCCGGCATGCGAAGGATTTGATCGCTATTGATAATGGTCTTGTCATTGAAAGGAACGAGAGGAGAAACCGCGGGCTTCGTGCCCGTGGCGAGGACGATGTATCCGGCTTCGAGCTCGGATTGTCCGCGCGAACTTGTGACTTGCATGTGATGAGCATCGAGAAAGCTTGCGGTCCCCGTAAGGACATCGATGCCGTTGCGCGACAGTTGCGCGCGAATCACATCGATTTCCGTTTTGATGACGTTGAGAGCGCGGAAGGAGAGGTCCGACATGGTGATCGGCTCCTTCACGCGATAGTTGACGCCGTAAATGCTTTGATACTGATACCCGGAAAGGTGCAGGACGGCCTCGCGGATGGTCTTGCTCGGAATCGTGCCTGTATTGATGGCCGTGCCGCCAATCACTTCCAGCTTCTCGACGAGCGCGGCGCGCTTGCCAAACTTCGCCGCTTGAATCGCAGCCCGCTGGCCTCCAGGGCCGGAACCAACCACGATGAGGTCGTACTTTTCCATGGTCGCCGCGGGAGTATATCATTGTTGCAATCGCATAGTCCCTGTTGACGCGCGTGCAGCGCTCTGCCATCATTTTGAGAATTTGTTTGGGCGCTGCCAGGATTTTTGAGTGTAAGGAATTTCCCGAGGGGTGAACGATCGGCTTGCGGGTTTCCATACTAGCGTCTGGCAGCTCGGGCAACATCACGTTGCTCGAGACCGGGCGAACCCGCCTCCTCGTGGACGCCGGACTCGGCAAACGCGAAACGCTTGCGCGCCTCGCGGCCGTCGAAAGAACCGTCGAGCACATTGACGGCATCCTAATCACTCACGAACACACCGATCATTGCAACGGCCTGCCGCAAATGCTTGGCATTTGGAAAGCGCCGCTCTACGTTACCGAGCCGACCATGGATGCGATGAAGCGCATCCTCCCGGAGACATTTGGCAAGCGGCTCAGGCGGGTCGAAACCATCCAGCCAGGCCAGCATTTCACGATTGGCGACATCGACGTACACGCGTTTGCGATTCCACACGACGCCGCCGATCCCATCGGTTTTACGTTCCGATCGAATGGCGCAAAGATGGCTATCGTCACCGACCTCGGCTACATGCCGGAGCTCGTGAAGGTTCATCTGCGCGGAGCAGATTGCCTGGTGCTCGAATCCAATCACGATCTCGACATGTTGAAGGTGGGGCCGTATCCGTGGCTGGTGAAGCAGCGCGTCCTGAGCCGGACGGGGCATCTCTCGAATCACGCCGTAAGCGAATATCTTTGCGATCCTGACGGCTTCGATGCGATCGCGCGGTATCTGGTCCTAGCGCACGTCTCGCAGGAAAACAATAATCCCGATCTCGTGCGTCTTTCCGCCGAGGAAGCCTTGAAGCGCCGCCCCTCCGAGGCGGCCTTCACCGGCGAGCTCCTGGTCGCCTCCCAGCACGTGCCGCTCAAACCGCTTGAGCTGTAGCAATTATTTCGATTCGCATAATTTGAATTTTCAATCGCTTTTCAGGCGACTCTCTACTAGACTGGTATCGTCTTGGTAGAGGTGCGGAAGCCATGAGTAGCGGGGCGCGCAATTCCGATCAGCTTCGGACGCCCACGCGAAAGGGGTATCCAGTAGTTGTCTTCCGCCGAAATCGCAGCGGTAGCTGAAACCGCGGCGGTTGGGGAACAGGTCCAAGGCCTGTTCACTGTCATCCGATCATTCGGATGAAGCGCTATCGAGAGGCAGCAGCCTCGATTTGTATCCTCGCGGTTCCTTCCTTTCGTTTCGCTCATCCAGAAAAGCCCGGCAGAAATGGATCTGTTCGCATTGACACGCGCGCTTGTCGACATCGAGTCGACCACCAACCACGAGAAAAACGTGGGCGATTATCTGTTCGCGCATTTGTCCGCGCTTACTTCGCTGCATAACGGCCGAATCGCGCGAATCGCCGCGGAACCGAATCGCGACAATATTTTTGCCGCGTGGGGCGAACCAGTCGTCACGCTTTCCACGCACATGGACACGGTGCCGCCGTTCTTTGCTTCTAGCGAGGACGGAGAATTCATTTGGGGCCGCGGTTCCTGCGACGCGAAGGGAATTATCGCCGCGATGATTGCGGGAGCGGAAAAACTGCTGGCGGGAGGCACGCGGAACTTTGGCTTGTTGTTTGTCGTGGGCGAAGAACGCAATAGCGCTGGGGCAAGGGCGGCTGCGGCAAGTCCGCGTGGTTCGCGATTCCTTATCAATGGAGAGCCCACGGAAAATCGCCTTGCTCTTGGTTCCAAAGGCGCGCTGCGTTTTGAACTCACCACGCATGGAAAACTCGCGCACTCGGCCTATCCCGAACTCGGCCATTCGGCCATCCACACGCTGCTCGATGTTCTAAACGACATTCGCCAGATTCCGTTGCCGGAAGACGCATTGCTGGGCCGCAGCACCCTGAATGTCGGCACCATCAAGGGAGGGCGCGCACCGAACGTCATGGCGGATCACGCCGAAGCGGAAATCATGTTTCGGACCGTCGGCGATCCCGCAAAGCTGCGCGAAGCCGTGTCCGCCGCGACTGCGGGGCGTGCCGAGGCTCGCGAAGTGCTGCACACTCCGGCGGTTCAGCTGAGTCAATTCGACGGTCTGCCCACCACCATTGTCGCTTTCACGACGGATATTCCCACGTTCGACGGAGCGTGGGGGCAGCCCTTCCTCATCGGGCCAGGCAGCATTCACGTCGCGCACACTGCCGAGGAGCGCATCTCCAAAAAGGAATTGTCCGAAGCGGTAGGCATTTACGCGCGCCTGGCGACGCAGCTTCTCACGACCGGACGGAGCAGAGCATGAGCGTAGGGCTCGCCATTGTCGGTTACGGAAAGATGGGGCGGCTGATCGAGCAGCTTGCGCCCGAATACGGTTTTGACGTGCGCGCGAAATTCGATGGGCGGAGCAATCCGCGCGGACAGGTGCTTTCTGACCAGACGCTTCAGGGAGTGGATGTAGCTGTTGAATTTACTTCGCCGGAGGCCGCTCCGGAAAATATTCGGCGGCTTGCCGCGATGGGCGTTAATTCGGTCAGCGGGACGACAGGGTGGTTTGGTGATCTTCCCGCGGTCCGCGAAGCCGTTACGAAAAGCGGAACTGGGCTTGTTTGGGCGCCCAATTTTTCGGTGGGCGTAAATCTTTTTATGCAAGCGGTGGCGCACACCGCGTCGCTTTTTGCGAAGCACGCGGACTACGAAGCATGGGGCTGGGAAATTCACCACTCCGCGAAAAAAGACGCGCCTTCGGGCACGCTAAAAAAACTTGCGGAGGAGATGCGAACGAACGGCTTCCATCGACCAGTGTGCTTGAGCTCGAATCGCGCCGGCGCGCATCCGGGCACTCATGAAATTGGCTTTGATTCGCCCGCCGACACTATCACGCTGCGCCACACGGCGCGCAGCCGGGATGGTTTTGCGCGCGGGGCATTGCGGGCCGCGCGATGGATCAACGGCAAGCAAGGCGTATTCGAATTTCGCGAGATTCTCAGCGAATTAAGCTGAGGAAATGTAGCGGCGGCCTATCGCTGCCGCCAGCTTCGTTTTTTGGAGTTGGATAAAAAAGCCAGGAGCAAAGACCATGTTTACCGGGACCGGAACTGCACTTGTCACACCATTTCGAACGGATGGCTCTCTCGATGAAGCCGCGCTGCGCCGATTGGTGCGGCGGCAAATTGATGCGGGCGTTGACTTCCTTGTTCCTTGCGGAACGACCGGCGAGAGCCCGACGCTGACGCACGAAGAACATTTGCGTGTAGTGGAAATTGCAGTCGAACTCGCTAAAGGGAAGGTCCCAGTGCTGGCGGGCGCGGGCGGTTATAACACCGCGGAAGTGACTGCGCTGGCGAGCGAGTTGGCCGCCATTGGCGCGGATGGAATTCTCTCCGTCACACCGTATTACAACAAGCCGACGCAGGAAGGGTTATTCCAGCATTATCGCGCGATTGCGGAGGCCGTGTCGCTGCCGATCATTCTTTACAGCGTGCAGGGACGCACGGGGGTGAACATCGAGCCAGCCACGGTGAAGCGGCTGGCGCAAATCAAAAACATCGTGGGCATCAAGGAAGCTTCGGGAAACGTGTCGCAAATGGCCACGATTCTCAATGCGGTGCCGGAGGACTTCATCGTGGTCTCCGGCGACGACGCCATCACGCTGCCGCTCATCGCGCTTGGCGGCCGCGGAGTCATCTCGGTGGTGTCCAATGAAATTCCAGCGGAAATGTCGCAGTTGACGCGGCTTGCGTTCCGGGGCGACTTTGCCGGTGCGCGCGCGATTCACCGGCGCTATCATCCGCTCATGGAAATAAACTTTGTCGAATCCAATCCCATTCCGGTGAAGGCCGCGATGGCGGAAATGGGCCTGCTCGAACCGGTGTGGCGCTTGCCACTCGTGCCGCCCAAGGCGGAGAATCAGGCGCGCATCCGAGCGGTGCTTGAATCGCTGGGACTCGTTAAGAGGGTGCATGCAGCCTTCGCAAATTGAAAAGTTGTTTGACGAAGCGCCCGCGCATTACGAGGAAGAACATCAATGGCTTTTCCGCGATTTCAAGGCAGCCCTGAATCGCGGTGAGATTCGCGCCGCCGAGCCAGATGCCTCCACAAAATCCGGCTGGCGGGCAAACGCGTGGGTGAAGAAGGGAATTTTGCTTGGCTTTCGAATGGGCGCCATCGCGGACATGTCCATTGACGCCGCGAAGCAACCGTTCTTCGACAAGTCCACGTATCCTGTGCGTGCTTTTGTAGCTTCCGACGGCGTGCGCATTGTTCCTGGCGGCTCCAGCATTCGCGATGGCAGTTACATCGGCCGCGGCGTGATTTGCATGCCTCCGATGTTCGTGAACGTGGGCGCTTACGTTGGCGAAGGCACGATGATCGATTCGCACGCTCTGATTGGCAGTTGCGCGCAGATTGGTCGCAACTGTCACATTTCCGCTGGCTCGCAAATCGGCGGCGTTCTCGAACCGGTGGGCGCGCTGCCGGTAATCGTTGAAGATGAAGTTTTAGTTGGCGGAAATTCAGGCGTTTATGAGGGAACCGTCGTGAAGAGCCGCGCCGTTCTTGGCACCGGCACGATTCTCAATCGCTCGATTCCGGTTTACGACCTGGTTCGCGACAAGGTCTACACGGCCACTGAAACCGAGCCGCTCGTCATCCCTGAAGAAGCCATTGTGGTGCCTGGATCGCGCGCTGTCTCGCATCCAAGCGGCGCGAAGTTGGGGCTCGCGCTGCAAGCTGCCGTGATCGTGAAGTACCGCGACGCCAAAACCGAAGGCCGCATCCAGCTCGAAGATATTCTGCGCTGACAGGAATCCCGCTGGCCGTGCCCCTTGCCGTTTGATTTTTGCGTAGTGAGTCAGTTCTCGACGACTCGCCTTCCGCTAGACATGTTGATTTATACTCACTGGCTGGGTAGGAATGCAGGCGCGGTGGTGACGGAAAACTCAAGACGTAAGCGCGCAGCAACAGCTATTCTCTTTTCCCTAATCGTGGCATGTCTGGTGGGGTTCGGAGGACTTCTCGTGGGCTCGTATCGATGGAGTCATTTCGGCATACCAGCAAGCGATCCCGATGACACCGGTGTTTTCCTTGCGGACTCCTCGTTGCTGGCGCTGCGGCCATTGGCGGGGGTATAAGGTCCTTGTGGAAGTTTTGGCCTCGCGCCTTATCAAAACATCGCCAACCAGCGCCAAGGTTAACGACCCCCTGAAATTAAGGCTCTACCGCGTCAGGACTTTTTCAAAAAACTGCAGCGCCCGCGGATCGTTTGATTGCCCGAGCCAAAACATGGCCTGTTTGCGAACCGCCGGATTCCGATTGGTCTGCGCGACTTCGATCAACTTAGGCACGCCTTCATCCTTCGGCAACTGACTGAGCGCAAAGACCGCTTTTTTCTTCACTTCGGTGTCGGGGTCGTTCTCGATCGCGCCGGTAATCGTGCCCACGGCCTTCTTTCCTGCTTTTTGCGCCAGCCAAAAAAGCACTTGTCCGCGTACGTGCGAGCTGGTGTCGTCATGCGCCATGCGAATCATTTCATCCAGCGCTCCAGCCTCGTGGCTGACGGAAAGCGCAAACGCCACGTGAGCACGAACGGCCGAACTTGGATCCGTTCTCGCCATGCGCTGCAGGACCGTCAATCCGGGCTTGCCACGCGCGGCTCCCATCCAGAATGCTGCTTGCCTCCGCAAGCCTTCACGCTGCTCCGGCGCTGTAAAGGATTCGAGCGCCCGGTCAGCCGATGCGTCCGCATGAAGCGCAATTGCCGTCAACGCACCGTTGCCAATCTTGCGCTCGCCGTGGTCTTCAAAATCCGGACTACGCACGTAAGTAGTGAGGAGCGCCACACTCTCCGGCGCTTTGACTCCCGTTAGCCAGATGAACGGCAGCCCGCCCGCATCCAGCGCGCAATCTTCCGATGCGACGCGAATTTTTACGACCTGCTTTGCTTCCAGGCGGTAGAGCACGACAAGTTGCCGCGCCCCTTCCAGCTTGACGCTCCCGTCCGCGTGCGACGTGCTGATGGTTCCGCCGTTTTCCCTTTCCAGACGGCAAGTTCCGCAATTCCCATCATTCCAGTTGTTGTCGCAGCAGACGCCACGCTCGCCGGCAACCTCCTCGACGCTGTAGCCGATCCACTCGGGCTTTTCGGCTTTTCCTGAGAGCTCGCGAAAGGTCGCATCAAGACTTGCGCGTACTGCTCGTGTCTCCAGCTTTGCATTTTCAATGCGCGGAGTCTCAGATGCCTCGATTGTGGCAGCGCCTGCTTGTCCTGTTTGGGCCGGGGAATTGCCCTTCGCCAGTTGCACGGCTGCAATGCTGATTCCGGCCACGATCATCGCGAGCCCGAGTGCTTTTCGCAGTGAAACAATTCGTTCCTCTCGCATGGTTTCTCTCCTACTTTTGCAGCAATTCCATCAGGTAATCGGTGCCTTCTTTCGAATGCATCAGCGACAATTTGGACACCGCTGTCTTCTTGAGTTCCGGATCCTTTTCGCTTCGCGCAATGGCCACCAGGGCTTTTGCGTTGCCCTGGAGAAAAAACGCGTTCAGGACTTCTGCTTTGAGCGCGTGATCTGTTTCCTTAGCGTAAATTTCTTGCAACGCTTTGCCCGAGTCGTCCGAGTGAATCAGTCCGAGGTTTCGAATCGCTGCTCGCCGCAAATCCGGGTCCTTTTCTCCTTGCGCTGCTTTCACGAGCCTGCCTGAATCGCCCGCAAGAAAAAATGCCTGCAGGATGTCCCTGCGCAGATCCGTCGAAGTTTCCGCCTGGTACAACTGCTCCAATTCGCTCGTCCCATGAACCAGACCTAGTTGCCGGATGGCCTCGCGGCGCAGGGACTCATCCTTTTCGCTTTTCGCCGCGGCGAACAGGCGCTCGTGATCACCGCCGATCATATAGCTGCGAAGAATGGCGTGCTTCACAGAGGCGTCGCTGCTCGAAGCGTAAACCTCGGCCAGAGTTTTCCGCGCTTCACTGCCGCCGAAGAGCCCCAGGTATTCAACCGCCTTCCGCTGGAGGTCCGGATTGGTTTGGCCTCGCGCGATTCTGCCCAGAATTTCGCGTGCTTGCGCCGACCCGCTTTGCGCCAACACGAAGAGCGCCTTCGATTTTTCCTTCGGAGAGCCTGAACCATTGATCACTTTCTCGAGCAGGGGCAGCGTGCGTTCCGGGTCGCTGCTCATCAGCCCTTGAATGGCTAGCATTTTCAATTCTTCGTCGCTCTGGTCCGCTGGCTTTACGGTCTGACCGGTCGATTGCTTCACTTCGATTTCCAAAGCGGTGGCGTCCTTTTGCCAGCGGCTTTGCGGGAATCGCCGCTTCATGTCCGCAATCGTGGCCAGAGCCGTGTCCCTCTTGCCCAAACGGTTCTCCGCGTACGCCTTCCAGTAAAGCGCGGCATCCGTTTGCGGACCGTTCATGTCCGCGAGCTGCCGGAATTTCTCCGCGGCGCGGTCGTAGCGGTCGTCGTCCAGGTCTTCGCGGCCGTCGTCGTACAATTCTTGCAGCCGTTCGATTTTTTCCTGCGCCCGCTCTCGGGCTTCTTGCTCCCGTTCGCGTTTTTCCTCTTCTCGTTCCCGCGCCTCCTGAGCATCTTGCAGGGAATCCCCGGACTGCATGGGAATTGCTTTGAGCAGGCGAGCGCGCGTGATTGCCGGCGCCAGCAGCAGCGCGGCGATTGCCATCCAGGCCGCGCTTGCCTTTCCAACTGAATTGCCGATGGTCATACTTTGTTCCTCTCTCGTTTCGCAGAATCGTTTTGCGGCGCAGGCTTCGTGCCCTCCTGCCGTTGTTGCAGTTCCTTGTTGACCACACGAACTTTGAACAGAATCCCGCGCGCTTCGATTTTTTTCTGAATCGCTTCGAGCTGCGCCGGCGTTACTTCTCCCGGGCTGTGCGCCACGTCCAACAGCACACGCTCCAATTCGTCCAGCACGCTGGCGAGTCCCGCATCGCCTTCTTGCAGAGCGGTCTGCCGGTACAAACGGTTTTCCTGCAGCAAATCTTCCGCGCGGCGTTGCTCGGCCGAGATGTCCACTTCTTTCTGCTTGGGGTTGTCCGGGGCCTCGTTCGAAAGCTCGATCAACATCCGCTCGGAGTGGCCTAGGTGTTCGCCCACGGCGACCACCAGCACGCGTTCCCGCACCTGTTCTTTGCTCGCGGCATTGTCACTCGTGCCGCCCCGCTTGGTGATGCGCCCGGCGACAAATGCCGCAACAATCAGCGCAACAATCCCGCCCACCGCCGCGAGCCGCCGCGGTTCGAACCACAGCTCCCACCAACGGTCCGGTTTCTCCGCCAGACGCGGCGCAATTTCCTTCCAGACCTGCCGTCCGTAGTCTGCTCCCGGATCCGGTACAGGCAGCGTATCGAGCGCCGCGAGTACCGCTTCGATCCGCTCCAATTCCGCGCGGCACCTTTCGCAGCCGGCCAGATGCTCTGCTACTACGGCACGCTGCTCCGCAACTCCTTCGCGATAAGCGATCAACTCTTCGTCCTTCATGTGTTTCATGATTCCGTTCCCATCGCGCGCGCCTGCGCTTTTGTTTCCACAAACGGCTGCAGCGCATGGCGCAATTTCTGGACTGCTCGAAAGACGGTGTTTTTCGCCGCGCTCGAACTCGATTTCAAGACTCCCGCGATTTCTTCGATCCCGCAGCCTTCCCAATGCCGCATCACAAAAGCCGTTCTTTCCGCTTCCGAAAGAGCGGCCAACGCTTGCTCCATCTGTTTTCGCAATTCGAGACTCTGCGTCAACCGTTCAGGCGTCGGCGCTTCATCCTGGACGCGATTCACGGGATCGTTTTCCATTCCGTCCCGGTCTTCGGCTTTCGACGTTTCCCGGCGCGCTTCTTCCTTCTGGCGCTGCCGCAAGCGGTCAATGGCGTAGTTCGCGGCAATTCGATATACCCACGTACCGAAATTCGCTCGCGCCGCAAACTGGCCGAGCTTTTGATACCCGCGCAAAAACGCCTCCTGGACCACTTCTTCGGCATCGTGCCGGTTCCCGGTCATGCGATAGGCCAGCCGGAAAACACTGTGGCTGTGCCGCTCAACCAGAACGCGATAGGCATCGCGATCGCCCGCGAGCGTGCGCTCCACGGCGACGGCGTCGCTCTCCGCGATGGCCTGGGTGCTATCGACGCTCTGCTGCATCCGAGTCATTAGACAGGATTCGAGGCTTGCGGTTAGGTCGGGCCTAGGGCCTTATTTGTCAATAGGATAGGCCTTTTCGGGCCGATTCATCGCCATTCTCAAGAGAGACATTTTCCAATTGCGCGGCAGGGAAGCCGCTTGGGAATCGCATATCTTAAGTGGCCGCCTTCAGATCGCCCGCCGGTTCACTCGTATCGCAGAGCGACAATCGGGTCCACTTTCATCGCGCGCCTGGCAGGTAGGTAGCACGCCGCGAGGGCCACGATGGCCAAAATCGTCCCAACTAGCGCAAATGTCATGGGGTCCGTCGCGCTCACGCCAAAAAGCAGATTGGCCATTAAGCGGGTGAGACCCAGTGCAGCCAATAGTCCAATGAAAATTCCGATGGCTGTCAGCTTCATGCTTTCACCCAAAATCTGGCGTAACACGTCGGTTTGTTTTGCGCCGAGTGCTATGCGGACGCCGATCTCATGTGTGCGATAGGCGACAAAGTAAGAAATGACACCGTAAATTCCCAGGCTTGCCAACCCGAGCGCGAGGAAGGCAAAGACTTCCAGCACAATCATCGAGACGCGGCGCGTGGCCAGCGAGTCGGCGATAATCTCTTCCATCGTTTGCGCTCCGAACATCACCTGATCGCTGTTCATCGCTTTCAGTCCGGATCGGATTGCCATACTTGCCGCCTGCGCATCTCCTTCAAAGCGCACCAGCACTCCCGTGCCGCTCGCGGACTGCCGCATAGCCTCATCCGGAAGCTGCATGTACGGAGAATAGAGCTGCGTGCGGAGCGATTGTGTGTCGTCTGAATCGAGGCCCCATTGCTTGACGTGGCCCACCATACCGACAATCTCGGCGACTCCTCCCTTGTTATTCAGAATCACGCGCTTGCCGATCGGATCCTGGTCCGGGAAAAACTTCCGCGCGAGAACATCGTCGATGACGATCACACGTTGCGAATGCTCATTGTCTTGCGCCGTAAAAAACCGCCCGCGCTGCAGAGGAATTCCCATCACCTTCAAATAATCTTCTTGCACAACATAGCTCAACGCCCAGTTCATGTCGTTGTCGCTCTCGGGCTTTGGTTTTCCTTCGATCCAAAACAAAACCTCATCGTCGCCGCTGAGCGGCACTGCGGCCCACGAAAGCGAAACTGACTTCACTCCCCCTGTTGAGTTCAGTTTGTCGTGAATTTCGCGAAGTGCGGCGCGAATCGCTTCCGGGTTAGCGTCTCTCATGGACGGAGGAAGCGAGACTCCAAACGTCAGCACGTTGTGCGAATCGAAGCCCGGGTTGACGTTCCAAAGCGCATTCAGGCTCCGAATCATCAAGCCCGCTGCAATTAGCAGAACCAATGCCATAGCCATTTCCGCCACAATAAATATTCCCTGCGCGCGTTGCTTGCCCCCGCCCGATCTTTGACTGCCTTCTTTCAGGGTGTCCTGCAAGTTTGGCTTTGAGATCTTCAATGCCGGCACCAGGCCAAACATGACTCCACAAAGCAGCGCAATGCCCATTGTGAAAAACAAAACGCGCACATCTATTGCGACCTCGTCCATACGCGGCAAACCCGAGGAAAGATACCGCAGGGCCCCTTTCGTGCCCCACGCCGCGAGCAGCAGGCCAAGTCCGCCTCCCGCCAGAGCCAACAACATGCTCTCCGTTAGGAGTTGAAGCACGATTCTGCCTCGGCCTGCGCCCATCGCCGCGCGAACGGCAAATTCACGCGTTCTTCCCGTCGAACGTGCCAAGAGTAAATTGGCCACATTCACGCATGCGATCAGAAGCACGAATGCGACCGCCGCAAGGAGCACCAGCAGCAGGTGCTTGACCTCACCCACCATGCGATCCTTGAGCGGGAAGACAGCTGCCCCGATCCCCTTATCCACATCCGGGAACATCGCCGTCAGGTTCTCCGACACGCGTTTCATGTCACCCCGTGCTTGTTCGACGGTGACACCGGGCTTTAGCCGGCCAATTCCGTGAAACCCCAGTCCCGCTCCCCGGTTTGCCACCAGTGGATTTGTCCATTGGCCCAAGGGAGCGAACACATCGCTGGTCCCAAGACTTCCAATCTGCAACTTGGGCTTCGTGGGGATCACACCGACGATCGTATAGTTGCGCCCGTCCAGTGCGAGTCCTTTTCCCAAGATGTCCTGTGCAGCGCCAAATTTCCGATTCCAGAATCCGTCGCTGATAATCACAATGGGACTCGCGCCAATCTCGTCCTCGCCTTCTGTGAACAAACGTCCGATCACAGGCTGCACATTCAGCAACGTAAGCAAGTCCGAAGAAACGAATTGAGCCTTCAATTGCTCCGCTTCGCCCGCGCCTGTGAGACTGAAAGAGTAGCTCCGGGAAATCCCCATCATGGAAAATGTCTGGTTTTGCTTCCGCCAGTCCTTGAAATTTGGAAACGAAATTGATCCAGTGTCAAAATTCGGCTTGCTCTCGGCCAGCCAGACTAGTTGTTCGGGGTGTGGATAAGGAAGTGGATTCAGCAGCACTCCGTTGACCACGGAAAAGAGCGCCGTGTTCGCGCCAATCCCCAGCGCCAGCGTCAGGATGGCCACCGCCGTGAATCCCGGCGACTTCGCGAGCATTCGCACACCAAACTGCAAGTCTTGCATTAGCCGGTCGAGAAATCCTCTTCCCCATGCATCGCGCGTTGTTTCCTTCACCAGCTCCAGATTCCCAAACTCTCTTCGCGCCGCGCTCGCGGCTTCACCTTCAGCCACTCCGCGGTCCATGCGCTCTCGCGCCGCCATCTCCAGGTGGCTTAACACCTCGTCCTCAAGTTCCTTTTCCCGCTTCCTCTTGCCAAAGAGTCCGTCCATCCAGCTCATCGCGATTCCTCTTTTCCAATTTCTAGTTTCTAGCTTCTATTCGTACCGCAGCGCCACCATCGGATCGACTGACGAGGCTCTTCGCGCGGGTATGAAGCACGACAGCCCAGAAGTTGCGACCAGCAGCAGGACCACGCCCGCGAGGACCAGCACATCGATTGAACTGTCCTGAATCAAGCGCGCCAGCAGGCGATTGAGCGCAATCGTAAGCAGTACTCCCGTTAGAACACCGCCGGCCACGCTCGTCGCCGCTGAACGGAAGACCATCAGCAGGACATCTTTGCCGCTTGCTCCCAGCGCCATGCGTATGCCGAATTCGCCCGTTCGCTGGCTAACGGCGTAGGAAATCACGCTGTACAATCCGGTGGCCGCCAGCGCCAGCGCCAGGATCGCAAATCCCGCAAACAAAGTTGCCACGAGGTGCCCCTGTTGCCATTCCGGCAGCCCGGTAATCCATCCATCGAGATCGCGAACATTCCTGGATGCTTGCTGGTCGGGATCGACAGTGCGAATTTGTTCACGAACAGCGCGGAACATCGTGAGCGGAGGAACCCTGGTTCGGACGAGGATCTGCGTGTATTGCGGCATCATAATTGTGTACGGCACAAACACGGAGGGCTTGACGGGATTGCGCAGCCCGTCATCGCGAGCATCGCCTACGATACCGATAACCTGAAACCAACTGTCGCTTCCAGGGACCGCCAGGCTAAACGGAGGTTCGCCCTTAAGTGCCGGCACGCGAATCTCGCTGCCAATAGCATCGCCATTCGGAAAATATTGGCGCGCAAGCGTCTGATTGATCAGCGCCAGCTTGGAGCCACGCATTGTCTCGCTTTCATCCCAGATTTGTCCTTGCAGCAACGGAATGTGTAGCACGGTGAAGTATTCGGCACTGATAAAGTTGATCCGCGCCCGCTGCTGTTCCGCCGCCGGCTTCCCGGAAATTTCGAAGCGCTGTTCCCATCCGTTATCGGGAGGAGTCGCGTTTGTCGAAATTCCCGCGGAAACAACTTCCGGCGCCTCGCCGATTTTCTTCAGGAGCTGGCCGAAGTACGTCCTCCTGGCCTCCCAGGTGGTGTAGGCGTTGTCATGCATCGGGATGCCAACCGACATCGTGTTGTGCGGATCATAGCCAAGGTTCACGCGCATCATGCGCACGAACCCGCGCATGGCCACGCCCGCTCCGGCCAGCAGCAGAAGCGTCAGGGCAATCTGGCCCGCGATCAGGACGCTGTGCGTCCTTCGGCCACGGACACCTCCCGTAATCTTGCGTGTGTTCGCTTGCATCACTCGGGCTACATCCGGACGCGCGGATTGAAGAGCCGGTGAGATGCCAAAGACAATGCCCGTCACAAGGGCAAGGCTGACGCTGAAGAACAGCACTGGCAGGTTGATGCTGATGGCCGCTTCATGCGGGAATGAAAACTCCGGCAGCCAGTTCACGATCAGCTTCACGAGGCTGTTCGCCAGCGCCACTCCAAAGATCGCTCCCGTAAACGAGAGCATCAGCGCCTCGGTCAGCAACTGCCGCACGATACGAGACTTTTCCGCGCCGATCGCCGACCGAACCGCCAACTCGTGCTGGCGCGCCGTGCCCCTGGCCAACAGCAGAATCGAAACGTTTCCGCAGCCGATCAACAGCAGCAAAGCCACGGCAGCGAGCAGCAGGTACAATGTCCCGCCGATATCCGTGACGAAATGGTCGTTCAATCCTTCGATTGCCACATGGAAATGCTCAGGGAAATGCGTTGGAGTTTGCTTCGCGAATTGCTCCACGAGTGACTGAAACTCCGCGTTTGCTGCCGCGCGTGTAATCCCCGGCCTGAGGAGAATCATGGGGAAATAGGTGCGCGCCGGATCGGCGGTGAGCTTCAGCGGCAAATAGACTTCGCCGTCGCCCCAGGTAAACCGCGGCCGGACCACTCCGACAATTGAGTAGCTTTTGTGGACTAGCTGAATATTCTTGCCAACAATGTCGGGATCGCCGCCGTAGTGCCTCTGCCAGAATTGATAACCCAGCACAGCCACATTCTCAGGATCCCGGCCATCGGGCGCATCCGACGGCAGCAGCCCTCGCCCCAGGAGCGGCGGCACGCCAAAATGGATAAAAGAATTGGGAGTTAGATACACGGCCTGGACGTTTTCTGGAAGATCGCCTTCCGTCGTGGTGAGGTCCCAGCCTTCCATGGCGGCAGAGCTCTCGATACAGCTCGCCTGCCGAAGCTGCTGCAATTGCGGCCCATTCAGGTTTATGTAACGGCGGTTGCCGTTAGCGTCGCGGACCACCACGTGCACCATGCGGTCTGAATTGGCATACGGGTAAGGGTTCACCAGGACGCCGTAAACCACGCTGAACATCGCTGTTGTTGCACCGATGCCCAGCGCCAGCGAAAGAATGGCCACGATCGCGAACGCCGGATTCTTCAGCAGCATCCTCAATCCGTAGCGCGCATCCTCGGCAACGTTTCTCAACCACGTCCATCCCCAAGCGTCTCGCGTCACTTCCTTCACCAATTCCACATTCCCAAATTCCCGCCGCGCGGCGTGCTTCGCCTCTTCCTTCTTCTCCCCTCGCTCCGCGCGCTCTCGGGCCGCCATTTCCAAATGGCTTTGCACCTCTTCCGCAAGTTCCTTTTCCCGCTTCCGTTTGCCAAAGAGTCCACTCAACCAGCTCATAGCGGCTCCCCTTCTTTTCCCAATTTCAAATTTCGGTTTTCCATTTTCTAATTCCTATTCGTACCGTAGCGCCACGACTGGATCCACCTTCATGGCTCGTCGCGCCGGTACATAACATGCGGTGGCTGTGACACCGGTCAAAAGCAGAATGACCCCCACGTAAGTCGCCGGGTCCGCTGCTCCCACGCCAAAGAGCAGGCTTGCAGCGTAGTGCGTCAGACCGAGCGCCAGCGCGATTCCCAAAGCAACGCCTGCTGCGGCAAGACGCATTCCCTGGGTCAAGACCATCCTCAACACATCGCCCTTCTCCGCGCCGAGCGCTGCTCGAATCCCGATTTCGCGCGTCCGCCGCGCGACTTCGTAGGACACCAGACCGTACAGCCCGATACATGCGAGCAATAAGGCCAGCGCGCCGAAAAAACCAGACAGCCGCGCAACCAATCGCTCCTTGAAGATTTGCCGGTCGATCTGCTGCCGTTCCGTCCTAACGTGGAACACCGGCAGATTGCTGTCCATCTGATTCACTGTTTCTCGAACTTGCGGGACCAACCTTTCGGGCTCCGCCGCCGTGCGCAAGGCAAACGACACCGTCCCGCCTGTGCTGGGCACATAGGTTGTCGGCTGAACGCCGCGGCGCAGGTGGTTGTACTTGGCGTCGGCGACGACGCCGACGATCTCCCAGCCTGGACTATTCAGCTCGCCCGTTTCGGCATTCGCTTGCGATTCCCCAAACCGTTGGCCGACAGGGTTTACCTTGGGAAAATAGCTGTGCACGAAGGCTTGATTCACCATGGCTGGAACCGGCACGACGTTTGTGTGTGGAAGGGGGTTCACCTCTGGTTTCGAGCCCGGCTTCAATTTCGCTGCAGCTTGCTCGCGCTGTGCATCGAGTGCGGCTGCCGTCACTTGCGCGCGGTCAAAGTCCGTCGCGTTGAATTCGCGCCCGTCCACCAATGGAATCCGCATGGTCTTGAAAAATTCCGCGCCAACCGGAAGCATGTCCGTTTCGGCGCGCTCATCCTTTGGCTTGCCGGGGAGGTGGAAATCCGTCGTCCAGAGCCCGCCTCCCAGCAGCGGCCTCCAGGAATAGCTGACCGACAAGACTCCGGGAATCGCAGCGATGCGGGCCTGAAGGTTGCGGTAAAACTGGCTCGCTTCGGCGGACTTGTAACCAATCAGCTTGGGATCCAGGCTGAACGTCAAAATGTTTCGCGTGTCGAAACCCGGATCGACATTCTTGAGCTTTTGTAGCGTGCGCACCAGCAGCCCGGCGCCGACCAAAACGACAATGCTCAGCGCCACCTGCGCCACGACCAACCCGCTCCCCGTGCTCAAGCGGTTCCTGGAGGGATGGGCCGTTATGGAACTGCTTCCCGAGCCTTCCTTTAGCGATGGCGTCAAATCGGTTCGCATGCCGCGAAATGCGGGCGCGAGGCCGAAAAGGACACCCGTCAGGATGGAAACGGCGGCAGTGAACAGCAGTACGCGTGCATCGATTTCGGGAGTGAACGCCGCCGCCTCCTCAATCGTTGCGACAAACGCCGTGATGGACGCGATGCACCAGGACGCGAACAAAAGGCCAAGCGCTCCTCCGCCGATGGAAAGCATCAGGCTCTCAGTAAGGAGCTGCCGGAGGATTCGCCCCCGCGATGCTCCGAGCGCGAACCGCACCGCCATTTCCTTCTGCCGGGCCGCAGCCCGCGAGAGCAGCAATCCTGCGACGTTGGCGCAGGCGATCAGCAGTATGATTCCCACCGACAGAAGCAGCACATAGAGCGGCGTCGAAATCTCAGTTCGCGTGCCGGTGAGACCTTGCTCTGCCGGCGTCAAGGAGATGGCCGCGCCATCCTCAGGTTTAAACATGGCAGTTGTTTCGTTTACAAAAATGGTGTTTACGGCAGCTTGGGCCTGCGCGCGCGCCGTTTCGGCCTTCAGCCGTGCAACAACGACAAGCCACCAATTCCGGGCGTCGGCATCCCGGTTATCCCAGGGCTGCTCGAGTCGTGGTTGCACGGAGAGCGGGATCCACAAATTAAAAGCATTGCCGGGGGATAGCGCGTCGAATCGCTGTTCAGCCACACCCACGATGGTGCAAGGGACTTTGTTCAGAAGAATTTTCATCCCGACTACGGAAGGCGAACCGCCGAACTCGCTGCGCCAATAACTGTAGCTGAGGACCACGGCGGGCGATGCGGAAGGCGCGTCGTCAGCTGCGGCGATCAGCCGGCCGACGGCCGGTTGGACGCCGAGCGTTTCAAAATACTGGCCTGAAACGTATCCGGCTTGGCTGACCATCTTCGCCGCCCCGTTGCCGCTCAGGTCCAGGCGATCCGCCCAGGCGAAAGCGGCCACGTTCGAAAAGAACCCGCCCAAGGAGCGAACCTCATGGAAAAATGGCTCGGAAAGCGAGCACCCGCCGGCAGATGCCTTGTCGCGCACGCCCTCACAATCCCCGTACGAACTGGAACTCCAGTGCTTCGGTTCTTTGTGAGCGTGCCAAGCGAGAACCACGAGTTTGGCCGCATCGCGCACCGGCAACCCGCGCAACAGCGCCGCATCGACCAGGCTGAAAATCGCAGTGTTAGCCCCAATTCCCAGTGCCAGTGTTAGCATCGCGATGGTCGTGAACCCTGGATTCTTGCTGAGTGTCCTCAGCCCGAACCGCATATCTTCGTAAAAATCCTCAAGCCACCTCCATCCCCATACGTCCCGCGTCACTTCCTTTACCATGCCCAGGTTTCCAAATTCCCGCCGCGCAGCGTGCTTCGCCTCTTCCTTCTTCTCCCCTCGCTCCGTGCGTTCCAGCGCCGCCATCTCCAGATGGCTCCGCACTTCCTCTTCCAGTTCTTTCTCCCACTTCCGCCTGCCAAAGAGTCTGCTTAGCCAGTTCATGGCGGCCCCACCTTTGCCAATTTCGAGTTTCTGAATTCCATTTTCTAATTCCTATTCATATCTGAGCGCCACCATTGGATCGACCTGTGAGGCTCTTCGCGCAGGCAAAAAACTCGCAATCAACGCGACGCCAATTAGCAACACACTCGCTCCTATTAGACTTATCGGATCGTTCGGTTGCAGGCCAAAAAGCAGTGAGCCGGCGCCGCGAGTCGCGGCGAGGGCGAGTGCGACTCCTAGGGCTGTGCCAAGTGCGAGCAAAACGATTGTTTGCCGCAAGACCATGCCGACAATGTTCCCTGGGCTCGCACCAAGCGCCATTCGAACGCCGATCTCATTTCGGCGGGTCACTACGACGTAGGAAATGACGCCATAAAGCCCAATCGTGGTGAGTAGCCCGGCCAACGCACCGAAAAAGCCCGAGAGCAAAGCCATCATCCGTTCGCGCACAAGTCGGTTCTCAATGTCTTTCCGAAACACGCTGAAATCCGACCGGATTTCCGGATTCAGCTCGTCGAGTCTTGCCCGGAGTGCGGAGAACACGGCTGAAGGCGGCGACGAAGAGCGAATAAAAATGGAAACCCAAGGGCCGAAAGCGGGAAACTGTGAAGCCGCGCCGAAACTCTCCGGTGGCGTCTCTTCCCGTAATCCCGCGTACTTTGTGTTCCTCACCACACCGACAATCTCGTATTCCGTTGAGGGATAGCCCGGTTCAACCACGGATCGAAGAGTTTTCCCAATCGGATTTGCGCCGCCCAGGTACTTTCGGGCAAATGCTTCGTTCACGATGGCGACATGAGGCGATGCCTGGGTGTCACGATCGTTGAAATCGCGTCCTGCAAGCAGCGCGATTTGCAGCGTCTCGAAGAAGCCTGGACTTACCCAGGTGAATTTTGACCATCCTTCGCGGCCATCCATTTGTAAACCGAGCGTCCAACTGCTTCCGTCCAACGGTATGTGCGTTGAGGTAGCTGCGGATTCCACCTTCGGGAGAGAGCGAATCTGCGTGAGCACATCTCGAATCATGGCTGGGTATTGCCCGGCATCCGGCAAGCGCATGGGTTCCAGGTTTATGAAAGCCAGCAGAATGTCCTTCTCTCGGAAGCCTGGATCGAACGTTGTTAAGTTCCTGAAGCTGCGGATGAAGAGCAGCGCCCCCACAAGCAACACCAACGAAACTGCGATTTGCGAAACAACCAGGATTCGCTGGAAGGAAAAGCGTTCGAGCCCCGCCGTAGCACCACGGCTCCCTGATTTGAGCGCGTCGCTAGGTTGAGCGCGAGACGATCGAAATGCCGGCACGAGGCCGAACAACAGGCAAGTCGCTACGCCAATCGAAGCGGTGAAAAAGAGCACACGCCAATCCAACGCCAGGTCGAGTTCTAACACATTGCGTTCCGTGCTGAGGAGCCACAGGATGCTCCGCCCGAATACCCTTGCCAAGTACAGACCTAGGAATGCGCCGCCTCCGGCCAGGAGCAACGCCTCCGTGAGCAACTGACGAACCAAACGCCATCGCGAGGCTCCGCACGCCAGCCGCACTGCCATCTCGCGTTCCCGCGTGCCTGCGCGCACCAGCATCAAGTTCGCAAGATTCGCGCAGGCGATGAGCAACACGAGGCCGGTAATCCCTAAGAGCAGCCACAGTGACGTGTCATACGCTTTGCGCAATTGACTCAGCCCCTTCGCTGCCGGATACGCCGACAGCCGAAATGCGCGGTAGGTGCTCCGGGACTTCGCGCTGTACCCGTCGGGCTCCGTCGCTTCAAAGAGGCCGGGACTTATAGCGTCGAGCTGCACCGAGGCCTGCTCGATGGTCCAACTCGGCTTCAGACGCCCCATCACTGTCAGCCAAAACAGGTCACGCCGGGCTAAAACTGGGCCGGCGCGAAATGTGGTAACGGAGCAAAACGGCAGAGCGAGATCGAAAGTGTTTCCGACGTCAAGACCGAAAAAGCTGGGAGGCGTCACACCGAGGACTTCGGCAGGATGGCCTTGGATCAGAAGCTTGCTCCCGATGGCCGAATCTCGGCCGCCAAACTCGCTCTGCCAAAACCCGTAACTGATGACGACGCCCGAGATGCCGCAGCCGGGGCGGTCGTCGTCGGCGGCGAACAGGCGGCCTCTGGCGGAGTACACGCCCAAGACAGCGAAGGCGTTACCGGTAAGCCAAAGAGCCCGAACCCGCTTTTGCTGTGAACCCTGGCCGACAGTAACTTCATCGCTACCAGACCAGGCAAAAACGCCGGAAAACGCCTCTTGGCGGGCGCGGAGTTGCTCGAAGAGCGGGTAGGTGAGGTTGGTTTCACGATTGCTGATCCCAAACCCGTGATTTCCATCCTTGATCTGCACCAATGCCAGGGACTGAGGAGCCGAGACCGGCAAACTTCGAAGACGCACAACATCGAGCAACTGAAAGATCGCCGTGTTCGCGCCGATGCCCAGCGCCAGCGTCAGCACGGCCACGGCGGTGAAACCCGGATTCTTCAGCAACATTCTCAATCCATAGCGCGTATCATCAATGACGTCTCTTAGCCATCGCCGTCCCCAAACGTCTCGCGTAACCTCTTTCACCAATCCCACATTCCCAAATTCCCGCCGTGCCGCGTGTTCCGCCTCTCTTGCTTCGGCGCCATGCTCCGCGCGCTCTTGAGCCGCCATCTTCAAATGGCTCTGCACTTCTTCTTCGAGATCCGCTTCCCGCTTCTTCCGCCACCAAAAACTCACCTGACACCTCTGCGTTTCCTTGCTTCCTTGCTCTCTTCCTCGTGCCTAGTCCTCAGGCTGTAGCACGCCCGCAATTGCATCCGAAAGCTGCGACCACTTCGATCGTTCTCTTGTCAGTTGTTTCTTTCCCGCGGCCGTCAGTTGATAAAACTTTGCCCGCTGCTTGTTTTCGGAGATTCGCCATTCCGCCTTAATCCATTTCTGTTTTTCCAGGCGATGCAGCGCCGGATACAGCGAACCGGTATCCACCTGCAGCAGCTCCCCCGATCGATTCCGGATCGCCACGCTGATCCCATAGCCATGCTGCGGTCCCCATTGCAGCGTCTGCAAAATCAGCAGGTCCAGTGTTCCCTGCAAAAGCTCAATCCGGTTCTGGTACCGCTCTTTCTTTTCTCCCATGCTCTTTTCCCTCAGTAAGGTCTTTCCACTCAAGATACGCTGCCCAACTGCTTCCGCCACGACGCTTGCTCACTCTCACTACTAGCTATTGACGACGGAACCCTATCCTTTGTTCCGTCCAAGGATGTTGACATTCTACTCCCCAGGCTGTAGACACCCTACACCCTGTCTTCGTGCAACTCTTGTGCCGCGCCGAATCAGCCCGCAAACCCTTGCTGCCCACGGTCTTATCCAGCGTGCAGTGCCTCGCCCGGACCTCGCAACTGCTCGCTTCCGCCATCAGCCTTCCCAATTTCGGACACTCGCCCGGGCTACGGCCGTCCAGCGTAGCGCTCTCCAAGTGCGGTATCATGGGATCAGCGAACTTTTGCAAAATCATCTTTTCGCCGCTTAGGAGAAGGAAGTGATTCCACGCTACACGCGCCAGGAGATGGGCCACGTTTGGGGCGACGCGAACAAGTTCGCCAAGTGGCTGGAAGTCGAGCTTGCCGCGACGGAAACTCTCGCGGAGGCTGGGCTGGTCCCGAAAGATGCCGCGGCCGCAATCCGCTCGCGCGCCAAAATCGATGTGGCGCAGATCCATCAGATCGAAGCCCGCGTAAAGCACGACGTCATCGCTTTCACCATGGCTGTCGGCGAATCCGTCGGCGATCCCGCCGCCGCGCGCTGGCTGCACTACGGCATGACCTCCAACGATGTTGTCGATACCGCGCAGGCTCTGCAAGTTCGCGATGCTTCAAAATTGATCGAGCGCGGCTTGGTGATGTTTGGTGAAATTCTGGATCTGCGCGCGCACGAATTCCGCCACGCGCCGCAAATCGGCCGTACTCACGGCATCCATGCCGAGCCCATCACCTTTGGCCTGAAGATCGCCAATTGGTTTTCGGAAAATCAGCGCAACATCGCGCGGTTTCGCGACGCCGCGGCGCAGATGGCGGTGGGAAAAATCTCCGGCGCCGTCGGCAATGCTTCGCATCTCGGCACCGAAATCGAAGAACGCATCTGCAAGCGCCTTGGTCTTATTGTGGCGCCCGTCGCTTCACAGGTCATTCAGCGCGACCGCCATGCGCAATATCTCAGCTCCCTCGCCCTCATCGCCGCCACGCTCGAAAAAATCGCGCTGGAAATTCGCCATCTCCAGCGCACCGAAGTCCGCGAAGTGGAAGAACCATTCAGCGGCGAGCAGCGCGGCAGTTCCGCCATGCCGCACAAACGCAACCCCGTTTCCTGCGAACAAATCTGCGGCCTCGCCCGCCTCGTGCGTTCCAACATGCTCGCCGCATTCGAAAACGTCGCCCTCTGGCACGAGCGTGACATTTCTCACAGCTCCGTCGAGCGCGTCATTCTTCCCGATTCCACAATTTTGGTCGATTACATGCTTTCGAAAATGGCCATGATCCTCGGACAGATGCGCGTGTTCCCGGAGCGCATGCTGCGAAACCTCGAATCTACAAATGGCCTCGTTTATTCAGGGCAGTTGCTGCAGGATTTGGTGGAGAAGGGCATGCCGCGCGACGATGCCTACAAGGCCGTGCAAGAAAACGCCATGGCCGCGTGGGAAACGGACTCAAGTTTTCGCGACCGCGTTGCGAAAGACGCTCGCATCGCGAAGCATCTCGATTCGAAAGCTCTGGCGCACACTTTCGATCTGCAGCGCCAGCTTCGCTCTGTGGATGCTATTTTTGACCGCGTGTTTGGCGCGCATCCGGCGGGCGAAAAATCCGCGGCAGGTTCGGCGGGAAAACACTAAGCCAAAAACAAAAAGCGTCCCGGTTTGCACCGGGACGCCGTTCAGCCTCTTCTAATTCCGGCTTGCGCTGAAATTAGCTGCGGAGGCGGAAACTCGAAGCGCCATCATCCATCAGACGCACGCAAAAGCAAAGAAATTAAAACTTACTCGACGCGCTGAACGTAACGTGCCTCGGAAGTATCCACCTTGATTTTGTCCCCTTCATTCACGAAGGGCGGCACCTGCACGATCAATCCGGTTTCCAGCGTCGCAGGCTTCATCACCGCGCTGGCAGTGGCTTTTTGCAAAGTGGGTTCGGTCTTGACCACTTTCAGATCCATGGTGTCCGGCAGGTCCACGCCAATCGGTTTTTCATCGAAAAATTCCACTTTTACCACCGTGTTGGGAATCAGGTAGTAGACGGTTTCGCCGAGCTGCTCGCGCGTCAGGTGCATCTGCTCGTACGTTTCCGTGTTCATGAAATGAAAATCGTCGCCCTCGTTGTAGAGGTACTCATATTCAATTTCATCGAGGATCGCGCGGTCGATAAATTCCTCGGCGCGGAACCGGTAATCGATAATCGCTCCGGTTTTCAGATTCTTCATCCGTGTTTGCATCGAGCCACGCTTGTTGCCCGGGGTGCGGTGCTCGGTGCTGAAAACGGTGAAAAGCTGGCCCTCATGCTGGATCACCATGCCGGGGCGAAGTTGTGTCGCTTTGACGCTGCTCATTTTTTTTTTGCGGCCCCGAACGGGTTGGGGCCGACTGCTCCCTAGAACGATTGCGAATTTCGGAAATTCAGGCGGGCCAGGAACACGGCCTCATCCGGAATGACTCGAGGCACGCTGGGCGAAATCCATAAACCAGCGGGGATAGTCAGTATAAGGTGCCTCATCGATGACGGTCAATCTGGCGTCTTAGTCGGCAGCGAACCCCCTAAAAAAGAAATGTTCCCGCCTCAGAAGCCCTGTCGCTCCGCGGTCGCCGGCATTCCGGAATAGTGAACGTGAACCAGGTGCCACCGGCCACCCAGCTTCTGATAGAGCTGCGTTTCTCTGCCGTGCGTGGCGAGAGGAGCGCCATCTTTTCTGAACTTGGCTGCGAAATCCCAATAGAACTCGGCCCGGGCGGCGTCCCCGTAGACATGGACGGAAACGTCGTGAACGCTTAGCTTGCGTTCCGAGAAGGTCTCGCCCATCAGGCGCATGTAGACGTTTTGCTTGATTTGCTCGAAACCGTGCTCGTGGCCCAATGGATGGATGAAGGAAACCTCTGGAGAATCCAGCCAGACCTCAGCAGCGAGAGCTGTGTCTGCGGCGTCAACGGATTTCGCGTATTTCTCAATCAAGCTCCGGATTGCGCTGCTATCTGAGGAAGTCTCTGCCGATGAAATGCTTCCATGTGTCTCGTCTTTTTCTGCCTTCGCGCGGTGCGCAGCCGCAGCGGCCATGATTTTTTCGATTTCAACGGGATCGCGCGGGAGGCGTTCACTCAGCAGCTTGTGGCCGGATTCGGTGATGAGAACGTCGTCTTCGATGCGCACGCCCAGATTTTCTTCGGGAATGTAAATACCAGGCTCAATGGTGATGACCATGCCCGGCTGGAAAGGGGCGCAGTAGTCACCGGGGTCGTGAACGTTCAGGCCGATGTGATGGCCAAGGCCGTGGATGAAATAGGGCCCGAGGGATTTGCCGTGGAGATCTTTTCCATGCGTGTCGATGTAGTTGTATGCAATTTTCTGGACACTCTTGCCACTTTTGTTGCAGAAATCCATGCCCGGCTTGAGGGCGGCGAGGGCCGCGTTTTGCGCGCCGAGAACGATTTCGTAGATTTGGCGCTGCCGCGGCGTGAACTTGCCGTTGGCGGGAATGGTGCGCGTGATGTCCGCGGAATAACCGGAGTATTGCGCGCCAACGTCCATGACCACGATGTCGCCGTCTTCTATTTTGCGCGAGAGCTTGTCGTAATGGAGCGCAGTGGAGTTCGGGCCGGCGCCAACAATCGGGGCGTAGCCCTCCGCTTCCGAGCCGCCCCAGGCCTGAACTTCGACCATTTTCGCCGCAACCTGATATTCATAAAGTCCCGGGTGTGTCAACTTCATCGCTTCCAGGTGGGAGTCCAGTGTCATGTCAATCGCTTCTTTCAGGAAGGCGATTTCGCCGGGCGACTTGATCTGGCGCATCGCGCCAATCTGCGCGCGAACGTCCTTGAGCTTGGCTTGTGACGCGGCGAGCTGCAGCCAATCGACAACTTCTTTTTCGTGCGGATAGCCGCCGAGTTCTTTTTGGTAGGGAAGGATCGTGGAGAAAGTCTGGTTCGTCTTCGCAAGACTCTCAACCATGGAGCGAAAGTCGGTGTCGAACTGCTTCACGGAAGCAAATCCGGTGCGCGCTGCGATGCCGGGATCCGAAGGTGACATGCGCATGCCGTTCCACTTTTCCTTTTGCGGGTTTTTTGCGGGAAGGAATAAAGTTTCGCGCAGTCCATTCGCGGGGCCCCCTCCTTTGGACGAAGGAAGAATCAGAAGGGCGGCGCCTTCTTCGTTGTGGCCGGTGAGGTAGTAGAAATTCTCTTCCTGCGCAAAGAGGTAGGTCTGCGAGACTTCTTCGCGACCAGTGTAGCCCCAGAGCACGATTGGGCCGTCGACTTGAGCGGCGAGCTGGGCGCGGCGCTCCGCGTAGACGGTGTTGGGTTCGCGCTCGCGGCGCTCCTGGGCCTGCGCTGTCGCGGCCAGGCAAATCAGGCTAAGCAAACCCCAAAGGGCCAGCCTTGCTGAGTTCACCAGACCACGCGACCCCATCGGCCACAGACGACCACTCATTCGCGCACCTCGGAACTGCCATTTTGATCTTGCGCCCACAGGGCCTGTGGATTTGCGGCGTGCCACACGGAGCCGGGCGATTGTAACTGAAAGAGCTGAGGGAGAGAAATGGCCGGTGACGATACCCCCACCCCCCGATGTTTTTGCGCAAAGAGTGCGGAAGCACATGAAAACAAGAGAGTTGAGTTTTTGGTAAGAGCAAAAGAGTGCGCAAGGATTTGAAAAGAAAGAACTTGAATAAAAAAGCGAGTTCCCGTGGCCGACCCGAGCCATGCTTTCCAAATTGGGAAGAATGCTCCCACCCCCCGGCAGTTTGTGCAAGAGTGGCAAGCAAAGGGCTTACGGGATGCGGAACTTGGAAGTGTACGGAGAATGGAAGGCGCTTTGTGCGTTCTGCTTCTATTGCCAGGCTCAGGACGGGAAAAATCCAGGCGTGAATCGCTTTGATTTGGTATCCACGTTGCCAACATTCACAGACCATAGCTTAGCGCCAGTTCCCAACCTGACTCCTAGATGTTGCCCGCCGAGCTATTCTCCAAGATTAAGTTCCGCCGATGGCTAAATCGGCACAGCGGGCTAGCGTTGGCCTCCCGCGCCTCACGCCCTGCCTCTGAGAAAGGTGCAACTAATCCTTGTGGCTTGGCATCTAGGGGGAAAGAAAGACGTCCGCCCTCACGTCCCCGGTGTGTGCCATTTCAAATCATAGCTAATGCTGGAGGATTTTCCATGAGGCGTACCGTTCCATTTGCTCTAGCACTTCTGAGCATGACCATTCTGTCCGCTTGCAACGCTCCAATGCATTCCGTGGCCCCTAACAGTGGCGTACCCATGAGCTTGACCATTGGGGATACGCCGCCAAGCGGCGTCGCTGTCCTATTTTTTGAGGCTTTGATAACAGGGGCCAGCTTGCAGCCCTCGGATTCGACCAAGCCCGCCGTTTCCGTGCTGTCTTCGCCCGTGGAAATCGAGTTCGGGCATTTGCAAACCGACAGAGCGTTTCTGAGCCTGGCAAACGTCGCGCCAGACACGTATGCCAGCCTTAAATTGACGTTCGGGAACGCACAACTGACGATCGTGAACCATTCGACGGCGGCAATCGGTTCCTGCGCCAGCAACGCGGTTTGCCAGTTGACGCCGAGCTTCAATCCGTCCTCGGTAACGCTGTCGAGCGCGCCCTTCCCGCTTACGGTGGATGCAGGTTCCGTGTTCGGGATCAAACTCGACTTCAACGTGAATACTTCCATCCAGAACGATCTCTCCATCAATCCTGCCGTGACCATTGCCCAGGTGGTCCACAGGGAAGATGCGGACGAAGACAAGGAGATGGAAGACCTGGATGAGGTGGAAGGCCAGGTGACTGCGGTGGGGACGAACCAGTTCACGCTGATGAACCGGAGAAGTGGAAAGTCCTTCACCATCAACGTGGACAGCAACACAGTGTTTGAGGACTTTGGCCGCGCGGGATGCACTGCCAATCCGCAGGACTTCACTTGCGTGAAGATGGGCCAGATCCTGCAAGTTAACCTGAGCGAAAACGGTACGGGCACGATGCTGGCCAAACGCGTGGAGTTTGAAGAGGACGCCAGCAAGCAAGCGATCAAAGGAACCATCACCAGCGTGGACAGCAGCACGCAGTTCCACATGGTGGTCTTCCGAGAAGAGCCGGATGTGAATGGAATTTCCGAAGGGGCTCCCGTGGCCGTTACGATTGCGCCGAACGCTACTTTCCAAGTGGGCATGGCAGAAATGGGCGAGGACGGCGGATTCAGTTTCCTGAACTTCAGCTTCGCCAGCTCTGCCGACTTAATGGTGGGCCAAGACGTTCAGATCCGGCCCAGCATGGTAACGTCGGCTGGCGGCGTCACCACGATCACAACCGACCTGGTGCGCTTGTGGCCGTCGCAGATTACCGGCAAGGTGGGGAGCATCAACTCGACGAACGGCACTTTCGCGCTGACGAACTTATCGCCGTTGTTCACCGGGGCAACGCCGGCCGTTACCACGATAACGGTCCAGACGCTCCCGTTCATGGACTTCGAGGACTTTCCGAATCAGGCCTCGTTGGCGGTGGGCGACACCGTATCGGTAAAGGGGCTTCTGTTCAACACAACGGGAACGCCGACGCTGGTGACCAGGACCATCAGACACCACTAGATTCATTCGGTAGCGAAGACCGTTTTTTTCTGGTGGCAAGCCTCTCGCGATTGCGGGAGGGTTGCTGCACGCTCTTAGTCTCGCGCCGGATGTTGAGCGTTTGTTGATCGGCGCAAGCCTGAAAGTAAGCAGATACCGTTTTCGCGGCTCGATGAATCTAATCTGGCATGAGTAAACGAGCCGGAATCACCGCGTTTGTCAGCGTCATCCAGATCATATTGTTCTTGACGCATTTTTTTATTTACAAGACATGGATGTTTGCGGCGGCAGAGAACGAGGTGTCTGCCGTATGGCTTAAGGTGACCCTTGGCGTCTTGTCGATCAGCTTCCTGGCAGCGTCGCTGCTGGCGTTTCGCTATACCAATCGTACGGTACGAACTTTCTATCGCATTGCGGCCGTCTGGCTTGGAATTGTCAGTTTCCTGTTTTTTGCGGCGGGTGCGTCATGGGTAGTTTTTGGCGTCACGCGGCTTGCCGGTGTAGATGTGAATTTCCATGTGATCGTGGAAGCGTTGTACGCGGCCGCAATATTGAGCGGAGTTGCCGGACTGCTGAACGCCGGGTGGACGCGCATCCGGCGGATCACCGTGCGGCTAGAGAATTTGCCAGAAGCGTGGCGCGGGCGGACGGCAGCCCTGGTAAGCGACTTGCATTTGGGGCACGTGCGCAACGGCAGCTTTTTGCGGCGAATCGTGGCGAAAGTGATGAGAGAGAATCCGAATGCCGTGTTCCTGGCCGGCGATTTGTACGATGGGACGGCGATCGATGCGGCGAAGGCCGCGGAACCTTTGCGCGATTTGCGCGCGCCGCAGGGCACGTACTTCGTCGCCGGCAATCACGAACAGTTCGGCGACGATTCGCGATACTTGCAAGCGGTCAGCAACGCGGGAGTGCGCGTGCTGCACAACGAGAAAGTGGAAGCGGATCAACTACAGATCGTGGGCGTGCCCTACAATCACGCCGCGCATGACGAGCATTTTCAGAAGGTGCTGAGGCAGATCGGAGTAGACCGGAATCGCGCCAGCATCCTGCTGACGCATGCGCCTGACCGGCCGCACATCGCTGAGAAAGAAGGAATTTCGTTGCAAGTTTCCGGACACACTCACGTTGGGCAGTTTTTTCCGTGGACGTGGATGGCGCGGCGGATTTATCGCCAGTTCGTGTACGGGCTCAGCCGAATTGGAAAGATGCTGGTCTACACGAGCAGCGGCGCGGGGACCTGGGGACCTCCACTGCGGCTGGGATCCAGCCCGGAGATTGTCTTCTTTCAGTTTGAGTGAGATGGGAGATCGCGCCCGCAGATGAGCGACGGAAGCGCGATCAGGCGCGGAAGAAATCAATCAACAATTCGGAGACGCGAGCTGGCTCTTCGTGCTGGAGCCAGTGCGTGGCATTGGCAAAGGTGAAGAGCTCTGCATTGGTGCAATACCGCACGCTCTCGTGGGCCATTTCGGCCAGGAGGAAGGCATCGCGCTCGCCCCACAGAATGCGTGTGGGAACGCGGACAATTTTGTCTGAAAATTTGACGCGATCGCGGAAGAGCGCGCGATACCAGTTGATCATGCCGGTGAGAGCGCCGGGTTGCGACCAGGCGACGTGATATTGCGCGAGATCTTCCGCGGAGAAAGTGCCCGGGCGGCTGGAGCGAAGAAGCGCTTGCGAGCCGATGCGGAAGTTGAATGCCGAGAAAAGGGCTTCCGGCAGCCAGGGAAGTTGAAAGAAAAACATATACCAACTGCGGAGGAGCTGGCGCGGACGCGTGCTGAGGAACTTGCGCATCACCGACGGATGAGGAACGTTGAGGACCGCGAGCTTGGCGAGGCGCCGCGGATGAAGCAGGGCGGTGCCCCACGCGACGACCGCTCCCCAGTCGTGTCCGGCGAGGAAGATTTTTTCCCGGCCAAGTTGATCGGCGATGGCTATGACATCGGAGACGAGTTCCGTTAATGCGTAGGCAGCCACGCCGGAGGGTTTGCTGCTCAGGTTATAGCCGCGCTGGTCGGGAACGATGACGCGAAAGCCGGCAAAAGCCAGCGGTTCGATCTGCCGGCGCCATCCATAACAGAATTCCGGGAAACCGTGGAGAAGGACGACGACCGGGCCGTGCTGCGGGCCGGCAACGACCGCTTGCAATCCGACTTCGCCATTCTTGAAAGATAGCTTGTCCAAGGAGCGCCAGTACTACGCTAAAGAATCAGAAGCCCGGAGCGCCGGAAGTCGCGGGACGCATTTCGGGAGCGTTGACGCCGAAGCGCAGCCGCGCGAAGTACGTCTGGCCCAAGGACATCGAGCCGGTGTACAGGTAGCCCCAAACGAAGAGCAACAGGAATGGAACAGTGGCGTAGTTTTCGTTGGAGATGGCGTACACGATGGTGAGCGAGAAATACAGGCCAAGCAGCACTTCCGCGTAAGGCATCCAGCCGGCTTTGTTCTTGTACGATTTTTTTGCGAAGGTGCCCTGCTTGCCTTCGATACTGAATTTAGGCGTGCGGGCAAATTCGCTTTTCTTGCCGAGCAGCGCTTCGATCACCGCTTGCGCGTTGCGAACGGAAATGCCGATGCCGGTGGCCATCACGAATGGCAAATAGAGAAAAGTGCGTTGCCAAGATTTAGGGCGTAGCTCCCGCTGGGCGACCAGGTAGAAGCTGGAGATGGAACAAGTGGAGGCGAGGAAGAGCGGCAGGTCGATCACCAGCATCTGAACCCAGCCCTGGTAAAAGCGCACAATCATCGCGGGGAGCAACATGGTGGAGAGCAAAATCATCAGCGGGTAGCTGATGTTGCCGGTAAGGTGGAAAAAAGCTTCGGCTTTGACATGCCAGGGCGCATCCGACTTCAAAACTTTGGGCAGGATTTTTTTCGCGGTTTGCATGAGGCCCTTGGCCCACCGCGCTTGCTGGGCTTTGAAGCCGTTCATGTCCACGGGAAGCTCGGAAGCGCACTCGATTTGCGGAAGGTAGAGAAACTTCCATCCCTTGAGCTGCGAACGATAAGAAAGATCGGTGTCTTCGGTGAGCGTGTCGTGTTGCCAGCCGCCGGCGTCGTCAATGGCTTTGCGGCGCCACACGCCGGCCGTGCCGTTGAAATTGAAAAAAGTGCCGCGCCGAGAGCGAGCGCCATGCTCGACGACGAAGTGGCCGTCGAGAAGAATGGTTTCGACGTTGGTGAGCAGGGAATAGTCGCTGTTGAGATAGGTCCAGCGCGTTTGTACCATTCCGACGTTGCCGCCGCCATCGGGATTCATGAAATAAGGAATGGTGCGGCGAAGAAAATCAGGCTCGGGAAGAAAGTCGGCGTCAAAGATGGCGACGAATTCGCCCTTGGCAGTTTTCAGGCCGTTCTCGAGGGCGCCGGCCTTGTAGCCTTCGCGGTTGGTGCGGTGAATGTAAACGATGGGCATGCCCTGTGCGGAGTGGCGCTCGGCGCAGGCGCGAGCGACGTCGCGGGTTTCGTCAGTGGAATCGTCGAGGACTTGCACGTCGAGCAGTTCCGGCGGGTAGTCGAAACGCGAAACCGCTTCGACAAGACGCTCGATGACGTAGCGCTCATTGAAGATCGGCAACTGCACAGTGACGCGCGGCCAGTTCGCGACCGGCGGCGGAGCCGGGGGAACATTTTTGGAATACGCGAAATAATCGTAGACCAGCCAGTAGCGGTGGAGGCCGTAAACCGCAAGGACCAGGAGGACGATGAAGTAGGGAATCATCATCGCCAGGTCGAAAGCATTGGCGTGATAGATACCGGTAAAGGTCCTGTCGGTGAGCTTGTGCCAATAATGGCTAAGGGGGTTTTGCGCCGCGAGAACAACCGAGAGTGAAAGGGCTGTGTGCACGGTGAGAGTGATTCCGCTGCCGACTAGAGTTTCTGTGAGTTGAAATTTTAGAAAGCCAATTATACGGTAGTCCCCGGCCCGAATGAAGTCGAATCGTCCCGGGCCGCAGCAGTAACGCTGCGCGACTATGTGAGCGGTCCGAATGTCCCTTACGGGATGAGAACGATTTTTCCGGAGGCGCCGGGCTCGAGGATTTCTTTGTGAGCGCGGGTAGCTGCAGCGAGGGGCAGCTCTTTGCTGACGACGGGGCGCAACGTGCCGTTTTCGAGGCCGGCAATGAGGCCGGCGTGGATTTCCGCTTCCTCCGCGGGGGTGATGGCCCAAAGCGTGAAGCCACGAGCGGAGGCGCGGCGCACCATCAAGTCGCGTGGGTTAATGGTGATCTCGCCGCGATTGCCGATGATGATCACGCGGCCATTTGTTGCGAGCAATTTCAAATCCGCCGAGAGATTTACGTTAGCAAGCATCTCAAGAATAATGTCCAGGCCGCGGCCACCGGTCGATTTCACAATCTCTTCTTGATAGCCGGCCTTGCTGTGGGCGAAAACCTGGTGCGCGCCCTCGCGCTTGACGAGATCGACGCCCTTCTGCGTTCCGGCGGTGCCGAGGACAGTGAGTCCCATGGCCCGCGCCATTTGTACTGCGGCGCTGCCGACTCCGCCGCTTGCGCCGTGCACCAGGACCGTTTCTGACGCGCGCGCTTCCGCGGAATGATGCAGCGCATGGTACGCGGTGCCGTAGGGGACCCACACGCCTGCGCCCTGGCAAAAACTGATTTTCTCTGGCAGGGGATGCACTTGCTCTTCCAGAGTGAGAGAGTATTCCGCGTATGCGCCCGTGACAGTTTTCGCAGTGTACACGCGGTCGCCAGGCTTCACTTTTTTCACGCCAGGGCCGACTGCTTCGACGATCCCCGCGGCGTCTGAACCCGGTGTGTAGGGAAGCGGCGGCTTGATCGCGTAGGTGCCCGCGCGCATGTAAGTGTCGTAGGGATTCACGCCTGCGGCATGGACACGCACGAGAAGTTGTCCGGCGGCGGGCTTTGGCGTGGGTACTTCTTCGAGTTTCAGGACTTCGGGACCGCCGAATGCGCGAACGAGAATGGCTTTCATTGTTTCACCCCATGAAAGAATTGAGGATTATGACGTCGCGTCACGCCGCCACGCAAACTAGTCTAAATAAGACTAGAAATGTTCATCGGCGACAGTGGTGGCTACTTCCTTGTCGATCACCCCGGCGGACTGCGCCCAAGCAGTAGTCTGCCAGTTGTCTTTGCCTTTTTTCTGGGGAATCCAAGGCGGCAGCTTCTGGTTCAGATAGTTCGCCAGGGCATAGATGTAAGGCTCGTACATCTTGCGAAACTCCGAAAGTTTGCGGTCGGCTTGTTCTCCGTCATGAAGTTTCATGCCGTGCTGCGCGAGAATGTCGCGGATACGCCGCAAATCTTGTACAGGCAGGCGATCTTGCGGCAAGGGCTCGGGTGCCGTGCCGAAGACTTGAGAAAGGTCAACGACGGCGTGACGCGCGATCGCGAAAGTAAGCTCAGCCTGTTTTTCGCAAGCGCCCTCGATGCCAACGATCGCGAGAGCGCAAGTATCCAGAATCGCCGTAAGCGAAGCGATCCAGGACTGGTTATCGTGCTGCGAGCGAAAATAAGCGAGCACCGGATAGGAAAGATGGCTCTCCATCAGCTCGGCGCACCACAGCTCCCAATCTTTGAGGAGAACGCGGAGAGTGTCCAGGCCGTGGATGTAGCTGTGGCGGCGAAGCAGTTCGCCGGCAGTGGGCGGCGTGCCCGCGCGCGAATCGAGAAGCGAGATATTCACTTCACGCTTGGAGAACGAACCGTAGATGAACGGCAAGTAGCCGATCACGGCAGCAAGAAAACCGAATCCAAAGCCAGCTTCCGTGACGACCAGGCCGCGAGCCAAGCCGGAGCGCGGAATGACGTCGCCGAGGCCGAGAGTGAAGAAGGTCGTGCCGCTCAGATACATGTCCGTCACGAAACCAGCCTGGCTGCCGGTCGCTACCACAGCGGACCCGGCGCCATATTGCATGAGCCCAAAGCCAAGAACTAGGCCAACGGCCCAAACTCCCACGAGAACTAGGAGCGAGAGCGGACCATAGAAACCGAGCAAGGCTTCACGGGTCTTCGGTGTAGGGATGAGGCAGATCACGAACTTCCAAACGTTCCAGGTGGAGCGGTAAAAAAGGCGAGCGAGGCGGAATTTTCGCGTGACTCGTCGCGGAAGGATGATGGCCTCGAACGCGTCCCAGAGCACGATCAGAAAGATCGCGACACCTACAGCGAACGCTCCCGGAGCTGGAATCATGTGCGGCATTGTACCTGTTTGGGCCTTTCAAAGAGAACGTTCGGGCAAGAATACTCGATGAATGTCGTCGAGTGGGAACGTCAGGTGAGAAAACCCGGCTTCTTAGGATACCAACCGTGCGCTGACGCTGATTTCCGCTTTGAAGAGCTTTGAGACCGGGCAGCCGGTTTCGGCGGCTTTCACGGCGGTGTCGAATTTGGCCTTGTCCGCGCCAGGGACTTGCGCGACCAGGTCCAGGTGGCTTTTCGTAATGGCGAAGCCATCCGGCAATTTTTCGAGCGAAATCGTTGCCGTTGTCTCGAGCTTGCTGGCGGTCAGTCCTGCGTTACCCAGTTGCGCCGAAAGCGCCATCGCAAAACAGCCGGCATGCGCCGCGGCAAGTAGCTCTTCTGGATTCGTGCCCACGCCGTTTTCAAACCGTGTGCTGAAGGAATATTGCGTCTGTTTCAGGACACCGCTATCCGTAGAAATCGAACCTTTGCCATCTTTCAAACCGCCTTGCCAAACCGCGGATGCCTTGCGCTGCATGGTTTCTCTCCTTTTGGCGCTTTCGTTCTATTTGAATTCACAGAATTCGATTCGGGAGCCCGATGGAAGGGTATATTCAGAAAATGAGCTTGTCGAGAAAGTCTTATAAACCCGGATGAGGGCGGTCCTGCAAGAAGTGGCGCACCGGCCATGGCCGCTGCCTGCGGGACCGTGGGTGATGGCGCAGAGTTGGCACGACCTGCTCTTCGCGCACTGGCAAGTCGATGCCGCGGCGCTGCGGCCGCTTCTTCCGCCGCAATTGCAGATCGATACATTCGGAGGGAGTGCGTGGCTCGCGGTCGTTCCGTTTCGCATGACCGGTGTCCGGCTACGTAGGACGCCGGCGCTTCCGTGGCTTTCCGCATTCCCTGAATTGAATGTCCGAACCTATGTGACCTGCGATGGCAAGCCCGGCGTGTGGTTTTTCAGTCTGGATGCAGGCAACGCGCTGGCCGTTGCGATTGCACGTGCGTGGTTTCACTTACCGTATTTTCGCGCGCGCATGCGCCGCGCAAACCAGGACGGCTGGAATCACTACGACAGCGAGCGAACGCATCTCGGAGCGTCGTGTGCGTTGCTGAAGTGCCGATATCGCCCCATTGGCGAAGTGTTTTCCCCGCAACCTGGCACGCTGGAATATTTCTTGACCGAACGTTATTGCCTGTATACGACCGACGGGCATGGCCAAATCATTCGCGGGGAGATTCATCATCCTCGGTGGCCGCTTCAGCGCGCCGAAGCGGAGCTTGCGCATAATTCGATGGCGGAGTCGCTCGGGATTGCCCTGGTTTCGCAGCCTCTCCTCCATTTTGCTCGAAGACAGGACGTGCTGGTGTGGGCGCCACGGCCACGGACTGCGCCGAAAGATAACTCATCGCAAGGCTGACGTTGTAAATCTGTATTTCAACACTGACTTCGGTGTCTTTCATCCACTTCTGGGCCGGCGATGGACGCTTCTCGCCGGAAACATGGCGGCCCTTTCTTTCGCGATCGAGCGCGTCGTCAATTTCGCCCAAGGAATCCATGGGCTGGAATTCCAGGAACGCGGGCAACGTAAGTCCCGAGTGGACCTGGTAGACCATCCAGGGAGTCTCGCTGTCGTTGGCTTCATGAGTTCTGGCGCGCGCACGGAAGGCATCGGAGAATTCGTCTTCGTAGCCTGGCCGGAGCTGATAAATACTAACGCGCACATAGCGAGCCTTGGCGAGGTCGATCTTGTTGAGGCGATAGCTGAGGTCATCGCGGCGGAAGGCCATGACCGTGCGCGTGGCGGTGACGAATTCCTGCAATTTTTGCTGGAGGGTGGCGAGTTCCGGATAAGTGTTAAGTCCTTCGGCTACGTCCGTTCCGGCCTTTTCGATTTCCGCGAATGTGTCGAATCCATCGAAGTAAAGCACGTGCGGCGAACCTGTGGCGGATTGGAGAGCGAGCCAGTAGACCGGAATCTTTGCGGTTGCATAGCCGTGTGCAATGTCCGATTCCGTCTGCGCGTAGGCCGCTTCCTTGCCGGGAATAAGATCCGCGCGATAGAGGAGAAGTGTGTTCGGAGTGACTCCAGTTTCCGGCGAAGGAATGACCGTCTGGGCCTGCGCCGATAAGCCACCTGTCAGGAGGAAAAGCGTGCAAATGAAAATGTTCTCGGAACGCATGCAAACTCCCAAGCGTAGAAGTGGGCCAGATTGTTTAGACTACCATTTGTGAAAGACAAAGAATGCGGCAATCACGATAAAAGCAAAACCGACGCCGTAATCCCACCTGAATTTGTCGCCGAGGTACGCCACGGAGAAAACCGGAAAGATCGAGAGAGTAATGATTTCCTGGATCGTCTTCAGTTGGGCGGCACGGAATTGATAAGAGCCGATGCGGTTCGCGGGAACCTGGAAACAGTATTTCGAAGAAGGCGATCCCCCAGCTCACCAGCATCACTTTCCAAAGCCCCTCGCTGCGGAATTTCAAGTGGCCGTACCACGCAAAGGTCATGAAGATATTCGAGATGGTAAGCAATAGAATCGTTGGCATTCGAGAAGGCGCTCCTGACACATTTCTTGCAATACAGACTTGAGACGGGGAAGAATCCACCGAAGTTGCAGTTTCGTAAAACGCTTAGTACCGGATTCCGCACACCTGTACTTTCACCCTCTTTCGCGTTCTCGGTTCCCTCCGCTAGTCTCGTGGTGTACGCCCTGAAATTGTTGTTCGTTGCCCGCGGAACTTGAATAAAACTTCCGGAAGATTGAGAGGATCGTGTGCGTACCAGATCATCCAGGCTCCCTGCGGTTTTTCTCGGATGGATATTATTGCTCCCGACGGCCGTCCGTGGCCAGGAGAAAACGGTCCTCGTAGAGACCGGGTCCAGCATGCCGGAACCGCTCTATAAAAGCTGGGCCGACGAATTCCACGTGCAACAGCCCTCCACCGACATTCGTTACATGGCCGTGGGAACAGCGGAAAGCGCCAGGAACATTCTTGCAGGCTCAGGTGATTTTGGCGGCGGGGATGCCCCAATTCCAGAGGCCCAGTTGCGAGCTTCCGGCAAATCGATTCTTGAATTGCCAGCTATTTTGATCGGGATCGTGATCATCTACGAACTGCCCGATGTTAAGGGCGAATTCAAGCTTACGGGGCCAGTGCTAGCCAACATTTTTCTCGGAAAAATCAAATCGTGGAATGACCCCGCGATCGCCAAGCTCAATCCGGATATGAAACTGCCGGAGCTCCCCATTCAAGTGCTTCATCGCAACGACGGCAAAGGTTCCAATTACATTCTTTCGGACTATCTGGCCAAAGTGAGCCCTGAATTTCTTTCCACGGCGGGGCGCAGCGAATCGCCGAAATGGCCCGTGGGTCAAGCCTTCCAGCGTTCGCAGGATCTGGTAGCCAAGCTACGCGGCACGCCGGGCGCGATTGGATATACCGAACTCAACATTGCCGCAGGATCGGCCGTCCGCATCGCCAGCATCAAGAATGCAGCGGGCGAATTCGTCAAGCCCTCGGCAAAGTCGATCGCGGCGGCCGCAACCGCTAGCGGCGGCAAGATGAGCAACGATTTTCGCGTTTCCCTGACAAATGCGCCCGGCAAAGAAATCTACCCGATCAGCAGCTTCACGTGGCTTTACGTGCCTGCCGTGGCCAAAGATCCTGGCCGCGGCAGTTCCGTGGCCAGCTACCTGAAGTGGGTCTACAGCAGCGGCCAAAAAATCGCCCAGGAGAAGGGCTACGCAATCTTGCCTCCCGAAGTCCTGGAAAAAGTCATGGCCAAAGCCGCAAACGTCCGTTGAATCCGGGAAGCGAACAACTATACGTTTAGAGTGAGGCTTACCAAGTCCGTGCACGCGGGCGGGGGAAGCGGCGGCATCTTCGAGCGGTCGACCGGGTGATAGAGCGTGTCGCGCTCGACGGGCACACGTCCTGCCGCGCGAATTAAGCGTTCCAATTCATTGCGTGGCGTGAACTCGGAGGTTTTCGCGCCGGCGTCGTGATAAATTTTCTCTTCCACAACCGTGCCGTCGAGGTCATTCGCGCCGAAGCGCAACGCAATCTGCGCGATGCTCGGCGAAAGCATGATCCAGTACGCCTTGATGTGTTCAAAATTGTCGAGCAGCAGACGCGACACGGCGATGTTGCGCAAATCGGCGTAACCCGTGGGCTTCGGAATGCGCGAAAGCGCGGTGTTGTCCGGATGAAACGCCAACGGAATAAACGCCACGAAACCATGCGTCTCGTCCTGCAGTTCGCGCAGCTTGACGAGATGATCGACGCGCTCTTCTTCCGTTTCCACGTGTCCGTAAAGCATCGTGGCGTTCGAGCGCAGCCCGATTTCATGCGCCTGCCGCGCAATGTTCAGCCACATCTGTCCGCTGACTTTATGGTCGCAGATAATCCGCCGCACGCGCGGATGAAAAATTTCCGCACCGCCGCCGGGCAGGGAATCAACACCTGCTTCCTTTAATTTGAGCAAAGTTTCTTTGGTCGACAGCTTCGCGATGCGTGCAAAGTAGCCCACCTCGACCATTGTGAAGGCCTTCAGGTGCACACCCGGGCAGCGCTGCTTCAGTCCGCGAATCATTTCCAGAAAATATTCAAACGGCAAATCCGGGTGCAAGCCGCCGACGATGTGGAATTCCAGTGCGCCTTCACGCACGCCCTGTTCGGCGCGGGCGTAAATCTCTTCCAGCGAAAAGTTGTACGCCCCCGGCGCGTTTGGATCACGGCCAAAAGCGCAGAGCTTGCAATGCGCGACGCAAATGTTCGTCGGATTGATGTGCCGGTTGACGTTGAAATAGGTGACGTTGCCGTGCTTTTTTTCCCGCACGCGATTCGCGAGCCAGCCAACGGCCAGCAAGTCCGGCGAACGGTACAGCAGGATGCCGTCATCAAAGGCGAGCCGCTCGCCGGCGAGTACTTTCTCCGCAACCGGCTTCAGCCGCTGATCGGCGATCGTAAGTTCGCTCATTATGAATCCGTCGAAAATTTCAAACGCGCCAAACTGCAACCGCAGCGCCCCAGAACAACAGGAACAACATACTAATATAGCCGTTCACAGTGAAAAACGCAGCGTCTAGCTTGCTGAGATCATGCGCTTTGACAAGAGAATGTTCGTACCCCAGCAGTGACGCGACGACCGCGATTCCCGCCCACGCCGGCCACGGCAAGCCGAAGCTCAACGCCAGCCACGCCAGAAATGCGATCACGCCTATGTGCATCACGCGCGCGATGAACAGCGCTTTTGCAATTCCGAATTTCTTGGGCACGGAAAAGAGTCCTGCGCGCTGATCGTACTCGATATCCTGGCATGCGTAGAGGACGTCGAACCCGCCGACCCATAACGTAACAGCGGCGCATAGGATCAGCATGCGCGGATCGAGGGCGCCCGTGATGGCGATCCAAGCGGCCGCAGGCGAGATGCCCAGCGCAAACCCGAGAAAAAGATGCGACCAATTGGTGAAGCGCTTGGTGAAAGAGTAGAAAAAAAGTATGGCCATCGCCAGCGGCGCAAGTTTCAGCGCGCGAGAATTCAATTGCCATGCCGCGACGAAAAACAACGCCACGGCGACAGCCGTGAATAGCCACGCGAATTGCAGCGTCAGCGCGCCCGCCGGGAGCGCGCGCTGTTTCGTGCGCGGATTCTCGCGGTCGAAGCGAAGATCGACAATGCGATTCATGGTCATCGCTGCGGAGCGCGCGGCTACCATGGCGACTATAATCCACAAGATTTGGCGCAGCGAAGGCCATCCGTGACGTGTCCAACGCGCGGCAAGTAGCGCGCCCGTCAGCGCAAAGGGCAGCGCAAACACGGAGTGCTCGAACTTGATCATTTCGAACACGGTTTTGATGCGGCTGGTCATTTCTGAATGTCGCGCTGCTTCACGCCTCCGCTTTTTTCGCGGTCGGCGTGCCCACCCAACGATACATTTGTTCCTGCGCCAATCCAATTTGCGCCAGGACGCGGCACACGTATTGGGTAACAAGATCGTCGATCGTTTTCGGATGGTGATAAAATGCCGGCACTGCGGGCATGATTACCGCTCCGGCTTGTTGTGCGCGCAGCATATTTTCAAGGTGCACGCGGTTGAACGGCGTATCGCGCACGCAGAGAACCAGCTTGCGCCCTTCCTTCAGCATCACATCTGCGGCTCGCGACACCAGGTCGTCGCTGATGCCGCCGGCAATTGCGCCCAGCGTCCCCATCGAGCATGGAATGATCACCATGGAATCCACCGCGTAGCTGCCCGAAGCGATGGAAGCGCCTACGTCTTTGTTTGGCAGGACGTCGATCTTCGCAACCGGATGGCCCAGAACACGGCTTGGGAGCTGCTTCAAATCACCGGAAGCAATGCCTAATTCCCCCGCAAACAGCCGCTGCCCGGCCTCCGTGATCACCAGATGGACGCGGCTGACGCGCGGGTCTTCTTCAAGTAACGCCAGCGTCTTTTGCGCAAGAATCGCTCCGCTCGCGCCGGTCACACCTACGGTGACAATCTGTTTTTGCGTGTCAGCCATGTTTTGTGCGCGGGTAGAATCAGTCTCGCAGCGGCTTTGCGGCAAGTCAAGCAAAGGCAAACGCACTCTGCGATGATAGAATTCGCGGCGGCTGGAGAGTATGAATCAAAGCGAACTGCTGAAAATTCTGGAATCCGTGAAAGCCGGTAGGCTTGCCCCGGACAAGGCCATCGAGCGTCTGAAGCATCTGCCGTTTGAAGATCTCGGCTTTGCCAAAGTGGATCATCACCGCGCATTGCGGCAGGGTTTTGCCGAAGTGGTTCTCGGAAAAGGCAAAACGCCTCAGCAAGTCGCGGAAATTGTGCGCGCGATGCTGCGCAAGAAAGATTCGCGCCACAACATCCTGGTGACGCGCGCCGACAAAAAGATTTTTGCCGCCGTAAAACGCGCGGATCGAAGAGACGCGCGCAACGCAAAGTTTCACGAATTGTCCGGCGTCATCACCATCGAGCGGAGCCAGGAGATCACCGGCAAAGGAACTATTCTCGTGATTTCCGCCGGTACCAGCGACATTCCCGTCGCGGAGGAAGCTCTGCTCACAGCGCGCATAATGGGCAACCGCGCCGAACCGCTGTACGACGTCGGCGTGGCAGGCATTCATCGCTTGCTCGAACATCGCGAGAGCAAGCTGGCGCAAGCTCGCGTGATTATCTGTGTGGCCGGAATGGAAGGCGCCCTCCCCAGCGTCGTAGGCGGCCTCGTCGCGGTACCAGTGATCGCTGTGCCCACTCGTGTTGGTTACGGCGCCAGCTTCGGAGGTGTCGCCGCGCTGCTTGGCATGCTCAATTCCTGCGCTTCTAACGTCACCGTCGTCAATATCGATAACGGCTTTGGCGCCGCCTGCGTCGCCTCTTGCATCAATCGTCTATAAAGACTAGCTCGCTACCAACGTCCATCTCGCGAAAGGAGAATGCGGTCTTGCCTCGGTCGGATAACCATTGAAATCCGCTCAGATTGCCCCGCGCAAAGGGCCGAATCAGACCTGCAACGTTGAACCAGCCAGACTTCGTTAAGATCCATTCAAAGTGCGAAGGACCAGTCTCAAACACCCCTCGGTCTTCTTCTCCGCAACCAAGAATGAGCTGGCAGCCTCCGACGGGGAGAACGCGCGGCTCTTTGTGGAAAACAATAGCCTGACAGGTGCCACTGGCCAATCGTAGTGCAATTCGCCGAAGGTGATAGGCCTCATCTGCTTGAAATTCGTACCAACGAATCAATGAACAATCTGGCGGACCGCTCTTCAAAAACTCAATTTTCACGTCAAGCATTTTAGTACAACCGGAAGAGACTGGTCGTATCAGGCGTGCAACAAAACTTTCATCACCCCGCGTTTTTGTGCGAACGCGATGGCAGTTGGCGCGTCCAAGAGAGGAAATGCGCTCGTGACGAGCGGCGTCAGATCAAGCCTTCCGGAGCGCAGCAGCGCGATGGCTTTAGCAAACGGGCCGCAGCGCGACCCGACCACAGTAATTTCTTTAATCACGATCGGCCAAGTCTCCACCGGCGCCGCTCCATGAAACGTGGATTTGAGCACAAGCGTCCCACGCGGTTCGGTCACATGCTGCGCCAAGGCGAGGCCATTCGGCGAACCGGTAGCTTCGACGACCAGCCGAGAGTTTTCTTTGATTCGCCTCAGATCGGACGCATCGCCACGCACTCTCTTTGTTTGAATTCCGGCGCGGCGGGCGAGCGCTAATTTTTTCTCATGCTTGCCATACATTACGACGCGCGGAATGACAGTCCGTAGGACGCGGGCGATCAACTGCGCTAGCTTGCCGTCGCCCAGAACGGCAGCGGAGCGAAATTTCTCCACATTGACTTGGTCCAGTATTTGGCAAGCAGCGGCCAGCGGTTCAACGAACACGGCCTGTTCATCCGTGACGTTCTTCGGAACGACGTGCAAGTTTTCTAGGGGCAACGCCAGATACTCGGCGAATGCGCCGTCGTGGTTGATGATCCCCAGAACCGTCCGCCGCGCACAATGCGTTTTCAATCCGCGGTGGCAGAAATCACAAACCGGTTTGAAACCATACGCGTAGCAAGAAACGTTGATCTCTCCACAGACCCGCCGCCCCAGCCATTTTTTCTTCGCCGCGGAGGAAACGCCGCGCACCTTCGCGACTTCGCCGACGAACTCATGCCCCGGCGTCCCCTTAAATCCATGATAGCCACGCAAAATCTCCACGTCAGTGTTGCAAATTCCGGCAACGCGAACACGAACGAGCGCCCAGCCAGCACGCAGTTTGGGCAGCGCCCTTGATGCTGCTTTCAATTTTCCATTTTTCACGCGGAAGCAGAGCACGGTGCTGCCTAGCTCATTTCTTGTCTCTGTGGAAACGCGATTTTATCGGCAGAGCCCTCCGCCCAGGCGCCGTCATTTTCTGGATCAAATCGAACTTGGCCTCAAGTCGCACCAGCCGGCGGTCGAGGTCGATATAGCCATCCGCCAGATGCCTCACTTGCAGCGTCAGCGATTCCATCCGGTCTTCGACCAGCACGATTTTCCGAATGGCCGATACTGCATCTCGCGCCCAACTCACTTGCCGTTCCTACGGTGCTTCAGAACCCGGTCAACGTAGGCGACGGTTTCGTCCAGGTTTTTGATCATCCGGCCTGCGGCTTGATTTGCTGCCTTGGCCAGGTCGCGCAGTTCCTCTTCATTCTCCACCGGCAAGTCCAGGTACAAATCCACGGCGTCACGCACTTCTTGCGAGAAGGATTTTCCGCGTAGTTTCGCGCGGTGAGCGAGCCGCTGCTTCTGTACTGGATCCATATGAATGAGTGCCGTGGCCATACAGTGCTCCTATATCACGCCTATATCATATCACGGTAGGGAGTCAATTGACGCAGTCCGGAGAGAGGCGGGGTGGCAAGGCCGTTTATTCGTACCGCAGGGCCACGATGGGATCGACTCGCATGGCGCGCCGTGCGGGAATGTAGGAGGCCGCCAGAGCGACAGCGACCAGCAACGCCGCCACACCCAGGAAGGTAAGCGGGTCATACATACCCACGCCGAAGAGCAAGCTTGCCAGGAAGCGTGTGACAACAAAAGCGCCCGCCAGTCCGAGCGCGACTCCGATCAGCGTCAATTTCAATGTCTGGCCCAGAATCATGCTGCGCACCGAGGCCAATTGAGCGCCAAGCGCCATGCGCACTCCAATTTCCTGCGTGCGCTGGCTCACGGTGTAGCTCATCACTCCATAAATTCCCACGGCGGCGAGCACGACGGCAAGCATAGCGAAAACCCCAACGAGCGTGGCCGAAAATCGCCTTGGAGAAATAGAGTCCGTAAGTAACCCCTCCATAGTCATCACGTGCGTTACCGGCAGATACGGATCCGCTTTGTGAATCACCTCTGTGACCGCCGCCGCCAGCGCTACCGGATCGGAAGCCGTCCGCACTACCACATACGGGGTCCACCCTCCCACGAAGTAAACGTCAAAGGTTGGCTCGACATCCAGTCCAAACTGGTGCACGTTTCCCGTGATGCCAACGATAGTGCTCCAGCACGGCTTTGGATCGAGCGAGCAGAGGTTGATGCGTTTTCCGAGTGCGTCGCCCTTGGGCCAGAAACGCCCTTCCATGGTCTCGTTGATCACCGCCCTCGGCACTTTCCAGTCGTCTTCGGTAAAGAACCGGCCCTTGCGCAGGGGAATCCCCAGGGTCGAAAAATAGCCGAGACTCACGGTTCGGAATTGCACAATCGGCCGCGTTCCTGCATTAGGGATGGCCTGGCCCTCGATCACGAATCTCGATGCTTGGCGAAACTCGTTGCTCAAGGGCAGATCGTCGATGCCTGCCGCCTCCTTCACGCCCGGAAGAGCGCGGATGCCCTCCACGATTTGCTCGAATTGCAGGGACTGCTTCTGTCCAATCTGGATCCAATCTTCCTGCGAAAGTTGCTTGGCCTGCGCAAAGGGCAGAGCCGCCTGCTGCACCTCCATCGTCAGGATATGGTCGACGCGGAAACCCGGATCCACTTCCAATAGATGTTGAAAACTCCGCAATAGCAGGCCGGCCGCAATCAGCGGCACGAGCGCCATCGCGATCTCCGAGATCACCAGGACGTTGTGTGCCCGGTTATGTCCCGGTCCGCTCGTCCCTTTGCTCCCCTGCTTGAGGACTCCCGCGAGATTCGCCCGGAGTGTGCGTAGCGCCGGAAGCAGCCCGCAAATGATTCCCGTGGCCACGCACACCGCGGCGGTGAACGCCAGCACCTTGCCGTCCAGGCCGCTCTCTCGTAAGACCCCTAGATCCGCGGGAACAAACGCCATCAAGGCACGCAAACCGCCAACAGCGAGGATCAGCCCTAATGCTCCTCCCGCCAGCGACAGCAGCATGCTTTCGGTAAGCAACTGGCGTGATAACTGCCAGCGGCTGGCGCCCAACGCGGTGCGCAACGCCACTTCCCGCTCCCTGCCTGCATTGCGCACCAGCAGCAGATTCACGATGTTCGCGCAGGCAATCAGCAGCACCAGTCCCACGGCCCCGGAAAGCACCAGCAAGATGCCTTGCAGTTTCGCCGCGGAGGGATCCTCCATCGGTTCGACGAGCACCCCAAAGAACTTGTGCGAATCCGGATACTGAATGGTTTCCTGTTGATTCAGCCTGACCATCTCGTCGCGAGCCTGCGCCAGCGTGACGCCCGGTTTGAGCCGCGCCACGCCGATGAAAGCGTGATGAACGTGCTCAGTGAGGTCGTCTCCATATTGCCCAATGGGCATCCAAAGGTCAGGCCAGCGCAGAAGGCGAAAATCTCCCGGCAACACGCCCGTTACCGTATAACGCTGGTTGTCGAGTGTGATCGTTCGTCCCACCACTGCGGGATCGCCCCCAAACCGGCTCTGCCAAAGGCGGTGGCTCAAAATCACCACGGGAGAACTGCCTGCCCGATCCTCTTCCGGAACGAAATAGTGGCCCGCCGCGAGCTGTATTCCTAGCAAGGGGAACAGTCCCGCGCTCGCGTAGCTCACGAGCACGCGCTGCGGTTCTGCTTCGCCGGTTAAATTAAATCCCTGGGAGATGTAGGCGTAGCCACCCATTTCAGAGAAACTGGCGTTTTGCTGGCGCCAGTCGGCGTAGTCGCCCGGGGACAAGCCGGCCCGCGGAGCCTGCGGCGGATAGGTATTCCAGATTTGCACTAAGTTTCCCGGCTGAGGATAAGGCAGCGGGCGGAGCAGCACGTTTTCGACCACGCTGAAGATCGCTGTGTTCGCACCGATCCCCAGCGCCAGCGTCAGCACCGCTACGGCCGTGAAGCCGGCATTCTTGCCCAGCGTGCGTATGCCGTAACGGATGTCTTGCAGCAAGCTTTCCATCAAATGATTCCTCGGCAATAACGTAAGGCGCCGTATAAGATGGGATTTGCCACCTTACCCCGTCTCGCTCTTCGACGCAACATTGCGCTGGAAAGATTTCCGAAAAATGAACCGAAACCTGGTCGAATCGGAGCTTAGTCGCGCCTCACAGAGCTCATTCTCTAGTGCAGCGCGTCGGAAAGGGTCTTGATCAATAACGGTTCTTGTTCCGGAAAGACCGTGCGCAGGTCGAGAATGAGCCTGTCATCTTCGACGCGGGCGATGACGGAGACGCCGGCGGGGGCTCGCCGCAGCCGCTGCTCGAGCTTCGTCGCGGAGTAGCGGGCGCTCGCAATCCGAATAATTTTCGTGGGGAGCGATTGCGAAGGCGTGGAGCCGCCGCCTGCCAAAGAACTACCATCGGCGATTTCGATTTCCACTTCGTCCAAAGGAAGTTCCGGGCGGAGTTCGCGGAGGAAATTCTCTGCGCGTCGCTTCAGTTCCTGCGGCGTCGCCCGAATCATTCGAATGGCCGGGATTTCGTCCCACGCCGCGCGAAGATAGGCCCCGAGAGTCGCTTCGAGCGCCGCGATGGTGAGCTTGTCCACCCGTAGCGCGCGAAAGAGCGGGTAACGGCGCACGCGCGCGATGAGCTCTTTTTTCCCAGCGATGATGCCTGCTTGTGGCCCGCCCAGAAGTTTGTCGCCGCTAAACATCACTATCGAAACGCCCGTGTCGATGCTTTGCCTTGCCGTGGGCTCGCTGACGCCGAATTCCGAAAGATCCACTAGGCAGCCCGAGCCCAGGTCTTCGACGAGCGGCAAGCCGCTGCGCTGGCCGAGTGCCACCAGTTCTTCAATCGAAGGCTTGTCCGTAAAACCGATGACCTTGAAATTCGAAGGATGTACGCGGAGCAGCACACGCGTCTTTTCGTTGATGGCGTTTTCGTAGTCCGCTAGGTGCGTGCGATTGGTGGTGCCGACCTCTCGAAGGATCGCGCCGCTCTGCTCCATGATCTCGGGGATTCGAAATCCGTCCCCGATTTCGATCAGCTCCCCGCGCGAGACGATGACTTCACCGCCGCGCGCCAGAGCCGCGAGAGTCACGAGCACCGCCGCCGCGCAATTGTTCACCACGATGGCCGATTCCGCGCCAGTCAGTCGCGCCAGCAATTCAGCCGTGTGAACATCCCGTTTGCCCCGCGCGCCCGCCTCCAGATCGTATTCAAGATTGTTGTACTGTGTGGCGCCGCGGCGGAATTCGTCGACCACGGCCTCTGTCAATGGCGCGCGGCCCAGATTCGTGTGCAGGATCACACCGGTGGCGTTAATCACTGGCTGCAGCGAGCGCGAAAGAATTCGTTCAACTTCCGTGCTGATGAGCTCTTCGACAGTGACGGCATTCAGGCCTAGCGCTGTCCAATTCGAATCACCCGCGATACGCGCACGCAAATCCGCCAGCACGGCGCGTGCAACCTCGACCACCAGGTTCCGGTCCACGCGTTTCGAAAGTGCCGCCAGCCTTGGCTGCGCAAGCAATTCGTCTACCGACGGAATTTGCCGCAGCAATTCCGCCTGTTCCGCCGAAATCGTTCTTTTGCTCCCCGCGTCCATTCGCACATTTCAACACAGTGCGGAGCGGCGGGCAATGCCGTTGGCCCTTCACTTGCGTCCCGCTCCAGGCCGCACCCTCGCTCAGCTGAGTGCGGACTGCAGTGCCGCATTCGAATCAACGCCACGCAGTAGCGGATTCGAACCGCCGCCCATTCCTGCGGTTGACGGTTTTCTTCCATCCTCCTAGCATGGTGGTTCGAGGTTTCTCCCCGCGTATGGCTACCATTGACGAAGAGTTGGCTACTCTCGAAAAAGACATTCGACAGCTCAAGGTTGAATACGATCAGTATTTCGGCGGCGGCCGGAAGCGCCCGCCCACGGAAATTGAATGGCGCATTGACATGATGGTCAAGCGCTATGCGGAACGCGGCGGCGAATTGAAGTTCGCGCAGCGTTTCCGCTTCAACAATTTGTCCCAGACCTACGCAAAATACAAAGACATCTTCCGGAAAAAAGTGAAACAGAAAGAAGAAGGCACGGTCCAGCGGCATTTCGGAGCGGCGGCGAGGGAGATCGAGGCTGCCCGCACGAAAAAGGAAGCCGAAGAGCATGCAGCTACAGTCACCGGGGGAGATTCCTCGACATTTCGCATGACCTGCTCCGAGCCAGAACGCGAAAAGGAAAAAGTCGAGCAGTTGTATCAGGCGTTCTTGCAGGCCAAGCAGACGGCCGGCGAAGCGACGGGAAAGCTGTCGCGCTCCAGCTTCAACGAATTCGTGCTGAAGAAAACGAAAGAGCTGCAAAAGCAGAAGAATTGCCGCGACGTCGAATATGTGGTCGAGATGGTCGAAGGCCAGGTCAAATTGAAAGCTCTTGTGAAGTCCTAAGTCCCTTCCTGCGCCCCACGGTTTGTGCTTCCCCTATTCCCCGCGCCCCCCTTACACTGATGTGCTTTTCCCATTGTGGAGGCATCCATGGCGGTGCAGCGCGCGCTCATCAGCGCCTTTGACAAAACTGGAATTGTGGAATTTGCCAAGCGCTTGGCGGCGCTGAAGGTCGAGATTCTCTCGACGGGCGGGACAGCCAAACTGCTGCGCGAAGCAGGAATCGCGGTGCGCGACGTTTCCGATTTCACCGGCTGGCCCGAAATGCTGGGTGGACGGGTGAAAACGCTGCATCCCAAAGTGCACGGCGGCCTCCTCTACCGCCGTGGCAACGCGGAGGACCAGAAGCAGGCCGCGGAACATGGAATCGCTCCCATCGACCTGGTGGTGGTGAATCTCTATCCCTTCGAAGCGACGGCGGCGAAAGCGGGGCTGACAGCGGAAGAGTTGATCGAAAACATCGACATCGGCGGTCCAACGATGCTGCGGTCTGCGGCCAAAAATTTCGAGAGTGTCACCGTGGTGACGGACCCCGCGGATTTCGCGCGCGTGGCCGGCGAACTCGAGGGCGCGGGCGAAACGACGCCTGTGACCCGGCTGGAGCTGGCGCGAAAAGTTTTCGCCACGACTTCTCGCTACGACGGCATGATCACCACGGAACTCGAGCGATTGTCGGTTGGCGCCGGACACATGTCCCTCTCAGCGAAACCTGTGCTGCCGGAACGCGTGCACCTCGCTTTGCGGCGACAGCAGGAATTGCGCTACGGAGAAAATCCCCACCAGGCTGCGGCTCTGTACGTGCCGGCGGGCCGCGCCCCGGAAGGTATGGCCGCAGCTAAACAACTCCAGGGCAAAGAACTTTCGTACAACAATTTCGTCGATCTGGAAGCGGCCCGCAGCCTGGCCGCAGAATTCAAGAATCCAGCCGCAGTAATCATCAAGCACAACAATCCCTGCGGCACGGCGGAGCAGGCAACTCTGATCGACGCTTATTTGAATGCGCTGGCATGCGATCCCGTTTCGGCGTTCGGCGGCGTGCTGGCGTTCAACCGCGTGGTGGATGCCGCGACTGCCGGAGAAGTCGCCAAACTTTTCGTGGAATGCATCGCCGCGCCGGGTTTCGCGGACCGCGCGAAAGAAATTTTCGCTGCGAAAAAGAATTTGCGTTTACTCGAATTGCCCGCCGGAGGCCTCGAGCCGGAACGCGAATTGCAGCTCAAGCGCATTCTCGGCGGAATGCTGGTGCAGCAGCCGGACCTCGGCGAGATCGATGGCGATGAGCTGCGCACGGTAACGAAGCGCGTGCCCACAGCCGAAGAAATGCAAACGATGCGCTTCGCCTGGAAAGTGGCAAAGCACGTAAAGTCCAATGCCATCGTGTTTGCGAAAGCCGGCGCGACGCTGGGCGTCGGCGCGGGCCAAATGAGCCGTGTGGACTCGGTGAAAATCGCGGTGATGAAAGCGCAATCTTCCCTGGCCGGCGCCGTGATCGCTTCCGACGCATTTTTTCCCTTTCCCGATGGAGTGGAAGAAGCGGCCAAGGCCGGCGCGACCGCCGTCATCCAGCCGGGCGGCTCTGTCCGCGATGCTGATGTCGTAGCCGCCGCCGACCGCCTGGGCCTCGCCATGGTGTTCACCGGCATGCGACACTTCCTGCACTAAAGGCAGGCAGTGGACCCTTTTGCTCTAGCGCCGCATCCATTAAGTTGCAAACGATGTTTGTAAACGCAAACTGGGAGGCGAAACGATGGCCGGCAATCGCGAAGGGATGAAGATTGTTCTGCAAGTCGGGGCCGAACTCCGCATTCGAAACAATGGTGACGTCACGATGGACAATCCCGAACTGGAGCTGGCGCAAGATGACCGGGCGGCCGACGCGGTCCTGCTTTACCGCTTCGACGAGGACACCAGAGAGCACGTCCTGCGTCTGGTGGAGCCCGTCGCAGACCACAAGCATGTGAAAGTTCACCGGGCCAACGATTGAAACGGGCTATTCTGAAACGGCCTACTTCACCCGGTGGTAGGTAACTTCGATTATCTTGGGCTTGCCGTCCGTGTCCGTGATGTCGCCGTGCGAGGTGTATGTGTCGGCTTCGGCGTACGTGAGGATGGCGTCTTTTAACTGATTCACCACGGGATTGTCGAAGCGAAACGTAGTGGCGTCCGATTTCGTCAGATTCAGACGATAGGCGTCGGTCTCTTCCCAGGGTTTGAGTTCCGTGGAAAAGTGCCGGAAGTACATCGCGATGCCATCGGGAGTTTCCCGCAGAGTGAAAAGCTCGATGACGACGGTCTTTTCCTCATTGGTGAGCCGGAAGAAGCCCTGCATGGTTCCATTTTTGGGCGCCATCCAAACCTGTTCGGCAGTCATGGGGCCGAGATGACCTTCCCAACGACCCGCTAACCACGAAAAATCAGTGAGCACGGCATGATGGGGCAAGGATGCCGTGGTTTCCTGGGTGCTCGAAACGGCCAAAGAAGACCAAGCTAAAAACACCGCAAGACACAGAATCTTAGCCTTTTGGCTGAAACTGGAATGGGTCATGTGTGGACCGGCCTCCTGCTCTTCCATACAACACTTTCACGGATTCCTTTAAGAGTCTTTTCTGAAGGATTGCATTGAATTAATCGCTTCGAACGTTTTTATGCCAGTTTGCATCCTACTCTTCGGGGGCGCCCAAGCTCTGGACAAGCTCTGGAAACGTCCAGGATTTGGCTTTTGACCGCGTTTCGGTCGCATGGGATAATTTAGGTTTCTGGGGCTACGATGAACCTTCGACAGATTACTCTCTCTATATTATTGACAGGCGTCTTCGGTGCGGCGGCCGTGGCCCAAGCGCCACAAGAGCAGCTTATCGAGCCGAAAACCGCCGCTTCCCCAAGCGACTCCGCGCGCGCCGATGCCTATTACAACTTCACGATGGGCCATATTTACGAACAGCAGTACGAAGCGACCAGCAGCGCGGACTACGCCACCAAAGCGATTGAAGCTTATAAAAAAGCCTATGCGCTGGATCCGAAATCGCAGGTTATCGGCGAACGCCTGGCGGAGATGTATTGGAAAGCGCAGCGGATTCACGATGCCGTAGCGGAAGCGCAGGAAATTCTGAAGCGCGACCCGGACAACGTGCAATCGCGGCGGCTGCTTGGGCGAATTTATTTACGCAGCCTCGGCGATGTCAGCTCAAGCAATGGCCAGCCGGAAACCGTGAACCGCGCCATCGAGCAGTATCGCGAGATCAACCGCCTCGATCCTTCGGACACCGAATCGGCGTTGTGGCTGGCGCGGCTTTACCGCCTGAAGAATGAACACGACAAGGCCGAACAGGTTCTGCGGAGCATCCTCAAGACAGATCCGGAAAACGAACCGGCGGTCGAGCAATTGACCCAGTTGCTGATGGACGAGGGCAAGGCTGCCGAGGCGGTCACGCTGCTCGAAGGAATCACCTCGCATTCTCCCTCGGCGGTGCTTTTGGATCTTCTAGGTGATGCCTACACGCAAACGCATGAATTGGCGAAGGCGGAAGCGGCCTACCGCAAGGCTATGGAACTTGATCCGTCGGAGCTGAGTCACCAGCGCGGGCTGGGCCAAACCTTGCTGGCGGAAGAGAAATACTCCGAGGCGCTGAAGGTTTACCAGAAGCTCTCCGATGTGATGCCCGACGATTCAGACGTGTATTTGCGAATCGCGCAGATTTACCGCGAACTGCACCAGCTCGACAAGGCCGAAGAAAATCTCGTGAAGGCGCGGCAGTACGCTCCGGGTAGCCTGGAGGTCATGTACAACGAGGCGATGCTGTACCAGGCCCAGGGACGCTACGAGGATGCCATCCGCGTGTTATCGAACGCGGTGACGGATATTAAGGGGCAGTCTCCCGCCGTGCCGTCGCGGCGGCGGTCGCTGGCCATCCTGTACCAGCAACTCGGGCAGCTCTATCGCGATACGCAGAATTATCAGGCGGCAATTTATACCTTCGAAGAATTGGGACATCTCGGCGAGGAAGAGGATCGCCGCGCGCGGATGATGATCATGGATACTTACCGCGCCTCGAAAGATTTGCCCAAAGCGTTGCAGGCGGGCAAGGAAGCGCTGGCGAAATACCCCGCCGATCCTTCGATTCGAACGAGCCATGCTCTGTTGCTCGGCGAAAACGGGCAAACAGACGACGCCGTCAAAATGTTGCGAGCGCAGCTTCACGGCGATACCAACGATCGCGAGACGTACCTCAACATTGCCCAGGTGTACGAGCGCGGCCGGCGTTACAAGGAAGCCGAAGAAGCGGCGCGTGCCGCGGAAGTGCTCCCGGGCCAGCCGCGCGAGAACGAAATGGTGTGGTTCTTGCTAGGCGCCATTTTTGAGCGGCAGAAGTTTTTCGACAAGGCGGAGGAACAGTTTAAGAAAGTTCTGGCGGTGAATCCGAAAAACGCTCCGGTGCTGAATTATTACGGCTACATGCTGGGCGACCTGGGGATACGGCTTGATGAAGCGGAAGCGCTGGTGCAGAAGGCGCTGAAGGAAGACCCTTTCAACGGGGCGTACCTCGATAGTCTCGGCTGGATTTATTTCAAAGAGAACAAGCTGGGTGCTTCGGAGAGCACGCTTCGCAAGGCCGTCGAACGCGAAAGGCATGACGCGACGATTCATTCACACCTCGGCGATCTCTACGCGAAGCTGGGCCGGGGCGATCTGGCCGCAACGGAGTGGGAAAAATCGCTGGTGGAATGGCGGCGCTCGCTCCCCGCGGACCTGGAAACCGACAAGGTCGCGGAACTCGAAAAGAAGCTATCGCAATCGAAGCATCGCGTGGCGCAAAAGTCCACAACCAGCGTCGCAAAGCCGTAGCCCAGCGCATGCCTGAAGTCCGCATTTCCGCGTTCGCAAAAATCAATCTGCGCCTGGATATCCTCGGCAAGCGCGACGACGGCTTTCACGAATTACGGACCATTTTCCAGATTATCTCTTTGCGCGACGAATTGCGGTTGCGCAGGTCACCCTCGCCGGAAATTTTACTGACCATCGAGGGCAACCAGCCACTCTCTGCGGAACCGCCCCAGAAAAATCTTGTTTATCGCGCTGTGGACGCGCTGCGCCGCGAGCTGAAAAGCAGCGATGGAGTGGAGATCGCGCTTACGAAAACGATCCCTGCGGGCCGGGGCCTGGGCGGAGGATCGAGCGACGCCGCCGCAGCGTTGCTGGGCTATTTGCGACTCACAAAAAAGAAAGTAGCTACCGCACGATTGCTAGAAATTGCCGCATCGCTCGGCGCGGACGTGCCTTTTTTTCTGCTCGGTGGCCGGGCGCTGGGCGTAAGCAAGGGCGACGAAATCTATCCGCTGCCTGACGTTCGGAAGTTGCAAATTCTGGTTGTCTCGCCAAAAGACGTTCATGTGCCTACTCCCGATGCCTACCGCTGGCTGGAGGCCAAACCGCTCGCGTTGACAAATTCTGCGGGAACCTCTAAACTCTTTCAGTTCTGTGCTCTATCCTGGAGCGCGCAGGGAAGCGGCCTTTCGAATGATTTTGAAGGACCGGTTTTCCAGCGGCATCCGCGGCTTGATCAAATCAAGCGGGAGTTGCTCCAAAGAGGAGCTGCAGAAGCCTCGCTGGCGGGTAGCGGTTCGGCGGTGTTTGGTGTTTTCCCGAGCCCAGCGATGGCGCGCCGAGCCGCTGTTGGGTTTCCGCACGATCAGACCTTCGTTTGCG
>WNFT01000041.1_pt1 | contig 80663 bp, 70 predicted proteins | sample 5400191 | NCBI WGS metagenome assembly WNFT01 (sample SAMN13153359, study PRJNA577476) | soil metagenome | isolation source: 80 cm saprolite under Madrone tree | place: USA:California | collected 2016-06-14 | reverse complement strand
GCGACGGCGCGCTTCGGCAGCCACCGCCGTGTCGACGGCGGGAATGCCGGTGGCGGCGATGACGAGCGCGCAGCGTCGCACATCGCTCCGCAAGAACGTTCGCGCCCGCCACACGAGCCGATCCGTCTGCGCCAGCGTCTGCAACTCGGCGGTCAGGCACGGACTCACCACGGTCACGCGTGCGTGGCAAGCGAGCAGCTCGCGGGCCTTGCGCTCGCCGATCGCTCCCCCACCCACGACGAGGCACGGGCGCTCGCGCAGGTCGAGGAACGCGGGGAAGTAGTCGGGCACGTTACACCGCGACTGCGGAGGCCGCCGGCGCCAGGGCCCGGGCGACCGCGATGGGCGCCGTCGCCGCGCCGACGGTGGGGCCGGTGATGAGCACGGCCGGCGACTCGATTCGCGCGTCACGCGCGACATTCGCGATGTCGCCGAGGCTGGCCGGCACGATTCGCTGCTGGGGCGTCATGGCGCGCTCGACCAGCAGCGCCGGTTCACGGGGATCGCGGCCCAACGCGGTGAGGGCCGCCGTGATCGTCGGGAGGCCCTGCACGGCCATGTAGAAGACCAGCGTCGCATCCGCCCGCGCCAGGAGGTCCCAGTCGAGCGTCGCCGGCAACTGGCCACTGTGGTCGGTGCCGGTCGCCAGGACCACCATCGACGCGGCGCCGCGCTCGGTCAACGAGATTCCGGCGAGCGCTGCCGCCGCGGTGGCCGCGGTCACGCCCGGGATGATCTCGAACGGCACGCCGGCGGCGCGCACGGCGGCGATCTCCTCGGCGAGGCGGCCGAAGATCGCGGGGTCACCGCCCTTCAAGCGCGCCACGTTCCGCCGGCGTCGAGCCCGGTCGACCAGGAGCCAGTTGATCTCGGACTGGCCGATGCAATGGCGCCGGGGTGCCTTGCCGACGTCGATGATCTCGGCTCCGGCGGCGACCTCGTCCAGAAGGGCTTCCGGCACGAGCCGATCGTGGACGATGACCTCGGCCTCACGGAGTCGGCGGAGCGCCTTCACGGTGATGAGGTCTGGATCGCCGGGGCCGGCGCCGATGAACGAGACGAAGCCGCTCATCCGACCGGGTCCTCCGCGCGCCCCGCTCGCGGAAAGAACTTGTGCAGACGCTCGAGCACCTCGGGCAGCTCGTCGCACGGCACGTCTTCGAGGATGCGCACGCCGGCCCGGGGCTGCGCTCCACCGCGTCCGCCCACGAAGACGTGAACACCGTCCACGATCTTGCCGTCGACCTTGACCTTGCAGCCCTGGAGCCCCACGTCGGCCGTGTGGTGATTGCCGCACCCGGCGGGGCATCCCGACCAGCGCACCGTCAGCGGGCGTGTCTTGGCCATGCGCGCGTCGAACTCGCCGGCGAGCTCGAGAGCGCGCGTCTTGGTGTCGATCAGCGCCAGGTTGCAGAAGTCGGTGCCCGTGCACGCCGAGAGCCCGCGCCGGATCTCGGACGGGTTGTACGGAAGCTCCTCGAGCAGCGGCTCCTTGAGCAGTGCGCCGAGCCGGATATCGGCGACGTGCGGGATCAGCACGTTCTGCGCAGGCGTGAGGCGAAGCTCGCCACGTCCGTAGATCTCCGCCAACCTCGCCAGCTCGAGCAGGTGGCCGCTCGTGACGCGCCCGACGGGCGTCTTGAGTCCCACGTAGTTCATGCCGTGCTGGCGCTGGCGGAACACGCCGACGTGGTCCGTGACGGTCGCGCGCCGCGCGTCGCGGCCGGCCGGCGGCAGTGGCCGCCCCAGCCGCACCTCCAGCTCCTTGCGCAGCTTCTCGGCGCCCCAGCTTTCGACGAGGAACGCCAGCCGCGACTTGGAACGCGATTCACGCAGTCCGTGGTCGCGAAAGATGAGGGCGATGGCGGCGCAGACTTCAGCCGCTCCCTCGGGAGCGACGAAGGCATCGAGCGGCGTGGCGAAGGTCGGGCCGCCCGAGCCTTGCTTGCCACCCACGGCGACGTTGAAGCCCACGCCGTCGCCCTCGCCGATGGCGGGCGTCATCGCGATGTCCTGGGTCTCCGCGGTCGTGCAGTTGTCGGGGCATCCGGTGATCGTGACGTTGAACTTGCGCGGCAAGTTCGTGAACGCCTTGTTGCCCAGGAAGATCCTCTGGAACTCCGCCGCGATTCCCGCGGTGTCGACGAGCTCGTTGGGAGTGAGGCCGGTCGCCGGACAGCCGATGATGCCGCGGATGTTGTCCATCCCCGTCTGCAAGCTGGACAGCCCGGCGGCTTCGAGACGCGCGATGACGCCAGGAACCTGCTCGATCGTCAGCCAGCGGAGCTGGATCTGCTGGCGCGTGGTGACGTCGGCCACGTCGCGGCCACTCGCTCGCGTGATCTCGGCGAGCAGCCGAAGCTGGCCGGACGTGAGGATCCCGTTGGGCATGCGGACCCGCATCATGAAGTGGCCGGGGGTCGGCCTGCGGAGAAAGACGCCGACCCACTTCAAGCGCTCCTTGTCGTCGTCGCCGATCGTCTTCCAGCCTTCGCGAGCGAACCGGGCGAGGTCCTCGGTGACGTCGAGGCCGTCGCGGGCGGCCTTGAGGGCCTCGATCTTGTTCACGCCCCGATCTCCGCCACTCGCCGCAGTCGCACCGCGCACGCCTTCAGCTCCGGCTGCTGCGAGATCGGGTCGCGCGCCGTCAGGGTCAGGTTGTTGGCCGCCTTGTAGAAGCCGAAACGGCGGCCCCAGTGAAACGGCAGGAAGCACGTCCCCTCGCGGATCGTGAGGGCGACCCGGCACTGAGCGACGGCCTTGCCGCGGCGCGAGGTGATCTCGACGAAGTCGCCGTCGGAGAGCCCGGCCCGGCGCGCGTCCGACGGATGGACCTCGAGGATGGGCTCCGGGGTGCGCGCCATCAGCGCCCGCGCGTTCGCCGTCCGGGTCAGCGTATGCCAGTGGTCGCGCACTCTCCCCGTCGTCAGGCTGAGCGGGAAGATGTCGTCGGGCGGCTCGACCGGATCGTCAGGCTCCACGGCAATGAACCGGGCGCGACCGTCGGCCGTCGGAAATCGCCCGTCGGTGTAGAGGCGCGGCGTGCCCTCGTGATCGTCCGCGGGCACCGGCCACTGGAGCGGCCCGCCGCCGGCGAGGCGCGCATGAGACACGCCGGAGTAGTCGCAGGGTCTCCCGGCCGTCAGCGCGGCGAACTCGGCGAAGATCTCACCGGTATCGCCGTATGCGAACGCGTGCTTGAAACCCATCTCGGCGGCCACGCGCGCGACGATGACCGCGTCGGGCCACGCTTCTCCGGGGGGATCGACGAGCTTGGGCAGGTACGTCAGGCACCGCTCCGAGTTCGTCATGACCCCGTCCTTCTCGGGCCACTGAGCGGCTGGCAGCGCCACGTCGGCAAAGCGGCTCGTCTCGGTGGGGTGATAGGCGTCCTGCACGATCACGAGCTCGGTCTGGCGCAGCGCCTTGTCGACGAGATCGAGATCCGGCATCGACGCCGCCGGATTGGTGGCCATGATCCAGAGCGCTCTCACCTCACCGGCGGCGGCGCGCTCGAACATCTCGAGCGCTGAGAGCCCGGGCTGCTCGCGAAGCGTGCCCGGCGCCAGGCCCCAGTGCCGCTCGACGTCGGCGCGCTCGGCGGCGTCGGTCACGCGACGATAGCCCGGCAGCAGATGTGAGAGGCCGCCCGTCTCCCGGCCCCCCATCGCGTTGGGCTGACCCGTGAGCGAGAACGGTCCCGCGCCCGGCCGTCCGATCTGTCCGGTGGCCAGGTGCAAATTGAGGATCGCTCCATTCTTGTCGGTCCCGGCGTGACTCTGGTTCACGCCCATGGACCACAGCGTGAGCGCGGCCCCAGCTCGGCCGAAGCGCCGGGCGGCATCGACGATGATCTCGGCCGAGAGCCCGGTGATCTCGGCGGCGCGTTGGGGCGGACAGTGATCGAGCACGCGGGTGAGATCGGCCCAGCCGGTGGTGCACCGATCGATGAAGGCGCCGTCGACGATGCCGTCCTTCCACAGCACGTGCAGCATGCCGTTCAGCAGCGCGACGTCGGATCCGGGGCGCAGGGGCAGATGCAAGTCGGCGAGGTCGGCCGTCTCGGTCCAGCGTGGATCGGCGACGATCACCGTGACACGGTCCGTGTCCGCCAGCTTGCGCCGGCGGATCCGCTTGAACGTGATCGGATGGCAGTCGGCGGTGTTCGTTCCGATCAGGAAGAAGCAGTCGGCCTCGTCGATGTCGGCGTACGCCGTCGGCGGGCCGTCGGCGCCGAGCGAGCGCGTGTACCCCGCGGCGGCCGAGGCCATGCACAGTCGCGAGTTCGTGTCGAAGTTATTGGTTCCGATGAACCCCCTCGTGAGCTTGCCGGCGACGTAGTACTCCTCGGTGGTGAGCTGGCCGGACGCATAGACCGCCACGGCATCGGGGCCGTGGGCGGCGACGATCTCGCTCAACCGCTCGGCCGTGAACCTCAGCGCGAGCTCCCACGGGACCCTGCGACGCTCACGGTCGCGCCGGCTGCGGATCTCCGGATGAAGCAGGCGATCGGGTGTGCGCAGTGTCGGTGGCAGGTGGACGGCCTTGGCGCACACGTCGCCGAAGTTGGCGGGATGATCGGGATCGCCCTTCACGCGCGTGACCACACCCTCCTCGACGCGTACCAGCAAGCCGCACCCGACACCGCAGTACGGACAGAGCGTGCGCTGCCACTCGGACCGCGGTTCAGTCACCGGTCTGAGCCTCGAGGAACCCGACGATCTGATCGCGCATCCAGAAGTAGTCGGGACGAGCCAGGATCTCCTCGCGGGCCCGCGGCCGCGCGAACGGCACGTCGAGCACGTCGCCGATGGTGGCGGCCGGGCCGTTCGTCATCATTACGACGCGGTCGGCCAGCAGCAGCGCCTCGTCCACGTCGTGGGTGACCATGATCACGGTCTTGCGCGTCGTCTCCCACAGCCGCATCAGCTCGTCCTGCAGATCCATCCGCGTGAGGGCGTCGAGCAGCGAGAACGGCTCGTCGAGGAGGAGCAGGCGCGGCTCCAGCGCGAACGCGCGCGCGATCCCGACGCGTTGCTGCATGCCGGCCGAGAGCTCGCGCGGATACCGGTCGGCCATGCCGGCGAGGCCGACCGCCGCGAGGTACGACTCGGCGGTTGCGCTGCCGTTGCGCGCGGCGACCTGGTCGAGGGCGATCTGCACGTTCTCGCCGACGGTGAGCCACGGCAGCAGCGTGGCCGCCTGGAACACGACGCCGCGATCCGTGCCGGGTCCGTCGATCTCACGGCCGGCGATGACCACGCCGCCCCTGGTCGGCAGCGTGAGGCCCATGACGATCGAGAGCACCGTGGACTTGCCGCAGCCGGAGTGGCCGACGATGCAGACGAACTCGCCCTCGCGGATGTCGAGGGTGAAGTCGCGGACGATGATTGCGGGCCCGGTCGGCGTCTCGTACGTCTTGCCGAGCTGAGCGATCTCGACGAACGACGGTGCCACCAGCACCTCCCTCAGGCCACCTGCGGCCCGACCCGGCCTGGCGGCTTCGCTACAAATGATTTCAGGAATTCGACGAGCGCCTGCCGCGCCTTCTGGTACGCGGGCGTCAGGCTCATGTGGCGCCGCTGGCGTGGCCGCGGCAGCCCGACCTCGATGGCCGGGCCCAGGATCGCGGCCGGTCCCGGCGTCATCGGGTAGATCCGGTCGGCGAGGAGAATCGCCTCGTCGACGTCGTTGGTGATCAGGATGACCGTCGTGCGGCGCTCGCCCCAGATGCGCAGGAGCTCCTCCTGGAGCGTCGCCCGCGTGAGGGCGTCGAGGGCGCTGAACGGCTCGTCCATCAGCAGCAGCTTCGGCTGCATGGCCAGGCCGCGGGCGACGGCCACGCGCTGGCGCATCCCGCCCGACAGCTCACGCGGGCGCTTCCACGCCGCCGGCGTCAGGTTCACGAGGCCGACGAGCTCGTCGGTGATCCGCCGGCGCTCGCGGGCCGGCACGCCGGGATTGACGGCGTCCACGGCGAGCGCCACGTTCTCGTGGACGGTCATCCACGGCAGCAGCGAATACTGCTGGAAGACGATGCCGCGCTCGGGCCCGGGTTCGCTGACGCGCTCGCCGTCGAGCACGATGTCGCCGGCGTCGGCCGTCAGCAGCCCCGCCACGAGATTGACGAGCGTCGTCTTGCCGGATCCCGAGTAGCCGACGACGGCCACGAACTCGCCCTCCTCCAGCGCGAGGTCCACGCCGCCGAGAACCTCGGTGGTTCCCCGTGGAGTCACGAACGCTTTCCGGAGGCCGTGGATCTCGAGAAACGCCATCAGACCGTCCGGACTCGGGCCTCGACGAAGCCCATGACGCGATCGAGGGTGAAGCCGATGGTGCCAATCGTGATGACGGACAACAGGATGTGCGAGTAGACGAGACTGTTGTACTCCTGCCACAGGAAGCCGCCGACGCCCGGCGTGCCGGTCAGCATTTCCGAGGCCACGATCACGAGCCAGGCCAGCCCGAGCGAGAGCCGGTAGCCGGTGAAGACGTAGGGCAGCGAGGCCGGGATGATGATCTTGGTCAGCATCTTGAAGCGCGAGAGCTTGAGCACGCGCCCCACGTTCAGGTAGTCCTGGCTGATCGAGCGCACGCCCACCGCGGTGTTGATCACCGTCGGCCACATCGCGCAGAGCGCGATCGTGAAGATCGCCGCCGGCTCCGACTTCTGAAAGATGACGAGACCGAGCGGGAGCCAGGCCAGTGGCGAGATCGGACGCAGGAACTGGACGATCGGGTCGAAGGACTGGTGGAAGGCGCGCGAGAGCCCGAGCAGGAATCCGAGCGGCGTGCCGATGGCCACGGCGAGCAGGAAGCCTTTCCCCACCCGCAGCAGCGAGTAGAAGGCGAGGCGGCCGATGCCCTGGTTCATCTCTCCGTCCTTGAAGAACGGCTCCAGCACGTAGCGGCGCGACTCCTGCCACGTCCGGAGCGGCGACGGCAGCTCCCTCGTCACCGTCTCGCTGATCACGGTCCAGATCACGAGCACGCCGATGACCCCCAGCACCGGCAGCAGCACGCTTCTCAATGCGATGCGCGACATGGGCGATCTCCTAGGCCATGGAATGGACGGCAAAGCCCTTGGCATACTCCTCGGGCTTGGCCGGGTCGAACGTGACTCCGTCGAACAGCGTTTCCTTCTTCATGTCGTCGCGCGGTGTCTCGACGCCCATCTCCCTGGCGACCTCGCGGAAGATGTCCGGCCGGTGCACGCGGTCGACGAGGCCTTTGTAGTCGGGCGCCTCCTTCACCATGCCCCAACGCCGGAACTGCGTGAGCCACCACACGCCGTGAGACTTCATCGGAAAGTTCGCCTGGCGATCGAAGAAGGTCATGTAGTACTTGTCCTTCTCCTTGCGGCCGTCGCCGTAGTCGTAGTCGCCGAGCAGGCGGCCGAGGATGATCTCCTTCGGACAGTTGATGTACTGCGCCTGGGAGACGACCTCGGCCATTCGCGGGCGGTTCTCGAGCTTGTCGTTCCACTGGCTGGCCTCGACCACGGCGCGCATGACGGCCCTCACCGTCTTCGGGTTCTTCGTCGCGAACTCCTCGGTGAAGCCGAGGACCTTCTCGGGGTGGTCCTTCCAGAGCTGCTGGGTCGTGATCGCGGTGAAGCCGATGCCATCGACGATGGCGCGGGCCCCCCACGGCTCGCCCACACAGTAGCCGTCCATCTTGCCGACCTTCATGTTGGCGACCATCTGAGCCGGCGGAATGGTGATGAGCGCGACGTCGCGATCGGGATTGATTCCGCCCGCGCCCAGCCAGTACCGGGTCCACATCGCGTGGGTGCCCGGCGGATACGTCATCGCGAAGGTCATGGGGCTGCCCTTGGCCTTCGCCTCGAGCGCCAGCGGCTTGACCTGCTGCGGCGTCTTCACGCCCTTGTCGAGAAGCGACTTCGTGAGCGTGATCGCCTGGCCGTTCCGGTTGAGATACATCGGGATGATCATCGGCTTCTGCGGCGACCCCTGGAGGCCCATCGTCGCCGCATAGGGAATCCCGAGCAGCAGATGAGTCGCCTGGTTTTCGCCAAGCGTGAGCCGGTCGCGGATCACGGCCCACGACGCTTCCTTCGAGATCGTCGAGTCGATCCCGTGCTTCTTGAACAGGCCCAGCTCGTGAGCCATGACGATCGACGAGCAGTCGGTCAGCGCGATGATTCCGATCCGTACCTTCGGCGTCTCGGGAGCGTCGGAGGCGTAGGCGGAGCCCCGCCAGCCCGCCGGCAACCCGGACAGCAGGGCGGCGGCGACGCTCGTCTTCACGATCTCTCGGCGGCTCAGCTCCATTCGGCCTCCTGGACAAAAAAAGGCGCCGGGGTCTCAGCATTGAGACCGCAGCGCCTTTGCCATGACGCGCGAAGCCCGCATTGGCTCCCGCGTCGTTCGTTGATGGTTCCGTGCACCGCGCGTGCCAAACGGCGACCAAGACGGGTAGGCGGACGAAACATCTCGGATCGCGGCGGGTTACGTGACGTGGCGCCGCCTCGGGGAGGCCAGGGCTCTGCCCGCAGCGCAATCAGTCGGCGGCGGCGGCTGCTCTATTTTTAGACGGGTCTTTCGGATGCGGCTTGGGCCGCTCGGTCAGTGGCGAGATGGGACCCGGCAGCTCAACTGCATCCGATTGCGCGCGATCCAGGCATACGCGCGCCGCGAGAGCGGGCGTACGCCCGGGAGCCCGAAGGCACCGGCCAGCCAGCGCCAGCGAGGGATGCGCCGGATGATCTCGGGCGCCGCGTCGGCGCCACTGAGGACGCGGCCGTCGGGCAGCACGAGCTGCATCGCGGCCATGCAAGCCTCGTCGGTGATCTGCGGATAGCGCTCCCGCCGGACCGACGAGCGACACGGCAGGATCTCGAACTGATCGGCGCCACCGGCGAGCGCGCGCCGCATGAGCCAGAGCGCGCTGGCCCGGCACATCGCGCACTCACCGTCGTAGATCAGAACCGCGGGAGCTAGCGCTTCCCCCATCGGTTCAACGTGCGGTAGTACGCCGTCAGCCCACCGGCGACGGCGGCCGCGACCGCGGCCTGCACGAGCGCGGCGGCACCGTCGCCCATGAAGTAGTGGCGGACCTGGAACGCCGAGTAGAAGAGGAAGAACGCGATCGCCGCCCCGATGAGAATCCGGTGGGCGGTGATGAGGCGCACCCCACCCTCGCTACACGCCGAGGACGGCCTTGATCGCGTCGCGCGTGACGGCGATCGTGCGGTCCACCTCGGCGGCCGTGATGACGAGCGGCGGCGCATAGTAGACGGCGTCGCCGGGCGCCGGATGCGGGCCGGGCGCCGGCCGGGTGCGTGTCACCAGTCCGCGATTCATCATCTCCGCCTGGATCCGCGGCGCGACCTTGCGGTCGCTGGCGAAGTTCTTCTTCGTCGCGCGGTCCTCCACCAGCTCGAGCGCGGCCAGCAACCCCTTCCCGCCCCGGATGTCGCCGACGTGCGGGTGACCGCTGAACGTCGTCTTGAGCCCCTCGTAGAGCCGCGCGCCCATGGTGGTCGCGTTCTCCCACAGCTGCTCGCGCTCCATGATGTCGAGGTTCTTGAGCGCGACCGCGCAGCACGTGGGGTGACCGGAGTACGTGTAGGCGTGCATCCAGCGGTCTTCGGGCTTGACGCTGTCGATGGCGTCCTTGATCGCACGGCTGACCATGATGCCGCCGAGCGGCAAGTATCCCGACGTCACGCCCTTCGCGAACGAGCGGATGTCGGGCTGGATCTTCCAGTGGCCGGTGGCGAACCAGCGTCCGGTGCGGCAGAAGCCCGTGATGACCTCGTCGGCGATGAGCAGGACGTTGTGGCGCGTGCACACCTGGCGGACGAGCGGCCAGTAGTCCTCGGTCGGATAGATGACCCCGCCGCCGCCGTGAATCGGCTCGCCGATGAAGGCGGCGACCGTGTCCGGGCCCTCGCGCAGGATTGCCTCCTCGAGCTCGCGCGCCGCCGCCTGCCCCACCGTCTCGCCGGGCTTGGCGCCCTGGAAGCGGTAGGGATAACAGGTCTGGATGTGCACGAAGCCCGGAACGCGCGGCTCGAACATCTTCCAGTACGCGGGCATGCCGGTCGCGCTCATCGCCTGCAGGGTGACGCCGTGGTAGGCCTGCTGCCGCGCGATGACCTTCACCTTGTCGGGCTTGCCCTTCGTCTTCCAGTAGAACCGCGCCGTCTTGAAGGCCGACTCGTTGGCCTCGGCGCCGCCCGTCGTGAAGAAGATGCCCGCCATGTCGCCGGCCAGCTCGACGAGGCGGCTGGCCAGCGTGATAGCCGGAACACTCGAGGAGCCGACGTAACCCGAGAAGTACGCGAGCTCCTTCATCTGCTGAGCCGCCGCGTCGGCCAGCTCGGTACGGCCGTGGCCGACGTTGACGTTCCAGAGCCCGCTCAGGCCGTCGAGGTATTCCTTGCCGCCGATGTCGCTGATCGTGGCGCCGCGCCCGCGGACGTAGATCATGGGCTCGGCGTTGTCGATCGGGTGATGTAGCGGATGGATCAGGTGCTCCTGATCGGCCTTGATGAGCTCGGCGGCAGTCAGCGCCATCGGTTCCTCCAGTCACCCGCAGGAATCACGGCCGCATGCTCACGCGGTCCGCGATAACGGTAGATCCACGCTCGCGCTCGCCGTCCATCGGTGAGCGTCACGACGGCGCGGCGGCGGAGGAAATTGTACCCCTCCTCCCGGTCGACCGCGGGGAGAAGTTCCTCATCGTCGATCCGGTAGAGCTCGCCCGTGACGCGGTCGCCGCCGTTGACGATCCCGGGATAGCGTCCGAGGCTGAGCAATCGCCCCCTCACCGTTCCCCTGCCGATCAGTGTGGTGCCGGCCGCGAGGAATCGGTGCCGCTCCAATCCGCGCATCAGGGTTCCGTAGGCGAACAGGAGAGTTTCGCCCCGACGCGTGCTACTCGGCCTTGGCAGCGGCCTCGAGCACGGCCGCCAGGAACTGGGCCTCCGGCAGCGCGCCCTCGAACTCGACACGGTCGTTGATGACGATCTTCGGCACCGCCGCGACGCGATAGGCGCGACTGAGGTCGGGGAACTCGTTCGCCTCGATGGCCGTCGCCCGCACCCTGTCCGACGCCACCGCCATGTGCTGAGCCAGGCGCACGGCCCGGGGGCAGTAGGGTCAGGTGGGTGTGGAGAAGACCTTGATCTCGACGTCGCGGGGGAGCCCGGCGAGCGCGGTCGTGGTCGCATCGCTCAGCGTCGGCTCGCCGGTCGACGCAAGGATGATCGCGTCGATGAGATTGGAGAACTCGTAACCGGTGGGCACGCCGTAGAAGCGGAGCCCGTAATCACGCGCGCCCTCGACGACGATGGCCGGCACCTCGGTGACGCCGTACGCCTCGGCCCGCTCGCGATCGATGGCGAGGTTGAGGACCTCGACCGAGATCAGCTCGGACGTCGCGGCGACCTCACGCACCAGCGATTCGTTACGGGCGCACAGCTCGGCGGCCGCGAGCGACTGGGAGAAGACCACGAGCTTGACGGGATCGCGCAGGGCTTGAAACAGATCGCGGACCTGGCTGACGTTTTCCGCGGACAGGAGCGCCATGCCGGGATTATACGTCCGCGCCGGCGAACGCGCTGGCGCTCAGCCGAAGTCTTCAGGCCTCAATCGCTCGAGCCATCCCACCACGTGGCCGGCGGCGTCCGGCCTCGTGCGGGCTTGCCGTGATCGAGCGCGCCGGGGCTGGCGAAGATCGCCACGTTCGCGCCGGAGCGCGCCTTTCGGCCGCGATCGAGCTTCCGGGCCAGGCGTCGCGCGTCGTCGGGATCGGCGTAGAAGGTCAGCGCGAGGTGGCGGCCGACGTCCTCGAGGACGATGATCGCCCGCCGATGGTCGCGACACGACGTGAGCTGTCGAACCCGCATCCGCGTCATGGACGGACAGAATCCAGCACGAGGACGTTCACACCAATGAGGCGTTTCCAGAGCGCCCGTTGCAGGCGGACCGTCATCACCAGGCGGCACAGCGGCCCGCAGCCCGGCCCTGCCGTGGCGGCCGGTTGGCCGCCGAGGACGCGCGTCCCCGAGGACAGGGCGCGTGGACACGCGCCGCACCCGTCGGCGAGCCGGTCCCACAGCACGAGAAGGACGTAGACGGTCGATCCTAAATATTCGACGCGTCGACGACGGCGGGCCCTTTCTGCCGAACGAAACGATCGAGGGCCACTCTCAACGTCGCTTCGTCTCGAGCCGTCACGGTCGCGATGCCGCTGCGGGAAGCCGCCACGCGACCGAGGCTCACGGTCACGATCGAACACGCGAGGCGCTCGATCGCGTCGAGCGCAGGCGTCGAGGTAACGCAGATCACCTGTCGGTCAGCATGATGGAGCGCGGATGCCACGGCCGCCGCCGACGCGAAGTCGGGCAGCTCGGTGTCGATCAACAGCTCGTTGGGCGCGACGGCCGGCCATGCCGCCGCGGCAGCGTCCACGTGAGTCATCGAGCCAACGGTCGCGATCGTTCCGGCCGGCATCAGCTCGCGGGCGATATGAAGGATGCGCGACTCGCGCGAGGGCTCGGAGCGGGCGCGTGCGGTGGCCGAGCGTTTGAGACGGTCGAGCTCGGCGATGTCCCAGTCGGCGCGCGAGCGTGCCCGCAGGCGCGGAGCCAGCTCCTCGAGGGTCAGCGCGATGTCACCGATCAGCTCGACCTTCGCGCCGAGGGCGTCGGCGTGGCTCGTCCGGCCCAGGTGCAGCAGCGGCGTGGTGATGGGCCACGGACGAGACCTCAGCTCGACGGCGTCGACACCGACGGTCACGACGAGGTCGGCACGCTCGAGCAGGGATCGCCCGACGGTACTGCTGACGAGACCGAACGCCAGAGGATGGGGATCGGGAAGCACGCCCTTGCCCTTGAGGGTGGTCAGCGTGGGCGCCGGCAGCGTCTCGACGAACGGCCTCAGCCATCCACCAGCGTCGCCGGTGCGGCATTCGAGGCCGACGATGAGCACCGGACGCGCGGCGTTCACCAGCAGTCGGGCCGCATCGTCGAGCGCCGCTGACGACGGCGGAGCGACCGCCGGCCGGAGCGAAGTCCGAACCGGCAGCGCCGCCTCAGTGGCGGCGTCGCGCGCGACGCGCACGACGACCGGCCCGCGAGGATCCCGCATCGCGAGCTGCACGGCGTGAGCGATCCAGTGAGCGGCCGACATCGGCTCCGCCTCGACGACGCCCTTCACGAGCGACGCGGCCTCGGCGCCGACTGACCGTTCGACCATCGCGATGAGCGGAGCGCGGCTGGCGGAGGCGTAGCGGAGGCCGGCCCGCGCCTCGTCGGCGTCGGCGAGGATCACGGCGCCAGGCGCGTCGGCCAGCTCTCCCGTGACCGCGGCCATCAGCGTGGCCGCCGCACCGCTGTCCGCCCTCACGATCGGAAGTCGTCGGCGCTCCGCAGCCTGCGACACCGCCACGACCGAAGATGCGGGATCGACGGTGAAGATGCGCGGCGTCGTCGCCCGCGCGAGGCCGTCGACGACGATGTCGGCGACCGTGGTCGCCGTCATCCGCGCTACGACGTCAACCGCTCGAAGACCGGCCGCATGCGCGTGAGCGCGAGCCGGAGATTCGCCTCCGAGTTCGCATACGACAGCCGCAGGTAGCCTTCACCGTACTGGCCGAAGGCCGCGCCCGACAGCACGGCCACGCCGGCCTCGTTCAACAAGAGATCGGCCACCTCGGCCGACGGGCGCCGGCTGCCCGTGATGTTCGGAAAGACGTAGAACGCGCCGCGCGGCCGCACACACTTCACGCCGGGGAGCGTGTTCAGCCCGTCGACGATGACGTCGCGGCGACGCTTGAACTCGGCCACCATGCGCGCGACCGGCGTCTGGTCGCCCTGCAGGGCCGCGATGCCGGCGAGCTGGACGAACGACGCTGTGCAGGAGTTGGAATTCACGACGAGCCGGGTGACGTGCTCGGCGAGCGGCCTGGGCATCACGCCGTAGCCGAGGCGCCAGCCGGTCATCGCGTACGACTTCGAGAAGCCGTCGAGCAAGATCGTGAGGTCACGCATCCCCGGCTGGGGGAAGATCGAGACGAACTCACCGTCGTACAGGAACTGGCGGTAGATCTCGTCGGCGAGCACCGGGATGTTGCGCGCCACGGCGATCTCAGCGATGCGCTCGATCTGGCGGCGGTCGAGGACGCCACCCGTCGGGTTTTCCGGCGAGTTGATGATGATCAGTCGGGTCTTCGGGCCGACCTTGCGCTCGAACAGCTCGAGGTCGAAGCCGAACCCGGTCTCCTCGCGCAGCGGAACGGGCACGGGCACGCCGCCCACGAAGTTGATCACCGACTCGTAGATGGGGAACCCCGGATTGGGATAGATGACCTCATCGCCCGGCGCGATGAGGGCCAGGATCGTGAAGAACATGATGGGCTTGGCCCCGGGCGTCACCACGACCTCTTCCGGCATCACCGGGACGCCGCGCGTCTCGGCGATGTGCTTGGCAATGGCTTCACGCACCTCGGCCAGCCCCGCCGACGGGCCATAGTGCGTCGCGCCGGCGTCGAGGGCTTGCTTGGCCGCGTCCTTGATGTGGGCGGGCGTGTCGAAGTCCGGCTCGCCGATCTCGAGGTGGACGATCTCGCGGCCCTGCCGCTCGAGCGCGCGGGCGCGCGCGAGCACTTCGAAGGCAGACTCGGTGCCCAGCCGGCTCATCGACGGAGCGAATCTCATGGCAACGTTGGCCTCCTGCGGCGTCGTGGCCGGATTATACGGGACGGCCGTGACACCGGGCTCGCCTTGACACTCGACGGGATCGTCTGGTATCCCACGGGCATGAAGCGCCTGGTGTTCGCCGCCTCACTCGTGCTGGTCACGGGCACCGCCGAAGCCCAGCTGGGCAACGTCAACCCGGTGGCACTCCCGCCGAACAGCACGGCCCAGCCTTTCGGGCAAGATCCGCATCCTTTCAACAACGTCCCTGGCTGGGCGCCGGTCATCCGGATCATCGACGTCCCGCCGCGGACCGCCTGGCTTCCCGTGGAGGTCGTCCAGCCCGGTTCGCTCCCACCGATCGTCGAGTATCGAACGGTGACGCTTCCGGGTCAGCGCATCACCGTAATGACCACGGGCTACCTCTACCACGCCCACTGGGGCATGGCCCCGACCAACGGGGTCTACTACCCGACCTTCTTCCCTCAGAGGTTCATTCCGAAGTAACGTGCAGTTCGTCCGCGTTCCCGCCGGCGCGTTCACGATGGGCGTGGACGACGGCCTCCCCTGCGAGCGCCCCCGCCACCGAGTGTGGATCGACACGTTTCTGATCGCCCGAACCCCCGTCACCAATCGCGAGTACGCCCGGTACCTCGACGCGACCGGCGCGGCACCGCCTGCGTTCTGGAGCAAGCCGGGCTTCGATGGCCCCGACCAGCCGGTCGTCGGCCTTGCCTGGAGCGAGGCCGTCCTCTTCGCGACGTGGACATCGGCGCGGCTGCCGACGGAGGCCGAGTGGGAACGAGCGGCTCGCGGAGGCGTCGAGGACGCCCGATTCCCGTGGGGCGACGAGCCCACGGCCTCGACGGTCCGCGGCCTACCCGTCGTCGGCGCCACGCCAGCCAACCCGCTCGGGCTCACGGATCTCTCGGGCGTGTGCCACGAGTGGTGCGCCGACTGGTTCGCCGACGATTATTACGAGCGCTCGCCCGAGAAGAATCCTCATGGACCGGCGACGGGCTCGCGGCGCGTCAGCCGTGGCGGCGCCTGGCGTCACGCCGACCCGTGGAGCCCGGTCGCACACCGCTCCTCGCTGCCACCGCATCTCCGCTACACCGATTACGGCGTCCGTCTCGCCCGGGACGCCTGACGTCCGGTTGCCGCTCCCGGTCACGGGCGCTAAGATGGCGCCGGGACGTTCCATGACGGGTACGGAGCGCTCCGTTCTGCGCGAAGGCATCGTCGCTGGCGTCATCGGCGCGGTCGTCGTGGCCATGTGGTTCCTCGTGGTCGACACCCTCCGCGGTCATCCGCTGGAGACCCCGATGTTCCTCGGAGCCGCGCTCTTCTTCGGGGTGAAGACGCCGGTCATCGGCGCCGGAATCTCGCTGATGCTGGTCCTGGGCTACACCGTGGTCCACGGCCTCGCCTTCGTCGCGTTCGGGATCATCGCGGCCGCCGTGATTGCTGCGACCGAGCGCGAGCCGGCGCTCGTCATCGCCGTGGTCATTCTCTTCGCCTGCTTCGAGACGTTCTTCCTCGGCGTCGTGAGCGTGCTCGGCCGAGCCGTGCAGGACATGCTCGTGTGGTGGGAGATCCTGGTCGCCAACCTGCTGGCGGCCACGGCCATGCTCTGGTACTTCCTCCTCGGTCATCGGTCTCTGCCGCGCACCCTCGTCGGCTCGTGGGCCCACGTCTTGCGCGAGGGCGTGGTCGCGGGGCTCATCGGCGCGGTCGTCGTGGCCGCGTGGTTCCTGGTCATCGATGCGATCCAGGGCGAGCCGTTCCGGACTCCGCACCTGCTCGGCACGACGTTCCTCAAGATGCAATCCGGTGTGCCGGCCGTCGTCGCCTACAGCATCGTCCACGGGCTGGCCTTCGGAGTCTTCGGCGTCGTGGCCGCCGTCCTGCTGGCCGGGGCCGAGCGCGAGCCGATGCTGGTGTTCGCGCTCGTGATGCTGTTCACCGCCTTCGAGATCTTCTTCTTCGGCGCCATCGTCATCGGCGCCAAGTGGCTGCTGGACGAGCTGGCGGGCTGGACGATCTTCGTCGGCAATGTGCTGGCCTCGGTGGCCATGCTCGGATACTTCTTCACGGGCCACCGCTCGCTCGCGCGGCGCATGACCGCCGCCTGGGCCGACGATGACTAGCAGGGACAGCGTCCCGCGTAGTCACGACGCGCGTCGCGCGAGCTAAGAACCGCCGACGGTGATCGCGGCGGGGCACGGGCGGGCGACAGCCCGGGTGCCCGTGCCCTGTTAAAAAATCACCACAGGGCGGCGGGCAGCGGCAAGCCCGCGAAGAGCTCCACCGGCAGCGGCGCAGGCGGTTTGACGTGCAGGCGCTCGGCGAGATCGTAGAGCTGGCGCAGGTGCTGACCGGCGTGCCACGTGGTGCGCTCGAGCAGCGCGTGCCCCGACTGCGGGCCGTAATAGACGGCAACGATCCGGCCGTAGTCCGATTCCGGCGTGGCCTCGAACCATCCACGCAGCCGCGCTCGCACCAGCGCGCCGTAGCTGGCGATCGCCACGGAGTTGAGCATGTCCGTCGGCGCCTGCTCCTGGAGCCAGCCCTCGGGCATCTCGCCGCGATCCATGGCATCGGCGAAGGCGATCGACAGCCGGAACGCGTGGTACGCGAGCTGTCCGACCGTCCGCTTCCGTTCGGCCGGAATGAAGAGGATCTGGTCGTCGGGGACGGCGCGCACGAGCCGCTCGATCGTCTCGAGGATGCGGTCGAGTCGTTCGGCCAGCTCGGTCGGTGACAGCTTCGGTGACGCCGTGTAGTCGATCCCGAGCAGCTTGGCGTAGGCGTCCGGATTCCAGCCATGAGCGATGCGATCGCCGACGGTCACCGCCGGCACCAGGTTGACGCCGAGTCGCTTCAAATCGTCCATCGCCGCGGGTGTAGCCTGCACGTCGACAGGGTCGAACTCGACCCCCCAAGACGAGAGCAGCTCCTTCGTCTTGGAGCAGGACGATCAGCCAGGCCGGTAGTAGACCTTCGGGCGCATGGTGGTTACCTCCCTCGAAAGGTCGGGGTCTTCTTGTTGGCGAACGCCGTGACGCCGTCGCGGAAGTCGTCCGTGCGTCCGCTGGTCGCGATCGCCTGGGCCTCGAGCTCCATCTGGGTCTCCAGGCTCTCCCAGGTCGACTGGTGGAGCAAGCGCTTCGCGCCGCCGAAGGCCTTGGTGGGCCCCTGGGCGAGCTCACGCGCGAGGTCGTTCACCGCGGCGCGAAACTCGGCGTCCGGCACGACGCGCGTGATCAGGCCCCAGTCCGCCGCTTCACGCGCGGTCAGCACGCGGTTGGTGAAGTAGAGCTCCATTGCCCGGCGCAGGCCGATGACGCGAGGCAGGAAGTACGAGGACGATCCGTCGGGCGTGGCCGCGATCTTGGAATAGGCCATCGTGAACTTGGCCGACTCGGCGGCCAGCACGATGTCGCCGCACAATGCGAACGACATGCCACCGCCGGCCGCCACGCCGTTGACGGCCATGATGACCGGCTTCTCGCTCCGACACAGGCGGGAGATAGCGCCGTGCAGGTACGTCGTCAGCTCCTTCACGAGCGCGCCGATGTGCTCCAGGTTGTCGGCGAAGTCCTTCACGTCGCCGCCCGCGCAGAACGCCTTGCCGGCTCCAGTGATCACGACGCAGCGCACGTCGGGATCGTCGTCGACCTCGAGCACGGCATGGAAGAGATCCCGGCCAAGGCCCCGGTTGAGGGCGTTGTAGGCGTCGGGACGGTTGAGCGTGATCGTCGCGATCTGGTCCTTCCGGTCGAGCAGCAGGTGCTGGTACGCCATCAGCGCGGCCTCCGTTTACTGGCGTGACGCGCGCCGGCGGGCAACCCGCGCGACGGCGTCCATGACGTCCTCGATCTTGAGCGGCTTCGCGTAGACCGCGTCCACGTCGTGGGCCCCCCGCTCTTCACGGGAGAGCTCCACCCCGAAACCGGTGACGACGAACACCGGAACGGCCGGGGTCGTGGATTTCACGGCCTGGGCGACTTGCCATCCCGAGACACCCGGCATGGCCAGGTCGGTGAAGACGGCGTCGAAGGGCTCCGCGCGAAAGCGCTCGATCGCGGCCGCTCCGCTCGTCACGACCACGGCCCGGTGGCCGACGGCTTCCAGCACGTCGCCGATCACACTGCCGACGGCCTCCTCGTCGTCGACGACCAGGCAGCGCAGCGTGCCGGCCTCGGGCGCGGCCTCCGCGGGCGCGGGCGGCTCCTCGACGGTGACCGAGCCCACCGGGAACGTCATCCGGAACGTCGAGCCCTGGCCCTCCGCCGTCTCCACGACGATGCGAGCGCGATGACGAGAGACGATCCCGTACGTCATCGAGAGACCGAGCCCGGTGCCCTGCGGCCCCTTGGTCGTGAAGAATGGATCGAAGATGCGATCGCGGACGCTCGCCGGCATCCCCACCCCCGTGTCGCTGACGCTCAACTCGACACCGTCGGCGACCGCAGCGGTGGCGAGCGACAGTGTACCGCCGGCGGGCATCGCGTCCACGGCGTTGAGGATGAGGTTCGTCATCGCCTCGCGCAACTCGGCCGGATCGCCGGTCACGCGGGGCACCGTCCCCAGCGACGTCCGCACGTCGATCACCAGGCCGCGGCGCAGCGATTCGTCTCGCCAGCGAGACTGCGTCATCTCGAGCGCGTCACGCACGACAGCGTTCAGGTCCACCGGCACCAGCGGCTGGTCCTGGCGCACGCGGGCAAAGTCTTGAAGCCTTCGCACCGTCTGGGCGCCGTCGAGGGCCGAGCGCTCGATGATCTGCACCCACTGGCGCAGCTGGGGATCGGTGACCTTGCGGAGCGCGAGCTGGGCGCGGCCGAGGATGGCCGCGAGCAGGTTGTTGAAGTCGTGCGCCACGCCCGACGCCATCTCCCCGAGCGCCCGCAGCTTCTCCGTGCGAACGAGGTGGTCCTGGGTGGCGCCCAGCTCGCCATAGGCGCGCGTGAGGTCCTCGTAGAGGCCGGCGCTGCGCAACGCGAGCGCGGCCAGGTCGGCCACGTTGGCCACGAGCCGCTCGTCGCCGTCCGAGAACGGGGGCTCGTCTCGGCTGACGGCAAGGACACCGAGCGCGACCTGACCGACGGTCAGCGGCGCGCCGAGCCAGCAGCGCGGGCCATCGACCGGCGGCAGCGTCAGGTTGCGACGCGCACACTCGGCTGCGTAATCATCGGTGCGGAACGGACGGCCGGTCTCCATGACCACCGACGTCAGGCCGACGGAGCGCCCGTAGCGCGTCGCCTGGTCGTCGACCGCCCCGTCCACCACGCGCAGGACGACCTCCAGGTCGCCTCGCTGCTCGTCGGCCAGCACCACGACCAGCTTGCGAGCGCTGAGCAGCGGGGGCACGTGAACGCGCAGCGTCTCCAGCAGCGTCTCGCGATCGAGCTGGCCGGCCATGGCCCGCGCGAGCTCGTGCAGGACGGACAGCTCCTCCACCTGCCGGCGATTCTGCTCGAAGAGCCGCGCGTTCTCGACGGCGCTTCCGGCCTGGTTGGCGACGGCCTCCATCAGCGACAGCTCTTCGACCGACAGGTCACGCTCGGCCTCGAACCAGACCGCGATGAAGCCGCCGATGAGTCGGTCCTTGGCCAGGATGGGGACGAAGAGCTGGCTGCGGTGGGGCATCGTCTCGCGCAAGACGTCGGGAATGCGCAGGTCGGCCCGGACGTCGCGCGAGAACTGTGGTCGCCGCGTGCGCGCGGCCTCCGCGTAGAACGCGTGCTTGATGGTGGACAGTCGCAGCGCGCGCATGCCGGGCAGCACGCCGGGCGGCACGCGGTAGCCGGCGCGGGCGACGAGGAACTCGCCGTCGTCGTCGAGCAGGTAGACGCCGACGCTGTCGGCGCCCAGCGCCGCCACTGCTTGCCGCAGGAACTGCCGCAGCAGGGCGTTCAGGTCGAGCGTGGACGACAGCGTGCGGCTCACCGACAGCAGCGTCTCGGTCTCGCGCAGCTTGATCTCGCGCTGGCGGGTGAGCTGGGCGTTGTCGAGGGCCAGACCGACCTGACGCGCCACGCCCTCGAGCAGCCGGATCTCCCGCGGTGAGAACTCGCGTCCGCCCGAACGCCAACCCAGACCGAGCGCGCCCATGCTCACGCCCCGGATGCGGAGCGGCGCCAGCAACACCGCGTGGGTCGGCAGCCGGCTCGTCCACTCCGAATCGAAGCGGGCGTCGGCGTGGACATCGACGCTGGCGATCAGCTCGCCCGCGCGCCACGCCTCGACGAGCGCCGGCACCCGCTCGAGCGCGATGGAGACGGCGCCGAGCGCGTCCCGCAAGTCGGGGGGTATGTGGTAGCCCGCGATCGGGACGAGGCGCTCGGCGCGCTCGTCGGCGATGTAGGCCCCCGCCATGTCGGCCCCCAGCGCGCGGGCCGTCTCGCGGATCACGCGGCGCAAGCGCTCGGCGACCGGCAGCGACTCCGACAGCACGTGACCGACGGACAGGAGCGTAGTGGTCTCACTGAGCTGCTCCTGCACCTCGCCGTAGAGACGAGTGTTCTCGAGCGACAGCGCGAGCTGGCCGGCAATGGCGGACGCTAGCGTCACCTGCCACGGCTGGAAGGGCGTCACCCGCTCGGTGTAGTCGAGGGCGAGGCCGCCGAGCACGTCGTCCTGACGGCACAGCGGAACCACCATGTACGACTTGTGACGAAACATCGTGACCCACTCCCGCGGAATCTGATCGCTCTCGGTGACGTCGTCGATGACGACCGGCCGGCGGGTGGCCCGGGCCTGGGCGTGCGCGGGTACCGCCCGCGGCGAGCGGATCAGCGCCTTCTTGAAGGCCTCCCACATCGCCGCGTCTTCGTGGCCGTCGGCGAACTGGGACATGACCGGGATCACGCGATCGCCGTCCCAGCGCTCGATCGAGCATCGATCGACGCCACAGACCTGGGCGATCTTGATCGTCACGCGCTTGAGGAGCTGGGTGGCATCGAGCGTGGAGGTGAAGATCTCGGCCACGTCGAGCAGCGCTCGCGTCTCGGCGAGCCGCCGCGTCGTCTCCGTGTAGAGACGCGCGTGGTCGAGCGCGACGGCGGCCTGGGAGGCCAGTGACGCCAGGATCAGCTGGCTCTCGGGCGTGACGATCCCCGGCAGCGCGCGGTTCATGGCGAAGACGCCGAGCACACGGTCACCGATGGTGATCGGATAGGCGAGCAAGTAACGCAGGTCGCTGCTGATCAGGAGCTGGCGAGCCACGCAGCGGGCGTCGGTCGCCATGTCGGTCCACATGATCGGCTCGCGGTGCTCGGCGACCCAGCCGACGCCGCCTTCCCCCGGCTCGAGCGTGCGAGGAAGTCCGGCGGCGAGGTCAGCCGGCGCGAGGCTCAGCGAGCGATGGAGCTGCCGGGTGGCGGGGTCGACGACCCAGACGTTGAGGAGCGGAGCGTCGAAGAAGCGTGCCACCGCCGTGGCCAGGTTGCGCAGGACCTCCTCGATCTGGAGCGACGAGGAGACGAGGCGGTTGACCTCTTCCAGCGCGCGGAGCCGGTCACCGAACTCGCGGGACTGCGAGTACAGCCGGGCGTTCTGGATCGCGATGGCGGCGTGGTCGGCCAGCCGCTGCAACACCGTTTCGTCACGATCGGTGAACACTCGGGCGGTGCGGTTGTTGACGCTGATGAGGCCCTCGACGCGATCACCGATGGTGATCGGCACCATCAGCTCGGTCACGATGCCCTCGGTCAGCACCACCGCTACGAGGTCCCGCGGCTTGCGGATGCGCGGGTCCTCCAGCCAGTTCTCGGTCCGGAACGGTCGCCCGGTGGTGATGACGCGTCCGGCGATGCCCCGATCGGCCATGAGGGGGAACCCGCCGTAGTCCTCGTACCGCGACCCTACCCAGTAGCGGAACGCGAACCGGCCAAGCTGCGGATCGCGCAACGCCACGCGCGCCATGTCGCTGGCCGACAGCTCCCGTGCGCCCTCGGCCACGCGCTGGAGCACGGTGTCGACGTCGAGCGACTCGTTGATCGTGCGCGCCAGCACGGCCAGCACCTCGGCCTCGCGACGGCGCTGCTCGGCCTCCTCGTGGAGGCGCGCGTTGTCCAGTGCGAGCGCAGCCTGATCGGCGAACGCCTGAGCCAGGCGGACCTCGCGCTCCGAGAACTCGTGGGCGGCGGTGTCGGAGAGGAACAGGACACCGATCGTCCGGTCCTTGCTGTGGAGCGGCACGGCCAGGACGGAGCCGTACGTGCCCGAGTCCACGCGGTCCCTGAGATCGTCGTCGTAGACGACGTCGGAATCGCTCAGGACCTCGTGTGACCAGACGGGCCCGCCAGTCTCGATGGCGCGCGCGGCCAGGCCCGTGCCCGGCGCCTGGACGTGGCCAGGCGGATGGGCGCCGTGACCACCCCAGGCGACGGCGACGAGGCTCCCGTCGGGCTGAAGGAGACGAAGACCGGCCGAGCGCACCCGGAAAAGCGTGAGCACGCTGTCGACGATGCGCTCGCCGACGGCCGAGACTTCGAGGCGCTCGGTGAACGTCCTGGCCACCCGGCCCAGCTCTTCGGCTTCCCGCCGGCCCTGCTCCGTCTCCTCGTAGAGGCGCGCATTCTCGAGCGCGATCGCGGCCTGGGTGGCGAAGTGGCCGAGCGCTCCGAGCTCCTCCTCGCTGAACGCGTGGGCCGACTCGCCGAACCGGAACATGCCGATGACGCCGAGCAGGCGGTCGCGGATGACCAGCGGCTGGACGATCGCGTGCCGAGTGCCGATGCCGACGAGCTGCGGCTGGGCATACGGCGATGCGGCATAGTCGTTGACGAGGCGGCCTTGCCGCTCGAGGGCGCAGGAGCCGACGAGACCGACGCCGAAGGCGACGCGTTGATCGATCGAGGCGCCCTCGCTCCAGGCGCTCGGTGCCAGCGTGTGGCCCGCGGGCTCCACCAGGTAGATCGCGCCCTCGGCCCCGAAGAGACGACCGGCATGCTCCACGATCAACGCGAGCAGCCGATCGAGGTCGAGCTCGGCGGCCAGCTCACGCTCCACCGCGGCCAGCGTCTCGATGTGAGCCCGGCGCGCCGTCTCCAGCGAGAAGAGCCGCGCGTTCTCCAGCGCGAGCGCCGCCTGGTCGGCGAAGGCCTGGGTCAACCGGATGTCGGCCTCGTCGAAGGCCCGCCCGGCCCGATCGCCGATGCCGAGCGCACCGATGACCCGATCGTGCACGATGAGCGGCACGGTGAGCACGGCGCGATAGCCGGCTGCCTCGATCCGCGCGCGGGCGTCGTCGCGCAGCTCGATGCGCGGATCGTTCAAGATGTCGGGAGTGACGACCGGCCGACGGTCGCGAATGGCGAGGCCGCTGGCCCCGGTGCCCCGGGCGAAGACGATCCGGTTGAATCGCGCGCCGACGTCGCCCGAGACGGCCATCGCCTCGACGTCACCGGTCTCCGGCAGCAGCCGATAGACCGCGGCGGCGCGCGCCTCCAGCAGCGTGCACACGCTGTCGGCGATGCGCTGGGCGACGACGTCGGAGTCGAGCGTGGCGGAGAGCAGGCGCTCGACGTCGGCCAGCGCGGCCATGCGCTGGGCGTGGCGGTTGGCCTCACGGTAGAGGCGCGCGTGCTCGAGGGCAATCGACGCCTGTCCGGCAAACGCCTCGGCCAGCTCCTGATCGCGCGGGCTGAAGCGGCGCCGGGCGCGGAAGGCCAGGACGCCGATCACGCGATCCCCGACCCGGAGCGGGACGCCCAGGTAATGCGTGTAGCCGAGCTGGCGCTCACGCTCCCGGTGCTCAGGCACCATGTCGACCGTGCCGGCCTCGACCATCAGCGTTCGGCCCTCGGCGACCACCTTGCCGCTGAAGCTCTCGCCGATCTTGACCCGCGGACGGACCATCGTCTCTTCCGCGGTGCCGGCGAGCCCGGCCAGCACGAGCGTGTCGCCCTCGACGAGCCGGAAGCCGGCGTTGTCGACGTCGAGCAGGCGCGCCGCCTCCTCGGCGATGGCGCCGAGGAGCGCGTCGGTCGGCTCTTCGGCGCCGATCTTTTTGTTGATGTCGAGGAGCGCCGTCACCTGATCTCGGCGCGCCTTCTCTTCCAGGAACAGGCGCGCGTTGTCGATGGCGATGGCGGCGTGGTTGGCCAGGGATTGAAGGAGCTCGAGCTCCTCGACACCGTAGTCATGGCGCTCGCGTACGGCCGTGCTGAGCACGCCCAGGACGCGCTCGCCGATCATCACCGGCACGCCCGCCACCGACACCGAGCCCTCGGCACGCAGGCGCTCGACGTTGCGGATGCGCGGATCGTTCTGCGCATCGAGGATCGTCTGAGGCCGCCGCGTGGCGGCCACCGTGCCGACCAGCCCGTCGCCGAGCGCGAGCCGAGTCACGCCGACGACGGTCGAGGGCGCCCCGGCGCTGGCGCGAAGGACCAGGTGCTTGCCGTCGTCCTCGACGAGCCACAGCCGCGCAATGCTCGAGTGGAAGATCCACACGCCGGCGTCGACGACGCGCTGGAGCACCTCTTCGAGCGCCAGCGTCCCCGTGAGGGTCTGGGCCAGCCGAGTCAGGCTCTCGAGTTGTCGACTCTTCTGTTCGGTCTCGGTGCGCAGCGCGGCCTGAGCGACGGCGGCGTCGAACAGCAGGGGGACCGTCTCGAGCCTACGGGCCGCGTCCCCGGCGAGAGCGCGATCGTCGGTCGAGAGCAGGAGCAGCACGCCCCAGGGCGCCTCGCGCATGTGGATGGGCACCGCGATCTGGGTGCGATAGCCGAAGGCCGAGTCCTCGGCGCGGATGGTGATGATCCGGCCACTGCGAAGGGCGTCGCCGAGGTCGGTTCCGTCGACCGGCCGCGACGAAAAGGCCTCGATGCGCTCGTCCGGCACGCCGCGCTGGGCAACGAGCGCGAGCCGTCCGCCGCGCGCTTCGAGTCGGTAGGCGACCGTGGCCGTGACGCCCATGAGCCCGCGGACGGCCTCGAGCGCTCCCCCGAGCCCGGTCGACAGATCCGTCGCACCGTCCATCGCGCGGGTGAGGGCGCGAAACGCCTCACGGTCGCGAGCCCACTCCTGGCCGATCCGTGAGTGCGCTCTTCCCCAGGCCTGGGCGCGCGAAGACATCAGCCCGACGCCGACCACGACCAACGCCGCCACGGCCCACGATCCGACGAGCCAGGACAGCAGACGCCGGCGCTCGGCGTGGAGGTCGCCGGATGACATGAGCGTCCACAGTCCCTCCCGCTCGCTCAGCGGTCGCGTGATCCAGTCCTCGCCGTTGACCTGCAGCGCGCCGCGCAGCGTGGCCGACACCCAGCCGGTCGCGGGAAGGTCTCCGCGCGTGGTCGCGAGCAGACGGTCACCGGCCACCGCGACGACGACGGGATGCGAGGGTACGGAGGCTGCGATCTGCTCCAGGCGCTCGAAGCGCCGGCCGACGATCGCCACCCCCGCGCGGCTGATCGGCGCCGCCGCGAGCACGTAGAGCTGGCCGCCAATCGGGCGGACCAGCGTCGTCGCCACGGGCGGCGGCACGATCTCCACGGTCTTCAGACGCGGCAGCGCCGGCACCTGGACGAGCGGGGCCCCCGACGCGTCGGTGATGACGAGCAGATCACCGATGCGGTCGCTGGTCACCGAGAGGATCCGCGGCGAGGCGCCGCGAGCCAACGTCGCCCAGTCGCCCTTGACGACGCCCTCGACCACGGCCGGATCGCTGGCGAGGAAGCGAGCTTCGCGGAGCAGGGCTTGCTGCGTCTCGCCGAGGAGGGCGCGGGTGGCGGCGATCGCCTCGGCCAGGCGCACCTCGTGGCGCGCCTGCGTCTGTTCGAGCAGCGCGACGCCGGCGAGGACCCACAGGCCGGCGAGGACGGCGAGAGCGAGCCCGAGCCGTGCCACGGGCCCCACACGCCGTCGGCCCGTCAGCGGCGTTCCCCGACCCGATGCAGTTTGAGGAGGTTGGTCGTTCCGGTGACCCACATCGGCGAGCCCGAGATGATCACCAGCACGTCGTTCATTCGAACCGAGCCATCACCGAGCAAGGTCGCCTCGACCTCTTCGATCATCTCGTCGGTGGTCTCCACCTTGCGAATCAGTCGCGACGACACCCCCCACGACAGCGCGAGGCGCCGCTGGACCTCGACGAATGGCGTCAGCGCGATGATCGCCACGTCGGGCCGCTCCTGCGAGATGAGCCGCGCCGAAAACCCGGACTGCGTGAACGCAACGATCGCGCGGGCCCCGAGCACGCGGGCGGCCGACGCCGCAGCGTCGGAGACGGCTTCGGGAAAGCCCACGCCCACGCGCTCCTGCCGCCGCCACCGGATCTCCGACTTCAGAGCCGCCTGCTCGGCGCGCTCGGCGATGCGGGCCATCACGACGACCGCCTCGACCGGATACCGGCCGGTGGCGGTCTCGGCCGACAGCATGATCGCGTCGGCGCCGTCGAAGATCGCCGTCGAGACGTCTGTGACCTCGGCGCGCGTCGGCCTCAAGTGCGTGACCATCGATTCGAGCATCTGGGTCGCGACGATGACCGGCACCTTGGCGGCCCGCGCCTGCCGGATCACTTCCTTCTGGATGTGCGGCACTTCCTCGAGGGGCACGTCGAGGCCGAGGTCGCCACGGGCCACCATGACCGCATCGACCATCGTGAGGATGCCGGGAAGATTGGCGACGATCTCCTGGCGCTCGAGCTTGGCGACGATCGGCAAATCGGCGCCCTGGTCGCGCAGGAATTTCCTCACCTCGCCGATGTCGGCCGCGGAGCGAACGAACGAGACGGCGACGAAATCGATGCCCTGACGGATGCCGAAGCGGAGATCCTCGCGGTCCTTCTCGGTCAGACACGAGACGGGCAGCGGCACGCGCGGGAACGAAATGCCCTTGTGGTCGCTGATGCGCCCGCCGGCGACGACCCGGCAGCGCACGGCATCCGCGGTCGTCTCCTCCACGCGGAGCTGGATCATCCCGTCATCCATCCAGACCTCGTCACCCGGCTTCAGCTCGGACAGATACTCGGGATGGGTGACGCTGGCGCCGTCGACCGTGCCCACGATCGGGCGGGCGGACAGCGTGAACATCCGGTCGGGCTCGAGATCGACGCGTCCTCCCCCGGCGGGGCCGAAGGTACCGAGGCGGATCTTGGGGCCCTGCAGGTCTTGAAGGATGGCGATGGGACGGCCCCAGCGCTCCTCACCGATCCGGATCTGGCGGATCGTCTCGGCGTGCTCGGCGTGTGTGCTGTGGGAAAAGTTTACGCGGGCCACGTCCATGCCGGCGGCGACCAGCCGATCGAGGAGCGCGGCGCCGCTGCTGGCGGGCCCGATGGTGCAGACGATCTTGGTGCGACGCATCTTTCTGTTCCTTTACATTGACATTGGAGGGGGCGCGGCGCCCCCTCCAATACCTCCCCGCTTGCGCGGGGTGTGACACGATCCCGCTCCAATTCCTCCCCGGTTCGCCCGGAGTGCCAACGCGGTCCCTGAAACGACCGAGCCAGGCGTCACGACGGCGCCGAGGTGAGCGCTCGAGGCTTCAACGCGGACTCCAGGAATTGTCCCGTGTACGATTTCGCGGACTGATGCGCCACCGATTCCGGCGTGCCGGTGGCGAGCACGCGGCCGCCCTCCTCGCCCCCCTCGGGACCGAGATCGATGACCCAATCGGCGGTTTTGATCACGTCCAGGTTGTGCTCGATGATCACCACGGTATTGCCCTGCTCGACGAGCCGGTTCAGCACCTCCAGCAGCTTCTGGATGTCGGCGAAGTGCAACCCCGTAGTCGGCTCGTCCAGGATGTAGAGCGTGCGGCCGGTGGCGCGACGACTCAGCTCGGTGGCGAGCTTCACGCGCTGGGCCTCACCGCCCGACAACGTGGTCGCCGCTTGCCCGAGCCGGATGTAATCGAGACCAACGTCGTCGAGCGTCTGGAGCTTCGATTTGATCACGGGCACCGCGTCGAAGAACTCGCGCGCCTCCCGTACGGTCATGTCGAGGACCTCGGCGATGGACTTGCCCTTGTACCGGACGTCCAGCGTCTCGCGGTTGTAGCGCTTGGCCTTGCAGACGTCGCACGTCACGTAGACGTCGGGCAGGAAGTGCATCTCGATCTTCACGAGCCCGTCGCCCTGGCAGGCCTCGCAGCGGCCGCCCTTGACGTTGAAGGAGAAGCGTCCGGGCTGGTAGCCGCGCATCCGGGCCTCCGGCGTGCGCGCGAACAGCGTGCGGATGAACGTGAAGACGCCCGTGTAGGTCGCCGGATTCGACCGGGGTGTCCGTCCGATCGGCGACTGGTCGATGTCGATCACCTTGTCGAGATGTTGCGCGCCCTCGATCCGTTCGTGGGCTCCCGGGCGCCCCTGCGCGCGATGCAGCATCTGGGCGAGGCCGCGATACAGGATGTCGTTCACCAGCGTCGACTTGCCCGAGCCCGACACGCCGGTCACGCACGTGAACGTTCCCAGCGGGATCTTCACCGGCATACCCTTCAGATTGTGCTCGCGCGGGTTGTGGATCGTCAGCGCGTGGCCGTGGCCCTTGCGTCGCTCGTCGGGCACCGGGATGGCGAGCGCGTTCGAGAGGTAGCGCCCGGTCAGCGAGGCCGGGTTGGCCATGATCTCGTCCGGCGTACCGAGCGCGACGAGATGGCCGCCGAGTTCGCCGGCGCCCGGCCCGAGGTCGACCACGAAATCGGCGGCGCGGATCGTTTCCTCGTCGTGCTCGACGACGAGCACGGTGTTCCCGAGGTCGCGCAGACGCTTGAGCGTCTCCAGCAGCCGGCGGTTGTCCCGCTGGTGCAGCCCGATGGAGGGCTCGTCCAAGATATAAAGGACGCCGACCAGACTGGACCCGATCTGGGTGGCCAGCCGGATGCGCTGGCCTTCCCCACCCGACAGCGTCCCCGCCGGCCGGTCCAACGTCAGGTAATCGAGCCCGACGTCGCGCAGGAAGCCGAGCCGCTCGCGGATCTCCTTCAGCACGCGGCGCGCGATCAGCGTTTCGCGCTCGGAGAGGGTGATGTCGGCGAAGAACGCTGCCGCCTCCTTGATCGTGAAGCCGACGACCTCCGCGATCGACCGGCCGCCGATCTTGAGACCCAGCGACTCCGGGCGCAGGCGCGACCCTTTGCAGGCCGGGCACGGCCGCTCGGCCATGAACGGCTCGATCTCGCGCCGGATGTCCTCCGACTCCGTCTCGCGGTACCGCCGCTCGAGCACGGCCACGACACCCTCGAAGCCGCCATCCGCATCGCCGTGGAGGATGACGTCCCGCGCCGATTTCTTCAGCGACTTCCAGGGCGTGTCGAGCGTGAACTTGTACCGCTTGGCCAGGACGGCCAGCGTCTGCTTGAAGTACGGCGACTCGTGGCCGGCCCACGGCGCGAGCGCGCCTTGCTTGAGCGTGCGCTCGGCGTTCGGCACCACGCGCTCGGGATCGACTTCCCAGCGGCTGCCCAGGCCCGAGCACGTCTCGCACGCGCCGTACGGGCTGTTGAACGAGAACATCCGAGGGGAGACTTCCGGCAGCGAGATCCCGCACTCCGGGCAGGCCAAGCGCTCGGAGAAGAGCATGGGTTCGATCGCGAGGTTCGACGATGCCCTTGATTGTTTTACCGGGGGGCGCGTTCCGCTCCCCCCGGACCCCCCGATTTGCGCTGCGGGCGCACTACCGTCGGCGTCGCCCAGAGGCTCTACTTGCACGACGCCGTCGGCGAGGCGCAGTGCGGTTTCCAGCGAGTCGGCGAGCCGGCTGCCCACGGTTTCCCGGACGACGAGCCGGTCGACGAGAACTTCGATCGTGTGCTTGCGATTTTTGTCGAGGTCGATCTCGTCGGTCAGCTCCCGCAGCACGCCGTTCACCCGCACGCGCGAGTACCCCTGACGGCGCAGATCGAAGAACAGCTTCTTGTACTCGCCCTTGCGGCCGCGAATGACCGGCGCCAGCACGAGCAGCCGCGTCCCCACCGGTTGGGCCATCACGCGATCGACCATCTGCTGGACCGTCTGGGCGGAGATGACCCGCCCGCAGGACGGACAGTGCGGGATCCCGATGCGGGCGAACAGCACGCGGAAATAGTCGTAGATCTCGGTGACCGTGCCGACGGTGGACCGCGGATTGCGCGAGGTCGTCTTCTGCTCGATGGAGATGGCCGGCGACAGGCCTTCGATCGAGTCGACCTCCGGCTTCTCCATCTGCTCGAGGAACTGTCGGGCATACGCCGACAGCGATTCGACGTAGCGACGCTGGCCCTCGGCATAGATCGTGTCGAAGGCCAGTGAGGACTTGCCGGATCCGGAGAGTCCCGTGATGACGACCAGCTGATCACGGGGAATTTCGAGGTCGATGTTCTTGAGGTTGTGCTCCCGAGCACCACGGATGACGATCCGATCACTCGCCATATCCTGACTATTGTGGCGAGATCGGACGAAGGGCGCAAGTCTAAAGGCGTTTTCTTACGGCAGCGTACACGCTCCCCGGGACAGCTCCTCGCGCATGGCGCGGATCGACGTCATACGAATGTAGAAAATCAGATCGCAGAGGTTGCCGCCGGTGATCTCGGAGCGCGGCACCTCGCCGCCCATTCCCGCCTGGATGTAGTCGGCCAGCTGCGCATCGCTCCAGTACGCCATCTCGTCGAAGTTCGGCAGCCCGAGCGCTCCCAGGCCATTCAGGCCTCGGAGCAGCACGAAGCTCGGCCGCGTCGGACCGCCGGCGATCGTGCCCCGCGTGTAGATGTTCTGTCCGTTGAGCCAGGACGAGTAGTCGTTGTTCAAGAAGCTCCGGTACGTCGGATCACCGGGAAGGAGCCGGCGCCACACGCTGACGCCGAGCGAGCCGAAGCCGGACGTGATCATCCGCGCCTCGGTAGACGAGACGGCGATCGCCCAGGAGTAATGACCTCCCGAGTCGACGACGATCGAGAGTGGCCCCTGGTAGAGCGGTCCCGTCCCACCGGCGTGCTGGCGAACGGTCGTCCCGTTGGCTGACAGTCGCCAGATCTCGGCGCGGCCCTGGCCCACGGAGAATGCCACCAGAATGTCGTCGACCGGGCCCATCGTCCCGACGCGGTCGACGTCGAGCCAGATCCAGGAGTCGAGCGTCGCGCCGAACGAAGGGCCGAGCTGTGTGTACGCACCCGTCGTCTTGCTGAGCCGGTGCACCGTCTTCGTCGAGCTCTGTGCGATCACGAGATCGCCTTGGGAATCGACGCGCACGACCAGCGGCTGGTTCGCCGCTGGCGACGCCGGCAGTGTGCTCACGAGGCCCGTGTCGGGCTCGATCTCGCGCACGGCCCCCCGACCACCGTTGTCGGCCACGTAGAGGTCGCCGGTCGCTCCGAACGATACGCTCGTCGGCATGTTGAACTGCGCCTGCAAAAGCGGCGCGTCGACCTCGCCCGCCACATGCGGTGTCCCCGCGTACGTGGTCACCGAGACGGGCGTCGTCGAGAGATCCACCTTCGCGATGCGATGGTTGAGGCTGTCGGCCACGTAGAGGATGCTCGCGTTCGTCGGATCCACCGCCAGGTCGGTGGGCCCGTTGAACAGCAGCCCACCCTCGAAGCTACCGATCGTGACCTTGTTGGCGGCCACGATCTGTGCCGTGGAAACCGCTGTCGACGCCCCCTCACTCAGGCTGATCGGATCCTGAAGTGGCAGGACGTCCCGGCGCGTGACCGGTCCGGCCAGCGTCGTGACGGTACCGTTGGCCTCGAGCAGAAAGAGGCGACCCGAAATGTCGATTCCGTACCAGTCGCTGGTGCCTGGCTTCTGCGTGTACGTCGAATACGGGCTCACGAGAGCGTCGTTGCGTGGCCCGTCGTAGTTCACGTGCCGCACGACGCCGGGCACGCTGTTGACGATGTCGGCACAGCACACCTGATCGTACTTCCACCCGACTGCCACGGAGCCGTCGGGCCTCCGAACGAACATCGGCAACTCTTCATAGAGGTCGTGGATCTGGTGCTCGACCGGCTCGATGAACCATTGATTCCAATCGCGCCCGGTCACCGAACCGGCCCATGAGGGCGAAAGCTTGGTGACCCACGGCACCGACGTCGGCCGCGGCGCCGGATAGGGCACCGTGTCGCACGCGGCGCCGTAATCCCAGGCGCTCCCATCCGGATAGTGCTTGTACGGGCACACCTGCACGCGCGGCCCCGACGACGCCGGCGGCGGCGGTGGCGGTGTGGGTGGCGGCGTCGGCGCCGGTGGTGGTGGCATCGGTGCCGGTGGTGGCGGTGTCGGCGTGGGAGCTGGCTCCGGTGGTGGCGGTGTCGGCGCTGGCGGTGGTGGTGGCGGCGGCGGAGTTGAATCTGGTGGTGGCGTTGGCGCCACGTTTTGCACGGTGACTTGCCGGGTCTTCGTGCCGGTGACCGACCCAGATGTGTTCAGGCGCTGCGCGCGTACGCTATGAGTTCCGTTGGCGGCCGTCGTCGTGTCCCACACGAACGTGCACGGGGCCAGCGGCGATGTCGTGCAGCGCACGCGGATGACGCCATCGATCACCACGCGCAGCTCGCCGAAATTCCTCGGATTGTCCGTGCGGGCGGTGACGTTGACGGTCCCGACCACCGGTGACGGAACGTCGATGAAGACGGCTGCTCCGGCCGTCGAGGCCAGAGCGAGCACCAGCGCACCACCGAGAGCGCACTTCACGACAGCCTCGTGTGTTCGGCCCACGCCTGCCTCCCGAGTTGTGCGGCGTCGTCCGATCCCGAAGAGCTATGCTCTCAAGTCGACTCTAGGCTCCCCCCCTTCTGATCCCCAAGAAATGCGTGCAGCGTAAGGGTGTAGGTGAAACACCTACTCGCGTGTCGGATGATTGCGCATACGACGAGGACGAGGACTATGTGACGAGGACGAGGACTACGTGACGTCAGCGCTGCCGAGCAGCGGCCATCCACCCGGCTCCTGCAGCGAGCGGAATCGCGAGCAGCGCCGGATAGACGGAGAGCGCTGGCGCGATGGGCGACAGCCACGGATCGGCGAGAGCCAGCGACACGACCACCAGCACGCCCGTGACGGAAGTCATCAGCCGCAGCGGCGGCGGCGCGGCGACGAGCGTCGGGCCGAGCCCGGCCGCGGCGAGCCCTAGCCCGAGCATCAACGCGTTCCAGGCCGTCGTGGGGACGAGGGCAACCAGCGCGCCCGCGGTCACGACCGCTGCGCGCAGCGCCGATGCGTGACGGGTCGAGCCGATCGACCAGGCGTCCGCAACGCGATCGGCGAGCGTCGTGACCGCCGTCATCAGCAGTCCGGTGATCGCGACTGCCGTGACGACCTCGAGTGCCCCGCCCCACGCTCCGGAAACCGCGACAGACGGCAATCGCATGAAGGCCGTCGCGGCGGGAACTCCGAGCGCCAGATCGGCTCCGACGTCCGCAGCATAGACACCCCAGCAGACCGCGACGATGACGACGGACGCGGTGGCCAGCAACGCAACGTGGGATCGCACCGACGTCTTCGACGCCGATGGCGACGCCAGCAGCGTCAGCCCACCACCCACCAGGGTGACGACAGCACCGGCCGCACCGAGCAGTCCATCGAGGGCGCTGGACGCCGTCGCGTCGGCCCATGCGATACCCGAGATCGGCGCGCCGGGCACACGGCGTCCCGATTCGAAGCGGACACCAGCGCCCGCCGGCAGCAGCACCTGATCACCCGACCGCAGAGCCAGCGAATCGCCCGGGACCAGACGCCACTCGAGCGCCGAGCGGTCGCCTTCGTCGCCGGGCACGACCCGCCACATCGCGATGCTCGTGGCCGTCATCCGCTGCGCCTCGGTCAGGGTCACGCTCGTCGGTGTCGAGAGGGTCCGGCCTTGCGTCACCCACACGCTGCTCTCATCGAATGCGACGACCGGCCGGGAGGCGAGCCGCGTCCACGCCCGCCACGGAGTCACGCCGGTTGCGACGGCAACCGCGACAACGGCGATGGCGAGCAGGCCGACCGATCCGACGAGTACGGGTTGACGCCACCGCGAGCCATCGCGCCACGCGAGGACGAGCGCGATGGGTGCGGCCAGCAATAGCCCGTGCCAACGCTCCAGGCCCACGCCACGCGCGAGGTCGGTCACGACCAGGAAATTCGCGCACGCCACGAGCGTCACGGCGGCGCTCAGAATGCCGACGGCCAGAAATCGCGGGAGCGACCCGGCGGCGCGGGCGCGGACGCAGCCGGCCATCATCGGCGCGAGGATGGCCGCGAGGGCGACGAGCGGCGCGGCCGGCGCCGCCACGAAGATCTGCATGGCAACCGACACGAACAGCGCTGGCGCCACCCACGAGGCGAGAGCACGAACCGGCGCCGGCGTGCCCACGATCAGGCGGACGAGCACGGCCACGCCGGGAGCGAGCGCGACCGCGTACCACCACGTGACGCTCACGCCGGCGAGACGAATGGCCCCGGCATGCCCCGGGAGGACGGACAGCAGGACGCCGATGATGAGGAGCGCAAGCATGACCGTGAGCCCGACACGGCGCCTCACCATTGGCCCGGCGGGATTGTAGCAGCCAGTGCTGCGGCGAACTCTGGAGTTTCCGCGGCGTCCTGTATGCTATGCGCGCACGACGACAGAATTCGGTCAGGAGGAGGAATGGAGCGTCCCGCAATCGAGCGCGTCATGGTGATCACCGCGCATCCCGACGACTCGGAGTTCGGCGCCGGCGGCACCGTGGCCAAGCACGTCAAGGACGGCCGCGAGGTGACCTACGTCATCGCGACCAACGGCAACAAGGGCTCGAGCGACCGCACGATGACGCCCGAGCGCCTGGCCAGGACCCGCGAGACCGAGCAGCGCAACGCCGCCCGCGTGCTCGGCGTCGAGCGCGTCGAGTTCCTCGGCTACGAGGACGGCGAGCTCGAGGACACGCGTGACCTCCGTCGCGACGTGACCCGGCAGATCCGCCGGTGGCGGCCCGACCTCGTCATCACCATGCAGCCACTGCGCACGAAGAACCTGTACGCCTCACATCGCGACCACCGGACGATCGCCGGCGTCGCGCTCGACTGCATCTATCCGCTCGCCCGCGATCACATGGCGTTCCCCGAGCTCCTGCCGGAGTGCGAGCCGCACAAGGTCCGCGAGGTCCACTTGATGCAATGGGACGACGCCGACCTCGTCGTCGACATCTCCGAGGTGATGGACGTGAAGCTCAAGGCGCTCGCCTGTCACCAGAGCCAGTTCAAGGACTTCGCGGGTGTGGAAGAGCGCGTTCGCGAGCGCGCGGCCGCCCTGGGCAAGCCAAAGAACTATACGTTTGCGGAGGCCTTCGATCGTATCCTGATGCCACGCTGACGGCACAGCGGTTGCACACGTCGCACGTTCTGTTCTAGAACGCTGACGAGAAGGCGGACCGGTCGAGAACGCTGACGAGGAGCGTCATGGCTGAGCGCGACCCGATGACCGCAACGACGCTGACCGAGGTGCTGAGGCGGCGGACGGCCCTCGACCCGACCCGGCCCTACTTCCACCTCTACGGCGAAACGGTCACCTATGGCCGTCTCTGGGAGCAAAGCGCCCGGTATGCCGGCGCGCTGCGCGCCGCCGGGGTAAATCGGGGCGACAAGGTCGCGTTGATCTATCCGACCTGCGCCGAGTTCTTCGCGACGTTCCTCGGCGCTCTGCGCGTGGGCGCCGTGCCCGTTCCGCTCTATCCGACGCTGGGCGTGGAGGCCACCGCCAACATCCTGAACGACTCCGAGAGCGTCGCCGTCGCGACAATCGGCTGGTTCCGCAAGAGCGTGGACGAGAGCCTGATGTCGGCTCCCGGCGTCCGGGCCGTGCTGGAGCCGCCCGATCTCGAGACCGGAGTGGCGGTCCAGCCGCTGCCCGAGGCATCGGCCGAGGACATCGCCTTCATCCAGTACACGTCGGGCTCCACGGGTCGACCGCGCGGCGTCGTGCTGACTCACGCGAACGTCGTGAACACGTGTCACGTCATGGCCCAGGCCGCCGGCATCACCAGCGACGACCGTGTCGTGTCGTGGCTGCCGCTCTATCACGACATGGGCTTGATCGGCTGCGCGTTCACGCCGCCGCTCGTCGGGACGCCGATCTGGCTGTTGCCCCCCGACCTGCGCAATCCGCGACAGTGGCTCGAGCTCATCACGGAGGTCCGGGCCACGTTCACGGTCTCGCCGGACTTCGGCTATCGCAACTGCGTTCGCAACGTGCGCGATGCGTCGGGGATCGACCTGACCAGCCTGCGCAGCGCGCTGTCGGGCGCCGAGCCCGTGCGCCTGTCGACGATCGAGGGCTTCGAGCAACACTTCGGGCTCAAGCACGTCATCGTCCCCTGCTACGGCCTGGCCGAGGCCACGCTGGCCGTCGCGATCTGGCCGATCGGAGTCCCGGTACGCACGGATCCCACGGGACGCTTCGTCTCCGTCGGCCAGCCGTGCCGCGGCGTCTCCGTCCGGATCGCAACGCCGCGGGAGGACACCAGGGACGACACCACGCATACGGGCGGAGCCACTCGGCACCTCGAACAGGCCACCCACGATTCACTCCTGGCTCTCCCTCCGATGAGCATCGGCGAGATCTGCGTCAAGAGTCCGGGCGTGATGCGCGGCTACTACAACGATCCCGACGCGACGGCGCGGGTGCTCACGGCCGATGGCTGGCTGCGCACCGGCGACCTCGGCTTCGTCGACGCCGAGGGCTTTCTCTACATCTCGGGTCGGCTGAAAGACGTGATGATCCTGGGCGGCGCCAACGTCGTGCCCTCGGACATCGAGGACGTCGTCGACGAGGTGCCCGGCATCCGTTACTCGGCGGCCGTGGGCATCGAGAGCGAGCGGACCGGGACGCAGCGCCTCCACGTGGTGGCCGAGGTCCGCGACGAGACCGCGGCTCCCGACGTGTACCGCGAGCTCGTGGCCGAGGTCGTCCGTCGCGTGCAGCGTCATGGCGGCCATCGCCCCGCCCGCGTGCTGCTGGTGCGGGCCGGCACGATCCCCAAGACGTCCAGCGGCAAGATCCAGCGCTCCCGCCTCGCCGCGATGGTCGAGGGCGGTGAGCTCAAGGATCGTCTCGTCCACCTCGCCGGCGACTGAGGCCCGGCCACGATGAAATTCGGCTGCCACCTGCCGGTCTACGGCCCGGCGGCCACGCGCGCGACGATCCTCGGGTTCGCGCGGCGCATGGAGTCGCTCGGCTTCGACTCGCTCTGGGCGAGCGACCATGTCGTGATTCCGTGGAAGATCCGCTCGCGCTATCCGTACAACCCCACCGGTGACTTTCCCCTGTCGCCGGAGACGCCGTTTCTCGAGCCGCTGACGACGCTGGCCGTCGTGGCCGGAGCCACCGAGCACATCGCGCTCGGCACGACCGTCCTCGTGCTCGCCCACCGCCATCCCGTGTTGCTCGCCAAGATGCTGGCGACGCTCGACCAGTTGAGCGGCGGGCGCGTGATCGTCGGCGCCGGCGTCGGCTGGATGAAAGAGGAGATCGAGCTGTTCGGCGTGGACTACCAGCGGCGGGGCGCGTGGAGCGACGAGGCGTTGCGCGTGCTGCGCGCGTGCTGGCGCGAGCCGCGGCCGCGCTTCGAGGGCACGTTCTTCCGCTTCGACGAGCTGGCGGTGGAGCCCAAGCCGGTCCGTGGCGACATTCCGATCTGGATCGGCGGCGACACGCCGGCCGCGCTCCGCCGCGTCGCCGAGCTCGGGGACGGCTGGCACCCGGCCTTCCCCACGCCGCAGTCGCTCGGCGAGGCGCTGCCCCGTCTCCGCGACGCGTGCCGCCGAGCCGGGCGCGACGTGGCGAGCGTCACCATCAGCGGTCGAGTCGGGCTCGCCGCGCGACGCTCCGCCGACGAACTGCTCGCGGAGCTGAAGGCGCTCCGCGATCTCGGCGTCAGCCACGTCATCCTCGAATCACGCGCACGCGACCTCGGCGAGATGGCCGAGCTCTACGAGAAGTTCGCGCGCGACGTCAGACCGCGCCTGTAGACAGAGCACGGCGGGCTTCGAGCACGAGTGACCGTAGCTGACCTCGCGCCGAACGACCCGCGGTGTCGCAGCTCGCGCAAAGGGGAGGGTATGGGAGGGGAGGACTCCTGTCCCCCCTTCCATTTTCATATCAGAGCGCGTTGCTCAACCGTCGCCAGCCGCGCCAGGGCCAAGGCGCCCAGCGACAGGCCGACGTCACGCAGGGCGACGTCGTAGTAGCCCGGGATCAACAGCAAGTTGACGATGATCCCCCACAGCCAGGCCATGACCAGGTAGCCACCGAACTTCGGCGCGAACGCCACGATCAGGCCGGCCACGATCTCGATCGCGCCGACTCCCATCAGGAACGTGTGGGCGTCCACCGGCACGAGCCGGTTGATGATCGGAGCCAGGTACTGGTGCCAGGGAACCAGCAGGTCGAAGAACTTGTCCAGGCCGGCGACGATCGGCAGCACCGTGAAGCCCCAGTGCAGGATCTGGTACGCCTGGTAAGCCGGATTGCTGGCCTTTACCGGGACGCCGACCGCCGGGTCGATTCCGGCGACACGCGCACGCTCGAGTCTTGACATAGTTACAACCCTCCCTTGGTCGGAGGACGGCGCAAGCCCCGTGCCGGCGACTTCTGGCGGCTAGATCTTCGAGCCGGACTTCTGCCAGTCGTCGAGGAACTTCTTGAGGCCGATGTCGGTCAGCGGGTGCTTGATGAGCTGTTCGAGCACGCTGAACGGCATCGTCGCCACGTGGGCGCCCGCCTTGGCGGCGTCGATCACGTGAAGCGGATTTCGAATCGAGGCGGCCAGTACCTGGGTCTTGAAACCCTGGACGCGATAGATCTCGCAGATGTCACGGACCAGGTCCATGCCGACGGCCCCGATGTCGTCGAGACGCCCGAGGAAGGGGCTGATGTAGAAGGCGCCGGCCTTGGCGCTGAGCAGCGCCTGGGTCGCCGAGAAGCAGAGCGTCTGGTTCACGCGGATGCCCTTGCCGGTGAGGTGCTTGACGGCCTTGAGGCCGTCCTTCGTCAGCGGGCACTTCACCACGACGTTCTGCGCGATCTGGGCGAGCTCTTCGCCTTCCTTGACCATGCCCTCGAAATCGGTGGCGACCACCTCCAGGCTCACGTCGCCGGGCACGATGGCGCAGATTTCTTCGACGTGGGGACGGAACGGCCGCTTTTCCTTGGCCACGAGCGTCGGGTTCGTGGTCACGCCGTCGACGACGCCGAGCGCCACGCCCTCTTTGATCTCGTTGATGTTCGCCGTATCGAGGAAGATCTTCATGCCCTCGTCTCCTCCCGCATCACGCGCGTTCGATGCGCACCGGCGCGCCGGCACGTATCTTCTTGAACACCGTGGCGTCGCCGTCCACACGACCGAGCACGTTCACCGGGCTGGCCGGCCGGATCTCGTCGCCCTGGCTCGCCGGTGTCGGCCCGAAGAAGATGCAGAACGCATTCCCGGGCGGCCAGTAGCCGAGGTCGCCCATGTCCACCGTCGCCCGCGGCGACTCCGGCGCGATCGTGACCCCGATGCCGAAATAGATCTCGTCGCCCCACGTCTCGGCCTTCGCTTCGATCGGCAGCGCGTCCCAGATCGCACTCGCGGTCTTCGACGCGTCGAGCTGGGCCTTCGCCGAGACCGCGCCGGCCGTGATGCGAATCGTGCGGGATGGGGCAGGCGTCATGTGAGGCCCAGCGTAGTCGCCGCTCCGGGGCGCGTCAAGCCGAGGGCGTCACTCGACTTTGCGATAGCGGTCGAGCACGGAGGTCATCGTCTCGCGGTCGGGCACCATCGACCACCCCTGGCCTTCGACGGAGAGTGACGCCGCGCAGGTGGCCACGGCCGCCGCCTGCCAGGGATCACCGTCGAACTGATAGCCGACGAGGAACGCGGCGGCGAACACGTCGCCCGCGCCGGTGGGATCGACCTCACGCGCCGGCCGGGGCCGGATCTCGTACCGTTCGCCGTTCACGTAGAGGAGCGCGCCGGCCGCGCCCGCGGTGACGATGCCGACGGGCAGACGCTGGAGCCATTCCAGCATCTGTGCCTCCTGACCGAGCACGTCCTCGTCGGAGAGGAAGAGGCCCTGCAGGCGGCCGAGGAGCCTGCGCGGCGGCTCCCAGCGCCGGCTCCGCACTTCGCCGTCGCGGCCCACCGCGCGCAGCCAGCCCTGTCCGGCGGCCGCCAGCGTGGCGTCACTGAACATGTCGCCGACCGCGGGGTCGACGTCGTCGAGCACCGGCGCCAGCAGCACGAGCGGCGCACCGCGCCAGTCGTCGGGGACGTCGGCCGGGGTCAGGGTCCGCGCGGCGATCGGCCGTCGCATGGTCCGGTGGCTGCCATCGATGTGATGCTCGAAGACGGTCGTGTGCGGCGCGTCGACCGTCACCACCTCGATCTGCGGTGGCACGAGCTCCAGCGGAAAATCATCGCCGTGGCTGGTCAGGATCCCGGCGCTCAGGCCGAGACGATGCGCGGTGACCGCGGCGAAGAGGGCCGCCCCACCCGCCCGCACGTCGTTGCCGAAGTGGTCGAGGGTGACGTGGCCGACGGCGACGAAGTCGGGCGCGGCCATTCATTCGGAGGGGGCCTCGACGGCCCCCTCCGAAACCTCCCCCAGGACGAGGATTGCGCCGGCAAAGCCGGCGCTCGATCGACGTCGACTCCAGCGGCCGCTCATTGCTAGAGCGGCAGGTGCTTGGCGATGATCTCGCGCATGATCTCGCTCGTGCCGCCGCCGATGGGCAGGAGCCGCGCGTCGCGCGCGAAGCGCTCGATGGGATACTCGCGCATGTACCCGTAGCCGCCGTGGAGCTGCACGCAGTCGTAGGCGACGCGATTCACCATCTCGGCGGTGAAGAGCTTGACCATGGAGATCTCGCGGATCGCGTCCTCGCCCGCCTCGTATTTCAGACACGCCGCGTAGGTGAGGGCGCGGGCGGCTTCGAGCTGCGTGGCGCAGTCGGCGAGCTTGTGCCGGACCACCTGCTTGTCGGAGAGCGGCGCGCCGAAGGCCTGGCGCTCGCGGACATAGGCCATCGTGTCGTCGAGCGCGCGGTCGGCCATGCCGATGGCGTGCAGGCCGGCCACCAGGCGCTCGCGCTGGAAGACGCGCATGACCTCGTAGAAGCCCACGCCCTCGCGGCCGAGCAGATGGTCGGCCGGGACTCGCAGGTCCTGAAAGGCCAGCTCGGCGGTGTCGGAGGCACGCATGCCCATCTTGTCGAGCGTCCGGCTCACCGTGAATCCCGGCGTGTCGCGCTCGACCAGGAACATCGAGATGCCGCGGTGGCGCTGGTCGGCGCTGCCCGCCTCGACGCGCGCGGCGACGAAGAAGACGTCGGCGGTGGCACCGTTGGTGATGAACATCTTGGAGCCGTTGAGCACGTAGTGATCGCCGTCGCGCACCGCGCGCGTGCGGATGGCCGCCACGTCGCTGCCGCCGCCGGGCTCGGTGACCGCGATGGCCGTGAGCAGCTCACCCCGGCACATGGCCGGCAGGTACTTCGTCTTGAGCGCCTCGCTCCCCGTCCAGTAGAGATGGGGCGAGGCCATGTCGCAGTGGACGCCGACGGCCATGGCGAAGGAGCCCGAGCGCGAGCGGGCACACTCCTCGTGCAGCACCATCGTCGTGCGGAGGTCGGCGCCGCTCCCGCCGTACTTCTCGTCGTATTCGACACCGAGGAACCCGAGCTCGCCCAGGCGCGGCCAGATCGACCGCGGCATCCGGCCGGCCGCTTCCCACTCCTCGACGTGCGGCATGATCTCGCGCTCGATGAACTGCCGGATCGCCGCCCGGAACATCTCGTGCTGCTCGTTGAAGATCTTCATTCAATCACTCGGACCGCACGGACGATGGGCTCAATCGACACGTCCCTGCCACATTCCTGGGACCGAGCGCCGGCTTTGCCGGCGCAATCCTGTTCATGGGGGAGGCTTCGGAGGGGGCCGTCGAGGCCCCCTCCGACTTCATCTCGTGCTGATCCGAGAAAATCTTCACTTCAGTCCCACTTGCGCTCGTCGCTGATCTTCTTGGCGCCGTCCGGGATGCTGCCGGCCGACACGACCTGCACGCTGCCGCGCAGCTTCATCACGTCGCGAATGGCCGTCTCGAGCTTCGGCGTGACCGCCTCGGCCTTCGCGTCGGCCGCCAGCTCGACGCGGAACAGCAGCGAGTCCTGATGGCCCTCGCGGCCGACGACCACCTGATACTTCGCGATCCCCGACGCGCGGGCGACGACCTCGTCGGCCTGACGGGGGTGGATGAACATCCCGCGGACCTTGGTGACCTCGTCGGCGCGCCCGCGCCAGCCGAGCATCCGCGCCGAGGTGCGGCCGCACGGACAGCGCGCGTCGTCGATGATCGTCAGGTCCCCGGTGCCGAAGCGGATCATCGGGTACGTCGTGTTGTGCACGGTCGCCACCAGCTCGCCGATCTGGCCGTAGGGCAGCGGCTCGCCGGTCTGGGGATCACACACCTGCACCACCGCGTCCTCGATCAGGTGCATGCCCGCCTTCTCCGGGCACTCGTAGGCGACGAGGCCCAGATCGGCCGTGCCGAAGCCCTGACGGGTCATGATGCCGTGCTCCTCCTCGAACTGGTTCCGCAAGGACTCGGGCAAGGGCTCGGCGCCGACCTGGGCCACCTCCAGGCCGAGACGGCCCACCCCCATCTCCTTCGCGCGCTGCAGGATCGTCATGAGGAAGCTCGGCGTTCCCACGTAGCCGGTGGCCCGGACGGCGCGAGCCACGGCCACCTGCGTGTCGGTGTTGCCGACGCCGGTGGGCACCGCCGTGCAGCCGATGAGGTTGAGCGCCTCGTCGATCTCGTGAGCGGCCGGTACCAGGTGATAGAGGAACGTATCGATGACGACGTCGCCGGGCCGAAAGCCGCCCGCGAACAGGCACGTCTCGGCGTGCCACTCGGAGATCTCGGGGCCCATCGGCTCGAGGATCGGCCCCGGCGACACGAAGATCCGACGCACGCGGCGCATCGGCACCGTGCAGAAGCCGCCGAACGGGGGATCGGCCTTCTGCAGGTCGGGCATCTCGCTCTTCTTGATGACGGGCAGTCGGGCCAGATCGTCCGGACCACGGAGGTCCTTGGGCCCGACGCCGGCGCGCTCGAGCCGGCGGCGCACGCCTGGCGCCTTCTCCCAGGCGAGCTCGAGCAGACTCGTCAGCCAGCGGGCCTGATAGCGCTCGCGCGCCGCCGGCGGCATCGTTTCCTTCTCCCGGTTCCAGTACCCGTGTCGTCGGTCGATCTTCTCCGCCAACCTTGTGACTCCTTCGATGACTACTGGCCGACGATGTCCTTCTTCATGGGTGCGAGCAGCCCGATCAGCTCCTGCTGGTCCTTCTTGGCGACGTTGCGCTTGTCGAGCGCCTTGATCAGATCTTCGACGGTCGCGTTCCAGTCGGCCTCCGTGATGTTCATCCCCGTGTGGGCTGCCTTCATGTCCTTGCCCAGGTACGAACACGGCCCGCCCGTCGCGTCGCAGATCTGATCGGAGGCGTTGGTCTTCAGCTTCTCGACCTGCGCTGGCGTGAGCTTCGTGAACCGATCCTTGACGCGCGGATCGGCGACGAGGAACGCCACGAAGTCGTCGACGACCCCCCGGATGCCTTCACGCCCGCCCAGCCGCTTGTACAGCGTGGGCTCGGGCTCGCTCATCGTCGCGCAGGCGCCCAGCGTGACCGTCAGCATCATCAGGACCATCCCCCACTGGAGCCATCTCGTCACGCCCGCCCCTCCCTAGCTCAGCCAGCGTTTGCGCCGCTTGTAGTGCTTCACGTCTCGGTACGATTTGCGCGCTCCCACCTCCGTGAGTCCGAGGTAGAACTCCTTGATGTCGGCGTTCGAGCGCAGCATCTCGGCCGTCCCTTCGAGTACGATGCGGCCGTTTTCGATCACGTATCCGTGCTCGGCGATCGTCAGCGCGAGCGTCGCGTTCTGCTCCACCAGCAGGACCGTGAGCTTCTCCTGGCGGTTGAGGCGCTGGACGATCGCGAAGATCTCCTCGACCAGCATGGGCGCCAGTCCGAGCGACGGCTCGTCGAGCAGCATCACGTGCGGGGCCGCCATCAACCCCCGGCCGATGACGAGCATCTGCTGCTCGCCGCCTGACAGATAGCCGGCCTGCACCATCCGGCGCTCGGCCAACCGCGGAAAGTACTCGAACACGCGATCGATGCCCTGGCGCACGCGCTCGCGGTCGGCCTGCACGTGGGCGCCGGCGATCAGGTTCTCCTCGGTCGTCAGGTGCTCGAAGACACGGCGGCCTTCGAAGACCTGCACGACGCCGCGCCTCACCACCGCGTGCGCGGGCAACCGATCGATGCGCTCACCGCTCAGCTCGATCGAGCCCTTGGTCACCTCGCCGCGCTCGGTGCGAAGCAAGCCCGAGATGGCCTTGAGCGTCGTCGTCTTCCCCGCCCCGTTGGCGCCGAGCAGGGTGGTGATGCCGCCCTCGCGGACGTTGAGCGACACGCCCTTGAGGACGAGGATGACGCCATCGTAGATGACTTCGATGTTGTTCAGCGTCAGCATCGCATACGGTCACGGCGGGGGCCGAAGCCCCCGCCGCGCCTCCTCTCTACTTCTTCGCGGCGTCTTTGATGTGCTTGCCCACCACGTCCTGGTAGGCGGCAAACCAGTCGGTCACCTTCTCGAACTTCCCACCCTTCACCTGCCAGATCTGAACGAGGCCGCCACCTTCGTGGTCGGTCGCCGTGATCTTGAGCGGCGGTACCAGACCGCCCAGGGTGAAGTTCGAGATCTTCTCGAACCCGGCCTTCGTGTCGTTCCCGGTGAGCTTGCCGTCGGGCTTGGCCTTCAATGCGTTGCGGATGGCCTCCACGTGGAGGGCGGCGATCAACACGCCGCGGTTGTAGAACACCGTCGACGCCATCTCCTTGGGCGGTTCCTTGCCCTGCTTCTTGTACATATCGCGGATCTCGTTCAGCACCGGGTAGTCAGTCCCTACACCGGCGAACTGCATCGCGTAGTACCCTTCGGCGACCGCGAAGCCGCCGGCGCCGTCGATGTTCGCCTCGGCGGCACCCCACACGAACGAGACCACTTTCCGCAACGGATATCCGACACGCTTGAACTCCTTGATCGATACCGAGGGCGCCCCGCCGAACAGGTGGGCGATCACGAAGTCGGCGCGAAAGCGCTGGGCGATGTCCAGCGCCTGGGCGCCCATCTCGACGCCGGGCGGCGGGACGGCGAAGGTCTTGAGCTGGAAACCCTCCTTCGTGGCGAGGTCCTCGATCACCTCGATGGGTTCACGGCCGGCGGGATTGTCGTAGAAGATGTACGCGATCTTCTTGCCCTTGAGGTTTCCGCCGAGCTGTTTCTTCACGAAGTCCACGGCCGCCGCCCCCTGCGACCAGTAGGTAGCGGCGATGGGGAAGATGAACGGATAACGTGCGCCGTCGGCCGCGGCGGCACTCCCGAAGCCCGGTGAGGTGCCGGGGATCCGGTCTTCCGTCAGCTTCGCGGTCAGGGCGTAGATCTGTGGGGTGCCGTACACCGCCATCGTCACGGCACCTTCCTTCTTGTGCCGCTCGTAGGATTCGACCGCCGGCGGCACCTTGTACTCGTGGTCGATCTCGATGGCTTTGATCGGATGCCCGTCCACTCCGCCCTTGGAGTTCACGAGAGCGATGTAGTCGTGGAACGCCGGGCACAGAACGGTGCCCACGATCTGGGTCGGCCCGGTGCGGTCGCACTGCACACCGATGACGATCTCGGACTTCGACTGGGCGTGGGACGGCGCCGCAGTCAGCAGACTGCCCACTGCCAGTATCAGGGCTATCAGGATGGCCAGGTGATGCCTCATGAGTCCTCTCCCTTCTCGCGCACCCGGGCGCGTTCCACGCGCCTGCTCAGTACGCGAACGGCCAGACACGGAAATAGTTGCGGATATTACGCCACAGGCGGTTCAACCCATCCGGCTCGACGACCAGGAACAGGATGATGAGCGCGCCGAACAGCATGAGACGGAGGTTGGGGATCAGGTTGAGCACGGTCTGCGGGGAGAAGAAGACCCCGCCGAAGGCCTCCATCGCGTAACGGATGCCAATGGGGAGCAAGGTGACGAAGATGGCCCCGAAGATCGAGCCCAGCACCGAGCCGAGCCCACCGATGATGATCATGGCCAGGTAGTCGATGGAGACCGTGATCTGGAACTGCTCGTAGTTGGCGATGCCGAGAAAGTACGTGTACAGGACCCCGGTGACCCCGGCATAGAAGGACGAGATGGCGAACGCCAGCAGCTTGTAACGGAAGATGTTGATGCCGATCAGCTCGGCGGCGATGTCATGGTCGCGGATGGCGATGAACGCGCGGCCGATGCGGCTGCGCATGAGGTTCAGCGTCCCCACGATGGCCAGACCGACGAAGACAAGCAGGAAGTAGTACATGTCGCGCTGGGTACTGAGCACCATCGGGCCCACCCGCGGCCGCGCCACCTCGATGGACGCCTGGACCCCGCCGCTGATGAACGTCACGTGGTTGATCGTCCACTCGATGATGAGCTGGCCGGCCAGGGTCGCGATGGCCAGGTACAAACCCTTGATGCGCAGCGAGGGGATGCCGACCACGGCCCCCACCAGCGCAGCCATGAGGCCACCGGCGAGGAGGTTCGCCGGCCACGGCGACCCGAGGCGGGTGGCGAGGTTCGCCGCGGTGTACGCGCCCACCGACATGAACGCGCCATGGCCGATGGACACCTGCCCCGTGTAGCCCACGAGGATGTTGAGGCCGAGCGCACCGATGATGGCGATCCAGACGAGGTTGGCCAGGGAGAGGTAGTACTCGTGCACGGTCAGGGGAACGACCAGGAAGAACAGGACGGCGAGCACGCCGACCGTCCAGCGCGCGATGGGCAGCGGATAGAGCGCCATGTCTGCTTCGTACGTCGTCTTCAGCACGCCGCACTCTCGATGAATCATGCGCGTCGCCCGGCTGCCGAACGGGCGGGCGCGGGAGCAGGGGAGGCCCCTGTTCGACCACGCAAATCGACGCTGCGCTGCGCGACGTATTCGGGCCACGATTTCCGGCCGAGTCCGACGCAGTACCCAGAAGATACGGGTCTCACAGAGGCCTCCCCCTGCCCCCACACCCGCCCCCTCAACATCCCGCCACGCCCATGGCGCGTCTCGGAAGGCGGGCGACGCAGAGACGCGAGCCGCACGAGGCCCGAGGGAGGAGCCGACCGGAGCGTATGCGGTTGTACGTGAGGATCGGCGACGACCGAGAACGAAGTGCGGCGAAGCGTATCGGCGGCGCTCATATGCGTTCGATGATGCGTTTGCCGAAGATACCGTACGGGCGGATCATCAGCGCCAGGATCATCAGGACGTAGGGCGCGAAGTCCTTGGTGCCGCCGCCCACGTAAGGATCGACGTACCCGGCGGCCACGTTCTCCACGATGCCGACGATGAGCCCGCCGATGATGGCGCCCGGGATCGAGTCGAGCCCACCCAGGATCACCACCGGGAACACCTTGAAGCCGACCAGGGCGAGGTTCACGTCGACGCCGAGCATGTTGCCCCAGAGGATGCCGCCCAGCGCCGAGACCACCCCGGTCATGGCCCAGGCCAGTCCGAAGTAGCGCTCGACGTCGATGCCCATCGCCATGGCCACCTGCTGATTGTCGGCCACCGCGCGCATGGCAACACCGTTGCGCGATTTGAGGAAGAACCAGCTGAAGCCGGCGAGGAAGGCCAGGCTGATCAAGCCGCCCGCGAGCTGGATGGGCGGGATGAACAGCGGCCCCAGCACGAACGGCTCGTCGCTGATCGGCAGCGGCAGCGGTTTGGTCCCGGAAAAGATGGTGAAGGGGCCGATGCCGCGCAGGATCGACGCGAGCCCGATCGTCGCCATGACCACGGCGATCACCGGCCGCCCGATGAGCTTGCGCAGCATGACGCGCTCGAGGACGAAGCCGAAGGCGACCATGCTCCCGAGCGCGAGCGGCACAGCCAACCACAGCGGCACCCCCCAGACGCCCAGGCACCCCGCCACCACGAAGCCCGCGATCATCACGAACTCGCCCTGGGCGAAGTTGACGGCGTCGGTCGCCTTGTAGACGAGCACGAAGCCGAGCGCGATCAGCGCGTACATGAGACCGATGAGCACGCCGTTGGAGAGCAGGAGCAGCGTGAACTGCCACTCAAGCATGGGCGGGAGCCCCGTCGACGTCTTCCAGGTGGACGCGTGACTGGATCGTGCCCTGACGGCCGTCCTCGTAGGTGATGGAGGTGGTCATCGCCACCTCCTCCTTGCCCGAGTAGAACGCGTCGATGATCGGCGCGTACTTCTCGGCCACGAAGCGCCGGCGCACCTTACGCGTGCGCGTGATCTCGGCATCGTCGGCGTCGAGATCCTTGGTGAGGAGCAGGAAGCGCCGGATCTTCGTCGCATCCGGAAGCGTCGCGTTGCACTTGGCGATCTCGTCACGCACGAGTCCCCGGATCTCCGCCTTCTGGGAGAGATCGGCGTACGACGTATAGGTGAGACCTCGGCGCTCGGCCCAGGTCCCGACCGTGGTGAGATCGATGGCGATCATGGCGGTCACGAAGGCGCGATCGCTGCCGAACGCGACGGCTTCCCGGATGTATGGGCTGAACTTCAGCTTGTTCTCGATGAACTGGGGCGCGAAGGGCGTCCCCTCGCTGAGGACACCCACGTCCTTGGCCCGGTCGATGATGACCAGGTGGCCGCGGGGATCGATGAAGCCGGCGTCTCCGGTGCGATACCAACCGTCACGATCGACCACTTCGCGCGTGGCCTCCTCGTTCCTGAAATAGCCCTTGAAGACGCCGGCGCCACGCACCAGCACTTCGCCTTTCTCGGCAATGCGCACCTCGATGCCGCGGCAGGGCTTGCCCGCCGAATTGGGATTGGCCTCGCCATCGGGCTGGAGCGACACCAGTCCCGTCGTCTCCGTCGCGCCGTAGACCTGTTTGAGATTCACGCCGATGGAGCGGAAGAAGCGGAAGGTATCGGGGCCGAGCGGCGCGCCACCGGTCAACGCCCAGCGCGTGCGCCGAAGTCCGAGCTGATCTCGCACCGGGGTGTACACGAGCAGGTTGCCGAGCGCATAGCGGAGACGCAGCCCGAGCGGAATCGGCTTGCCGTCGGCGCGCAGGATCTCGACGCGCTCGGCCACCGCGCGGCTGCGCTCGAAGATCCACCGCTTGAGTGGAGAGGAATCCCCAGCCCGCACGAGAACGCCGGTCAGCATGTTCTCCCAGATCCGGGGCGGGGCCAGCAGCGTCGTCGGTCCCAGCTCGCGGAGATCGCGCTGCACCGTCTCCGGACTCTCCGGGCAGCTCACCGTGAAGCCAGCGGCCAGGCTCGCGAAGAGCGTATAGGTCGCGTCGCCCGCCCACGCCATCGGCAGGTAGGCCAGATACTCGTCGGTCGGCCGGACGTCTCCTTCGGCCATGAGCGTCTCGGCAACGGAGATCGCGTTGGCGTGCGTGAGCATCGCCCCTTTGGGATGACCGGTCGTGCCCGACGTGTAGCAGATGATGGCGACCTCGTCGGGCCGCCCCGCGGAAATCTCGTTCTCGAAGAGCTGCGGTTGCTGGCGGGCGCGCTCGCGTCCCAGCTCCTGGACGTCGCCGTAGGACTTCAGCCACTCGTGGCGATAGGTGAGCATGCCGCGTGGATCGTCGTAAACGACGAGGCACACCGCCGGCAGCTCGGCCTTCAGCGCGAGGACCTTGTCGACCTGCTCCTGGTCCTCGGCGATGATCACCGACACTTCGGCGTGGTTCCAGACGTAGGCCAGCTCCTTGGCGATCGAGTCCTGGTACACCGGGACGGAGATCCCGCCCAGCGACATCGCCGCCATCTGGGCCCAGTAGAGACGCGGCCGGTTGTCGCCGATGACGGAGAGCCGGTCACCGCGCTTGAAGCCGAGGGCGGCGAGCCCGAGGGCGAGGTCGCGGACCTGGTCGTAGTACTCGCGCCACGTGAACGTCTGCCAGATTCCGCGATCCTTCTCGCGCATCGCCGACCGGCTGCCGTACTGCTCGGCGTTCCGCCGCATCTGCTTGGGGAGGGTGTCGACGGTCATTTCACCGCTCGTCATTGTCGGTCATTTCACTGCTCAGCTCGCGCGTCGGACGGTCTCGCCTCGCAGCGCCACGCTACACGCGGCTCATCTCGCACGGCCACACTACCCACGCTTCTCTCCTAGATAGGCTCGGATCACGACGGGGTTGTTGCGTACCTCGTCGGGCTTGCCCTCGGCGATCTTCTGGCCCATGTCCAGCACGGCCACGCGGTCGGAGATGTCCATGACCACGCCCATGTCGTGCTCGATGAGGATGATCGTCGTGCTCCACTCCTCGTTCACGTCGAGGATGAAGCGCGCCATGTCCTCCTTCTCCTCCTGGTTCATGCCGCCCATCGGCTCGTCGAGCAGGAGGACCTTGGGATCGAGGGCGAGCGCGCGACCCAGCTCGACGCGCTTCTGCAGTCCGTAGGGCAGCGAGCCGGTGGGCCGGCGCCGCAGGTCCTGGATCTTCAAAAAGTCGATCAAGTCCTCGACGCGCTTCCGGTGGACGACTTCTTCCTTCTGCGCGAGCCCCCAGTAGACGAAGCTGCTGAACACCCCCGCCTTCATGTGCACGTGGCGGCCCAGCATCAGGTTGTCGAGCACGGTCATCCCGCGGAAGAGCGCGATGTTCTGGAACGTGCGGGCCACCCCGAGGGTGGCGATGTGACTGGGACGATCGGCGGTGACGTCCGCGCCGTCGAGGGTAATGCGGCCGGTGTCGGGATGATAGAACCCGCTCACCATGTTGAGCAGCGTGGTCTTGCCGGCGCCATTGGGGCCGATCACGGACAGGATCTCGCCGCGCGGCACGTCGAGGCTCACGCGAGTGACCGCCTGCACGCCCCCGAAGGCCTTCGACACCTCACGGATCTCGAGCTGAGCACTCACGACAGCCATCTTTTACGCCGGCGGTAATGCTTCACGTCGCGGTAGCTCTTGCGTTGCCCGACGCCCGACAGGCCGAGGTAGAACTCCTTGATGTCCTCGTTGTCGGCGATCGTCTTCGCGTCGCCATCGAGCACGATGCGTCCGTTCTCCATCACGTAGCCGTGCTGGGCGAACTTGAGCGCCATCGTCGCGTTCTGCTCGGCGAGCAGGACGGCCACCCCTTCCTCCCGGTTGAGTCGGCTCACGATGTCGAAGATCTCCGCCACCAGTAGCGGGGCCAGTCCCATCGAGGGCTCGTCGAGCAACATCAGCCGGGGATGGGCCATGAGCGCCCGTCCGATGGCCAGCATCTGCTGCTCGCCGCCCGAGATGTACCCCGCCATGATGGCGCGGCGCTGGGTCAGCCGGGGGAAGTATTCATACACGCGGGCGAGATCGCTCGTGAGCGAGTCGCCGTTGCGCCGGGTGTAGGCGCCGGTCAGGAGGTTTTCTTCGACGGTCAGGTGCTCGAAGACGTGGCGCCCCTCCATCACCTGCACGACGCCGCGCCGGACGATTTCGTCGGGATTGCGATGATGGATGCTCTCGCCCTGGAACTCGATCGAGCCCTTGGTGACGGCCCCGCGCTCGGTGCGCAGCAGTCCCGACACCGCCTTGAGCGTGGTGGACTTGCCGGCGCCGTTGGCCCCGAGGAGGGCGACGATGCCCCCCTCGGGGACCTGCAGCGACACGCCCTTCAACACGAGGATCACGTGATCGTAGATCACCTCGACGTTGTTGACGGACAGGAGCGCCACTACTTCTCCTTGGAACAGTCCCGCATCGTGTAGCCCAGCCTCTTGCCTTCCTCCACCGCGGCCGCCTCGATCTTCGGGCGGACGACCTCGCGCATCGGCTGGATCCAATCGGAGACGACGGTCCACTTCTTGCCGTCCCACTGCTGGATGAGCACCGGCCCGTTGCCCTCGTGATCCTCGCAGCTCGTCTTCACCGCGTGCGTGAAGCCCTTCATGCCGAGCTTGTCGAGCGCGGCGTCCGTGAGGTTCAAGTTCTCGAAGCCCCAGCGCACCTGCTCGGCGGTCACCGGTTTGTTGCCGAACTTGCCCATGGCCGTGCGGATCGTCTCCACGGCGAACATGGCGTTCACGATGCCGCGGTTGTAGAGCGCCTGGCCCATGTCCTCCTTCTTGCCGGCGCCCTTGCCCTTGTCGTACACGTGCTTGACGATCTCCTGGAACACCTTGAAGTTGGTGCCGGGCGGGTGGAACGTCGCCCCCTTGTACCCCTTGGCGCCATCACCGGCCGGGATCACGTCGGAGTCGTTCGCCGACCACCAGTTGCCGATGAAATGATCCATCGGGAAGTTGATGGCACCCGCCTCCTTGATGGCGACCTGGTTCATCACGCCCCAGCCCGACATGAAGATCCAGTCCGGGTTCAGGCGGCGCACCTGCAGCCACGTCGACTTCTGCTCCTGACCGGGATGATCGACGGCGAGCAGCGTGAGCTCGAACTGGAACTTCCTGGCCAGCTCCTCGAGCGCAGGGTTCGCTTCCTTGCCGTACGGGCTGTTGTGGAAGATGTGGGCGATCTTCTTGCCCTTGAGCTTCTCGAGTCCGCCCTCTTGAGTCCCGATGTAGCGGATCACGGCCGAGGCCTGGGTCCAGTAGTTGGTGGGAAAGTTGAACACCCACGGGAACCACCGGCCGTCCGACGTCGCACTCATGCCGTAGCCCATCGAGAACACGGCGATCTTGTCGACCGGCGCCTTGGGGATCAGCTGATAGGTGATGCCGGTCGAGTACGGGTTGACGAGCACCGGGTTCTTGCCCTTGAGGCGCTCGTAGCACTCCACGCCCTGCTTCGTGTCGTACTGGGTCTCGCACTCTTCCCAGGCGAGCTTGACGCCGTTGATGCCACCGTCACGCTCGTTGATCAGCGTGAAGTAGTCCACGAAGCCGTTGGCGATCGGGATGCCACTGGGCGCATACGGGCCGGTCCGGTAGACCAGGAGCGGGATGAAGACTTCCTTGGCCTGCGCGAACGCGGCCGGAGCCATGGGGCCGGCCATCACGGCCAGCGCCAGCACGGCGATGAGGATTCTGCTGATGCTCATGATTTCGTCCTCCTTATTGTCAGTGAGGGAACGGCCACAGCCGCAATTTCTCCTTGGTGATCTGCCAGAGCCGCGCCAGCCCCTGGGGTTCCACGATCAGAAAGAAGACGATGAGAGCGCCGAAGACCATCAGCTCGATCTGCTTCTGCAGCGCCACCGGCAGCCCCACCCCGATGAGATGGGGCACGTTGGTCAGGAGGATCGGCACCAGCAGGATGAAGCCGGCGCCGAGGAACGAGCCCAGGATGCTGCCGAGGCCGCCGATGATGATCATGAACAGCACGAGGAACGAGAGCGCGATGTCGAAGGCCTGCGTCTCCGCGCTGCCGAGATAAAGGAACACGAACTCGGCGCCGGCCACCCCGCAGAAAAAGGACGAGATGGCGAAGGCGAGGAGCTTGGTGCGGAGCGGGCGGATGCCGATGATCTCGGCGGCGATGTCGCGATCGCGCATGGCCATCCACGCGCGGCCCACGCGCCCGCGCACGAGGTTCTTGGCCACCCACGCGAACACGAGGACGAAGCCGAGCGCGGCCACGTAGCGGACGGCGGCGGTCGCTTCGGGACCAGTCACCATCACGCCGGCCACCGTGCGGGGCGGCGCGGTAATCGTGCCCGACGGCGCGTAGTTGACGAACCAGGCGACCTTGTTGAAGAGCCAGATCAGGAAGAACTGCGCGGCCAGCGTGGCCACCGCCAGGTAGAAGCCCTTGATGCGCAGGCTGGGGATGCCGAACACGATCCCCACCCCGGCGGCGACCAGCCCGGACAGCAGAAAGACGACGATGATGTCGAGCCAGGGAAACGCGGTGGCGAGCTTGAAAGCGCTGTAGGCGCCGACGGCCATGAAGCCCCCGGTGCCGAGCGAGAGTTGACCCGCGTACCCGGTCAATAAATTCAACCCTAGCGCAGCCAGCGAGTAGATGAGGAACGGAATCAGCACCGCTTGCAGCCAATACTCGTTGGCGACGAGCGGCGGCACCAGGAAGGCGGCCGCCAGGAGCACGGCGACGAAGACGCGGTCCTGGAGGATCGGGAAGATCGCCTGATCGGCCGCATACGTCGTCTTGAATTGTCCGGCTTCGCGGTAAATCACGGCGTCACACGCGCTCGATGATCTTTTCGCCGAATAGGCCTTGAGGGCGGAACAGCAGGAACACGAGGGCCAGCGCATAGGCGAACCAGTTCTCGATGGCGCCGCCGACCAGAGGCCCCCAGTACACTTCGGCCACCTTCTCCCCCACGCCGATGATGAGACCGCCGGCGATCGCGCCGGGCACGGAGGTGAAGCCCCCGAGGATCAGCACGGGCAGCGACTTGAGCGCGATGAGCGAGAGGCTGAACTGCACGCCGCTCTTGGCCCCCCACATGATCCCGGCCGCGATGGCCACCAGGCCGGCCACCGACCACACCACGACCCAGATCGTCTTGAGCGGGATGCCAATGGAGAGCGCCGCCTCGTGATCGTCGGCGACGGCGCGCAGCGCCCGCCCGATGCGTGTCTTCTGAAAGAAAACGGCGAGCACGGCGACCAGGATCCCGGCGGTGAGGGCGGCCGCCATCTCGAGCCGGTTGACGAGCACGCCGGCCACCTTGAACGACGTGTCGGGGAGGCCCACGTCGAGCCGCTTGACGTTGCTGCCCCACACCATCTCGCCGAAGCCTTCCAGGAAGAAGTTGAGGCCGATGGTGGCCATGAAAAGGATGATGGCGGCCTGATTGACGAGCGGGCGGAGGACGACCCGCTCGATGGCGAAGGCCAGCGCCACCATGACGCCGATGGTCAGGGCCAGGGCGATCGCGACCGGCACGCCGCGATCCATCAGGCCCACGAGCGTCAGCGCGGCGAAGAGCACCATCACGCCCTGGGCGAAGTTGAAGACGCCCGAGGCCTTGAAGATCAGCACGAAGCCAAGCGCGACCAGCGAATACATGAGCCCGGCCGCGATGCCACCGATGAGCACCTCGACGAAGAACGCCGGCGCCGTCACGATGTCGCGGAACGGCGTGACCAGCCCGAGGAGGACCTCAGTCATGGCTCAGTCCGAGGTAGGCGTCGAGCACGGCCTGGTCCTTGCGGACCACGTCGGGCCGGCCATCGGCGATCTTGCGCCCGTAGTCCAGCACGACCACGCGGTTGGAGATGTCCATGACCACGCCCATGTCGTGCTCGATCAGCGCGATGGTCGTCCCGAACTCGCCGTTGACGTCGAGGATGAAGCGGCACATGTCCTCTTTCTCCTCGACGTTCATCCCCGCCATCGGCTCGTCGAGCAGCAGGAGGGCCGGCTCGGCGGCGAGCGCCCGCGCCAGCTCCACCCGTTTCTGCAGGCCGTAGGGCAGCCGGCCGGCCGGCGTCTTGCGGATGGCCTGGATCTCCAGGAAGTCGATGATGCGCTCGGCGAACGCCCGGTGCGCCAGCTCCTGGCGCCGCGCCGGGCCCCACCAGATCGCGTCGAAGAGGAGCGACCCCCGCATCTTGAGCAGGCGGCCCGTCATGATGTTGTCGAGCACGGTCATGCCTTTGAAGAGCGCGACGTTCTGGAACGTGCGGGCCACGCCCAGCGCGGCCACGTCGGGCGGGGTCAGGCGCGTGCGGTCACGGCCGGCGAAGAGGATCCGCCCTTCGTAGGGATGATAGAAGCCGCTGATCACGTTGAGGAGCGTGGTCTTCCCCGCTCCGTTGGGCCCGATGATCGCGAGGATCTCGCCGGCGCGGATGTCGAGGCTCACGCGGCTCAGCGCCAGCAGCGCCCCGAAGCGAACGCTCACGCCATCCACCGAGAGCAGCGGCGCCGCCTCGGTGGACGTGCTCATGGCACGGCCTGGATGCGGACGTCCGCACGGATGGTGCCGACCCGGCCGTCCTCGTACGTCACCTGCACCTCGACGTCCACGTGGTCGCGATCGCCGTAGAGCGCCTCGATGAGCGGCCCGTACTTGCGGGCGATGTGGCCGCGGCGCACCTTGCGGGTGCGCGTGATCTCCTCGTCGTCGGGATCCAGCTCCTTGTGCAGGATCAGGAACTTCCGGATCTGGGCGCCCCGCAGCACGTCGTCCTCGAGGAGACTGCGGTTCACGCGCGCGACCTCGCCGCCGATGAGCTCGTACACCTCGGGCTTCTGGCTCAGATCGGTGTAGCTCGTGTAGGCGATGTTGCGGCGCTCCGCCCAGCTGCCGACGGCGCCGAGGTCGATGTTGAGGAGGGCGGCCACGTGGGGACGGTCCGGGCCGATGCAGACTGCTTCTTTGACGTAGGGCGAGAACTTCAGCTTGTTCTCGAGATATTTCGGCGCGAACAGCGTGCCGTCGGCCAGCCGCCCCACGTCCTTGGCGCGATCGATGATCTTGAGGTGGCCGGACGCGTCGAGGAAGCCGGCGTCGCCCGAGCGGATCCAGCCGTCGATCAGCGTGGCCTGCGTCGCCTCCGGGTTCTTGAAGTACCCCTGGAAGACGCCGGGCGTGCGGAACATCACCTCGCCCTGCTCGGAGATCTTGATCTCGACCTCGGGCATCGGCGTGCCCACCGTGTCGAGACGCACGTCGCCATCCTTCTGGACGGCGACGAAGACGCTCGCCTCGGTCATGCCGTAGAGCTGCTTGACGTTGATCCCCAGCGCGCGGAAGAAGACGATGATCTCCGCGCCGATGGCCTCGCCGGCCGTGTAGGCGATGCGGATCCGCCGCATGCCGAGGTTGTCTCTGAGCGGTCCGTAGACGAGGATCTCACCGAGCGGAGCGAGCAGCCGGCGCCACGCCGAGAGCGGCCGGCCGGACAGCCGCGCGCGCTCCAGGTCCTGGGCCAGCGCGAGGAAGAACTTCACCATCATCCGCTTGAGCCACGCCGCGTCCTCGATGCGGATCATCACGTTGGTCAGGATGCTTTCCCAGATGCGCGGCGGCGCGAAGAAGTAGGTCGGGCCGATCTCCTTGAGGTCAGGAAGAACTGTGGCAGCGCTCTCGGGGCAGTTGATGGCGAAGCCGGTGACGATGGCCTGCGCGTACGAGAGCACGTTGTCGCCCACCCACGCCATCGGCAGGTACGCCATCGCCTCGTCGTCGGCGCGGAGCCCCTCACGCTCGGACGCCAGGCGAGAGGTGGCGATGAGGTTGCGGTACGAGAGCATCGCGCCCTTGGGGGCGCCGGTCGTGCCCGAGGTGTAGCAGATGATCGCGGTGTCGTCGGCGCCGCCCCGGGCCAGCTCGTCCTCGGCGTACGTGGTATGGCCGAGCGCGAACTTCTCGCCCCGCTCCTCCAGCTCGGCCAGCGAGATCAAGAAGGGCTCGCTGTAGCCCCGCATGCCCCGGGCGTCGTCGTAAACGATGTACTCGAGCCGCGGGCACTGCGCCCGGATGTGGAGGAGCTTGTCGACCTGCTCCTGGTCCTCGGCGATCGCGAAACGCACCTCGGCGTGATCGACGATGTAGGCCAGCTCCTTCTCGATCGAGTCCTGGTAGAGCGGCACCGGCACCCCTCCGAGAGCCTGGACGGCGAGCACGGCCCAGTAGAGCTCGGGGCGGTTGTCACCGATGATGGCCGCCTTGTCGCCACGCGCGAAGCCGAGGGAGGCGAGGCCCAGCGCGATCCGGCGGCCGCGCTCGTGGTAGTCCCGCCACGTGTACGACTGCCAGATGCCGTAGTCCTTCTCGCGGATCGCGACCTTGTCGGGAAAGCGCCGGGCGTTATCGAGGACGAGCTTCGGGAACGTATCCGCTACGCCCCGATCGATGTCGTCCAAGTCGCCTCCGCTGGTGGCCACGTCCGGGTAGGCCGGGACTCGGGTGGAGAAACGGGCCAGAGTCGAGTCTGCGAAGTCTAATGGACAGACCGGGAACGTGTCAAGCAAACCGCCCGGAATGACGGGAACTTACGCCGAGGTCTGACGTCGCTCTGCGTCAGATTCCTACTTCGCCGGCGCCTCGATGAGCGGCAGCGCGAAGTAGACGAGGAACGCGGCGGACGCAACGTAGACCATGAAGTGGACCTGCCCCCCACGGCCGCCCAGCAGCTTGATGGCGGAGTACGTGACGAAACCGGCCCCGATCCCGTTGGTGATGGACCACGTGAACGGCATGACCAGCATCGTGACGAAGGCGGGGATCGCTTCTGCATAGTCGTCCCAGGCGATCTCGCGCGCGATCGACATCATCAAGAGACCCACCAGGATCAGGACGGGGGCCGTCGCCTGGGCGGGGATGACGCTGGCCAGCGGCGCGAAGAACATCGAGAGCAGGAAGAGCACGCCAACGACGACGGCGGCGAGGCCCGTCCGCGCGCCCTCGGCCACGCCGGCAGCGCTCTCGATGTAGGTCGTGGCGCTGGAGGCGTTGGCCAGGCCGCCGAAGACGGCCCCCAGCGAGTCCACGAGCAGCACACGGTTGGCCCGCGGCAACCGGCCGTCGGAACCGAGGAAGCCGCCCTGCTCGCCCACGGCGATGATGGTGCCCATCGTGTCGAAGAAGTCCGAGAGCATGATCGAGAAGATCGCCAGCAGCGCCGTCACCGTGCCGAGGCGCGTGAAGAAACCGAAGTCGATACGCCCGAACGTGGAGAAGTCGGGCGCCTGCACGAGCGCGTGGGGCAGCTGGGCGGCGCCTGGAGTCGCGAACCCTTTCCAGCCGGCGAGCACGCCGTTGAGGACGATGGCGACCACCGTCGTCACGACGATACCGATCAGGAGCGCGCCCCGGACGCGGCGCGCCAGCAGCACCGCCGTCAGGACGAAGCCGACCAGAAACACGACGATCGGCAGGCCCGTCAGCGTGCCCAGGCCGACCGGCAACGGCCCGGCCGCCGGCTTGACCACGAAGCCCGACGTGAAGAATCCAATGAAGGCGATGAAGAGCCCGATGCCCATGCCGATCGCGCGCTTGAGCCCGATCGGCACCGCCGTCATCATCGCTTCGCGAAAGCGCGTGAGGACCAGGATCGTGATGGCCAGGCCCTCGCAGAGCACGACGGTCATCGCCTGCGGCCACGTGAGCCCGCGGCCAGCCACCAGCTCGAAGGCCACGACGGCGTTCAGCCCCATCCCTGGCGCGAGCGCCAACGGGTACTTCGCGAACACGCCCATGGCGATCGAGAGCAGCCCCGCGCTGAGGCACGTCACGGTCAGCGTGGGCGCGAACGGCAGTCCCTTGCCCTCGAGCCCGGGGACGCCGCCGAATCCGAGGATCAGCGGATTCACGAAGATGATGTAGGCCATCACCATGAACGTCGTGGCGCCGGCGCGGACTTCGGTGGCGGTCGTCGTTCTCTGGGAGGTGCGCGCCTTGCCTGGCGAATGGATCGGCATATGGTTGCGGAAAGATATCACCTACCATCCCTCCCGTGATCGCCTCGCTGCCCGGCCGGCGCTTCCTCGTCCAGGCGATCGTCCTGGCGAGCACGCTTGCAGGATCGGTCGAACGCGGGGTGGCTCAGACGGCCCCGTTCTCGAACACCCTGACCGGGGACTGGGGTGGCGTCCGGTCCGAATTGCTCAGCCGCGGAGTTTTGTTGGAGGCCCTCTACACCGGGGAGGCCGTGGGAAACATCTCAGGCGGAATCCGCACGAAGGCCACGTACCTCGACGACCTCGACCTCAAGCTCACCGTCAACGGACAGCGGCTCATCGGCTGGTCGGGCGCGACCCTGTTCGTCTACGGGCTTTCCACCCACGGCGGTAATCCCGACGACTTCGTCGGAGATGCGCAGGGCGTCTCCAGCATCGCGGCCCCGGCGGGCTGGCGTCTCTTCGAGGCCTGGATCCAGCAGAACGCGTTCGAGGACCGACTGTCCGTACTGTTCGGTCAGTACGATCTCAGCTCGGAGTTCTATACCCTGCAATCGTCGAGTCTTTTTCTCAACTCGTCCTTCGGCACCGGCCCGGAGTTCGCGCTGACCGGCCGGGGAGGCCCGTCGATCTTTCCCGAGACCGCGGTGGGCGGGCGCGTCGAGGTTCGGCCGATCCCGGCCGTGGTCGTGCGGACGGCCGTGCTCGACGGTGTGCCGGTCAACGTCCCTCGCGCGGATGGGTCCACGGGGATCTTCAAGCGCGGCGACGGCCTGCTGCTCGTCGGAGAGGTGGCGTACCTGTCGCTCCTGGACGATGGGACGAGCGGGCCGGCGAGCCAGCGACGGACCCGCCGGCTTCGCGCGGGTCGCGCGGCCGTCGACGTCCCGCTGGAAGGCAAGATCGCGGTCGGCGGCTGGTACTACACGGGTGTGTTCGACGACCTGAGCCACACCGAACGCAACGGCAATCCGGTCCGACATCGGGGCAGCGGCGGCGCGTATCTCATCGGTGAGCGTGTCGTGTACCGAGACGACGAAAATCCGGCGAGACGACTGAAGCTCTTCGCCGAGTTCGGCATCGGCGACTCGCATGTGAACCGGTTCGCGTCCTACACGGGCGGCGGTGCCACCTTCTCCGGCCCGATCACCGGCCGCCCGAACGACCAGATCGGCCTGGGCGTGGCGGCCGCCCACAACGGCTCCCAGTACATCGAAAGCCAGCGCCAGCAGGGCCAGCGTGCGCAGACCTCGGAGGTCACGATCGAATTGACCTATCTCGCGCAGCTCACTCGCTGGCTGACCGCGCAGCAGAGCCTTCAGTACGTCGTGAATCCCAACACCGACCCGACGCGGCGCGACGCACTCGTCGCGTCGTTCCACTTCGAGATCTCGTTCTAGTGACCCCGACCCCGAGAAACTATCGCCGGAACTTCTTGAAGTCGACCGGCCGCTTTTCGACGAAGGCGTTCCGGCCTTCCATGGCCTCGTCGGTCTGGTAGTAGAGGTTGAGCGCCGTGGTGGCCAGCTCGGCCACGCCCGCGCGCGTCTCGGAATCGATGTTGAAGGACTGCTTGGCCATGGCCAGCGCCGTCGGCGATTTCTCCAGCAGCTCGCGGCACCACCGCTCTACTTCGGCGCGAAGTTCGCTCTGTGGGACCACCTTGTTCACCAATCCCATTTCGAGCGCCTGCTGGGCCGTGTACTGCCGGCACAGGTACCAGATCTCGCGCGCCTTCTTCTCGCCGACGACGCGCGCGAGATAACCCGTCCCGTGGCCGGCGTCCACGCTGCCCACGCGCGGCCCCGTTTGACCGAAGATCGCGGTGTCGGCGGCGATCGAGAGATCACACAGCACGTGCAGCACGTGGCCGCCGCCGATGGCGAACCCGTTCACCATGGCGATCACCGGCTTGGGGCAATGGCGGATCGCCGTGTGCAGCCCGTCGACGTACATCGGACGGCCGCCGTCGGTCGAGTAGCCGCCACCGCCGCGCTCCTTCTGGTCGCCGCCCGAGCAGAACGCCTTGTCACCGGCACCGGTCAACACGACGACGCCGACCGCCGGATCCCAGCGCGCATCGAGGAACGCGTCGGTCAGCTCGTGCACGGTCTTGGTGCGAAACGCGTTGCGCACCTCGGGCCGGTTGATGGTGATCCAACCCACGCCGTCTTTCTTCTCGTAGAGGACGTCGGTGTACGTCATAGCGGTTTCCTCAGGAGGCGGCTCAGCTCGCCCACGACGCCGCGGCGGAACGTCAGCACGCACACGACGAAGATCGCGCCCTGCACGATCGTGAGCCAGGAGCCGAGCTGGGCCAGCCAGTGTTCGAGGCCGATCACGATGAACGCCCCCACGGCCGGGCCGAACACGGTGCCGAGCCCGCCCAGGAGCGTCATCAGCACCACCTCGCCCGACATCGTCCAGTGGACGTCGGTCAGCGAGGCGAGCTGGAAGACCAGGGCCTTCGTCCCGCCCGCCAACCCGGAGAGCGTCGCCGAGAGCACGAAGGCCACGAGCTTGTAGTGCTCGGCGCGATAGCCGAGCGAGATGGCGCGCGGCTCGTTCTCGCGCACGGCCTTCAGGACCTGGCCGAACGGCGAGTGGATCGCGCGGTAGACGATCAGGAAGCCGATCAGGAAAATCGCGAGGACGACGAAGTAGAGCGTGTAGGTCTGTTGGAGATCGAGCACGCCGAGCAGCCGGCCCTGCGGGACCGCCTGGATCCCGTCCTCGCCGCCCGTGAACTTGGCCTGGACCGAGAAGAAGAACACCATCTGGGCGAAGGCCAGGGTGATGTTGGCGAAGTAGATCCCGCGACTGCGGATGGTGAGGGCGCCGATCACGAGGCCGAGCCCGGCGGCCGTGGCCGTGCCGGCCAGGATGGCCAGCTCCGGCGGCAGACCCCAGACCTTGGCGGAGTGCGCCGAGACGTAGCCGGCCGAGCCGAGGAACGCGGCGTGGCCAAAGGACAGCAGGCCGACGTAGCCGATCAGGAGGTTGAAGGCGCAGGCGAACAGCGCGAAGCAGAGCGCCTTCATCAGGAAGACGGGATAGGCGACGAACGGCGCGATCACGAGCAGTCCGACCATGACCGCGAACGCGAGCATCTGGTGCCGCGGCCACGCCGCCGCCACGGACACCGGCGGAGCGACGACGTAGTCCTTGACCGTCGCCGTCATGCGGTTCGGCCGAAGAGCCCCGCCGGTCGCACGAGCAGCACCAGGGCCATGATCACGAAGATCACGGTGTTCGACGCCTCGGGATAGAAGACCTTGGTGAAGCCCTCGACGATGCCCAGCGTGAAGCCGGTGACGATCGACCCCATGATCGAGCCCATCCCGCCGATCACGACGACCGCGAACACGACGATGATGAGATCGGCTCCCATCAACGGATTCACCTGGTAGATCGGGGCGGCCAGCACGCCGGCGAGCCCGGCCAGTGCTACGCCGAAGCCGTAGGTCAGCGTGATCATGCGCGGGACGTTGATGCCGAAGGCTCGCACCAGCGTCGGGTTCTCGGTCGCCGCCCGCAGATAGGCGCCGAGTCGCGTCCGCTCGATCACGACCCAGGTGCCGACGCAGACGACGATGGAGAACACGACGACCCACGCGCGATACGTGGGCAGGAACATGAAGCCGAGGTTGTAGCCGCCGGTGAGCTGGCTCGGGATCGCGTACGGCAAGCCCGACGACCCGAACTCGTTCCGGAAGCCCCCCTGGATGATCAGCGCGATGCCGAACGTGAGGAGCAGCCCGTACAGGTGGTCGAGGTGGTACAGACGCTTCAGCATCGTCTTCTCGAGCACGACGCCGAGGAGCCCGACGGCGATGGGAGCCAGCAGGAGCGACCACCAGTAGCCGAGGCCGGCCCACTGCAGCAGGAAATAGGCGGCGAACGCCCCCGTCATGTACAGCGCGCCGTGGGCGAAGTTGATGATGTTGAGCAGCCCGAAGATCACCGACAGGCCGAGGCTGAGCATGGCGTAGAAGGCGCCGTTGATCAGCCCGATGAGGACCTGACCGAACAGCGCCTGGACCGGCATTATTCAACGTCGGGGGGAGCGAACGACGGGCCGTTCAAGCGAAGGGGGCTACGCCCCCCTCGATCTCCCCCGGCCCGACACCCCCCACCGTCTCTGGTCACTTTTTCACCAGCGGGCATTCGCCCTGGTCGAGCGGACGGAACGCCTGCTCGGCCGGGATCGTCGCGCGGACTTTGTAATAGTCCCAGGGGCCCTTGGCCTCGGCCGGCTTCTTCACCTCGAAGAGGTACATGGGATGGATCTTGCGGCCGTCGGCCCGCACCACGCCCTTGCCGAACAGCGGGTCGTCGGTCGGCATCTCCTTCATCTTCGCGATCACCTTCGTCCCGTCGTCGCTCTTGAGGGCCTCGACCGCCTTCAGGTAGTGAAGCACCGCGGAGTAGACGCCGGCCTGCACCATCGTCGGCATGGCTCCATGCTGCTTCTCGGCGAATCGCTTGGACCAGGCGCGCGTCTTGTCGTTCAGGTCCCAGTAGAACGCCTCGGTGAGGACCAGGCCGTTGGCCTTCTCCAGGCTGAGCGCGTGGACGTCGCTGATGAAGACGAGGAGGCCGGCGAATTGCTGGCCGCCCTTGACGATGCCGAACTCGGCGCCCTGCTTGATGGCGTTGGTCGTATCGGCGCCGGCGTTGGCCAGGCCGATGATCTTGGCCTTCGAGGCCTGGGCCTGGAGCAAGAACGACGAGAAATCCGCCGTCGGGAACGGGTGCCGCACCTTGCCGAGCACCTTGCCGCCGTTCTTGACGACGACGGCCTCGGTGTCCCGCTCGAGCGCGTGGCCGAACGCGTAATCCGCGGTCAGGAAGAACCACGTGTCGCCGCCCGTCTTCACGATCGCCGAGCCGGTGCCGTTGGCCAGCGCCCACGTGTCGTACGTCCAGTGAATCGTGTTGGGCGAGCACGCCTTGCCGGTGAGGTCGGAGCTCGCCGCGCCCGAGACGAGGAAGGCCTTGCCCTTGTCACGGGTGATCTGGTTGATCGCCAAAGCCACCGAGGACGTCGGCACGTCGACGATCACGTCGACCTTCTCGGCGTCGTACCACTGGCGGGCGATGCTCGAGCCGACGTCGGGCTTGTTCAAATGGTCGGCGACGACGATCTCGACCTTCAGGCCCTTCTTCGCCGCGCCGAAGTCCTCGACGGCGAGCCGGGCGGCCGTGGTGGAGCCGGGTCCGCTGATGTCGGCATACGTCCCCGACTGATCGTTCATGACGCCGATCTTGACGATGCCGTCCGAGATCTGCGCGTGGGCGGTCGCCGTCGCGGCGATCAGCGCGATCGTCAGCACCAGGACGCGAGTGATGAGCATGGCGCCTCCTTTGTATGGGCGCTAGACGCCCAGGTATTCGTGCAGCTTCTCCATGTTCGCCTCGAGGCGGTCGTTCGGAATCATATCCACCACCCGCCCGTGCTCCATCAGATAATGGCGGTCGGCGACGGTGGCGGCGAAGCGGAAGTTCTGCTCGACGAGCAGGATCGTGAAGCCCTGAGCTTTCAAGCGCGCGATGGTGGCGCCGATCTGCTCGCGGATCACGGGCGCGAGCCCCTCGGTCGGCTCGTCGAGGAGCAACAGGCGCGCGCCGGTGCGAAGGATGCGCCCGATGGCCAGCATCTGCTGCTCGCCCCCCGAGAGCTTGGTGCCCTGACTCCGCAGCCGCTCGCGGAGATTCGGGAAAAGCGCGAAGATCGCGTCCAGTCCCAGGCCGCCGGGGGCGACCGCGGGCGGCAACGTCAGGTTCTCCTGGACGTTCAGGCTGGCGAAGATCCCGCGCTCCTCGGGGCAGAACGCGATGCCGAGCCGCGCGATCGCATTCGACGGGAGCCCGATGGTCTCGCGGGTCTGAAAGCGGACCGAGCCCCGGCGCTGGCCGACGATGCCCATGATCGACTTGAGCGTCGTCGTCTTGCCAACGCCGTTGCGGCCGAGCAGCGTGACGACTTCACCCGGCTGAACGTCGAACGTCACGCCGTGGAGGATGTGCGACTCGCCGTACCACGCCTGCAGATCGCTGACGGCCAGCAGCGGCTCAGACACGGCCGGTCCCCATGTAGGCCTGCACGACGTCCGGATTGCGCGACACGCTCTGATAGTCGCCCTCGGCGATGACCTCACCACGCGCCAGCACGGTGATGGTGTCGGACAGGTTCTCCACCACGCTCAGGTTGTGCTCGACCATCAGCACCGTGCGGTCGGCGGCGGCCTGCTTGATGAGGGCGGTGATGCGGCCGACGTCCTCGTGGCCCATGCCGGCGGTCGGCTCGTCCAGCAGCATCATCTCGGGATCGAGGGCCAGCGTGGTGGCGATCTCCAGCGCGCGCTTGCGGCCGTAGGGCAGCTCGACGGCGACCGTTCCGGCGAAGTCGGCCAGGCCGACCGCCGCCAGCAGCTCGAGGGCCCGCGCGTTCAGCCGGTCGAGGGTCCGCTCGGAACGCCAGAAGTCGAACGAGTGCCCGCGCTGGCGCTGGAGCGCGAGCCGGACGTTCTCGAGCACGCTGAGATGCGGAAACACCGCCGAGATCTGGAACGAGCGGACGAGCCCGAGCCGCGCGATGTCGGCCGGCTTCGATCCCGTGATGTCGCGGCCCTTGAAGCGGATCCGGCCGCTCGTCGGCGTCAGGAAGTGGGTCAGGAGGTTGAAGCAGGTCGTCTTGCCGGCGCCGTTGGGGCCGATCAACGCGTGAATCGCGCCACGCCGTACGCGCAGGTTCACGTTCTTGACGGCGACGAACCCGCGGAATTCCTTGGTGAGTCCCTCCGTCTCCAGGATGGCGTCGGTCATCGCGCGTCGGTCATCGCTGGCGAGGATGGAACACGGCCTCGCGCTTCTCCTGCCACGCGCGGTTGGCCTCGTCGACTTCCCACGACGCCATGCAGTCGTTCTGCGCGCGCATCACCTCCTCGATCAGGGTGCGCGGGTCGCCGTGGAACGAGGCGTGGAGCAGCCGCTTGGCGTGCGCGGAGGCCGTCGGCGCCGCCTGGCGCACCTTCTCGATGATGTCGCGCAGCGCCGCCTCCACGCCATCGGGCGCGCACACCCAGTTGACGAGCCCGATCGCGCGCGCCTCCTCGGCCGTGACGTGGTCGTTGAGCAGCGTCAGCTCCTTGGCCCGGCCCAGGCCGATGATGCGGGCCAGGCGGAGGACCGACCCGTCGGGGATGATGCCGTGGCGAGTGGCGCCGAGCCCGACCACCGCGTCGCTCGTGGCCAGGCGAAGATCGCAGGCGACCGCGAGCTGAAGGCCGCCGCCGATCGAGTAGCCGTGGAGCACGCCGAGCGTGATCTTGGGCATGTCCTCGAGCTGGTTGAGCGCCCGGATCCAGTGCCGGTAGAACGCCTCGCCGATCGTGCCCGCGGCCAGCGCGGTGCGATCCATCCCCGAGCAGAACGCGCGCCCGGCGCCACGCACGATGACGAGGGTGATCTCGGGATCGGCGGCGGCCCGATCGACGTGATCGGCCAGCGTCGCCGCCAGCGTCGTGTCGAGGGCGTTCAACACTTGAGGACGATCGAGGGTGATCCAGGCGACGCCCTCGCTGGCCGCATACGTGACGGGAGTCTCCGTCATGACGCGCCGGCTAGAGCCGATCGAGGTTGTTCGAGCGGCGTGCGGGGTTGTACGATCCCCTGGTGTCGGCCCGGCTGAGAGTGCCACGCATGGAAGGTGGCGCCCAACGTATGAAAAAGGCGCCATCATGTCAAGGGAACGCCCCTGAGGAGGAAGCGCCATGACTCGGTGCACGCGCCGTCAGTTCCTCGTCTCCGCTGCCGCGGCGGCCGCGCTCGGCGGACCACGCGCGCCCGGCGTCGCGAGCGCGCAGACCAACGTGAAGCTCGGCACCGCCGTGCTGGGCGATTACGCGCTGGCCGGGCCCTTCATCGTGGCACTGGACAAGGGCTACTTCCGGGCCGAGGGGCTCAACGCCGAGTTCATTCCGTTCCGCGGCGGCCCCGACCTCGTCAAGGCTGTCATCGCGGGCGACATCTTGATCGGCGCCGCCGGCAGCACCGACATCCTGGTCGCGCGCGAGGCCGGCCAGCCGCTCAAGATGTCGGCCACTCACACCGAGGGCAATCACTTCACGCTCAACGTCTCGCCCGAGATCGAGAAGGCGACCGAGCTCAAGGGCAAGGCCATCGGCGTCACGCGGGTCGGCGCGACCACCTGGGTGTTCGCGCTCATGTTGGCCAAGAAAGAGGGCTGGGATCCCGACAAGGACGTGAAGATCGTCGGCCTTGGCGGTCTCGACGCCCAGATCGCCGCGCTCAGCCGCAAGGAGATCCACGCGTTCGTGTGGGGCGACGGCGGCGCCGTGACCCAGCTTCAGGGCAAGTCGAAAGTGCTCGGGCGCCTGGACCAGGTCACGCCGATGTGGATCAGCCAGATCCAGTACGTGTCGGAGGACGGGATCAAGAAGAACAACGACGCCATCCGCAAGGCGACGCGGGCGATCTTCCTGGGCCAGCGCTTCATGCGGACCAATACCAACGAGGCGGCCGAGATCATCTCCAAGAAGATCGGCTGGCCCCCGGAGGCGGTGCTGGGTGCGCACAAGATCTCCGGCACGCTGCTCAGCGAGAGCGGCCAGTTCAGCATGGAAGCGCTCAAGGCCATGCAGGACACGCTGATCGAGTACGGCGTGATCAAGAAACGGCTGCCCCTCGAAGAGCTCGTGACGCGCGAGTTCGTCCCCGTCAAGATCTAGATGCGACGCGCGCTCCTCGTGACGTGGCTGCTGGTCGTCCTGGCATGGCTGGTAATGGTCGGCGGCGCCGCCACCGCGCACGCCCAGGTCTTCTTCGCGAGCAACCCGAAGCCGCCATTCAAGGTGGGACCGGTGTACGTGCGCGCCCTGATCTCCCCTACTCTCGGCGACGTCACCGTCAACGTCTTCTTCGGCCTCGACCTCCCGCCCGAGATGGATACCAGCGAGCTGGAGCAGGACCTCTACTTCATCTGGCCGTTCGACGTCGCCGGCGATCCCAAGGTGGGGCCGCCCGATCCCGCCCTCGCCAAGCAGGTCGAGGAACTGGGGTTCTCGCCGATGAACGATGGCCGTCTCGCCATGACCGCGCGCAACCTGTACGTGCGCGCGGCCGACGGGCGCAGCATCCGGGAGACGATCCCTGGCGGAGCGCCCTTCGTGACGTTCATTCGCACGACGGGGGGGCCCATGGGCATCAGTGCGCCGGCCGCGCTGATCAAAATCCCCTGGAACCCGCGAATGGCCAATCGGCTGTTCATGATGGACCTGACGCTCGTCACGAAGGGGCTGGTCAAGCCCAAGCCCGCGACCTGGCTCGAAGAGGCGTTGTGGGGCCACCGCTATCGCGTGACGATTTCCTGGGGCGACGTGCAGTCGCGCGGATTGTTCCGGATCTACTTCGCCCGACGGGACCGGGTCCTGCACCTCTCCGAGGACCCCTCGCGCCTCGTCGTGAACTTCGACCACGCGGACCGCCTGAAGATCGACGAGATGGTGCCGAACACGGCGCGCCGGGAGCTAAGCGAGACGCTCGAGAACACCGACGTCGTGTCGGCGTTCCTCGATCCCTCAGCGGGGCTGCGGCCGCAGACGCTGGCCGTGCAGTTCGGCTACTTCAGCGGACTGCAATCGTGGGCCCCGGTGCTGATCCCGGTGCTCTTCTTCGCGCTCGGCAACCTGGCCGGTCCGGTGATCCGCTCCGTGGTCGAGCGCGTCGGCCGGACGCTCAACGCGCGCGTCGAGATCGGGCCGACCGATCCCGGGAAGCCGGGACGTGAGAGTGGCGTGGTCGTCCGTCGAGACCAGCTCGCCCGCATCGTTCCCCGCGAGACGACCTACGACGAGGTGGTGCGCGTCTGCGGCTCGAACTACGAAGAGCACGAGGCGCTCGCGGCGCCCGACCGGCGGACGCTCATCTACCGTGGCCGCGTCATCGTGCCCCACCGCCACCGCACGTTCGGCTGGCTCTCCACGATCGACGGCTGGGAGGCCGAGCACCACGAGGTGACCATCGAGCTCGAACGCAACGTGGTCACCGACGTGCAGGCGCGCCTGCGGCGCACGAGGGTGGACGAGCCCGACCAGGCCTAGGATCAGTCGGACCTTGCGTAGTCGGGCAGAGGCGGATTTATCGGGCGTTTTATCGAAGCTATAGCGACCGGGTACGACGGCGCCAGATCCTATCGGTGGTCGATTCCAGCAGCGGTCCGATGGCGGCAACCGTCATCGTGACTCCCAGGCAGACCAGGAGCGTATCAACCAAGACGATCAAGCGCTCAGTCACCAGCGCCCTCCCCAGGCCCATCCATCAGTCGGTTCATCGGATCTCCCGTTACGTTTCTGATGCCTGCGCCGAGGCAGGTCAGCAGCTCCGGGCGCTGGCGATGTTGTGGCTGACGATCCCGATGACCTCGCCCTTCAGGTTGAACATGGGCCCGCCCGAGTTGCCGGCGTCGATGGTGGCATCAGCCTGGAAGAACTCGGCGAGGGGCATGGTCCGGTACGCCGTGTTGGGCGCCCAGCGCGCGCTGATGGAGCCGACGCTGAGCGAGTAGGAGGGGGCGCCCACGATGAGGACCTTGTCCCGGACCTGGACCGTGTTGGAGTCGGCCATCGGGGACACGATCGAGCCCAGCGGCACCCGGTCGAGCTGCAACAGAGCCAGATCGGCGGCGGCCGGCTCTGAGGTCACCACCCGCGCCGAAATCTTCACGCCGCCCGGGAACTCCACGGAAATCTCGTCCATGCCGTGCACCAGGTAGGCCGCGGTGAGCACCAGGCCGTCCCGGGAGATGAGGACGCCTGAGCCCCTCGGAACGCCTCAGCCCCGGCCGGCGGAACCTCCCCGGCGTGCGCCGAGACGACGCGAGCGACGAGGTAGAACACGATGAGCCACGCCACCATCCACGCAACCTTGGCAGCCCGAGACGTCCTCACCATACCCAGCCCCCCATGGCGATCGCGAATCGTTTCGACACGCGGGAGACTACGGTTTCGAGGCCGAGCGGACTACTGGCAGAAATACCACTCGCGGAGCTGGAAAACCGCCAGGGGTCGCCGACGTCTCGGCTTCCCAGTGCAGCGTGCCCATAGTCGTGATGACGTCGGGACGGCTGTTCCTGCGCAGGGGCAGAGGAACAGGAAGGCCGACAGCATCATCAACGCTGTCGGCCCATGGAGGTGCCGTCTCGCCCGGGTCTACTTCTTGGCGCGACCGTGGGCCTCGTCCAGTCGCGCGACGAAGCGCTCGGCCCAGCCCTTCATGACCGACTTCGCGTTGCCGTACGACTGAAATCCGCCTGCCATATCGAGCCGCGACCCCTTCTGGGAGTCTGTCACCATGAAGACGACTTCTTTCGTCTCAGAGTCCAGGGCTTCGGCTTCCATCGAAGCGCCGCCGAGCCCGATTCCCGTCATCTTCATGCCCGGGTGAATGTTCGCGACCGGCACAGTCTTGTCGATCTGGGTGATGGCAGCGCGGACGTAGAGAACGCCTGGTCCCGGCGCCTTTACGACCGAGTATCCGTTCTCCGAGAGCAGTTTCGTGACTTCGCTATGGAAATACGTGGCCAGGTCGTTGAGGGTATCAGGATCGATGCCCCCGCCCTTCGCGTCGGGCGCAAAATGCACGACGACCGGGTCTACCATGAACTTGTCGTAGGCCTTGAGCGGCTTGGCCGGATTCTCGTAAATCATGGTCCCATCGACCCGGTCGCTCGGTTTGAGTTGCGAATAGTCCTTGAGGAAGCCGGACTGCTTCACCTCGAGTCCGCAGCCGACCAGGGCAACAGCGCACAGCACGGTGAACGCGAAGATACCGATCTTCTTCGTCTCCTTCATAAATTGACCCTCCGCTTTGGGCCCCATCGGGACCTGAGTCCTCGAACGACGCTCACTACTTCACCTGGTATCCGCGGCCACCCATGCAAGCGCCGTAGGCCTGGTCGTACCGTCCGAGATTGGCCTCCTGCTGCGCTTGCGCCTGCTGCGCGGACTCCGCTGCTGCACGGTTCGCTTGGTTCTGGCGCATCCGCCCTGCCACCGCTCCCACACCGGCGCCAATCGCCGCGCCCTTGCCGGCATCCCCCCCGATGGCGCCGCCAACGGCGCCGAGCGCCGCGCCTCTGGCACCACCCCTGAGCGCACCGCCCGTTTGCGGCGCTGGCGCCGCCGCGTACACCGGTTGCGAAGGATTGACTCCGGTCTGGCCCTGCGCCCAGTTGTGGCAGTCGAATTGATCGCGCTGGAATTGGTCCTGGCCTTGACCCTGCTTGGGATACACGAACACTTCGGCACCTGCCGCCGCGGCGAGCACCAGCAATCCCAGCACCGTGCTGACGGTCATCAGTCGCTTCATGTCTCTCCTCCTTGGAAGACCGTCACCGCGCCAGCGGGACAAGCTTGGCCAGCTCGGCGTTGATCACGGCGTCGAGCTTGTTGTCGATCTGGAAGAAGCGGGCGACCTGCTTGGCCGGAATCACCTTTCCGAAGCGCGGGACGAACGTCGACTTCACGCCGTTCCGGGCACGGTCGATGCTGAGGTATTCGTCAAGCATCTTCCTGGCCGCTTCATCGGTGAGGCTGTCGTAATTCTCCAGGTAGCCGACGAGGAGTCTCACGAACCGGTCGTTGACCTTCGCCATCTCCTCCCGGTACTCCCGGTAGAGCGGCCAGAACACGTCGGCATCCTTGGGCGCAAGGTCCATGGCGGCCGTCACCAGCGCCTGCCGACGCACCTGGATGGAGGCACGCGTCAATTCGATATCGCTCGTGATGTCCCCCTGGAGCAGGTCGTCCGTCTTCATCTCCGGTGCGGGCTGCGGGGCGGCCGTCTGAGCGAGTGCCCCGCCTCCCCTGGGCGTCAGGGCATAGAAGGCAATCCCGAGCACGATCATCAGTCGCATGGTGCTTCTCATTCCGCCCTCCTCATGTCGCACTTTCCGTATGTCGCGCTTTCCGTCTTCACGCCGCGGTCTGCGAGACCCTATCAGCCGGCGAAAATTCTCGACATAGGACTTTGGTCCAACATCCCCACCCTCAGTTCGCCTGGATCGTGAGCTGTGGGGGCGGCGTCTTTTCGCCCGTGTCGGCGAGCGTCATGACGATCAGCAGGAACGTGAACACGCCCTTGGACCTCAGATCGCTGTCGTCGATCCAGTACCAGTGATCGCGATAGTTGACCGCCGTGAACGGAGCCTCTGGCCTCGACTTTCCACTGGCGATGCGCATGGCCGACGGCGGCTGCCCCTCGGTCGGGCGCGGCGATGGAGTGGCTCGGCCCTCTCGCACGTGTTCTTCGGGAGCGATCACGGTGGACGCCAGCTCGATGAGGATCTGCATTCCGGAACGCGTCTGGAGGGCGATCACGTCGTCGCGGTCCGCCACGGTTCCGTAGATGATCTGAAACTGGGATTTCTCCGGATTCAGTCCCAGGATCTTTCTCACGGTCTCCCGCTCGGCCTGGATCTCCGGCGGGATCTCCTTTGCGGGAAAGGTCATGACGAGGCCTTCGCGCTTGTCTTCCTTGTTGACGACGACGCGCAGTCCCATCGCCTCGGATTCCTGGATCCGGCGCATCGCGGTGATCAGCGTCCAGAATTCCGGTTCTGCCGACTTGGCCCGCCCGCCGCCTCTCGAGTTCGAGACGCCGTTCACGCTCTGCACGACGAGCTGGAACAGCAGGTCGATCGGGTAGCCAGCCTCGACCAGCTCCAGCAGCCGGATCGGCGGGACCGACGTCATCATCGTGCGAATGAAATTCGAGCCCGTCAATGGCGTGTACGTCACCGTCGGTCGATCCGTGTACCGGCCGGCGGCACCCAGAGTGAAGAAGTTCGATGCGAAGCCCCCGACAGCGCCCCCGCCGGGGGACACAGTTCCTGCGGCCGAGATCACCGTTTCCAGCTGGTAGGCGCTCACGATCTGTCCGATGTCCACGAAGATCGGCGTGTCCATGTAGCGCAGCTTGACGATGTTGAGGAGCATCTGGTGCTTCCAGGAATTGGCCACGGCCGTCGTGAAGTCGAGCCGGTCACGATCGAGCGTTGCCGCACCGAAGCTCATGCAGCCGGCGAGGCTCAACGCGGCAGCGAGCAGAGCAGCCCGTGATGCGGACATCTTCATTTGGGAAAGAGGAACTGGAGCGTGAACGTGAAGGTCCATACCGCCGCCCCCGCGGGCCGCTCGACGTTGTAGTAGGCCTCGCCCTGGAGATTGAGTGATTGCCGCGCGATCTGCACGACCTTACCCACGCCGCCGCCGATCGGTACGGTCCAGCGGTCGCGCGAGGGCGCCTTCCAATCAGCGGTCACCTCCGGGCCGGTCGTGAGAAACCAGCCGTCCGGCAGGTTGTAGCTGATGCCCGGCTGGAGAAGCATCTGGTTCACGGCGGGGCGCGTGCTGTCACCGGCGAACGACCAGACGTTGTTCACCAGAGCTCCCACGACCCACGGACCCGTGGTGAGGACGCCAGCGACGGTGGGACCGATCCCCCACTTGCCTCCGCCGAGGACCTCCGCCGATGCCGTCGGGAAACGGATGATGGGCCCGAAGCCCCAGATGAACGCCTCCGAGCTCGGAGGCGACAGGAACAGCGACAGGTCGGTATCGCCGAGGCCGAACGTGCTTCCTTGACCAGGATCGATCTCCGGCTGGTTGATCACCGCGAGGATGGTGCGGGTGACCAGATTCCAATTGCCGGGGAGATGGAACGGGATCACCGGCTGGATGTTGAGCGTGTACTGCGTGTCGTGGCCGGCGCCCGCCCCGAAGTTGAAGTTGTGCTGCATCGGGACGTTGATGATGTCCGGCAGGGGATTCTTCGCCTTCTTGGCGAGATCGGTGAGGCTCGGGCTCGGCTCCGCCTGCGGCAGCTGCGCGCTCGAGCGCGACGCCGCGAGGAGAAGGGCAATCACGACGACGCCCGCGAGGAAGCGGCCGTTCACGCCGCCTTGAGCCAGGTCTGCGTCTTGTAGAAGAGGCCGACATAGCCGCGAACCTTCAGCTTTCCGTCCTCGATCCACACCTCGGCCTTGTAGACCTTGCCGTCTTCGGGATCCGTGATCGTACCGCCCTTGTAGCGATCTCCGCTCAGGCTGAGGTCCTTGATGATGACGAGCCCGACGATGGGTTGGTCCTTGTCGGCGCCCGTGCACTTGGTGCAAGTCTTCGGCTTGCCCTGTTGATCGTTCGGTTCGGCCAGACCGGTGATCTTGCCGAAGAGCTTGCCCCCTTGCTCGTACACCTCCACCTGGGACCTGACCTTGCCGCTCTTCTCGTCGACCGTCTTCCACGTGCCCGTCGGTGCGTCGCTCGCCAGAAGCGTACCGACGCCGAACAGCATGACCATCAGCCCCGCGGTCACCAGCGTTTTCATCGATCCTCCTTCGCGAAGGACTCGCGCGATCCGGGCGGCATCTTGCGCCAAACGCTGGGAAGGAGGGTATGGGACTTTAGGCCCATACCGCGGCGATGAGGTTCACCTTCTAATGGGGCGACCTAATGGGGCGACGGTTCCTGACACGAGGGAGGGTTGACGACATGCCGAGGCTCAAGACGATGGTCCTTCTGCTTTCGGGTGTGATGCTCGCCGCGGTCGCGGCGGGAGCGGCCGACTACGAGACGCCCGTGAACAAGAACGTTACGGACGTCCTGCCCGCCGAGCAGGCCAAGGGCCCGCGTTACGCGGTGCGCGACCCGGTGGTCGCCGACGGCTACATGTACCACTACCAGCTGGTTTCGGACTTCGGGCCCTTCGAAGTCACGGGCACCGGCGCCCTGCGCAAGCTCGCCCGTGAGATCTGGGCCATCGGCGAGCTGCGAAATATCACCGGCAGCGAGGTCTTCCTGAAGGCCCTCAAGGAGCAAGCCGCCAAGCCGCTGATGTTCGCCAAGAACGTCATCACGAAGCCTGGAGAAACGTTCAGTGGCGTTCCCAAGGGCGTTGGACGCCTCTTCAGCAACTCTTCGACGTCCGTGTCGAACACGCTGGACCCGAGCCAGGAGAGCCGGACGAAGGAGCTGCTGCAGGTCGGCGCCTTCAAGCGCGAGTATGCCGGCCGGTACGACGTCGATCCGTACTCGAGCAACAAGGTGCTGCAAGAGGAGCTCGACAAGATCGGCAAGGCAGGGGCGTATGGCCTCTGGACGGCCTCGGTGGGAACCATGCCGATCTCGGGCACGGCGGGCGCGGTCATCAGCGTCACGTCGCTCTCCCAGTCGTTCAACAACCTTCTCAAGAACGAGCCACCGGCGCGCATCCGCAACGTCAACGAGACCAAGCTCCAGCAGATGGGAGTCGCACCGGACCTCGCCAAGCGCTATCTCGACCACAACGCCTACACGCCACGGCACGACTTGATCCTGGTGGATTCGCTGGCTCGGATCACCGCCGCGACGGGGCGCGACGCCTACCTCAACGCTTCGCTCGCCGCCTTGGACGAGGTCGAGGCCAACTTCTTCGTCAACACGGCCCAGATCATGCGCGGGTATCACGAGACGCAGGGGCCGATCACGGCGATCACGATGATCGAGGCGCTGACGATCGCGCAGACGCGGAACGGGACGGCGATGATCCCGTTTGCGCTGGACTACGGGGTGTGGACGGCGAACGCCGACAAGCTCAGCCAACATCTGAAATCGAACTACAAAGCCGACGGATTCAACGGCAAGTTCGAGATGTGGGTGACGGGGACGCTGTCGCCGACCGCGAAGCAGGAGCTCCAGGCCCGTGGGTTCACCGTCGTGGAGAACGCGGGCACGCGCTTCGACATCGTGGATTGAGGCCGTGCGTCGATGCGCTAGGGCGCCTTCCCGGTCAGCTCGAGGATTCGCCCGCCTCGCAGGACCTTCGCGCTGAACGGGTCCCCCGAGTTCAAGCGCGACATCGCCTCGCGGAACTTGGGCATATTGGCGGGCTTGGCCATGATTCCCTGCATCTCGAGGATGATGTCGCCGCCGAGGACCCACTCCTGGCCATCGATGACCACCACCCTGGTCCCGCCGCGAAGGCCGATGACCTCGCCCGGCGAGCCCTTGGCCACGTTCTTGACGATGTAGCCGGTCGCGTTCGCGGGCAGATTCAGCAGGTCAGCCACGTTATCGGGCAGGAACTGGCCTTCGAGGCCGCTCCAGAACGACTTCTTCTCGAGCAAGAGCTGCCGGGCGGTGTTCAGCGTGACCACGAACCCGAGACCCTCGCTGCCGCCGGACTTGGAGATGTTGTGGCTCACGATGCCGATGACGTCGCCGGCCATGTTGAACATCGGCCCACCGGAGTTTCCCGTATTGATCGTGGCCGTGGTCTGGAAGAACTCGGCCAGCGGCATGGTGCGGTAGACGGTATTGGGCGCCCAGCGGGCGCTGATGATGCCCGTGCTCAGGGAATAGCTGAGCCCGTAGGGCGCCCCGACGATGATCACGGCGTCACCGACCTGCATGGTGTCCGAGTTGGCCATCTTCGCCACGCGCGCGGCTGCCGGCACTCGCTCGACCTGCAGGAGCGAGAGGTCGGCCGCGGGCTCCGAGGCGATCACTTTCGCCGCCACCGACTCGCCCCCCAACTCCACGGTGATCGCGTCCATCGTATGCACCACGTGGGCCGCCGTCATGACCTTGCCGTCCGTGGAGATGAGCACGCCGGAGCCCGTCTCGGCGAACTGCTTTTGACCGCCCGCGCTGACCTCGCGCCCGGTGGCCCGGATCACCACGACGGACGGCGTCACCTTGCGGAAGACTTCGCCGAGGGTCTGGGCGCCGACCGCGACGGGAACCGACATGACGACCAACGCCGTGAGAACGACTGTTCGGGTTACTCGCATGCCAGCGTCTCCTCGATCCCGAATCGATTTCGGTTGAATGTGTCGCGAATCACTGCGGCTGAACGATGATCGTCCGCATCACGACGAGATACCGCCGGGCGACGCGTTGCACGTCGGCGGGTGTGACCTTCTTCACGTTGGTCGCGTAGACGTCGAAGTACTGATGGCCGACGCCGGCCAGCTCGGCGGCGGCCAGATACCAGGCCTGGCGCGCGTTCGTGCGACGGTCCATCGCCTGGCTGCCGACCACGTAGGAGCGCGCGACGGCCACCTCCTCCTCCGAGGCCGGCTCGTTCTGGATACGCATCAGCTGCTCCTTGAGCGCGGCCTCGGCCCTGGCCACGTTTGCCGGCGCCGTCCCCAGAATGCTCACAAAGGCGCCCGTGTCCACGCGCGCGGGGTACTGCGCCCCCGTCGTATATGCCAGCGCCTGCTTGTCGCGCAGGTCGGAGAACAAGCGCGAGGCCATCCCCCCGCCCAGGATTGCCGTCATGACCTTCAGCGCGGGGTAGTCGGGATCGGTGAAGGGCGGCGCGAGCGCGCCCATGAAGATTTGCGCCTGCGCTCCCGGCACCGTGAACACCTGTCGCGTGGCCGCCATCAACGGCGGTGGGAGCAGCGCCGGCGTCTCGGCCTTCCCCGGGGCAAGCGCGCCGAAGATGCGCTCGACCTGCGCGAGCACGGCAGCGCTCTTCACGTCGCCGCTGATGGCGAGCACCATCTGACCGGGCAAATACTGTCGCCGGTAGTACGCCAGGAGGGCGTCTCGATTCAGCTTCTCCACGCTCTCGCGACGGCCGAGCGGATCCCAGGCGTAGGGATTGGAGCCGAAGAGCGCGGCGCGCATCCGGTCGGACGCGACGTCGAAAGGCTTGTCGCCGCGGTTCCTGATCTGGCGAACGAGGAAGTCGCGCACTGCGCCCACGGTGCCATCGGGCATGGTCGGGCGGAGCGCGACGTCGCCGACCATCTCGAGCATCGCCTGCCAGTGGCGTGAAAGCGCAATGGCGGCGATCTCGGAGTAGTCGGCGTCGCCGTAGGCGTCGATGCTGCCGCCCATCCGGTCGGCGGCCGCGGCAATCTCTTCACCGTTCATCTTCTCGGTGCCGCGTACCAGCATGAGCTGCAGCATGTTCGAGATGCCGGCGTTGTCCGGCGTCTCGGTGCGCGTGCCCATCTTCACCAGGAGCGAATAGGCAACGAGGGGCGCGACTGGATTCTCTCGGACGACCACGGTCATGCCGTTGGGCAGACGGGTCCGGGTGACACCCACCGTTTCGGCCGAAGCCACCGGCGGAGCCAGCAGGGCCAGAAGGGTCACGAGAACGAGGGCCTGGCGAATCATTTCGGCTTCCCCGGCACGAACGCGATGCGCGCGAAGGCGGTCACGGGCAGATACTTGCGCGCGGCATCCCGGATCTGCTCGCGACTGATCGTCCGCAGACGCTCGATGTAGCGAAGCTCATCGTCGAGCTTGGCGGTCGTCATCGCGATACCGTAGGCGGAGGCCACGCCATCCGACGTCTCGTAGGCAAGAGCGTGCTCCGACTCCGCCTTGGTGACCGCGAGCTCCCGCTCCTCCTCGGTCGGTCCCTCCTGCTGCAGGCGCGTGATCTCTTCGAGGATGCGTCGCTCGACTTTCTCGACATCACCCGCTTCGAGCTGCGCCTGGACGTAGATGATGCCCGTGAGCTTCAGCGTGGAGTTGTTCATGGCGACGCGGGTGACGATTCGCTCGCCGTCACGGAGCGTTCTGGCCATCCGTGAGCTCTCGCTGCCCGCCAGGATCGTGGCGACGAGATCGAGCGCCAGGCTGTCGGATTCGGCGAGGCTTGGCGCCTGCCAGCCCAGAACGAGATGCGCCTGCTGCTCCGGCCGCTCCACCGTGCGCCGAACGACCTCCTTGATCGGGGCCAGTGGCGGGACCGGAGGCGGTGTGTAGCTCGTTCGTGGGCGAACACCGAAGGTGCGGTCGACCATGGCCCTCACGGCACTCGCGTCCACCGGGCCGACCACCGAGAGGACCATGTTCTCCGGCGTGTAGTACCGGCGATTGAACTCTTTCAAGTTTGCCTGGGTCGCCGCGTTCATGGTGGCCGGCGTCCCGAGCACGGGCCTGCCGTACGGATGGTCCCCGAACACCAGGCCGTGGAGCTGCCGAACGATGGCGGTCCTCGGGTTATCGGTCTCGATGCGGGATTCTTCGAAGATGACCTGCCGCTCGGCGTCCACTTCCTTGGGATCGAACTTGGAGCGGAACGCCATGTCGTCGAGCAGCTGGATGGCCTTGCCTGTCGCCTCGCTGGGCACGAGGACCTGGAAGGTCGTGTAGTCGAACGTCGTGAACGCGTTGGAGCGTCCACCCGTTCCCTCGACGGTGCGATCGATGTACCCGGGGCCGAACGTGTCCGTGCCCTTGAACAGCATCACGCCCGTGGCCACCCACAGATAGACCGCGACGATGTCCGCCGCTCGGTGATCCTGGACGACGAGGGTCAGCCCGTTTGGCAATTGATCAACGCGAAGTCCGGGCTGTCCTTCGGAGGAGCTCGTCGCGGTGGAGGCGTTCGTGGCTGTGAAGGAGGCCGTCGTGGTGGCGGTCGAGCAACCCGCCGCCAAGCAGGCGAGCGCGGCAGTCAAGACGACCAGCTTCCATCCTCGGATCATGTCAGATGCATTTCAAACCATCCATGTTGAACCCTTAAATGGGACCTTAGTCCTATATGCGCTCGAGAACTCGGGCGGCGCTGCGTCCGAAGAATAAGTCGACGACTTTCTCGCGGCCGATGGCACGGACCATCTCCCGCAGCGAGCAGTAGACGAAGAGCAGGACGATCAGCCAGAGCTGAATGGCCCAGAAGTG
>WNFT01000028.1_pt1 | contig 81667 bp, 72 predicted proteins | sample 5400191 | NCBI WGS metagenome assembly WNFT01 (sample SAMN13153359, study PRJNA577476) | soil metagenome | isolation source: 80 cm saprolite under Madrone tree | place: USA:California | collected 2016-06-14 | reverse complement strand
GCGTCCAGCATAGGAGCGCAGGACGTTGAGGTACCCTTGTTCGCGCGCCTCGATCGAGGCGGCGACGCTACGCGCGATGGCGTCGTTCTGAGCCAGGTGCTCTTGCTCTTCGACGCGGATCGCCCTGGCGAAGAAGAGCGCAGCGGCGACGAAGACGACCAGCAGGAGGGCGGCGACGACCCCATAGAACGACGGCGAGCCGCGAAGCCGCTTCATCGGATCCGAGGCCATAGTCCATGGAATCACGGAGATCTGGCCGCGACCAACCGCGAAAACTTCTACTCAAGGAGTGACGATTTGTGTCAGCTCCTAGCACTACTGTGTCATAAAAGTTAGGAAATTCATGGGGTACGCTGGCAGCCTCAGCGTATGCCCACCCTCGCGACCGCGCGCGCCCAGCGGTTTCACGCGTATGTTGAGCGTCTCACCACCGCCCTCGGCCACCGGGATCGGCACGGCCCCCTGCGGGCCTATGTCACCGGCCTCTGTCTGCCGGGTGAGCGGAAGAGCATCGAGCCGATGGCCGCGCGGGTCGATCCCCGCCACGTGCGAGCCCGTCATCAGTCGATGCATCACTTCGTCGCCAATGCTGCCTGGGACGATGCCGCTGTCCTGCGCGCGGGCCGGGAGACCGTGCTGGCAGCCCTGGAGCGACACGGCCCCGTGGCGGCATGGGTCGTCGACGATACCGGCATGCCCAAGAAGGGGCGTCACTCGGTGGGCGTGGCCCGCCAGTATTGCGGCGTGCTCGGCAAACAGGACAACTGTCAGGTCGCGGTGAGCGTCTCGGTGGCTCACGAGCGCGCGAGCGTCCCGGTGGCCTACCGGTTGTATTTGCCTGAGGCGTGGGCGCAGGACCAGCGCCGCCGCCGGGCGGCGGGCGTGCCCGACGCCCTCGAGTTCCGCACCAAATGGCAGATCGCGCTCGAGCAGATTGCGCAGCTCGCGGTCGAGGGCGTGCCGGTCGCGCCGGTCGTCGCGGATGCCGGCTATGGCGTGGTCACGGCGTTTCGCGATGCGCTGACTGCCCGGGCCATTCCGTACGTCGTGGGCATCAGCACCGAAACGACTGTCTGGGCGCCTGGCCGCGCACCGCTGCCACCCCCGAAGTATCGAGGCCACGGCCGGCCGCCGACGCTGGTTCGCCGCACGGGGCGGCATCGGCCACTCAGCGTACGGACACTGGCCCAGCAACTCCCGGCGCGGGCCTGGCGCACCGTGACCTGGCGCCAAGGCACGCGGGGCGCAATGCGCTCGCGCTTCGCGGCGGTCCGCGTGCGGCCCGCGCATCGCGACGACTGGCGTTCGACGCCGCGCCCCGAAGAGTGGCTGCTCATCGAGTGGCCGCGCGCCGAAGCCGCCCCGATCAAGTATTGGCTGGCCACGCTCCCGCCGACGGCCACGCGCGCCGATCTGGTCCGGCTCGCGATGCTGCGCTGGCGGATCGAGCGGGACTACCAAGAGCTGAAGGACGAGCTGGGGCTGGATCACTTCGAAGGGCGGGGCTGGCGGGGCTTCCACCATCACGCCACGCTCTGCATTGCGGCGTATGCGTTTCTCGCCGCCGAGCGGCTCGCGCATTTTCCCCCTGAGCCGCTCGCCTTCCTCCAGCCCGCTCGCGTACCCAAACGTTTCACCCCGCGGGGGGCTCCCCGTGCGTCCTGAACGGCACGTGCGGGCCTCCATCGCGACGATGTATCGACTCCTCGCCTGGGTCTTGGCGCACCGCCGGCCTTGCCTGGTGTGCGGTCATCAGCCGCCTGCTAATTTAGTGACACAGTAGTGCTAGGGACACACCTCACAGATACCGAGGTTCGCGTGCCACGTGCCCCGGTCCTTTTCGCAGTGGGCCTGAGCGGTCAGAAACGCGGACTCGCCGAGCGCGGATGATCCCGAATGGCCCGCGCAACCCGAGAGCAACACCAGAACCATCGCCACGACAATCCTCCGCTTCTTCATACCCGCCTCCATCGTCCAGATCTGCCCCAGGGTAGCCGATCCGTCCACCCTCCGGGAAGACGGTGCCGACATGTACGCGGCCTACCTCGCGAGCTCGGGAGGAGGTGGTGGTGGAACTCCTGGCGGTGGAGGTGGAATACTCGGCGCTGCGCTCGGATCAGGTGGCCTGGCAGTGCCCGCGCACCGAAATGCCTGGGCATAGATCTGGTCGGCTCCGAACGAGAGAATTCCGGTGTCGCCGCCCGTCTTGACGATCTTGCGTCTCAGGTCCTTGACGGAGTCGTCCATCACCTGGCCGACACGAAGGCAGCCGGTCGCCATCGTGGGCTCGGTGCTCAAGCGGACGTGAGCCATTGCGAAGTTCTCGGCCTCGTCCGCCCACGCAGGACTCGTCGTCAGCGTCAGCAAAAGAACAAACGAGATCCAATTCTTCATCATCTCTAACGTTATCTTGACCTGCGATCGATCGGAATGAGAAATGCGCCAGAGAAGGCCTGTAAGCCGGGTTCTGTGCCCGGGTGTGAGCCCGGGCGACGGTCATTTCTCTAGGGCGCCGGTTACCCGGCGTCTCCAGCGGCCTGACCCGGGAGCGGAGCGGGCCACTCCATAGCTCCCCTATTCGGCCTTGCTCCGGGTGGGGTTTACCGAGCCAGCGCGGTCACCCGCGCCGCTGGTGAGCTCTTACCTCACCGTTTCACCCTTACCGCCATCAACTCTCGTCGAGGGCTGGTGGCGGCGGTCTACTTTCTGTGGCACTGGTCCGTGGGGTTTCCCCCCCTGGGCGTTACCCAGCACCCTGCCCTGCGGAGCCCGGACTTTCCTCCCGCCGCGTGACGCGGCCGGCGACCATCCGGCCTTCTCTGGCGCTCGCTCAGTATACGCCTCGCGGGTTGCACGTCGGGCCGGTGATCAGACGCGGTGATCAGGCGCGGGCCAGCGTGGCGATCGCGCCACGCGCGAGCGCATCCACTCGGTCGTTGAGTGGATCGCCGCTGTGGCCTTTGACCTTGGTCCACACGACGTCGTGACGGCGGGTCTCGGCGATCAAGCGCTCCCAGAGGTCTCGGTTGGTGACGGGCTTGCGGTTCGCGCCGAGCCAGCCGCCACGCTCCCATCGCTCGTACCAGCGGTCGCGGAAACAGTTCATCACGTAGGCGCTGTCGGTGTGGAGGTGGACCCGGCGATCGGGAGCGACGGCGGCGAGGCCCTCGATGGCGGCCATCAGCTCCATGCGCTGGTTCGTCGTGTGGGGCTCCGCCCCACTCACGACGTGATCGCGGTCGTCCTGGATGATGATCGCCGCCCAGCCGCCCGGTCCGGGATTCCCGGCGCACGCGCCGTCGGTGTAGACGATGATGCCGGGGGAGGCGCCGCCCCCCGCCGAGCTCATTCCTGCCAGTAGAGGTACCGGCCGCAGCTCTCGCAATGCAGCAGCGTCGTCGCCGCCTTCAGCTCCTGCATGGCCTGGGGACGGATGGTGACGCGACAGCCGCCGCAGATCGCGCTGGCTCCGACCGGCGCGATGGCGAGGCCGCCCCGGGCCTTGAGGATGCGCTCGTAGTCGGTCAGCACGTTGCGGGGCACCGCGCTGACCAGCGTGGTGCGCTCGCCTCGCACGCCGGCCAGCTCCTTCTCGACGGCGGCCAGCTTCTCGCGCACGACGGCCTCGTCGCGCTTGCCCTGTTCGTCACGGGTCTTCAGCCGGCTCTCGGCTTCGCGGATCTCGCCGGCCAAGCTCTCCTGCCGCTCCATGAGCGCCAGGATCTCCTCTTCGGCCTGGGCCTTCTGGCCCTTGATGGTCTCGATCTCGGTGAGGACGGCCGTGTATTCCACGTTCGTCTTCACCTCGTAGAGTCGCGCTTCCGACTTCGACCGCTTGACCGCGATGTCGTCGAGATCCTTTTCACGCGCGCGCAGGTCCTTCCGGGCGCCGTCGAGCCGCGCCTTCACGGTCTCCACCGCCTTCTTGGCCTCGGCCACCGCGGTGTGGATGGTCTCGATCTGCTTGGGGAGCCGGGCGGCTTCGGTTTCGAGGGCGGCGATCTTCGTGTCGAATTCCTGGAGATGAACGAGGGTCTTGAGCTCACTCACGGGCGTTCGACTCCAATGGTGGGCCCACCTGGACTCGAACCAGGAACCGACCGGGTATGAACCGGCTGCTCTGCCGTTGAGCTATGGGCCCGTAGGTTCCCAGGCTGACGAGCGTACCTCACGACTCGAGGAAGCTCCGCAGTTTCTTGGAGCGCGAGGGATGGCGCAGCTTCCGCAGCGCCTTGGCCTCGATCTGCCGGATGCGCTCGCGGGTGACCGCGAAGTCCTGTCCGACCTCCTCCAGGGTGTGCTCGCAGCCGTCGGAGAGGCCGAAGCGCAGGCGCAACACCTTCTCCTCGCGCGGGGTGAGCGTGTTCAGGACCTTGTTCGTCTGCTCGCGGAGCGAGAGGCCGATGATCGACTCCACCGGGGACACCACCTGCTTGTCCTCGATGAAATCTCCCAGGTGGCTGTCTTCTTCCTCCCCGATCGGCGTCTCCAGGGAGATCGGCTCCTGGGCGATCTTGAGGACCTTGCGCACCTTGTCCACGGGCACGTCCATCTTCTCGGCAATCTCTTCGGGCGTGGGTTCCCGGCCCAGTTCCTGGACGAGCTGGCGGGAGGTGCGGATCAGCTTGTTGATCGTCTCGATCATGTGGACGGGAATGCGGATCGTGCGGGCCTGGTCGGCGATCGCCCGCGTGATGGCCTGCCGGATCCACCACGTGGCGTAGGTCGAGAACTTGTAGCCGCGCCGATACTCGAACTTGTCCACGGCCTTCATCAGGCCGATGTTGCCTTCCTGGATCAGGTCCAGGAACTGCAAGCCGCGGTTCGTGTACTTCTTCGCGATCGAGATGACCAACCTCAAGTTGGCCTCGACCATCTCCTTCTTGGCCTGGGCCGCCTTCTGCTGGCCTTGCTTGATCACGGCCATCACGCGCTTGAGCTCGTCGGCCCGGGCGTTGGCGCGCGTCTCGGCGGCCTTGATCTCCTGTTGGGCCACCCAGATCTGCTGCTGCTTGAGCGTCGGGAACTTCTTGGCGGCCTTCAGATGCAGATCGCTGGCGGCGCCGTTGGTGGTGCCGTTGGGTACCGGCTCACGGAAGGACACGTACAGGAGGTTCTGGCGCTCTTCCTTCGACTTGCTGGCGCCGTTGGTCCACAGCTCGATCACGCGCTCGGCGCGCTCGATGTCTTCCACCAGGTCGCGCAGCCGCTGCACGAGGCCGCGGCGCGCGGCATCGCTGTCTTCACGGTCGATGATCTGGTTGCCGATGGCGAGCGCCCGCAGCTTGTCGAGCACCTTGCGCTGCAGCGCCTGGGCCTTGGCCTCGGTCCGCTTCCAGGCCGGGTCCTTGATCAGCTTGCCCTTCGGCTTGGGGCCGGCCTTGGCCCGGAGCTTCCGCACCTGCTCGACCAGCTCATCGCGGTCGCGGAGGAGACGATCGACCTGGGCGAAGGCGTTGACGACCTGTCGCCGCAGCTCTTCTTCCTTCTCCTCGGTGAACTCCTCCTCGTTGACGTCCACGACTTCCTTGACGGAGATCTCGCCGTGGCGCAGCGACTCGCGGAGCTCTCGGAAGCGCTCGAGGGCGAGGTTGGTGGAGAGAATCGCCGCCGTGACCTGGTTCTTGCCTTCCTCGATCCGCTTGGCGAGCGCGATCTCGCCCTCGCGGGTGAGGAGGGCGACCCGCCCCATCTCGCGGAGGTAGAGGCGAACGGGGTCCTCGGTACGGCCGACGGGACCCGGGGACAGGTCGATTGCATCGCCCCCACCGTCGTCGTCGTCCTCGACGACCGCCGCCGGCCGCGCCACCTCGGAAGGCAGGCGGGCCGCTTTGGCGGAATCCACCACCTCGATGTCCATCGCCCCGAACATCATCATGATGTCGTCGAGCTGATCGAGTGAGACGATGTCCGAGGGCAGGGCATCGTTCACCTCGTCGTAGGTGAGGAAGCCCTTCTGCTTGCCCATCGAAATCAGGCGATCGAGCTCTTCGAGCTTCGGCTCTTCACTCATTCGTCTGAACTCCTTCGGGGTCGTTCTCGCGCGGCTCGAGCGACTGGGCCACGTTGCCCAGCATCTCATACACGACCTTGCTCTCCCGGTGGAGAGCCTGGAAGTCCTGCACTGGCGTGTCGAGCACGCTCGTCCGACGCTGCGTATCGCTGATGCTCTGGGCGATCGCGCGTTGCCGGCGCAGGTGATGCTCGCGCTCGAGGCGCCGGCGGAAGCCGGCAATGCTGACGTCGGGGTCTTCGGGGAACCGATGGTCCTCCTCGAGGAGGAGGGCCGTGAGCACGCTACGGACAGCATCATCGACGTCGACCAGGAGGCTCTCGGCCGTCGCGTCGGGACGCGCTCGCAAGGCGGCGACGATCGCGCGGAGTGACGGGCTGATCAGATCCGCGTCGTGCGTCATGGGAAGCAGCGTGGCGCGGGCGGGGACGTGCTGCAGCAGGAGGCGCACCAGAGCCCGATCTTGCGCTCGCTCGCGCTCCACGGTCGCCGGCCTGGAGAGCACCGCGCTCGGCTTGCGCAACGCCGACTGCAGCTTCTGGGATTCGATCCAGAGCTGGGTCGCGTCCACGCCGAGCTTCGTCGCCGCTTCCCGAGACAGCGCGGTGGCCTCCTCGGCGTCGGTCACCTTGGCCAGCATCAGCGCGACCCGGGCGAACGCGTTGGAGCGAGCGCGCGGCCCGGTCCCGCCCTCGGGATCGGCGATCGTGCGATCGAGGGCATAGCCGAGCAGGCTTCGGGCGGCGGCGATCCTCTCGGTGAAGCCGGCGGCGCCGTGCTCGCGCAGGAACGTGTCCGGGTCGTATCCGGTCGGGAGCAGCGCGACCTTGAGGCGGAAGGGCCCACCCGTTTCGAAGGCCCCGGCGCGGTTCACCGCCCAGGTCGAGCCGGCCTCGCTCGGCTCGAGCAACTCTGCGGCGCGCTCGGCTGCCTTCTGTCCAGCGGCATCGGCATCGAAGAACGTCACGACCTCGTCGCAGTAACGGCGCAGGATCCCGAGCTGGGCCGGCGTGAACGCGGTGCCGAGCGCCGCAACGGTTTCAGTGAAGCCGTGCTGATGCGCCATCAGGCAGTCCACGTAGCCCTCGACCAGGAGCGCCCGATTCTTGTCGCGCATCGTGGCGCGGGCGATGTCGGCGGCGTAGAGGAGGTTGCCCTTGGTGTAGATCGCGGTCTCGGGAGAGTTCAGGTACTTCGGCTGTTCGTCGCCGAACGCGCGGCCACCGAAGGCCACGACGCGGCCCTGGAGGTCGCGGATGGGGAACATGAGGCGACCTCGGAAGCGGTCGTACACGCCGGTGCCGCCCTCGCGGCGGATCACGAGGCCCGTGCTCTCCAGCGTCTCGGTCGCCACATGCTGGCCGCGCATGAACGTCAGCAGGCCGTCCCATCCCTCGGGGGAGAGGCCGAGGCCGAAGCGTCGGGCCACCTCGGGATCGATCCCACGCTTGGCGAGGTACTCGCGTGGCCGCTCGCCGCTGGGCTTCCAGAGTCCCTCCGCGAAGAAGCGAGCCGCCAGGTCCATGGCCCGATGAAGCTCCTCGCGGCCCGAGTCTGCGCCGTCGCGCTCGCGCTCTTCGGGGAGGGTGACACCGGCCGTCTTCGCCAGCGCACGCACGGCTTCGGGAAACGACACACGATCCTGCTTCATGAGGAAGGCGAACGCGTCGCCGCCCACGCCGCACCCGAAGCAATGGAAGATGCCCTTCTTGGGATTCACCGTGAAGGAGGGGGTCTTCTCGGCGTGGAACGGGCACAGGCCCTTGTAGTTGACCCCCGCCTTCCGCAGATTCACGAAGCGGCCGACGAGCTCGACGATGTCGACGCCAGTGCGGATCTCGTCGAGGAGGGCGGGTGAGTAGCCGGTCATCACCCGATCTTCAATGTCGCCACGGTGGCACCAGTTCCGCCCTCGCCGGCCTCGCCGTCACGGTAGGAGTCGACCAGGGGATGAGTGGCGAGCAGATCACGGACGGTCTTGCGGAGAGCCCCCGTGCCCTTCCCGTGGATCAACCGCACGCTGGGCAGGCCCGCCATGAACGCATCGTCCAGATACTTTTCCAGCAGGTCGCTGGCTTCGTCGGTCCTTCGCCCGATGAGCATCAGCTCCGGATTCACCGACCGTTCGTCGTCGGGCCGGGGAGAACGTCCGGTCGAGGCCCCATTCTGCCGGCGAGGTTCTGCGCCGGTCCCGGCGGTGATCGCGTCCGGGCGCAGGGCCGACAACGGCACGCGGACCGTCATCGATCCCGCTTCCACCGTGCCGGTTGCGCCAGAAATCGCGACCAGTCGTCCCCGAAGCCCCAGGTGAGCCGCAGCGACGGTCATGCCGGGCGACAGGGTCGCCAGATCGGCGTCGGGGGTGGGCTCAGGCGGCGGTGTCACGCGCGTGACGGCCTCGTTCAGGCGTCGGCGGGTGTCGCTCAGATCCCGCCGGGAGCGCTCGCTCCGCTTCAGCCGGTCCCACTCTGCTGCGACCGCGCGCTTGATGTCGGTCAGGAGCGCCGCGGCGTCCCGCTTCGCGCGCTCGACGATGTCACGCGCCCTGGTGGTCGCCGCCGCTTCCGCCTCGCGGGCCTGGGCCAGGCGGGCGGCCGACTCCTGCTCGCGCCGCTCGATGGCGATCGTGCGCTCGGCTTCGCAGCGGGTGTGCTCGTCGAGCCACTGCAGCAGTTCGGAGAGACGCGCCGCGTGCAGCGACCGGTGGCTCTCGGCGCGGGCAATGAGTTCGGGCGCGAGGCCGAGACGCGCCGCGATCGTCAGGGCGTAGCTCTGCCCGGGACGGTCGTAGCGGAGGCGGAAGGTGGGAGCCAGCGTGGCGGTGTCGAACTCGACGGAAGCGTTACGGGCGCGAGGATATGTGCTGGCGAACGCCTTCAACGGCTCCAGGTGCGTCGTCGCCATGACGAGCGCGCCGCGATCAGCCAGCGTTTCCAGGATGGCCTGGGCCAGCGCGGCTCCCTCGTCGGGGTCGGTCCCCGCTCCCAGCTCATCGAGAAGGACGAGGGAGTGCTCATCGGTCTCGGCCAGGATCTCCCGCACCTGCTTCACGAAGGCCGAAAAGGTCGAGAGGTTCTCGGCCACGCTCTGGTCGTCGCCGATGATGGCGTACAGGCGCTCGAATACGGGAAGGCGGGAGCCCTCGGCGGCAGGAATGTGACAGCCGATCTGAGTCATCAAGGCGTGGAGGGCGAGTGTCTTGAGCGCGACCGTCTTACCGCCTGCGTTCGGACCGGTGATGAGCAGGAGGGGCCGCTCGCCGTCGATCTCGATGTCCACCGGAATGATATTGCCTGCGTCTTCGCCGACCTGCCAGCGCTGGGCCAGGAGCAGAGGATGGCGGGCCCCGCGAAGGGCCACCGTCCGCCCGACGTCGACCACCGGCGCGCTGGCGTCCATCCGCTCGGCGAGATGGGCACGGGCGAAGAGCGCGTCCAGGCGGGCGATGAGGTCGACCAGCCGATCGAGGTCGTCGAGACGAGCCCGGACGGCATCGCTCAGCTCGCCCAGGATGCGCGCAGTCTCCTGTTCCTCCTCGCGGGTGAGCTGGACGAGATCATTGTTGGCGTCGACCGCGCTCTCCGGCTCGACGAAGAGTGTCTGGCCGCTCTGGGACCGATCGTGCACGATCCCACGCAGGCGTTGCCGGGCTTCGGCCCGAACGGGTACGACGTACCGGCCGTGACGAACGGTGACGAATCGATCGGCGAAGATCCGGTCGTTGTCACTCGTCTGGAACAGGCGCTCGAGGTCGGCCACGACACGCCGCCGCCGTTCGCGCAGGTCACGGCGGAGGTGGCGGAGGCGGGAGCTCGCGTCGTCCTTGACGGCGCCCTCGTCATCGAGAGCGGCACGGAGGCTGTCGCGGAGATCGTCCACGCGGGGAAGCGTCTGAGCCAGGCCGCCGACGGCGGGCGCGATGGGCCCGGTCGTTCGGGCGTAGGCCGAGAGACGCGGGGCCGCCTCGAGAAAGGGGATCAGGAGGACGAGGTCGCTCCCATCGAGAGCGCTGCCGGGAATCCGAGCCCGATCGAGGACGGGGCGGACATCAGGGCTGTCGACCGGGGGTGGGCCGACTTCGGCCAGAGCCGTGCGGGCCTGACCGGTCGCTTCGAGCGCTTCCCGGATGGTCGCGAGCACGGTGACGGGTTCGGCGCTGAGAGCCCGCTCCCGACCCACAGTGGTCCGCGCCTGCTGCGCCAGCAATCCGCGGACGGCATCCCATTCGATGCCTCGCTGCCAGATTCGGCCTGCCTCCATCTCTCGCCTCATTCGCTCCCGTCCATCACTGGGAGTGCCGGCGCCCGAGTCAGGAGTGCTGCCGCCGCTAATCGGACATCCGCTCGCGCCGCTTTGCCTTCTTGCGCGCTGCTAGCGCCTTCCGCTTCCTCCGTACACTCGGCTTCTCGTAGTGCTGGCGCTTCTTGAACTCGGAGAGGAGCCCGGCCTTCTCGCACTGCTTCTTGAAGCGCTTGAGAGCGCTCTCGAAGGACTCGTCGGGCTCGACGATGACCTTGGTCACTCTGTTCCCCCCCTCCAGACGGACCCCTCGGCCACACGTGGGTAAACGACAACTATATACCATCCCGACGCCCGGTCCGCTACCGTTAGACTTGCGCCGGCATGCCGGCGGCGCCGCCACTGTACTCGGTCGTCCCGTTCGTCGCGATGCTCCTGGCGATCGCGCTCGGTCCCCTGGCGCTTCCCCGCTGGTGGGAGGCCCATCGGCACAAGCTGACCGTCTCGGTGGCCCTGGGGCTGCCTGTGCTGGGGTTCTATCTGGTCCGCCAGCCCTCCGTCCTGGCTGCCACCGCGGAAGACTACGTCTCCTTCATCGTCCTGCTCGCCGGGCTCTATGTGATTTCCGGGGGCATCCTGCTTCGCGGGGATCTCGAAGCGACGCCTGTCACGAACACCGCCTTCCTGGCGCTCGGGGCCGCGCTCGCCTCGTGTATCGGCACGACCGGCGCGTCCTTGCTGCTGATCCGTCCGCTGCTCCAGACGAACCGCGAGCGCCAGCGGGTGACGCACACCGTGATCTTCTTCATCTTCCTGGTGTCGAACATGGGCGGCCTGCTGACGCCTCTGGGCGACCCGCCGCTCTTCCTCGGCTACCTCCAGGGGGTGCCGTTCGCGTGGACCATCCGGCTGTGGCCGCCCTGGGCGATGATGGTCGGCACGCTGCTGGTGGTCTATTTCTGCTGGGATTCGGTACAGCACACGCGCGAGACGACCGTGGCGCTGCGTCGGGACCGTCAGCAGGTCGAGCCACTGCACATGCGTGGGATCGGTAACGCCGTCCTTCTTGCCGTCGTCGCGGCGGCGGTGGCACTCCTCCGCGCGCCCGTACGCGAGGTCGTCATCGCTGCGCTCGCCGCCCTTTCCGTGTGGCGCACGCCACGTGCGATCCGGCGCGCCAACGGGTTCACGGCCTCGCCGATGGTCGAGGTCGCCGTGCTCTTCTTCGGGATCTTCCTCACGATGATCCCCGCGCTCGAGTTGTTGCGATTGCGGGGACATGAGCTCGGCGTCCGTGAGCCATGGCAGTTCTTCTGGGCCTCCGGTCTCCTGTCGTCGTTCCTCGACAATGCGCCGACCTATCTGGCCTTCGTGGCGCTCGGGCAGGGGCTGGGGTCGACGAACGAGGTCATCGGGATGCCCAACCGAATTCTGGCCGCGATCAGCGTGGGATCGGTGGTCATGGGCGCCAACAGCTACATCGGCAATGCTCCCAATTTCATGGTCAAGGCGATCGCGGAGGGGGCCGGCATTCGCATGCCGAGCTTCGCGGGCTACATGGTCTACAGTGCCGGCATCCTGATTCCGCTCTTCGTCGTCCTGACCTACTTGTTCTTCTAGTGGATCAGGGCGAGGACCTTCTCGGCGGCCACGGCCACCGCCTTGTCCACCACCGGTAGCTCGTCCGCCTCGAATCGCGTCAGGACGTGGTCCGGCACGTCGGCCTTGTGATCGGGACGGCCGATGCCGACTTTCACGCGGCGAACGTCCTCGGTGCCGACGGCCTCGATGACCGAGCGCACGCCGTTGTGCCCACCGTGGCTGCCCTTCATGCGCACGCGAACGGTGCCCAGCGGCAAGTCGATGTCGTCGTAGACGAGGATGAGGTCGGCGGGATCCGCCGTATGACGGCGCAGGGCCCGAGCCACGACCGGGCCGGTCACGTTCATGAAGCTCTGGGGCTTGATGAGCTTCACCGGCTCGCCTCGCCACGTTCCCGTGCAGAGGAGCGTCGAATCGTCACGCTGCCAGCGGCGGTGGAAGGTCGATGAGGCCAGATGATCGAGCACGCGCTGGCCCACGTTGTGGCGGGTCTCCTGGTACTCCGGTCCGGGATTGCCCAGCCCCACCACCACGTGGGCCACGCGGGACCTGCTCCGTTACTTCTCCTTCTTGGCCTTCTCTTTGTCGCCGCCGCCCTTCTTGGCGTCCTCGGCCGGCGCGGCCTCTTCCTTCGGCTTGCGCTCCGTGAGGACCTCGGGTTCCGCAGTCACGGCGGCCGTCGCAGCCGGCGCGACAACCTCCTCGGCCATCGGCGCCGCCACGGTGACGACGGCCTGGCCGGGATCGTTCAAGATCCGAACACCCGGGGGTACCTGGAGAGCTGCGACGGTCAGGACATCGCCGATCATCAATGCCGTGACGTCGGCGTCGATCCGCTCGGGAATCTGCGTCGGCAGGCAGGAGACGTCGAGCTCGTGCAGGACGACGTTCAGGATGCCCTTCTGCTCCTTCACACCCGCGGCCTCGCCGACGGGATGAACGGCGACGCGGACCGTGATGGCGCGGTCGGCGGTGACTTCCTGGAGGTCCACGTGGAGGAGGCGCTCCGACACGGGATCGAACTGGAGATCGCGGATGATCGCCATGCGCGATCCCGAGTCACCTTCGAACTTCAGCGTGAGCAGCTGGGTCGATCCCTCGTGGCCGTGGATGATGCGGAGCACCGCTCGCGGATCGACCGTGACGGTTTCTGGCTTGGCGCCGCCATAGAGCACGGCCGGGACGACGCCGTTGCGGCGCAGGCGCTTGGCCAGTTGCTTGCCGGTGCCCTCGCGGCGCGCGATCGTCAATTCTTGCGTCTGCATGTGCGCTCCTTCAGACGAACAGGGTCGAGACCGATTCCTCGTCGTGAATGCGTCGGATGGCCTCACCGAGCAGCGGAGCCACCGTGAGGACCGTCAGGCGGCCGGTCCGCTTGGCGTCCGACACCGCGATGGAGTTCGTGACGACGACCTCTTCCAGGGGCGAGGACTTGATGCGGTCGATCGCGGGTCCTGAGAGGACTGCGTGAACTCCGCACGCAAGGATGCGCCGAGCGCCTTCACGCGCGAGCGCTTCCACCGCCTGCACGAGCGTCCCGGCGGTGTCGATCATGTCGTCGATGACCACGGCGTCCTGGCCGTGCACGTCGCCGATCAGGTGCATGGCGACCGCCTGGTTCGGGCCTTCGCGACGCTTGTCGATGATGGCCAGGCTGGCCTTGAGCCGCTTGGCGATGGCGCGGGCACGCTCCACGCCACCGGCGTCGGGCGAGACGATGACGGGATCGTGCAGATCCTTCTTGCCGAGGTAGTCGATGATCACGGGCGCCGCGAACAGATGGTCCACCGGGATGTTGAAGAAGCCCTGGATCTGTCCCGCGTGGAGGTCCAGCGCCAGCACCCGGTCCACGCCGGCCGCCGTCAGCAGATCGGCGACGAGCTTGGCCGTGATCGGCACGCGCGGCTGCACCTTGCGGTCCTGGCGGGCGTAGCCGTAGTAGGGCAGCACGGCGGTGATCCGACGCGCCGACGCGCGCTTGAGCGCGTCGATCATCACCAGAAGCTCCATGAGGTTGTCGTTCACCGGGGGTGAGGTCGGCTGGACCACGAAGACGTCGGTCCCCCGGACGTTCTCGTTCACCTGCACGAAGACCTCGCCGTCGGAGAAACGGGAGATTTCGGCGTCGCTCACCGGCAGGGAAAGATATTGGGCGATCTCTTCCGCCAGTGGACGGTTCGCGTTGCCCGAGAAAAGCTTCAGGTCGTATCTCATCGCCGGCCTCGCCCGATCGTGGTTGGGGCGGGAGGATTCGAACCTCCGAATACGGGATCCAAAGTCCCGCGCCTTGCCGCTTGGCCACGCCCCAGTGAGCTCATGGTACTCGTCCTCATGCGCACGGCCGGCCCGGCCAGTGTCCGGACCGCCCAGCAGCGCCACGACGCCCGCGTGAGTCGCCCGCGGATCTGGCGCGCGTGCTCGAACGAGCGCGCGACCCCGAACACGGTCGGCCCGCTCCCCGACATCGCTGCGCCCAGTGCCCCGGCGGCCAGAAGCGCCGCCCTCATCCGCTCGATCTCGGGATGGAGCGGGGCCACGGCCGCCTCGAGGCCATTGTAAAGGCTCGCCGCCACGCGAGCAGCCTGCCGTGTGCGAAGCAACTCGGCCAGCCTCATGGCCCGCGAACCGTCCGTGTACATGGCCGGCGTCACGCGACCATACGCCTCGGCCGTGCTGGAGCCGAACGCCGGGTTCACCAGCACGAGCGCCAGCGCGCCGGCGACGACCGGTTCGAGCACTTCGCCACGGCCCGTCCCGAGCGCGGCACCACTGCGCAGGAAGAACGGCACGTCCATTCCGAGCGCGGTGGCCACTTCGGCGAGCCGGGCCGCCGGCCACCGGAGGCCCCACAGACGGTTCAGGCCGAGGAGCACGGCGGCGGCATCACTCGATCCGCCCCCCAGACCAGCCGCCACCGGGATACGCTTGTCGAGCGTGATGTGCACACCACGATCGATCTTCGCCGCCTCCCGCAGGGTCGTGGCGGCACGCAGCGCCAGGTTCGTCGCATCGCAGGGGACTCCGTCGGTGTTCACGACCAGCCCGAGCCCGGGTGCCTCGTCGAGGACCAGGCGATCGGAGAGGTCGACGGCCTGCATCACGGTCGCGAGCTCGTGATAGCCGTCGGCACGCTTGCCTCGAATCTCGAGGACCAGGTTGACCTTGGCCGCGGCGCTGAGCACGAGGCGACGACTCCTCGATCCCTTCGACAAGGCAGGGAAGACTAGCACGCGGTTTCGAAGAGCGTCAACGCACGCGCTGGATCTTTGCCGTCTCCGGCGGCGTCATGCGGAACCGGTCGTCGTCCACGCCACCGTCGACGACGGCGTCGCGATACTCGACGCGTCCCGTGACGTTCGCGCGCGGCGCCGAGAATCGGAAGCCCTGGACGTCACCCTGTGGCCCCCGGTCGTAGGTGACCCGGACCTCGTAGAGTCCACCGATGATCTCGACCTGCCGCACGACACCCGTCACGAAATCCATCCAGATCCTCTGCTGGTGGACGTTGTTGACGACGACGAGCGAGGGCCCGTCGGCGTCGGCCGGCATCATCTCGGCCACACGGACGTCGGGGAGTGGCGCCGGGCGTCCGGCCAGCACGCCGACGAGGTCGTCAGGCTCGAAGGGCAGAGACAGGAGCTTCGCCATCGTGTCGGCCGTCGCCGGGCCGACGACGGCCTCGTTGGTCGCCGCGTTGTAGACGACGAGCCCACCGTCGTGCAGGGTCGCGATCAAGAACGGCTGCCCCATCGGCGACAACGCCTCGAACCGCACGGAGGCGGGAGCCTTGGCGAGCACGACACTGCGCAGACGTTGACGATCGCGGCCACGGGCGACGTCGAGATCGGCGAGGGTGCGAAGGTCCGAGAACTCAGACCAGCGCCGAGCGACGAGCGTGAGCGCGCGCTGCGCGTCTTCGGCAATCGGTTGGTGAGGCGGCGCCAGCAGGCGCGCACAGCCGGGGGCGAGCGCGAGAAGGAGGACGAGGAGGCTAGCGCGTCTGCTGCACTTTCGAATCACGCTTGACCCGCTGCAGACGGTTCTTCGTCTCCTCGATCTTCTTCTTGATCCCGTCCGCACTCGGGTCGAGCTGCAGCGACTTCTCCCAGGCGACCACCGCATCTTCCTCGAGACCGTTCTTGGCGAACGCATCGCCGAGGTGGTCGTAGATGACCGGATCGGCTTCCTTGGCCTTCTCGACGGCGCGCTTGAGCTCGCGGAGCGCATCCGGATAACGCCCCTGCTGGAAATACGCCCAGCCGAGGCTGTCGATGAAGTAGCCGTTCTCGGGCTCGAGCTCGAGCGCCTTGCCGATGAGCTTCACCGCCTCGTCGAGATTCTGACCCTTCTCGGCGTACATGTACCCGACGAAGTTGTAGGCCTCGGCGTGCTGGGGATCGAGGACGATGACGCGGCGGAAGAGCTTGACGGCGTCGTCGAACTTCTGCTGCTTCTCGTAGACGACGCCGAGCTGGAAGATCAGATCCTTCTGCTTCTCGTCCAGGGACAGGCCTTCCTTCAGCGTCTCGACGGCGCGGTCGTACTGCTTGGCGCGGAAGTAGGCGCTCCCCAGATAGAGGAAGAGCTCGGGCCGCCGCGGCTCGATGTTGACCGCCTCGCGGAGCACGGCGATGGCCTGGTCGTAGCGCTTGCCGCGGCCGTGCAGGAATCCGAGCTGGACCCGGGCGTCGACGGAGCGGGGATCGAGACGCAGGATGCGTTCGAGCTCTCCGCGGGCGTCGTCGTCGCGGCCGGCGTCCATGAGTGAGGTCGCGAGGAAGTACCTCGCACGCAGGTTCGACGGCTCCAGCACGACCGCGCGACGGAAGGAGTCGGCGGCGCGCTCCCACATCTTCTGCTCGTAGTAGACGGCGCCGAGCTTCAGCCACACCCGCGCGTCGCGCGGGGCCGCCTCGGCGAGCGTCTCGACCTCCGATTGCGCTTCGTTGAAGCGGCCGAGACGGATGAGGAGATCGGACAGGCGCTCGACGAACCCGGGATTGTCGGGATTCGCCTGCATGGCCTTGCGGTACACCTTGATGGCGTCTTCCGGCTGATGCCGCGTCTCGTAGACGTACCCGAGGGCCGTCCAGGCGCCGTCGTGGTCGGGATCGAGCTCGACGGCCTTGGTCAGACGGGTGATGGCCTCGTCCCAGTTTTCGGTCTCGACGGCGAGGCGGCCGAGGAGGAACTGGGCCTGGGCCAGCTTCGGTTGACGTTCGGCCAGGCGGAGCAGGACGGTGCGCGCCCGTTCGTACGACTTCTGCTCGACGTAGTAACGAGCCAGCGTCAGGTACGGCTCCTCGGCCGACGGGTTCAGCGTGATGACTCTTTCGAGCTCGGCCTCGGCCTCGCCATACCGCTTCTGGGCGCGCAGGAGCTCGGCCAGCGTCAGATGGGTGCCGGCGTCTTCGGGCGCGAGTTGCACGGCCTTTCGGGCAGCGGCCAGCGCGGGCTCGGTCTGATCGGTACGGGCCAACCACTGGGCCATCTCGCGCCACAGGAAGGCCGACTCGGGGTCGCGCTTGATGGCCTGCTCCATGGCCGCGATTGCCTCGCGGAAGCGGCCGTTCTGCGCCATCATCTGTGCGGTCGAATAATGATAGTAGGCGTCGCTGGTCTCCGACGGGGCGACGAAGCGCGTCCGCCGTGGCGGCTCATCACCGTTGACGGCGGCGACGGGCCCCTGCGCGGCGCAACCGGCGGCGAGCGCCGCCAGCGTGACCACGACGAGGCTTCGTCGCGCGGTGGTGAGGAGGCGACGCGCCGAATCGCGAAGCGTTTCGTCGCCGATGGCGGCGACGGCGGCGTCGATGTCGCGCTTCTCTTCCGGCGCCAGAGCGCGGCGCCGTCGCTCGGTGCTCGGCGAAACGGACGCGCCGTCCTGTGCCACCGGTGTCAGCACGAAGCGCAGGGAGGTGATCGCGGCGAATTGCGCTCGAAGTCGCGTCGTCAGGTCAGGCGCGCGCAGCGTCAGCTCGTGCAGCCAGGGTGAGTTGTCGACGGCAATCTCGAGAAGGCCGTTGGTCAGTCGCTGGGGCCGGGACCGACGGGCCCCTTCGGCGCCGACGACGGCCGGCCATGACCGTCGGATCCCCTCTTCGACGAGCCGCTCGCGTAACTCGGGAAGAGCATTGACGATCAATTCCGAGATTGCACGCGGTGCTCGAGGGTTCATTGATGGCTATCATACCTCTGCCGCGCCAGAAGTGCCGAGTATCCGAGGTTCGTCAAATTGACTCAGTTCTGACCGACCTTTATAGTGACCTCTCCGATGGCAAAACCCCGTCGCGGCGACGTTCTGGACCTCATCATCGACGACCTCGCGTTCGGTGGGGAGGGCGTGGGCCGCGTGCATGGCTACGTCATGTTCGTCCGCGGCGGACTTCCCGGTGACTACCTGCGCGTGAAGGTGACCGAGACGCGCGGACGGTACGGCCGGGGCGTGATCGAATCGGTCACGGCGCCTTCTCCGCACCGCGTACCGGCCCCCTGTCCTTACTTTGGGCGGTGTGGTGGATGCCGTCTCCAGCATCTCGATTACCCGGCCCAGCTCATGTTCAAGGAGAAGCAGGTTCGCGATTGTCTGGAGCGGCTCGGTGCGGCCGGCGACTTCGAGCTGCGCTCGATTCTGCCCGCACCGGAGGCCTACGGCTACCGCAACAAGATGGAGTTCACGGTGGCGGAAGCGGCGGGCGCGACCGTGATCGGCCTGCACGAGGCCGACCGCTACGACGTCGTCCTCGACACCGAACGCTGCCTGCTCCAGTCGGAGGCGATGAACACGCTGCTGGCCGAGGTCCGAGGACAGGCGCGCGATCGTGCGCTCGCCGTCTATGATCAGGATTCCGGCCAGGGCCTGTTGCGGTTCGTCACCCTGCGGGAGGGCCGACGGACGGGCGACCGAATGGTCAACATCGTCGTCGCCGCTCCCGACGTGGAGCGCCTTCAGCCCGTCGCCGAAGCCCTCGTCGCCCGCGTGCCGTCGACGGCCAGCGTGGTGCTCAACGTCAACGCGAAAAAGGCCGCCGTCGCCGTCGGGACCGAAGAACACGTCCTCGTCGGGCGCGATCACATCACCGAGCGTCTCGACGACGTCACGTTCCAGGTCTCGGCCAATTCGTTCTTCCAGACCAACACGCTACAGGCCGAGCGCCTGTTCGGGCTGGTGGAGCAGGCGTGTGAGCTGACGGGTGAGGAGACGGTCCTCGACCTCTACTCGGGTACGGGCGCGATCAGTCTGCTCCTGGCCCGGCGCTGCCGCCACGTGTACGGCATCGAGGTCGCGGCCGCGGCCGTGGACGACGCCACTCGCAACGCGCGCGCGAACGGGATCGACAACTGTACGTTTCTGGCTGGCGAGGTTCGCCACGTCCTGCCCACCTTCGTCCGCGACGGTGTCACCGCGGCGGTCGTCGTCGCCGATCCGCCGCGCGCCGGCTTTCATCCGAAGGCATTACAGGCGTTGGTGGCGTTGGCGCCCGTGCTCATCGTGTACGTCTCGTGCAATCCGGCCACGCTCGCCCGCGACGTCGGTGATCTGTTGCGCCAGGGATACCGGCTCGAGTGGGTGCAGCCGGTGGACATGTTCCCGCAGACGCCCCACATCGAGGCAGTCGCCCGTCTCCGACGGGCGTGACCACATACCTCGTCCGTCGGCTGGCTCAGTCCCTGATCGTGCTGCTCGGCGTCTCGTTCGTCGTCTTCTTCATCCTGCATCTCACCGGGGATCCCGCGGCGGTGCTCCTCCCCCCGGACGCGAGCGCGGAAGACCTCCAGCGATTCCGGCAGGCGATGGGCTTCGACGATCCGTTCTTCGTGCAGTACGGCCGGTTCTTGCGCGGGGCTCTCCAGGGCGACTTCGGCCAGTCCATCCGTCACGGCGAGCCGGCCTTCGGCCTGGTCGTCGAGCGAATGCCGGCCACGTTCGAGCTTTCGGGGGCGGCGCTCGTGATCGCTCTCGCCCTCGCGATTCCCGCGGGCATCGTCTCGGCGGTCCGGCGCAACACGACGGTGGACTACGTCTCGACGGTGATCGCCCTCCTGGGACAATCGCTCCCGACCTTCTGGCTCGGAATCATGCTGATCCTCGTCTTCTCCGTGCACTGGGGCTGGCTTCCCTCGTCGGGTCGCGGAAGGCTCGAGCACCTCGTCCTCCCCGCCATCACGCTCGGCTTGTTCACGACGGCGCGGATCGCTCGGCTCACCCGTTCGGGCATGCTCGACGTCCTGAACCAGGATTTCATCCGCACCGCGCGGGCCAAGGGCGTGGGCGATCCTCCCGTCATCTGGAAGCACGCCCTCAAGAACGCAGCCATTCCGATCGTGACCATCGTTGGGATCGAGCTGGGTACGCTGCTGGGCGGCTCGGTCATCACCGAGACGATCTTCGCGTGGCCGGGGGTGGGGCGCCTCAGCGTGCAGGCCATCTACAACCGCGACTATCCGGTCGTGCAGGCGGCGGTTTTCCTCCTGGCGTCGACGTTCGTCCTCGTCAATCTCGTCGTGGACATCCTCTACACATATCTCGACCCCCGCATACGGCTGCGATGAGGCCTCGAACGCCGCGTCGCCGGCCGCGCCGCGCTCGTGCCTGAGAGCGACTCCGGCGCCGCTCGGATCGCGTTGCCGATGGCGCACCCCGCGGCCCCCGGGCGCCGCGAGTGGCTGGCCTTCACGCGCCGCCTCGCTCAGCGCCGGACGGCATTGTTCGGCGCCGTCGTCGTCGCCGTGGTCGTCGCCGTCGCCCTGGCCGCACCGTTGGTTTCACCGTTCGATCCGCTCGGGCAGGATCTGGAGAACCGGTTGAAGGCGCCCGGCTGGCAGGACGGGGCGGGATATATTCACCCGCTCGGTACCGACCATCTCGGCCGCGACATCCTCGCTCGCGTGATCTTCGGAGCCCGACCCGCCCTCCTGGTCGGCGTCGCCGCCGTGCTGATCTCCGGTGTCCTCGGGATGGTCGCGGGACTCCTCTCCGGCTACTTCGGCGGCCGTGTGGACGACGTCCTGATGCGCCTGGCCGACATCCAGCTCGCCTTCCCGTTCATCCTGCTCGCCATCGCGGTGATCGGAGTGCTCGGGCCGAGCCTGGTGACGATCATCGCGGTCATCGGTGTCTCGAGCTGGGTCATCTACGCCCGTGTCGTTCGCGGCGCCGTTCTCTCGATCCGGGAACGCGAGTTCATCCAGGCCGCCCAGGCGCTCGGCGTCCGGGACTGGCGTGTTCTCGTGCGCCACATCCTCCCGAACGCGTTTACGCCGTGGCTGGTGGTCGCCACGCTCGACATGGCCCGCGTCATCGTCATCGAGTCGGCATTGTCGTTCCTGGGACTCGGCGTCCAGCCGCCGACCCCGACGTGGGGAGGGATGCTCGCCGACGGGCGCGTGTACCTGTCGACCGCGTGGTGGCTGGCCACCTTTCCCGGGCTCGCCATCCTGGTGGCCGTGCTCGGGATCAATCTGTTCGGCGACGGCCTTCGAGACACGCTCGACCCCCGACTGAAGATCTAGCCGGTCGGCCCCCGCCGTCGCGCGATGACCGCCAGCGCTGCCGCCGACGTCGTCACCCAGAGCCCTCCGGAGCCATCACCGATCACGGCGTTGAGGACGAGCGCGACACTGCCGACGACCGTCGCCGCCCACAAGAGCGCGGAGGTCATGACATCCACGAGCCGAGGCCGGTCCACCGCGCCGATACAGGCGATCAGGGCGCCGGCGGCATCGATCCCCACGTCGAGGATGCTCGGGGTTCGCGACGGAACCAGCATCTGAAAGGCCTCGTCCACGCCCGCCCACGCCACGCTCAAGCCGAAGGTGAGCGCGACTGCAGTCCTGGGCGGGCGGCGCCCGACGGCGAACGCGCGATACCAGAGGCTGCCGAGCACGGCGTATTCGGTCACGTGGGCGAGCTTTCGGACGACGGCGTGGATGGATTCGAGCAGCGGCAGGGTCGCGGTCGGCCAGATGAAGCGCAGGGCGGGAAGAACGAAGCCGCCGGTGTGCTCGGCACTGCCCGCGTCGGTGGACAGCGCCAGGATCGCGGCCATCCAGACGATCGGAGGAACCCAGTCCGAGCGGCGCATGCTTGCAACACTATACAGGTGGCGTGGTAGAGTGGCGCCCGATGCTCGGCGAGATCCTCGATGATCTCTTGACATCACCCTCGACCGGGCCCTGCATCACCGCACTCCGACAGCTTCCCGCGCGCCCCCCGGTCTTCGTCCCGCTCCCGATGTCGGTCGATCCTCGGCTCGCGGAGGCGCTCCGTGCCCGCGGGATCAGTCAGCTCTACTCACACCAGGCCAAGGCATGGGCCTTGATCGAGAAGGGCCAGCACGTCGTCGTCGTGACGCCGACGGCGTCGGGAAAGACGCTCTGCTACAACCTGCCCGTGCTGCAGGCGCTGCTCGGGCAGCCCGACGCACGCGTGCTCTATCTCTTTCCGACCAAGGCGCTCGCCCAGGATCAGCTCGCCGAGCTCGAAACGATCGCCAAGGCCCTGCCTGAGCTCCGCATGTTCACTTACGATGGGGATACGCCGCAGGACGCGCGGCGGGCCGTGCGGGCGCGCGCCAACCTGGTCCTGACCAACCCCGACATGCTGCACTCGGGGATCTTGCCGCACCACACGAAGTGGGCCGTGCTCTTCCAGAATCTCCGCTACGTCGTCATCGACGAGCTCCACGCGTATCGCGGCGTCTTCGGCAGTCACGTGGCGAACGTCATGCGTCGTCTGCGCCGTCTCTGTCGTCATTACGGGTCGGCGCCGCAATTCATCATGGCGTCGGCCACGATTGCGAATCCTGGTGAACTGGCCGGGCGGATCGTCGGGGAGAGCGTGGAGGAGGTCGCCGAGAGCGGAGCCCCCACCGGCGACAAGCTCTTCCTCTGCTACAACCCCCCGGTCGTCAATCCCGAGCTGGGGATCCGCGCGCCGTACCTCGGCGAAGCGGCCAGGCTGGCGACACGGTTCCTGCGCGAAAAGATTCCGACGATCGTGTTCGCCCAGAGTCGGCTGTCTACCGAGGTGCTCCTGACCGCCATCAAGACCGGTGTCGCCGACAAGACCGGCGATACCGGCATCGTCCGCGGCTACCGGGGTGGCTATCTGCCGTCGCGACGGCGCGCGGTGGAGCAAGGGCTCCGCGCCGGCGAGGTGCTAGGCGTCGTTTCCACGAACGCCCTCGAACTCGGCGTCGATATCGGACATCTCGACGTCGCCGTGTTGGCCGGCTACCCGGGGACGATCGCCTCGCTCTGGCAGCAGAGTGGCCGGGCCGGCCGACGTTCGAGCACCTCGGCGGCCGTCTTCGTCGCGAGCAGCGCCCCCCTCGATCAGTTCATGGTCACGCATCCGGAGTACCTGTTCGGGGCCTCGCCCGAGCACGCACGCGTCAACCCCGACAACCCGTTCATCCTCGTCAACCACCTGAAGTGCGCGGCGTTCGAGCTGCCGTTCGCGCCGAGCGCCGCCGGCCAGAGCGTCGAGACGTTCGGCGAGGTCGACGTGCGCCGCGAGCTGGCCGCCCTCGAGGACGAAGGACTCCTCCACCAGGCGGGCGGGCGGTGGCACTGGGCCTCGGAAACCTATCCGGCCGACCACATCTCGCTCCGGACGGTGACCACCGACAACTTCCTGGTGATCGACACCACCGCACGCGACGAGAAGCAGACCAAGCGGCGCCAGATCATCGCCGAGGTTGACTGGAGCAGCGCCTTCGCCACGATCTACCCGAAGGCGATCTACCTGGTCGAGAGCGTGCCCTACGAAGTTCAGGAGCTTCACTTCCGCGAGGACGAGGAAAAGGTCGCGTACGTCAAACGTGTGACCGTCGATTATTTCACCGACGCCATCAGCGCCAAGGGCGTCTGGATCCTGCGCCGGCTCGCCGAGCGCGAGCATTCCGCCTACGTCGCCGAACAGGGCGAGGTCCTGGTGGCGGAGAAGGTCGTCGGCTTCAAGAAGATCAAGATGGGGACGCTCGAGAACGTCGGATCGGGTGAGGTGGAGCTGCCGCAGCAGGAAATGCAGACGACGAGCGCCTGGGTGACGATTGCTCCGGACGCCCTCGCGCGCATCAGCTCCTCACGTGAGGAGCTGATCGATGGTTTTCGCGCCGTCGGATACCTCCTGCATCATCTCGCGCCCATCTTCCTGCTCTGCGACATCCGCGACCTCGGCTCCTGGCTGGGCGACACCACGCCGGCCCAGCCGGGCGCCGTGGTGACCCGCGAGTCGGCGCGCCGGCGCTTGCTCGAGGCCGAGCGCTTCAACCCGACGATCTATCTCTACGACAGCCACGCGGGCGGCATCGGTCTCGCCGAGCGGGTGTTCGATGTCCTCCCGCTGCTGTTCGAGCGCGGCCGGGACACGCTCGGGGCCTGCCCGTGCCGCTTCGGATGCCCCTCGTGCGTGGGGCCCGTGAACGAGGTGGGCCGACGAGCCAAGGCCACCGCCGCTGCCCTCCTCCGTGAGCTCACCCGCTGATCTGAACGGCCGCTCCCGCACGCTCGAAGAGCTTCGCCGGGTCATCCGGCGCATCGAGAACGTGCGGGCCACACGGCCCGTCCCCGAACCGATCGAGCGCCTCGTCGGCGGAGAGGTCGTGGACACCGGCGGCGGCCCGCTCGTCGTCGTCCGACGCGAATATCCGCTCTCGCATCGCCACGGCCGGCTCGCCCTGGGTGATGCGCTCGACGTCGCGGTGCCGGCGCTCGAGTTGCTCGCGCCTCTGGGAGCGCCGTCCGACCCGCGCGGGCTCCTCTTCCTCGACACCGAGACGACCGGATTGGCAGGCGGCACCGGCACGTACGCCTTCCTGGTCGGAGCGGCCTTCCTCGAGAACGAACGATTCGTGCTCGTTCAACATTTCATGCGGGATTTCGACGAGGAGTCGGCGCTGCTGGCCGCTCTCGATCCCCTGCTCGACCGGGCCAGTGGCCTCGTGACCTTCAATGGTGGGGGCTTCGACCTGCCTCTCCTCGAGACGCGCTTCGTTCTCGCGCGTCGTCGATGGCCGGCGACGCTCGCTCACGTCGATTTGTTGAGGCCCGCACGGCGGATGTGGTCGGCCCACTTCGATGACTGCCGGCTACCGACGCTGGAGCGAGAGGTCCTCGGTCTCGTCCGTGAGAACGATGTCCCCGGCGACCTCATCCCTGCGCTCTATTTCGATTTCCTCCGCTATCGGCGCGCCGCGCCCCTGGCGCGGGTCTTCGAGCACAACCGGGATGACGTGCTGTCGTTGGCCACGCTGCTGGGATGGTTCGCTCGTGCCCTCACCGACGATGCCGACCTTGCCGCCGGCGAACTGGCAGGGGTCGGCCGCCTCTGGGAGCGCTGCGATCCGGGGCGGGCTGCCGTGTACTACGAGCGAGCGCTCTCGGCCGGGCTCGCTGGCGACGAGGGCCACCGGGTTCGCCTCCGGCTCGCTCGGTGGCAGAAGCGCCAGGCCCGCTGGAACGAGGCGTGCGCGCTGTGGCAGGAGGCGTCGGCGGCCCGTGTCTTCGACGTGACGCCGTGGGAGGAGCTGGCCAAATACCACGAGCATCGACGGCGCGACTTCGGCACCGCGCTGGGGATCGTCCAGGACGCCCTCGCCCTCGCCCAAGTGTCGAAGGCGCCCGTCCGCGCGCTCGACGCGCTCGTCTATCGCCTCTCCCGCCTCGAGCGCCGAACCCGGCGAGCCGTTACCGCACCGGCGTAATCGCCGGTTTTCCCTCGAGCACTGCGACGCAGTTGCGCACGGCGAGAATCGCCATGCCCGTCCGGGTGTCGCGGGAGGCGCTGGCGATGTGCGGCGCCAGGACGACGTTCGGTAAAGGCAGCAGGCCCGGATGGATCTTCGGCTCGTCCTCGAAGACGTCCAGACCGGCGCCGGCGATCCAGCCTTCTCGCAGGGCCCGCACCAGGGCCGCTTCGTCGACGATCGGGCCACGGGCGGCGTTGACGAGCACGGCCGTCTTCTTCATCCGCTTCAGCGCCGCTTCGTCGAGCAGGTGACGCGTTTCTACCGTCAGGTTGGTGTGGACGGTCACGAAGTCAGCATCGGCCAGCAGTCGCTCCTTCGTCACGAACGTCGCATTGAACTCGCGCTCGGCAGCGGCGTCGGCGCGCAGGGCGTCGTGATAGAGGATGCTCATGTTGAAACCGCCGGCCCGTCGCGCGACGGCCCGCCCGATCCGCCCGAAGCCGATCACGCCCAGGGTCTTGCCGTGGATGTCAGCCCCCCACAGGAGATCCCACTTCCACGCCTTCCACTCGCCTGCCCGCGCGTAGCGGTCGGCCTCGACGACCCGTCGGGCAGCCGCCATGAGCAGCGCCCAGGCGAAATCAGCCGTGGTCTCCGTGAGGACATCGGGCGTGTTCGTCACGATCACGCCGTGTCGGCTCGCAGCCGCGACGTCGACGTTGTTGAACCCGACGGCCACGTTCGCCACGACCTTGAGCCCGGGGCAGGCGGCGAAGACTTCCTCGTCGATGGCGCTGATGATGTGGCAGACCAACGCTTCCTTGCCTTGAAGCCTCCTGATCAGCTCAGCCCTCGACAGCGGGATGTCGGTTTCGTTGTAGTCCACGGTCCATTCCCGCGGAATCAGTGATCGAGCTTCCGCCGGTAAAACGTTTGAAATGAAGACGCTTTTCGCCATTTCCGGCCCCCGATTTTTCTCTTGACCTGGCCCTGACGCGCAGGTATGTTAGCACTCGCTTTTCACGAGTGCTAACAGACGCCCGAGGCTAAGGATGGCCAAACGAACTGCCGCGACCAAGCCCACTAGACCCTCTACCACAGATAAAGGAGGTCAGCCGTTTATGAAGATTCGCCCGTTGCACGACCGCATCCTCGTGGAGCGCGTCGAGGAGAAGGAGCAAGTACGGGGTGGGATCATCATCCCGGACACCGCCAAGGAGAAGCCGCAGGAAGGCAAGGTCGTCGCCGCCGGTAACGGCAAGGTAACGGAGGACGGGAAGAAGATCCCGCTCGACGTGAAATCCGGTGATCGCATCCTGTTCGGCAAGTACTCGGGCTCCGAGGTGAAGATCGACGAGAAGGAATATCTCATCCTCCGCGAGGAGGACGTTCTGGCGATTCTCGAGTAATCACTCTTTCCCAGGAGGGAAGCCACAGATGCCGAAGCAGCTCAAATTCGACGAGGAGGCCCGGGCGTCCCTGCTCAAGGGCGTCAACATCCTGGCCGAGGCCGTGAAGGCTACGCTCGGCCCCAAGGGCCGCAACGTAGTGATCGACAAGAAGTTCGGCAGCCCCACGATCACCAAGGACGGCGTCACCGTCGCCAAGGAGATCGAGCTGAAGGACCCCTATGAGGACATGGGCGCCCAGATGCTGAAGGAGGTCGCGTCCAAGACGTCGGACATCGCCGGAGACGGGACTACCACCGCCACCGTGCTGGCCCAGGCGATCTTCCGCGAGGGCCTGCGCAACGTGACCGCCGGCGCCAATCCGATGGGCCTCAAGCGTGGTATCGAGATCGCCGTCAACGCGGTGGTCGAGGATCTCAAGAAGCTTTCGAAGTCGACGAAGGACAAGAAGGAAATTGCCCAGGTCGCGACGATCGCCGCCAACAACGACAAGACCATCGGTGACCTGATCGCCGAGGCCATGGAGAAGGTCGGTAAGGACGGCGTCATCACGGTCGAAGAGTCGAAGTCGGCCGACACCGTGCTCGACGTCGTCGAGGGTATGCGGTTCGATCGCGGCTACCTGTCGCCGTACTTCGTGACCGACCCCGAGCGGATGGAAGTCGTGCTCGAGGACGCGTTGATCCTGATTCACGAGAAGAAGATCAGCGTGATGAAGGACATGCTGCCCCTGCTCGAGCAAGTCGCGCGGGCGGGCCGTCCGCTGCTCATCATCGCCGAGGACGTCGAGGGTGAGGCGCTGGCCACGCTCGTCGTGAACAAGCTGCGAGGGACGCTGCACACCTGCGCGGTCAAGGCTCCCGGCTTCGGCGACCGCCGCAAGGCCATGCTGGAAGACATCGCGATTCTGACCGGCGGTAAGGCCATCACCGAGGACCTCGGCATCAAGCTCGAGAACATCAAGCTCGATGACCTCGGCCGGACCAAGAAGGTCGTCGTCGACAAGGACAACACGACGATCGTCGAGGGCAACGGCAAGCAGTCGGCCATCGAAGGGCGGATCAAGCAGATTCGTGCCCAGATCGACGAGACCACCAGCGACTACGACCGCGAGAAGCTGCAGGAGCGGCTGGCCAAGCTGGCTGGCGGTGTCGCCGTCGTCAAGGTCGGGGCCGCCACCGAGACGGCCATGAAGGAGAAGAAGGCGCGCGTCGAGGACTCCCTCAACGCGACGCGGGCGGCCGTGGAGGAAGGTATCGTGCCGGGCGGCGGTGTCGCGCTGCTGCGGGCGGCCAAGGCGATCGACTCGCTGAAGCTGGATGGTGACGAGAAGACGGGGGCTCAGATCGTCCGGCGGGCGCTCGAAGAGCCGATCCGTCAGATCGTCGAGAACGCCGGCCTCGAGGGCAGCGTGGTCGTGGAGAAAGTGAAGGCGGAAACCGTTCCCACCCGCGGGTTCGATGCGGAAACGATGCAGCCGGTCGACATGATGCAGGCCGGGATCATCGATCCGACCAAGGTGGAACGGGTGGCGCTGCAGAACGCGTCGTCGATCGCCGCGCTGCTGCTCACCACCGAGGCGCTGATTACCGACATCCCGGAGGACGCCAAGCCGGCGGCTCCCGCGATGCCTCACGGTGACATGTACTAGACCGTTGGAGTCCGCGCGATGCGCGGGCGCCGGCCCGGGTCGGGAAATCGACCCGGGCCGTATCATTTTCACGGCATTGACCTTGCTGCTCTCAGCGTAGTTTGATAGCCTAAGGCGCTTTCAGAAGGGGGTGAGCATTTGCGGCCTTACGAAATTCTCGTCATCGCCGATCCTCGGCCCACCGATGAAGAAGTCGCGGCGTTGCTCACGCAGGTCGGAGAGCAGCTCAAGGGCCTCGGCGCCGACGTCACCAAAGTCGAGAACTGGGGCAAGCGCCGGCTCGCGTACGACATCCGCAAACAGCGTGAGGGCACGTACGCAGTCCTCGAAGTGTCCGCCGAGCCGTCGATGATCAAGGAGTTCGAGCGCCAGCTTCGTCTCAACGAGACCGTGCTGCGCTTCCTCTCCACGCGGGTACCCATCCGCAAGAAAGCTCGGCCAAGCAAACCGCAACCGGAGGTGCTCGAGGAGGTCGGTTGATGGCGAGCCTCAACAAAGTCCTGCTGATCGGTAATCTGACCCGGCCCCCGGAGCTTCGTTACACCCCAAGCGGCACTGCCGTCGCGGACTTGCGCCTGGCCGTGAACCGCAACTACACCACCCAGGGCGGTGAGAAGCGCGAGGAAGCGACGTTTCTCACGGTCGTCGTGTGGAGCAAGCAAGCGGAATCGTGCGGCGAGTATCTCGACAAGGGCAGCCAGGTCTTCGTCGAAGGTCGTCTGCAGACGCGGGACTGGGAAGGCAAGGACGGCCAGAAGCGGACGGTGACCGAGGTCGTCGCCGAGCGCGTCCAGTTCATGAGCCGCGGCAAAGGGACGCCCGCCGCGGCGGTGTCGTCGGCGCCCGCGTTTGCCGGTGACGAGGTGCCGGCAGCGGCCGACGACGACGTTCCCTTCTAGTCGCTCAAGGAGGAGTCAGCCATTCCCACGCCTCAGAAGCCTGTCAAGCGCCGCCGGTTCGGCCGGCGGAAGGTCTGCAAATTCTGCGCGGACAAGGTCGATCTCGTCGATTACAAGGATGTCCGTCGCCTTCGGAACTTCGTCACCGAGCGCGGGAAGATCATTCCCCGGCGCATCTCGGGGAGCTGCGCGCGCCATCAGCGCCAGCTGACGCACGCCATCAAACGTGCGCGGACGGTGGCCTTGATCCCGTACGTGTCGACGGACTGAGACCGGAGCCTCGATGAAGATCATTCTCCTGGACGACGTCGCCAAGGTGGGCCGCCGAGGTGAGGTTCGCGACGTCTCGGACGGCTACGCTCGCAACTTCCTCATCCCCAAGAAGCTCGCCCTCTCGGCCACCGCCGGCAATCTGCAGAACCTCGAGCACATCAAGAGACAGCAGGACGCCAAGGCGGGTCGCATCAAGGGCGAGGCCGATACGTTACGGCAGCGCATCGAGGGAACGGTGTACGAGGAGAAGCGCCAGGCGTCCGAAGAGGGCAAACTCTTCGGATCGGTCACGGCGCAGGATCTCGTCGACTTCCTCGGGCGGCAGGGCGTGAAGATCGAGCGCCGTCGGGTGCAGCTCGACGAGCCGATCAAGACGCTGGGTGAGACGAGCGTTCCGATTCGCCTGCACCCGGAGGTCACCGCGCAGCTTCGCGTCAACGTCCTTCGCGAGTAGCGTCCCGCGCGGTCCCGCGCGCGATCCGAGGTCCTCGTGGGCCGCGACCCACGAGGATTGCTCGTCTTGTCCACGCGATTTCCACTCGATGTGCACGTGATACCCACATCGTTGTCCACCGAAGACTGATTTTTTCACAATTCTGTTGACCGGCTGCCGCCGTCGCGCCGATGATGCGAACCGCATGCTTCGCATCGGGGACCCCGCGCTCGCATGAGTCCGTTGGATCTCCCCGCGCGAATCCCACCGCACAACCTCGACGCGGAACGCGCCGTCCTCGGTGCTGTTCTGCTCGAGGGCCGGGAGACTCTTCCGCGTGTCATCGAGTTGCTGCGGTCCTCCGATTTCTATACCGACGCACACCGGACGATCTACGAGACGATGCAAGGGCTGTTCGACCGCAGCGAGCCCGTCGATCTCATCACGTTGAGCGAGAACCTCCGCCGTGACGGCACGCTGGAATCCGTCGGCGGTCCGGGGGCGCTGGCGCTCCTCGTCGAGCACGCGTCGATCGCCGCCCATCTCTCGGCCTACGCCGGCATCGTGCGTGACATGGCCGTCCTGCGCGAGCTCATCCAGACCTCGACGCAGATCATCGGTCAGGCCTTCGAGGCCAAGGAGGATGTGCAAACCCTCGTCGACGACGCCGAGCGGAAGATCTTCGGGCTCGCCGAGCGCCGGCTCGAAGGCAGCGCCCTACCGGTGGGCAAGATTCTCAAGAACACGTTCGAGTACATCGAGCGGCTCTACGAGCGGAAAGAGCACGTCACCGGCGTGGCGACGGGCTTCGAGAAGCTCGATCTGGAGACGTCGGGCCTGCAGCCGGCCGACTTCGTGATCATCGCCGGTCGCCCCAGCATGGGGAAGACCGCCTTCGCCTTGAACATCGCGCAGCACGTCGGCGTGGCGCTTCGCGGCAAGGTGCTCGTGCTCAGTCTGGAAATGTCGGCCCCTCAGCTCGTGCAGCGCATGCTGTGTTCCGAGGCGAAAGTCGACTCGCAGGCGGTGCGGACGGGTCGTCTCAGCGCTTCCGACTGGCATCGCCTCACGGCGGCGGCCGGCCGGCTCAGTGAAGCCGCGATCTTCATCGACGACTCTCCAGGGTTGACGGTCCTGGAGGCCCGCGCCAAGGCGCGCCGGATGAAGGCCGAGCACGGCCTCGACCTTCTCGTCATCGACTACCTGCAGCTCATGCGCGGGCGGGCGTCGATGGAGAGCCGCCAGCAGGAAATCTCCGAGATCTCCCGGTCACTCAAGGCGCTGGCCAAGGAGCTCAGTGTGCCCGTCGTCGCGCTGTCCCAGCTCTCGCGGGCCGTGGAGTCGCGGGCGACCCGCGATTTCCGGCCTCAGCTCAGCGACCTTCGCGAGTCGGGGGCGCTCGAGCAGGATGCCGACCTGATCCTCTTTCTCTACCGGCAGTCGGCATACAAGGAGGATCTGCCGCCCGACGAGGCGAACATCACCGAGGTCATCATCGGGAAGCAGCGGAACGGACCGGTCGGCACCATCAAGGTCGTGTTCCTGCCGCAATACGCGCGCTTCGAGAACGTGGCCGAGTTCCACCGCCAGCCCCAGCCCGCCTTCTGATCGGGGGACGGGTCTCGCGCCCGTCGCCGATGATATTGTCTGATGTGTGACGAAAGTGGTCATCATCGGTGCGGGCAAGGGCGGGCGAGCCCTGCTCGAGATGTTCGTCGGCGACGCCACCGTGTCCATTCTGGGCGTCGCCGATGTCAATCCGTGGGCGCCCGGCATCGAGTTCGCCCGCCGCTTCAACATCCCGGTCACCACGGACTTGCGAGAGTTCGTGACCGATCCGCGGACCGACCTCATCATCGATGTCACCGGCAGCCCCGAGGTGCACCAGACGATCTTGCGGTCGAAACCGGCGGGCGCCGAGGTCATGGGCGGTCTCAGCGCGCGCTTCGTGTGGGATCTGCTGGCCGAACGGAAACGCACCGAGGAGCTGGAAGACCGCTATTCGCTGGTGGTGCGCGAGCTGCAGGCCCAGGAAGGCGACTTCATCATCGGCCAGAACCCCAAGATGCGAGAGATTGCCGAGCTGGTGGCGCGGGTCGCGCCGGCGCCGACGACCGTGTTAGTGCGCGGCGAGTCCGGAACCGGGAAGGAGTTGGTGGCTCGGGCCATCCACAAGTACTCGCCACTTCGCGACAAGCCACTCCTGACCGTCAATTGCACGGCGCTGACGCCCTCGCTGATGGAATCCGAATTGTTCGGTCATCGGCGAGGAGCATTCACCGGAGCCATCGCGGACAAGGTCGGCCTGTTCGAGAAGGCGGACGGCGGCACGATCTTCCTCGACGAAATCGGTGATATGCCGCTGGAGATGCAGGGCAAGCTCCTCCGCGTGCTCCAGGCCGGCGAGATCAAGCCGGTCGGCGACGTCGCGACGCGGCGTGTACGCGTTCGCGTCATCGCCGCGACGAACCGGGATCTGGAGACCGCGATGCAACGCACGGAATTCCGAGAGGACCTTTTCTACCGGTTCAATGCGTTCACGATCACCCTTCCTGGGCTTCGCGAACGGATGGAGGACCTGCCGGTCCTGGCGTATCACTTCCTTCGCAAAGCGGAAGCGAAGGTCAACAAGAAGGTGGAGCGGATCTCGACCGACGCCCTGGACCTCCTCAAGCGATATCCCTGGCCAGGGAACCTTCGCGAGCTCGAGAACATCATCGAGCGAGCGGTTGTTCTCACCCGTGATCGGTCGATCGAGCCCGAGCATCTACCCCTTCACCTGCAGGAATCCCGTGGCTTCACGGGGCCCTCCGACGATGGCCTGCTTGCGGGGAAGGAACGGCTCGTCCGCGAGTTCGAGCGTCAAGCTGTCTTGCGCTTCCTTCGGGAGAGCCGCGGCAACATTTCGGCGGCGGCCAAGAAAGCTCGAATCACGCGGCGGAACTTTCACCGGCTCCTGCTCAAGCACCGCATATCCGCGGAGGAATTTCGATCTGAGACAGTTAAGTCTCAGATATGAGACCATTAAGTCTCACTGACTATTTGGACCTAACCTAATGATTCTATAACACTATTTCGCCAGCTATGCACTCTGATTGCTGAGTCGTAGATGTCTCACTTTAATACTTACCTCAGTATTATCAGTACTTTACATTGCGGCATCCCCTGGAACGTCTCTTGAAGTAGTTCCCGTCTGAGCGCTATTTAGGAGGACGCCATGGGCGGGAATTGTAGCTGCGGTACCGAACGCTCCCCCGCGCGACCGACTCTGGGATGCCTGGAGTGCGGAGCGCCTTGCTGCTCGGCATGTGCCGTTCCTCTCGAATCCGTGACCTATTGCCGTAGCTGCGCAGGATCCCTGCTGGGCGCGACGAACGTGTGCGCTGCTGGAACCTTCGAGCTGCACTGAGGCCAGTTATGACCAACACTTGCGAGTGCGAGACGACCCTGGAACGTGCGGCAAGTGCCGCTCCTTGCCAGGAATGCGGTACGGCGTGCTGCCGGAGCTGCGCGCTGGAAGTCGAGACCCAGACCTATTGCCGCTGGTGCGCCACGTCGCTGGTCGCGGCGGCCTGACAAGGAGCGCTTCTCATGGAGAGCATGGGGAAGAAGTTCCGGCAGCTGCTGAAGGATGAGGAGTACCTGTTCACTGGCGGTGTGTACTCGCCGCTGGATGCGCAGATTGCCGAGCGGGTCGGCATGAAGTCGATCTACCTCAGTGGCTACTCGGTCGCCATGGCCAACGGGTGGCCGGACATGGGCTTCCTCACCATGACCGAGGTGACGCGCATTTCGTCGATGGTCCAGTCGGCGGTGAGCATTCCGGTCATCGCCGATGCCGATGACGGCTATGGCAATGCGCTGAGCACGATGCGCACCGTCCAGGAATTCATCAAGACGGGCGTCGCCGGGATTCACCTCGAGGACCAGCGGTTTCCGAAGCGTTGCGGACATATCGCGGGAAAGACGATCGTGAGTCGCGAAGAGGCGATCGGGAAATATCGGGCTGCCATCGACACGCGAAACCAGCTCGACCCGAACTTCGTCATCATCGCGCGGACGGATGCGTTCGGCGCCGTCGGCGGCAGCCTCGAGGAAGCCATCTGGCGCGGACGTGCCTACGCCGACCTCGGTGTCGACCTCGTGTGGTCAGAATTCTCGAACGCGAGCCGCGAGCCCGCCATCGCCTTCGCCAAGGCCATGCGGCAGACCCACCCGAATCTCCCGCTCGCCTTCAACTACTCGTCCTCGTTTCGCTGGAGCAGCGACGCGAACCCGTTCCTGTTCCGCGAACTGGGTGATCTCGGCTACAAGTTCATCTTCATCACGCTCTACGCGGCCCACGCGGGGATGCACGCCGTGTGGAATGCCATGGAAGACCTGGTCAAGAACCAGGAGCAGGCCCAGTGGACGCTCGAGACGCTGAAGGCCGGCCATCCGACCGAAAGTCACCACGTGATGGCTCGCGTGTCCCACTTCCAGGAACTGGAGAAGCTCTACATTCCCGGCAGCGAGGATCGGATCAACAGCTCCCACGGGTTCGACGACCACCGAGCTCACTGACACATTCGTCGACTCAACGCCCCGGGGCCCGGTCTCCGCGCCGGACCCCGGGGTTTCTGCTTTCGCTAACCCCGCCGGCCTCCGCGGTATCATCGGCCTCGTGCGTCTGCACCGCCTGAAGCGCGTCTTCGTCGGCACACCGCTTCCCACGGCGCAGCAGCGCCACGAGCGCCTGGGCAAGGCCACCGCCCTGGCGACCTTCGCCTCCGACGCCCTGTCCTCCGTGGCCTACGCAACCGAAGAAATCCTGCTCGTTCTGGTACTCGCCAGTGCCGTCGCGCTGAGCTATTCGTTGCCGATCGGCATGGCCATCGCGCTGCTCATCGCCATCGTCGTCAGCTCGTACCGCCAGACGATTCGCGCGTACCCGAAAGGCGGGGGCGCGTACATCGTCACCAAGGACAACCTCGGGGTCTTCTCGGGCCTGGTGGCCGCGGCCGCGCTGCTGATCGATTACGTCCTGACGGTCGCCGTGAGCGTTGCCGCCGGCGTCGCCGCCGTGACCTCGGCGCTGCCGGGCATGTTTCCCTATCGCGTCACCCTCTGTCTGCTCGCGGTCGGCGCCATTGCGACGGCGAACCTCCGGGGGATCCGTGAGTCCGGCAAGCTGTTCGCCGCGCCGACATATCTGTTCGTGGGAAGCCTCCTTGCTCTGATTGGCTACGGCGCCGTGGCCGCGATCTTCGATCTCATTCCGGAGGCTCCCTACCAGCCGCATCCCCCTGGTCTCGAAGGCATCGGAGTCTTCCTTCTTCTCCGTGCCTTCGCGTCGGGCTGCGCGGCGCTGACCGGCGTGGAAGCGGTCTCGGACGGTGTGCCGGCGTTCAAGCCGCCCGAGGCGCACAACGCGCGGATCGTCCTCACCTGGCTCGGGGCCATCCTCATCACGCTCTTCCTCGGCATCACGTTCCTGGCGTACGACCTGGGCATCACTCCTCAGGCGCACGAAACGGTGATCTCGCAGCTCGCGCGGCGACTCTTGGGGGGCGCCGGTCTCCTCTATTACGAGATCCAGGCCGTGACGATGCTCATCCTCCTGCTGGCCGCGAACACGTCGTTCGCCGACTTTCCTCGGCTGTCGTTCTTCCTCGCCCGGGATCGTTTCATCCCGCGCCAGTTCGGGACCCAGGGCGACCGGCTCGTGTTCTCGAATGGCATCCTCATCCTGGGCGGACTCGCCGCGGTGCTGCTGGTGATCTTCCGTGGCGACACCCACGCGCTTATCCCGCTCTACGCCGTCGGCGTGTTCATCTCCTTCACGCTGTCGCAGGCCGCCATGGTTCGGCGCTGGTTCCGCGTGCGTGGTGATGGATGGACCTGGCGGGCCGGTCTCAACGGGTTGGGCGCATTCGTCACCGGCATCGTCATGCTGACCATCGCGGTGACGAAGTTCGTGCACGGCGCCTGGATCGTCGTGTTGCTCATTCCCACACTGATCGCGGCCTTCATGACGGTCCGCCGTCATTACGAAGAAGTGGCCGGTCAGCTCTCGCTGGAAGGGTTCGCGGCGCCGCCCATCACGAACTCGGTCCTCGTGCTGGTCGGCGATCTCCACCGCGGTGTCGTGAAGGCGGTCCAGTACGCGCAGTCGCTTTCACCGAGTGCCAAGGCCGTCTACGTCGAGATCGATCCCGAGCGGACGCACCGGCTGGAGGAGCGATGGGGCAAGTGGGGCATGGGCGCGCCGCTCATCGTCCTGACGTCGCCGTACCGCTCGCTGCTCGGGCCGCTGCTCGAGTACATCGATCACCTGCAGGAAAAGGGCGGCGAGAACCACATCGTGACGATCGTGGTGCCGGAATTCATCCCGGCACGCTGGTGGCAACAGCTCCTCCACAACCAGACCGCCCTGTTGATCAAGGGACAGTTGCTCTTCCGGAAGAACGTCGTCGTGACCGACGTTCCCTACCACCTGAGGCACTGACGCCCGACGGCTGCCGTCGGCGTGCGTTCCCGCGCTCGGCGACTCGACCGACGGCAGGGGCTCCGAGCGACTTTGATACACTTGAACTCCGCGTGATGATTCGATGAACGTCGTTCTCACCCCTGACGGACCTCTCGACGCCGCTGCCACGCTCTCCCGCTATCGGATCTGGGGCGAGGATCCCGTGAACCGTCTGGGCGAAGGCGTGTTCCGCCGGGTCGTGCGTTGGGGGAACCAGCTCGTGCCGTACGAGGTGCGCTGGCAAGGGTCCGTCGACGATCCGAAACTGCTCGTGCGCATCGTCGGCCGGCGGGCCGCCGGCGTTACCGACGCCGTGCTGAGCGAAGTGCGTCAGCTGTTCGGCCTCGATTTCGATCTCCCCGGCTTCTACCGGCTGGCCAAGGCCGATCGCGCGCTGGCCGGCCTCATCGAGCCGCTCTACGGCTTGCGACCCACCCTGGCGCCCACTGCCATCGAGATGCTGGTCGGCTCCATCACCGCCCAGCAGCTGAATCTTGCGTTCGCCTTCACGCTGCGGGCGCGCCTGGTCAAGCGCTACGGCGAGTGTGTCCGAGTCGGTGGCGACGACGTGTACGCGTTCCCCGCGCCGGCCGTGCTCGCGCGGGTTCGCGTGGCGTCACTCCGTACCATGCAGTTCTCGACCGCCAAGGCCGTGGCCATCCGCGGTGTCGCCCGCGCCATGCTCGACGGAGGCATCGATCACGCAGCGCTCGTCACGGCCGACAACGCCGAGATCATCGCGCGGCTCACCGCGCTGCGCGGGATTGGACGATGGACGGCCGACTGGTACATGGCGCGGTGCCTCGGGCGCGGCGACGTCTGCCCGGCGGGTGACCTGGCCGTGCGGAAGGCGTTCGATCATTACTATGGTCGCGGCCGGACGTTCAAAGAGGAGGCGATCCGCCGGCGGGCAGCCGCCTGGGGTCCCTATCAGACGCTGGCCGTGCACTACCTGCTGGCCGGCATGCGTCTCAGCAAACCGACGGTCGGCGGCGGCACATGAACCGGAAGCTTCTGTTACCCCTCCTGGGTCAGCCCGACCCGAACACACCGAAGGACGTTCATCTCGTTGGCCGGTATGCCGTCGGCATCACGTGGGGCGACGAACACGGCAGCATCTATCCTTTCGAGCGTCTCCGGCGTGACTGCCCGTGCGGTGCGTGCGCGTCGCTCGACACGTTGACCCAGACGATGGCCTGGCCCACCGACATCAAGCGGATTCCCGAGGGCCTCCGCGTCACGTGGGCCGATGGTCACGCGAGCCTGTATCCCTATCCGGATCTTCGCGCGCTCTGCCGATGCGCGGGGTGCACCGGCGGGCACTGATGGACGACGCGCGCCGACGCCGGGTGCTCTTCGGAATCATGCTCTCGATCTTCCTGGGCGCCATGGAATCGACGGTGGTCGCCACCGCGATGCCGAAAGTCGTGGGCAGCCTGGGCGGGCTCTCGATCTACTCGTGGGTGTTCTCCGGATTCCTGCTCACGTCCACGGTGACGATGCCGCTGTGGGGCCGGCTGTCCGATCTCTACGGCCGCCGGCCGATGTATCTCGGGGGCCTCACCATCTTCCTGGTGGGCTCGGCGCTCTCGGGCGCAGCGCAGAACATGACCGAGCTGATCGCGTTCCGGATGCTGCAGGGCCTCGGCGCCGGATCATTGATCACGATCGGCATGACGATCATCGGCGAGCTATTCGGCCTCGAGCGGCGCGCGAAGATGCAGGGCTACTTCTCAGGCGTCTGGGGGCTCGCGTCCTTGATCGGGCCGCTCCTGGGCGGTGTGCTCGCCGACCACGTGTCGTGGCGCTGGGTGTTCTACATCAACGTCCCTTTCGGGCTGGTCGGGATGGCGCTCATCGCCACCGGCCTGGCCGGCGAGGCCCGCCCGGCGCAGCGTCCAGTCATCGACTATTCGGGCGTTGCGCTCTTCGCCGCCGGCGTGTCGGCGCTCCTCCTCGGTGTCGTGGCCGCAGGGCAGACCGGGACGTGGCAGCACTTCGATGTCGTCGCGCCCCTGGTCGTCGCTGCCCTGGCCCTCGCGGGCTTCATCGTCGTCGAACGGAGGGCCGTGGATCCAATCGTGCCGCTCCGACTGTTCAGCAACCGCATCGTGGTCGCCGCCGTCGTCACCGGGTTCCTGGCCGGCGTGGCGATGTTCGGTGCGATCTCGTTCGTCCCGCTCTTCATGCAAGCGGTGGTGGGTAGCTCGGCGACCCAGGCCGGCTTCGTGCTCACGCCCTTCGTGCTCGGGTGGGTGGTGTGCTCGATCATCGGCGCGCGTCTGGTCTTTCGCGTCGGCTATCGGGGCCTGGTCCTGGCCGGGATGGCGTGCCTCACGCTGGCGTTTCTCCTCTTCACTCGGTGGAACGCGACCCTCACCTCGGGTGAGGCGATGCGCGACGTCCTCGTGGCCGGCGTCGGAATGGGCCTGAACATGGTGCCGATGCTCATCGCCGTGCAGAGCGCGGTGGACCGCAAGGATCTCGGCATCGCGACGTCGATGACGCAATTCTTCCGGGCCGTTGGTGGCGCGATCGGTGTGTCCGTGATGGGGACGGTGATGTCGTGGCGACTGGGCGCCGGCCTCGGGATGGCTGGCGCGCTCCACGGCGTGTTCGTGATGGGCCTCATCGTGTGCGTGGGCGCGGTCGCCTCGGCCTTCCTGGTGCCCGCCGGCCGTGCGCGTGAGCTCGCTCGTGCCGACATGCGGGGTGAACCGACCCGGGCCGGAGGATAGTGATGGCCGACATCCCGCTGCTCGAACGCCTGGCCCAGCTACCGGCCCTTCCCGCCACGGCGGCCGTTGCGCTGCTCGAACGCCTGGCCCAGCCTCACACGGATCCCGTCATCGGCGCCTTCTTCGGCGTGGACGACGATGGCGATGCCGTCGTCAACGCGCTCGTGCCGACGGTGCTCCAGCAGTTCCAGACGAAGGCCGATCTGACCTGCTATGGGGCGCTGCTCGAAGGGCTGACCGGGATCTGGAATGCGGCCGTGCGTGCCGCGGTGGTGGCGCGTCTTCGGGCCGCTGGTCTGCCGCCGGACGATCTCCTTCTGAAGCTGCAGGTGCTGTCGCCGACGCTCGGTTTCGCGCAAGAGCAGGGCGAGTGGGCGCGCCAGTGGTTGGGCGATCCGCACGCACAAGACACGTTGCTGGTCCAGCAGTGCGTCGTCCGTCTGCTGTTCGCTCTCCGGGGCCTGGCCGAGGCGCGCGCCGACGAGCTCACCCGACACGCGGGGTAGCGCGCCGAACGGCGGCGGAACCGGACCCGAGGCCGAGAGGCACATCCACGGGCGAAACGCGGAGAAGGAGCGGCTGACGGCATTCTCCGCCTAGGAGCTGCTCAGAGGAGGTCGATCATGACGACGGATGGAACGCTCGCGAAGTACCGCGACATCTTCGAGAAGAAAGCCTTTGCCCACGTCGCCACCGTCGGCGCCGGGGGAGTCCCGCAGATCACGCCGGTGTGGGTCGACTTCGACGGGAAGTACATCCGGTTCAACACAGCGCGAGGACGCGTGAAGGACAAGAATCTCCAGCGCCATCCGCACGTGGCGCTGGCGGCGCAAGATCCAGACAACCCGTACCGGTACGTCCAGGTGCGCGGCCGGGCCGAGCTGACGGAGCAGGGCGCCGAGGCGCACATCGACGCGCTGGCCAAGAAGTACATCGGCCAGGATCGTTACCCGTGGCGGCGCCCGGGCGAGGTTCGCGTCACGGTCAAGGTACTGCCCGAGCACGTGCAAGGAATGGGGTAGGTGCTGATCCAGGCCGAGGGCATCACGAAGAGCTTTGGTGGCCAGGACCTCTTCCAGGATCTCTCCTGGCAGATCACCGGGGGCCAGCGCGTCGGGCTCGTCGGTCCGAACGGTGCCGGCAAGACCACGCTGTGTCGCATCCTCGCCGGACTCGAGGAGCCAGACGCCGGGCGAGTGAGTCAGGCCCGCGGCGCGACGGTGGGCTACTTGCCGCAAGACGTCGCGGGCGCCGCCGCGACGTCAGTGCTCGGTGAAGCGCTGAGCGGCTTCGACGAGGTCTGGCGACTCGAGCGCGAGATGGAGGAGGTGGCCGCCGCCCTGGCGGCGGCGCCGACCGAGCGACTGACCGAGCAGTACGGCGAGCTCCAACATCGCTTCGAAGCCCTCGGCGGGTACCGGCTCGAAACGGAGGCTCGCGCGATCCTCAGTGGTCTCGGCTTCGCGGCGGCCGACCTGGCCCGCCCGCTCGCCGAGCTCTCGGGTGGTTGGCGGATGCGCGCCGCCCTCGCGCGCCTGCTCCTGTTGAGGCCCTCGCTCCTGCTCCTCGACGAGCCGACGAACCATCTGGATCTCGAGTCGCTGGCCTGGCTGGAGTCGTTCCTCGCCTCGTACGAGGGCACCGTGGTGGTCGTGTCTCACGATCGCTACTTCCTGAACCGGATGGTCTCGTCGATCGCCGACCTCGGGCCGGGCGGCATCACGCTGTATCCGGGTGACTACGACGATTACCTGGTCGAGCGCGAGGCGCGGCGCGAGCTCCTGGCCGCGCAGGCGCGCAATCAGGCGAAGCGCGTTGCCGAGATCGAGCGCTTCATCGAGCGCTTCCGGTATCAGGCCACCAAGGCTCGCCAGGTCCAGAGCCGCATCAAAATGCTGGAGCGGATCGACCGCGTCGAGGTGGAGGCGGAGTCGCGTCGGATCCACTTCTCGTTTCCGGAGCCGCCGCGGACGGGCCGCCGGGTGGCGTCGCTGCACGGCATCCACAAGGCGTACGGCGACCTCGTGGTCTACGCTGGCGTCGATCTCGACATCGAGCGGGGCGAAAGGATTGCGCTCGTCGGGGTCAATGGGGCCGGCAAATCGACGATGCTGCGGATCCTCGCCGGCGTCCTGCCGTTCGACCGCGGCGAGCGGACGCTCGGCGCTCACGTGGTCGCGCACTACTACGCTCAGCACCAGCTCGACACCCTCGATCCCTCGCGCAGCGTGCTGGAGGAGCTGGAGGCGGTGGCACCCGACGCCGCCCGCACGCGGCTCCGCACGATCCTCGGCTCGTTCCTGTTCTCGGGCGACACCGTCGACAAGAAGGTCGCGGTGCTCTCCGGTGGGGAGAAGGCGCGGCTGGCCCTGGCCAAGATGCTGACGCGGCCGGCCGCGCTGCTGTGTCTCGACGAGCCCACGAACCACCTCGACCTGGTTTCCCGCGAGGTCCTCGAGGCCGCGCTCGCCGAGTTTCCGGGGACCATCGTGTTCATCTCTCACGACCGTTACTTCATCAACCGCATCGCCACGAGCGTCGTCGAGGTCGCCGAGGGCCGGTTGGTCACCTATCTCGGTGACTATGACGACTACCTCGTGGCCAAGGCGAGGGTGACCGACGCGTCAGCCGCCGGCGATCCGGCCACTCCACGCACACCGACGGCGGACCGGATGCCAAACGCTCGCTCGCGCCCGAAGCCGAGCGGGAGTCGCGAAGTACGTGAGCTCAGGCGCCGCCTCGACGAGGTCGAGCGCGAGATCCATGTGCTGGAAGAGCGGCTGACTGGCCTCGGCCGAGCGCTGGGAGATCCGGCGCTGTACACCGACGGCGAGCGGGCCCGCGCTGTCGCGCGCGAGCGCAAAGAGGCCGAAGAGCAGGTCGCCTGGCTGATGCGGGAATGGGAGGCGCTCTCCACTGAGCTCGCGACTCATGAATGAGGTTTGCGCGTGAATGAGTTTTACGCGCCCGTCGATCCTGGTGTGCTGCGTCGTGAGCGGGCGCGCGCCCGGGAGCTTCGCGAGAGTGGCTGGTGGAAGCGGAAGCTGTCGACGGGCATCTGCTACTACTGCCGACGGCGAGTCGGTACGCGCGCCCTCACCATGGATCACATCGTCCCGCTCGGACGCGGCGGTCGTAGCGTGCGCGGCAACGTGGTTCCCGCCTGCAAGGACTGCAACAACCGCAAGCAATCGTCGTTGCCAGTCGAGTGGCAGGATTATCTGACCTCGCTCGGCAGCGTCTCCGAGGAGTGACACCGAGCCGTATCGAACGTTGGACGTTGACGCTCCTTCGTCGTCCGCGTTGAATGGCCACGCTCGCGAGCGCGTGCCCCATTCACCTACACACGGAGGAGTCGCATGATTCACCGAGCCGTTGTCCTCGCCGCTCTCACTGTTGTGCCGTTCGTTCCCGTGGCCGGCGCCGAAACCGAGCGGGCCCCGTCCGGCCGCCATCAGGAGAAGGCCGCGGTCACCGATCATCCCGCGGTCAACATCAACACCGCCGACGTGAAGTCGTTGATGACGCTCGACGGCGTGGGGCGCAAGGTCGCCGAAAAAATCGTCGAGTACCGCGAAGCGCACGGTCCGTTCAAGAAGGCCGACGACGTCCGCAAGGTGGACGGCATCGGCGGCGGACTGTGGGAACGCAATCGGGAACGGATCGTCGTGAAGTAAAGCGCACGGACTTTTGCTTGGGCGACCGCGCAGGCTGCGGTAGGATGTGGGCAAATCGGTCGGAGCGTCAACAGCGTTCCAGCAGCGTCCCCGCCGACAATTCCGCCGGCGGTTGAGCGTGACCGAGCCTGGGGCCGGGAGTCGGCATCCGGTTCGAGGGAGTGGGACTGGGCCCGCGTGGCGCCCTTGCCGAGATAGGAGGTGATCCAGCCGATGTGTAACCCTACGGTGATCTGTGAGGTGGAGGCCTCCTAGGCAACGACCACGCTAGCTCTGGGTGGCGAGCCTGGGAGAACCAGGCACCACCGGCCCCGACGACCCCGCCACACCAGCGGGGCGACGCGTAGCACTGAAAAGAGCGTCGCAGCCCTCGTCGGGGCTTCTATTTTTCAATGACGGCGAAGTGGCGACAACAGAACGGCCCGCCGGGAGCTCCGGCGGGCCGGCGAAGTGGTCCGCGATGGATGGAAGCTGCGGACGTTAGACCTTTCGGACGTTGGACGCCTGCAGCCCCTTGGGCCCCTTGGTGACCTCGAATTCCACCTTGTCGCCCTCGCTCAGGCTCTTGAAGCCCTGGGCCTGAATTGCGCTGTAGTGAACGAACACGTCCTCGCCGCCCTCGACCTGGATAAAGCCGTATCCCTTCGCGTCGTTAAACCACTTCACCGTGCCTTGTGCCATACTCCCTTTCCCTCTTTGGACGGAGCGGGCCTGATCGCTCCGGTAATCCCGGCCCCCATGGCCGGTGGCGTCCCGATCACGTTCCGGGACAACAAAAAAGCGCCGCAGGACCCTCGGTCCTCGCGACGCTGGTTCCTCAGACCCGAGCGACTCCGACTGCTAAAAGCATCCCGATCAGATGCACCATCTGGAACGCAGAAGACTTTACAATGGTCAAAAAAACACTGTCAAGCTCGTTTCCGGTCGGTGGGGCTGGCGGTGGACCGAGCCCGGGCCCCGAACACGGGGCCCGGGCGGAACTCTTCGGGGGGCGGAACCCTCAGACTTTTCTGACGTTAGCGGCCTGGAGACCCTTGGGGCCGCGCGTGACGTCGAACTCGACGCTGTCGCCCTCGGCCAGGGTTTTGAAGCCCTGGGCCTGGATAGCAGTGTAGTGAACGAACACGTCTTCGCCGCCGTCCTGCGTGATGAAACCGTACCCCTTGGCCTCGTTGAACCACTTCACTCGTCCGTTTGCCATGCTTCCGTACCTCGTACCTTTCTTCGGGGCCGCGCCCCTTGATGCACCCCGCCTCTATGCGGGGGCGCCTTCCTCGGCGGAAGGCAAACAAAAACGCCGCGCGGACTGGGTCTCGCGCGGCGTGTCTTTCGGTCTTTCCGGCTTTACCGACATCCGTCTGAACCCGAACCGACGAAAAGACTACACGAGCCGCGCAAGTGGCGTCAATCGTCTTCTACCCTTCGGGTAACGGGTTGGGACCCGTTTCGCGTCCCGAGCCAACCAGGGATCGCCATGGAGAATCGCCCAGCAGTACCTCCCGCGACGACCACGTGAACCTCGTCGGCCGACGGGAACTTGGGCACCAGCGTGTCGGCATGCGGCGGTGTCCGCCCGAATCTCAAGTTCGTACCCTCGCCGTGGCCTTCGTCGGGAACGAGCTCGGCATAGGGCCGGCGGATGGTGTCGTGAAGATGGCGCTGCAGATCGCTTCGCGACCAGCCGTCGTCGGCGAAGGTGCGCGCATGCTCGGGACCCACCACGAGCATGGTGTGCGAGTAGAGCGGAAAGTGCTTGCTGTTCCAGAGGCCGGCCATGGACCACCCGAGCGACCCGGCGAGCTCACGCGCCGTCCTGCTCGAATGATCGGAGATGCCGTGAGGCGCCTCACCGGCGAAGAGCGTGATGGCGCTGGCGTCGGCAGAGAGACCTCGCCCGACGTGATAAGGCGGCCAGGGACTTGCCTCCTCGTGCTCGGCGATGCAATACGTGTAGCGTCCGGGATGACCGAACGTCGACATCGATGTCTCGCCCGGCCGCGCTCCGCCGATGTTGATCATGAGCAGTCGTAGCGCGCGACCGATCGTGGCGTTGGCGCGATATCCGGGCCCGAACACGCCGAAGCCGCTGTTGAGGCCGATGCGCGTGCGCACCGGGCCGTTCACGACAATGAGCGGCGTCGAGAAGTGCGTCGACGTCGCGACGCCGTGGAGGTTGAACGCCGGTTCGCACGCGCACTCGGCGACGGCGAGCACGACCGGCAAGTACTCCGGGCGGCAACCGGCCATGACCGCGTTGATCGCGACCTTCTCCACGGTGACGCGCCCGTAATTGGGCGGCAGCTCGCCGATGAGCACCTCGGGAGCTCGGCGCGTGGCCTGGAGCATGCGCTCGACGCGTGCTCGGGTGGGTGGGACGACGGGGAGTCCGTCGGTGACACCGCGCTCGAAGAACAGCTCGAACTCGTCGGTCGTCATGACGGAGGCGCCGATGCTATACCTTGGCGCAGTTCGGCGCCAACCGCTCACGCGAAGGAATCGCCGGTGAATCTGGACACCTGACGCTGACGGTCTGCCGATCTCGGCGAAAGGTTGTCGTTTGCCGGGCCGGTGACGGTCACTGTCACTGGACGGTGTCAGCGTGAGCGCAGTCCGGCGCAAGTATTACTCCCCTGGGAGGACCTCCGAGAGACCCCAACCAGCTTTGTCGTGGAGTCTCAATCGGATCGCCGGGGATTTGGGCATCACCGAACTCCCTGAAAAAGTTTTCCTTTTCTTAGGATTTTCCATGAGCGATGGTTAGAGACAGGGATGATGGCTGTCTAAACCAGCGTCAAACCAGGGCTTTTCCTTTAAATGTGGCACAGACTGTGCTAGTCTACGAACGCTCCCGTCGTGGGAGCTTTGACAAGCGTGAACCCCTGAACGGAATGGAGTACTGATGTTCTACAACCTGCTGGCCGGGATGTTTTCCAACGATCTCGCGGTGGATCTCGGGACGGCCAACACGCTCGTGTACGTGCGCGGGGAGGGGATCGTCCTCAACGAACCCTCGATCGTCGCCATCCACCAGGCCGACCACTCGGTGCTCGCGGTCGGGCACGAGGCCAAGGCGATGCTGGGGCGCACGCCCGGGAACATCGTGGCCATCCGACCGCTGAAGGATGGCGTCATCGCCGACTTCGACGTGACCGAGAAAATGCTCCACTACTTCATCAACAAGGTGCACCGGCGCCGAACGCTGGTCCGGCCACGGATCGTGGTCGGCGTGCCTTCGGGCATCACGCAGGTGGAGAAGCGGGCGGTTCGGGACTCTGCCATGCAGGCGGGGGCTCGCGAAGTGTACTTGATCGAGGAGCCAATGGCGGCGGCCATCGGCGCCGGGTTGCCCATTCAGGAACCGGGCGGCAACATGATCGTGGACATCGGCGGGGGTACGACCGAGGTCGCGGTGATCTCGCTCTCGGGCATCGTGTACTCCAAGTCTGTCCGGATCGCGGGCGATGAGATGGACGAGGCGATCGTCCAGTACATCAAGAAGCACTACAATCTTCTCGTCGGCGAGCGGCGGGCCGAGGAGATCAAGATCAACCTCGGATCCGCGTATCCGATGGGCGGCGAGCGGCGGACCATGGAGGTCAAGGGCCGCGATCTGATCGACGGCATTCCGAAGACCATCGTCATCACGGATGAGGAGATCCGCGAAGCGCTCCGCGAGCCCGTCATGACGATCGTGGAAACGGTGCGGACGTGCCTGGAGCGGACGCCTCCCGAGCTCGCGGCGGATATCGTCGACAAAGGCATCGTCATTACAGGCGGCGGGGCGCTACTGCGCGGGCTGGACCACCTGTTGCGTCAAGAGACGAACCTGCCGGTCACCCCGGGCGACGATCCGCTGTCGTGCGTCGCGCTCGGTGTCGGTAAGGTGCTCGACGAACTGGAGTTGTTGAAGAAGGTGGCCATCCCCGCCTGAACCGCCGGGTTCGGAGGTCAGAGGCGTGAGGATTCGCCGGCTGGTACTCCTCGTATCGATACTCGTACTCTGCCTGGTGCTCCTCACCCTCCAGACGCGCGGCCGGGCGTCCGGCGCCGCCGACCTCGTGGCCAGGATCACCACTCCAGTCCAGAAGACGCTGTCGGCGATCCATCGCGGAGCCTTCGGCCTGTGGTCCACCTACCTCGATTGGAAGAACGTGCGGGCGGAGAACCGACGCCTGCGCGACGAGAACCAGCGCCTTCGCGTGGACGCGCTGGCCGTGTCGGAGACCGCCGAGGAGAATCAGCGCCTGCGGCGAATGCTCGAGCTGAAGGCGCGCTTGCCCTTGAACACGATGACCGGCGAGATCATCGCCCGCGAGTGGGGCGGATGGGTTCGCTCGCTCACGGTGAACCGCGGGCGGGCCGACGACGTCAAACGGTTGACCGCCGTCATCTCGCCCGATGGTCTCGTCGGACGGGTCGTCGACGTGCGTCCCGGCGCGGCCGTCGTGCAGGTGCTCACAGACCCGACGTCCACGGTCGGGGCGCATGCCGTGCGGACGCGCACGCCGGGTGTCGTCGAGGGCGAGCCGCGCGGCACGATTCGCTTCAAGTACATGGCCCGGGACGGCAGCGCGCTCCAGCCTGGTGATCTCGTGGTCACCTCCGGTCTGGGCGGCCTCTTCCCGCGCGGCATTCCCGTCGGGCGCGTGCGCGCGATCGACGATCGCGGCTCCGCGCTCTTCTCGTTCGCCACGCTGGAGCCCGCCGTGAATTTCGCGAAGATCGACGAGGTGCTCCTCGTGACCGGGGACCGCATGGAAGACGTGACTGCGTACTTCCAGACCGGCGGGTGAGTCGTGCGTAGCGTGCTCGCGCTCACGATCTTCGGTGGTGGCCTCGCCCACGCCACGCTGGCGCCCGCGCTGCGCATCGGCGACGTGGCGCCCGACATTCCGCTCATCGTGGTCATCCTGCTCGCGCTTCGCCGCGGCCCGGAGTTCGGCGCGATCGCGGGGTTCGCGGCCGGCCTGCTCCAGGACGTCGCCGGTGGCGGACTGGTCGGCGCTCAGGCGCTCACCAAGGCGGTCCTCGGTTTCACGCTGGGCGTCATCGGCGGGCGGCTCCGCGTCACGCAGCCGCTCGTGCAGGTGACGGGGCTCGTCGTGCTCAGCATCGTCGAGGGCATCTTCCGCTTCGCCATCCTCAAGATCTTTCACTTCCCGGCGCCGTTCGGTGAGCTGATGGCGTATGTGGTATTGCCGCAGGCGCTGTACAACGGCTTCCTCGGGGCCGCCCTCGTCCTGGCCCTTGCCTGGGCGGATGCCCAGCGGCATCCAGCGGCATGAGCTACCGCGCGCCGCTCGCTGAGCGTCGTGATCGGGGCAAGGCCCGGATCATGGCGATCGCCGTCGCCGTCATGGGCGCCTTCCTCGTCATCGTCGGCCAGCTCTGGTACCTGCAGGTGCTCGAGGGCGGTCACTTCCTCGACGCCTCCGACAAGAACCGGATCCGGATCCGCCCGGTGGCGGCGCCGCGCGGCATCCTCTTCGACAAGAACGGCGTCCCACTCGTCGACAATCGGCCGGCCTTCACCCTCTCGCTCATCCCACGCGAGCTCCCGCGCGAGGACCAGAACCGGGACGCCGTCCTCGGCCGCGTGGCGTCGCTGCTCCAGATCCCCTATCAGGAGCTCGCCGAGTCGGTCACCCGCGTGCCGTCCGACTCGTTCCTCCCAGTGCGCGTGCGACGCGGGTTGACGCTCGAAGACATGGCGAAGATCGAGGAGTGGAAGCTCGAGCTTCCCGGCGTGATCGTCGAGGTCGAGCCGCAGCGGACCTATCCCAATAGTCGATTCGCCGCTCACCTGCTGGGCTACGTTCGCGAGGCCAACGACGAGCAGCTCAAGGGTGGCCGCTACCGCCGCGGCGACATGGTCGGACAGAGTGGGCTCGAGCGCCTGCTGGACGAGTTCCTGCGGGGTCGTGACGGTGGCGAGCGGATCGAGGTCGATGCGCTCGGCCGGCCCGTGCGCGTGGTGCAGCACACCGATCCGCATCCCGGCTCGCAGGTCATCACCACCATCGACCGGCGCGTCCAGGAAGCCGCCGAACAGGCGATGGAGGGCAAGGCCGGCGCCATCGTCGTCATGGATCCCCGCAGCGGGGACATCCGTGCGCTCGTGTCGACGCCGGCGTTCGAGATCGATCGCTTCACGGCGACGATCGATCGGGCGGCGTGGCTCCGCGTGGTCCAGGACCCCGAGCATCCGTTGCTGAACCGCGCGATCCAGAGCCAGTACGCCCCGGGCTCCATCTTCAAGATCGTCGTGACCGCGGCCGGCCTGCAGGAAGCCACGATCGCCCCGATGGACCGCGTGTACTGCAACGGCGAGTTCCATCTGGGCGCGTGGACGTTCAAGGACTGGAAGGAAGGCGGACACGGCAGCGTCGATCTCCAGAAGGCGCTCGCCCAGTCCTGCAACATCTTCTACTACCAGGCCGGGCTCAAGATCGGCGGCGCGGCGATCACGAAGTACGCGCGTGCCTTCGGCTTCGGAACCGCGACGGGCGTGGAGCTCGGGGGCGAGAAGCTCGGCTTGATCCCGCAGCCCAAGGGGCGCCGCAAGTCCTGGCAGGGCGGTGACATCGTCAACATGTCGATCGGCCAGGGCCAGGTCCTGGTGACGCCGCTGCAGGTGGCCCGCTTCATGGCCGCGGTCGCCAACGGCGGCGTGCTCTGGAAGCCGCGTCTCGTCGAGCGCATCGAGCGTCCGGATCGAGGCGTGCTCTACAGCGATCCGGGCCAGGTGGCCGGCCACGTGGAGCTCTCGCCCGCGGTCTGGGCGTTCCTGCGCCAGGCGCTGTGGGCGGTGGTGAACGACGGCACCGGCATCGCCGCGAAGATCCCGGGTATCGACATCGCCGGCAAGACGGGGACCGCGCAGATGATCGCGCACTCCAAGGCCGAGAAGGGCCAGGACCACGCCTGGTTCGCGGCCTTCGCGCCCGTGCGTGACCCCGAGGTCGTCGTCGTCGTCCTCGTCGAGCGCGGCGGTAAGGGCGGCCAGGTCGCGGCGCCCATCGCACGACGGATCCTCAACGCGATCTTCTTCGAGAAGGTGGCGGTGGCGGAGATTCGCGGGTGAGCCGATGATCGGCATCGACCGGCGCCTCCTCCAGAACGTCGACTGGCCGCTGCTGGGTGGAACGTGTGGCCTCGTCGTGCTCAGCGCGATCACGCTCTCCACCCTGCACGTCGGCCGCGCCGGCGGCACCGTGGTGCTCCGACAGCTCGGATGGTTCGGGGTGGGTCTGATCGCGATGGTGATCGTCGCCAGCATCGACTACAAGAAGCTCGTCCGCATCGCTCCCGGCATGTATGTGCTCGGTCTGGCCGGCCTCGTGGGCGTCTTCGCCCTCGGGCGGTCGGTGTCGGGTGCGCGGCGGTGGATCGTGCTCGGCCCGCTCAGCGTCCAGCCGGCCGAGCTCTTCAAGCTCGCCTTCTTGCTCACGGTCGTGTGGCTGCTGGTGTCCCGCTGGGCTCAGCCCATCACGCCCGGTGTACTCGCGCTTCTCGCTCCTGTCGCGGCCGTGCCGTTCGTGCTGATCGTCAAGCAGCCCGACCTGGGCACGGCGCTGTTGCTCATGCCTCTCCTGCTGGTCCTCCTGGTGGGCGCGGGAGTTCGCGTTCGCCTGCTCGCCGGACTCGGCCTCGCCGGTCTGGCGGCGGCGCCGATCGCCTGGTTCGCCCTCAAGGAGTACCAGCGGGAACGCATCATGGTGTTCCTGGATCCGTTCCGCGACCCGCTCGGGAGCGCGTACAACGTGATCCAGGCCAAGATCGCCATCGGATCGGGACAGCTCCTCGGGAAGGGCGTCGCCGGAGCGACGCAGAGCCGCTTGGCCTTCCTCCCGGAGCGTCATACGGATTTCATCTTCGCCGTATTCGCCGAGATGTGGGGGTTCGTCGGGTGTCTCGTGCTGCTCGCTTGCTATGTCCTGCTCCTCCTGCGGGGGTTCGACATCGCGGCCACAGCGCGAGAACCGGTTGGACGTCTGGTCGCGCTCGGCGCGACGTCCCTCGTCGCCGCCCAGGTCCTCATCAACGTGGGGATGGTCGTCGGGCTGCTACCCGTCGTGGGGATTCCGCTGCCGCTCATGAGTTACGGCGGCTCGTCGATGCTGGTCTCCATGATGGCCCTCGGGCTTCTCCTCTCCGTGCGGATGCGGCAGTTCCAATGAGGCCACCGGACGCCGACGTGAGATCGCGACCGGTCCGGCCAGAGAGGTGCTGCCGTGGGCAAGCGTATCGTCGTCAACGCGGACTTCCTGGAAACGCGCGTGGCGGTCCAGGAGGGCCATCTCCTCACCGAGCTCTATCTCGAGCGGCATGGTCGCCGCTCCGTCGTCGGGAGCATCTATAAAGGCGTCGTGACGAACGTCCTGCCTGGCATGCAGGCGGCGTTCGTCGACATCGGCCTCCACAAGGACGCCTTTCTCTACGCCGGGGACTACACCGCCAACATCGGCGACGCCGATGAGGAGATCGCGGCCGTCGAGGACGCCATCGACGGCGATCACCCGGATGGCGTGGACGCCGACGACGAGGTTGACGAAGCGCCTCGACGTGAGCCGCGACAGCCGATCGAAGACGTGCTCCGCAAGGGCCAGGAGATCCTCGTCCAGGTGGCCAAGGAGCCGCTCGGGACCAAGGGCGCGCGGATCACCTCGTTCATCTCGCTGCCCGGCCGGTATCTCGTGTACATGCCGCAGGCCCACCACATCGGCGTCTCGCGCCGGATCCACGACGAGGTCGAGCGTGACCGCCTGCGCGCTGCCGTGCGGGCGCTCAATCCGCCGCCTGGCGGCTTCATCGTGCGTACCAACGGCGAAGGCCGCGGCGAGACGGAGTTCGGCGCCGACGTCGAGTTCCTGAGCCGGTTGTGGGCACAGGTGCGCAACCGCTACGAGAGCGTCAAGGGGCCTGCCGTCCTGCACGAAGAAGGTGATCTCACGTTCCGCGTCGTGCGCGATCTCCTCTCGCCGGAGGTGGACGAGTTCCTCGTCGACAGCCGGGAGGTGTACGACAAGTGCCTCGGCTACGTGGAGGCGCTGGTGCCGGCGATGGCCGAGCGCGTGAAGTTCTACGAGGGCACGACGCCGATCTTCGAGTCGTTCGGCATCGAGAAGGACATCGAGAAGGCGTTGCGTCGGCGCGTGTGGTTGAAGTCCGGCGGCTACATCGTGATCGATCACACCGAGGCGCTCGTCTCCATCGACGTCAACACCGGCAAATACGTGGGCAAGCGGGATTTCGAGCAGACCGTCCTCAAGATCAACCTCGAGGCGGTCGGCGAGGTCGTGCGCCAGATCCGGCTCCGCGATCTGGGCGGCATCATCATCATCGACTTCATCGACATGGAGGTGGCCGAGCACCGCGAGCAGGTGTACCGGCAGCTCAAGAAGGCGCTGGTCGAGGACAAGGCTCGGACCAACGTGCTCGAGATCTCCGAGCTGGGCCTCGTCGAGATGACGCGCAAGCGCGTGCGCCAGGATCTACGCTCGCTGCTGACCGTTCGCTGCCCGACGTGCGCGGGGAGTGGCGTGACGAAGTCCGAGGTGACCGTGGCCGGCGAGATCTTTCGCGCCATTCGGGTCCAGCGCGCGGAGGCGAAAGGGCGCGAGATCGTCCTTCGCGCACACCCCGACGTGGTCGGCTACCTGGAGGGCGATGCTCGCGACGCCCTGACCAGGCTCGCGGCCACTCTGGACATCAAGATCACGGTGAACGCGAGCGGCGCTCAATCGCCGCGCGAGGAGTATCAGCTCCAGGTCCGCTAGCACACCTCCGCGCCCCTCTCCCGCCGCGACGGCGCATGGGTTGCCTCTGGTCGACCACGAGCCCGGAATGATGATCGCGTTCCGGTGTTTCCATCGACACGCCGAGGGCATGGTTGCGAGGCGGGGTACGGGTCTCCCAGAGACAGCCCACGCGCCGTCGCGGCGCGTAGGCCGCGCGTGGGCGGTGCGCCGCCCGTGGCGCGCGGGCGCCGCCAGCGGGCCAGAATCTTCGCTGCTTCGCCGTGGTAGCATCCGGGCCGGCCATGGCACGCCCATCGGCCTCGCGAGTCTCGACGGGTAAAGTGCTGCGCGAGCTGCGTGTCGCCTCACGCCGCGGCGATCGGGCCGCGCTCACCGTCGCCCTCGACCTGATGCGGACGCTGGCGCTGTCGCCACGCTACTGGGAGCGCTACCTGACGCTGCTCCGCAATCCGCTGGCGCGTCTGGTCGACCTGCTCGTCATCAAGCAGGGGGACCGCATCGCCCACCAGAAAGGCTGGAAGCTCTCACGCCAGGCGCCGCGCAAGCCCCCGCCCAAAGCCAAGAAAGATAGCAAGGATAAGAAGGCCCCGCGCCGCCGCGCCACGGTGCCGAGCTCGGAGCAACAACCCACGCTCTTCGATCTCTGAGCCTGCCGCGATCGTTTGACAGGCAGCCCGGACGGACGCAGAATACCCCCTGAGGGTACCAGGATGCTCGACGACGCCACCAAAGCGAAGACGCTGGGCCGATTGCGCCGCATCGAGGGCCAGGTGCAGGGGCTGCAACGCATGATCGGTAACGACGCCTACTGCGTGGACATCCTCCTCCAGATCTCCGCGGTGCAGGGTGCGCTCGATCAGGTCCAGAAGCTGTTGCTCGCCCGCCACGTCGAATCGTGCGTGGCCGACGCCTTCCGCGCCGGAGGGCGGAGCGAGCGCCAGCGCAAGATCGACGAGCTGCTCGAGGTGTTCACGCGCTTCGGAGCCAAGTGATGTCGCCTCAGGCCGAACGTTTGACCCTGCCCGTGCGCGGCATGCACTGCGCGGCCTGTGTCGGCAAGGTGGAGCGCGCGCTGACCTCCGTGCCCGGCGTCGACGAGGCCACCGTGAACCTGGCCACCGAGAAGGCGACGGTGACCTTCGATCCCACGCGGACCGACGTCACCAGGCTGCAAGACGCCGTCGCGCGGGCCGGCTACGAGCTCGTGGAGCCCCGCGAGGCGGCCGGCCAGACGCCCGACCGTGAACAGTCCGCCCGCGAGGAAACGCAGCGCCGGGCGCGCTCGAAGTTCGTCGTGGGCGCGATCCTGTCGGTGCCCATCGTCGTCGGCAGCATGGTGGAGATATTTCCCTGGGCGCCGGCCTGGCTGCGCAATCCCTGGCTCCTGTGGGCGCTGGCCACCCCGGTCCAGTTCTGGGTGGGCTCCGAGTTCCACGCCGGGTTCCTTCGCGATCTCCGCCACCGGACCGCCAGCATGTCAACGCTCGTCTCCATCGGCACGAACGCCGCGTACTTCTTCAGCCTGGCCGTGACGCTATGGCCCCACGTGTTCATGCCAGCCGGCGGGATGACCTACTACGAGACGGGCGCCGTCGTCATCACGCTCGTCGTGCTCGGCCGCTGGCTGGAGGCACGGGCTCGCGGTCGGACGTCGGAGGCGATCCGCCGGCTCGTCAGCCTGGCTCCGCGCACGGCGCGCATCGTCCGCGAGGGGCGCGAGCTGGACGTGCCGACGACCGAGGTCGGGGTGGGCGATCTCGTCCGCATCAGGCCCGGCGAGCGCATTCCGGTCGACGGCGTCGTCCTCGAAGGAGCGTCGACGATCGACGAATCGATGCTCACGGGTGAAAGCCTGCCGGTCGAGAAGACCGCCGAGTCCCGGGTCGTCGGCGGTTCGGTGAATCAGACCGGCGCCCTGCTCTTCCGCGCCACCCACGTGGGCAGCGAGACGACGCTGGCGCGCATCGTCCGACTCGTCGAAGACGCGCAGGCCTCGCGTGCCCCCATTCAGCGGCTGGCCGACCGGGTCGCCGCGGTCTTCGTGCCGATCGTGCTCGTCATCGCTGGTGCGACGTGTCTTGCCTGGCTCGCATTCGGGCCGGAGCCGCGACTGCCGATGGCGCTGACGACGGCGGTGGCGGTGCTCGTCATCGCCTGCCCGTGCGCGATGGGCCTGGCCACGCCGACCGCCATCATGGTCGGGACCGGCAAGGGAGCGGAGCACGGGGTTCTCATCAAGAGCGCCACCGCGCTCGAGGTGCTCCATCGCGTGGACACGATCGTCTTCGACAAGACGGGGACGCTCACCGTCGGCCGGCCCGAGGTGACGGATATCGTGACCGTCTCGGGCGTCGGTGAAGACGACGCGCTGGCGGTGGCCGCCGGGGCCGAGCAGGCCTCGGAGCATCCGCTCGGCGAGGCGATCGTTCGCCTCGCCAAGGAGCGAGGACTCGCGCTGCCACCCGTGGGCGAGTTCACCGCGGTGCCCGGTCAGGGCATCGACGCCATGGCACCGGACGGGCGGATCCTTCTCGGTAACGTGACGATGATGAACGAGCGCGGGATCGACGTGAGCCTGCTGGCCGATCGCGCCATCGCGCGGCAAGCCCAGGGCAAGACGGTAGTCTTTCTCGCGTTCGCCGGCCGGTTGCTCGCCCTCATCGCCGTGGCCGACGTGCTCAAGCCGGACGCCGCCGCCACCATCCGCCGACTGCGCGAGATGGGCCTCGCCGTCGCCATGCTCAGCGGCGACAACCGCCGCACCGCGGAGGCCATCGCGCGAGAGGCCGGCATCGAGCGCGTGCTGGCCGAGGTGCTGCCCGCGGACAAAGCCGGTGAGATCAAGCGGTTGGAGGAGGGAGGTCATCGCGTCGCGATGGTCGGCGACGGCATCAACGACGCCCCGGCACTCTCCCAGGCCGACGTCGGGATCGTGATGGGCTCGGGCACCGACGTCGCGATCGAAGCCGCCGACGTCACGCTGATGCGCGGCGACGTCGCCGGCGTGGTGGTCGCCCTCGAGCTTTCGCGGCGAACGATCCAGATCGTCAAGCAGAACCTGGGCTGGGCGTTCGGCTACAACATCCTGCTCATTCCGGTCGCCGCCGGTGTGCTCTATCCGCTTGCCGGCGTGCTGCTGTCCCCGATCCTGGCCGGTGCGGCGATGGCGTTCTCGTCCGTGTCGGTCGTCACCAACAGTCTGCGTTTGAAGCGCTGGCGGCCGGCATGACCAGGCGATGGCGCCCAGCGTCCCTGAAGGAGGGACCACGATGGCGGTTGATCCCGTCTGCAAGATGACCGTCGAGCCCGCCAAGGCGGCGGCGCAATCGAGCTATAAGGGTCAGGCCTATTACTTCTGCGCGGTGGGCTGCAAGCAGAAGTTCGACCGCGAGCCCGAGAAGTATCTCGCGGGCGGCAAGAGCGACATGGCGGGCAGCGCGAGGTAACTGGTGATCCAGCCGGCCGTGCTCCGCGGTCGCGCCAGCTACGAGCGCACCATGGAGGGCTGGACCGACGACGCCGACGGTGACGCGCTCGCCCACACGGTGCGTCTCACCGACGCCGACCGTCAGATCGAATTGCGGGCGGTGACGACGACGTCACCAACCTACGAGATCCGCCATGCCTCCTGCCGAGTCCTGGGTGGTGACGTGGCATCGGTCGGCGCTGGAATCGCCTCACTGCGCGGGGCTCGAATGATCGCGGGCTTCACGCGTCGTGTGGCCGAGGCGGTCGGCAATGGCGCCGGCGCCGCCTTTGTCGTCGATGCGGCGATCGAGGTTGCTCGCCTGGCGCGCCAGGTGGCCAAGCTCCCGCGCGATCAGGCGGAGCGGGCGGCCAGTGGCGACGCGCTCCACTGTTGGGAGCTCGACACCACGGGGTGGATCGACCTGCCGGACTCGTGCTTTACCTACAGCGCGGCCGGGCGCTCGCTCTTCGGCACCCGGCCGATCGCGACGCCGATGCAGCCCGACCTCTACAGCCCACGCCGGGGCCAGCAGCGTGTCTTCGTCAGGCGGAAGGTGGCGCGGCTCACGAGCCTCGACGGCCGCCTGGTGTTCTTCCACTCGATGCACGACAACGTCCACGGCTTCGAGATCACCTACGAGCTCGACGCGGCCACCGGACGCGTGCTCCGCGCCGAGCACGCCACGCCGAAGCTCCCGTACATGGAGATCTGCTCCGAGCCGCAGCGCCTGATCAATACGCTCGTCGGTGAGATCGCCGATGACGGGTTGCGCAAGCGCCTCGGGCCCCTCATCGGCGGCGCTTCCGGCTGCGCGCAGCTCTATGACCTCACCGCGGATGTTCTGAAGCTACTCGCCCCCTAACGTCGCGGCGAGGTGCGCGTCGAGATAGAGGTCGTCGGTGAAGTCCGAGAGCCCGACGCTCGAGGGCGTGCGCCCCGCAAAGGCTGCGCGTGGCGCCAGCCCGACCAGCTCGCCCCGCCGGATCGCAACGCCGCAACGCTGGGCTTCGCGCTCGACGGCATCGAAGGCGACCGGGATCGACGTCACGCGATAGTCGAGGAGGTTCATCGAGACCTGGACGACGCCACGGCTCGTGAGTGCCATGCCCAGCGCTTGAACGGCAGGCAAGCCACCGGTCGCCTCGCGGATCGTTCGGGCAATGGCGCCCGCCACCTCGAGCTTCGTCGACTCGAGCCAGACGTTGTACGCGACGAGGATGTTACGCGCGCCCACGAGGATGGCGCCTCGACGGGGATCGAACCGCGGCGGCCCGGCGTCGGGCTCACCGTCGGGCGTCGCCAGACGCGCGGCCAGCGCCTCGTAGCCGCCGCGGCGGGCGTCGGGCAGGCGGCGGTGCTGGTCACGCAGTGCCGCGAAGCCGTAGAAATAGACGGGAAGCTCGTGCCGCTCGGCGAGTGCCCGGCCCACGTCGTGGGCGAGGGCCACCACGTGATCCATCGTGAGGCCGCTGATCGGGACGAAGGGCAGCACGTCGAGGGCGCCGATCCGTGGATGACTGCCGTGATGGTTGCGAAGGTCCACGATGGCCAACGCGTTGTCGGCCAGCGCTTGCGCGGCCGTGCGCACGACGTCTGGCCCGCCGACAAACGAGAAGACCGACCGATGGTGATCGGGATCGAGATGGACGTTCGCGAGACGGGCCCCGGCCTGGCGGATGGACGTCGCGAGCCGCTGCACGACGGTGGCGTCGCGCCCCTCGCTCACGTTGGGAACGCACTCGACCACGACGGGGGTGCGATCCACGGCGGTATACTACCCGGCGCCTTATGAGTTGCCTACCTGTCGGCAAGCTACGCGCCTCGTTTCTCCAGGGACTCTTCGATCGTCATCCCGTGAAGGACGAGCGCGTACTGATGGGCCCACGCGTGGGCGAGGACGCCGCCGTCATCGACCTCGGTGAGCGCTGCCTCGTCGCGACCGCCGATCCGATCACGTTCGCCAGCGAGGACGCCGCCTGGTACGCGCTGCAGGTGAACGCCAACGACATCGCCGTGCGCGGGGCGCGCCCGCGCTGGTTCCTGGCCACGCTCTTGCTGCCCGAAGGCGCCACCACCGAGGTGTCCGTCACGACGATGTTCGAGCAGCTCACCGAGGCCTGCGAGGAGCTCGGCGTCGCGCTGGTCGGTGGTCACACCGAGGTCACCCATGGCCTCGATCGCCCGATCGTGGCCGGCACCATGCTGGGCGAGGTCGAGAAAGAGCGACTGGTGACGACGGGTGGTGCGCAGGTCGGCGATGCGATCGTCATGACCAAGGGCATTCCGCTCGAAGGCGCCGCGATCATCGCGCGTGAGCGCGAGGCCACGCTGCTCGAGCACGGCGTCCGCCCGGCCGTCATTCGCAAGGCCAGGCATTTCCTCCGCACGCCCGGCATCAGCGTGGTGCCGGAGGCTGAGATCGCCTGTGAGCTGGCCCGCGTGCACGCGATGCACGACCCGACCGAGGGCGGGCTGGCGACGGCGCTCTGGGAGCTGGCGGACGCCGCCGGTGTCGGGCTCCGCATCGACGCCGACCGTATCGTGAAATTGCCCGAAGGCGTCGAGCTGTGCCGGGTATTCGGGCTCGACCCGCTGGGTACGCTGGCCTCCGGCTGCCTCGTGATGACGCTGGCGCCCGCGGACGCGGGCATTGTCATCCACGCGCTGGCCCGCGAATCGATCGATTGTCACTACATCGGGCAGGTGGTCCCCCGGGCCAAGGGCGTTATGCTTGTTGACGGGAACGCCGAGCGGCCCCTGCCGGTCTTCTCTCAGGACGAGATCACGCGACTCTTCGCGGGAGGTTGAGCGTGCCCCAGATCGGTTACTCGCGGCGTCCGGTTGCGCTCGGACGCGGTGGCCTCGTCGCCGCCGCCCATCCGCTCGCCACCCTGACGGGCGTGGACGTGCTGAGGTCGGGCGGGACCGTGGTCGATGCCGCCGTTGCCGTCAACGCCGTGCTCGCCGTCACGCAGCCGAACAGCTGCGGCGTGGGCGGCGACCTCTTCTGCCTCTACTACGACGCGGCCACGCGGCGCGTGCATTTCCTGAACGGCGCCGGGCGGTCAGGCTCACGGGCCGGCCTGGACGAGCTGAAGCGCCGAGGGCTCGCGACGCTTCCGACGCTCGGACCAGCGACGGTCAGCGTGCCCGGCTGCACGCGTGCGTGGGCGATGCTGCTCGAGCGCTTCGGGACGCGGTCGCTCTGGGAGCTGCTGCGGCCGGCGACCCACTACGCAGAGCACGGCTTCCCGATGACCTCGATGGTGAGTCAGGCCATCGCGGAGCTGGCGCCGGCGAATCCCGATCCGGAGTGGCACCGCATCTTCAAACCGAACGGACGCGTGCCCGAGATCGGCGAGGTGTTCTGTCAGCCGGATCTCGCCCGCTCGTTGCGCGACCTCGCCGCTGATGGCGCCGACCTCTTCTATACCGGTCGCGTCGGCGAGGCGATCGCGATCCGCATGGAGGCCGAGGGGTTCTTGACGCCCCAGGATCTCGCGGCCCACACCGGTGAATGGGGCGAGCCGATCACCACGACGTATCGCGGCAACACCATCTATCAGACGCCGCCGCCGACGCAGGGCCTGGCCGCGCTGCTCACCTTCAATCTACTCGAGGGGTTTCCCCCGGCGCACCACGCGTTGCACTCGGTGGAGCACCTGCACCTGCTCATCGAGATGGTGAAGCTCGCCTATGCCGATCGCGACCGGTGGATCGGAGATCCGGCCCACGCCCGCGTTCCTGTCTCGTCCCTGCTCGACAAGGAGTACGCGGCGACGCGGCGCAAGGACTTCGACCCCAAGAAGGCGGGCACGTACCGCGCCGGCAAACCCGACGGCGACACCACGGGGTTCGTCGTGGCCGACGGTCGCGGCAACATGATCGCGGTTATCCAGAGCCTCTTCAACGCCTTCGGCTCCGGAGTGGTGCCGCCCGGCACGGGCGTCGTGCTGCAGAACCGCGGCCGCCATTTCACGGTGGAACCCGGACATCCGAGCGTCTTCGCCGCGCGCAAGCGCCCGTTCCACACCCTGATCGCGTCGATCGTGACGCGGGACGAGCAACCGATCGTCGGCTTCTCGTCGATGGGTGGCAATGGCCAGGCGATGTTCCACGCCCAGGTCCTCACCAACCTGCTGGACTACGGCCTCGACATGCAGGAGGCTATCGAGCGCCCGCGCTTCCTGATCGGCGCGTTCCTGCCCGGGGAGGCGGCGGACACGATTCACATGGAGCGTCGGGTCGGCCCGCGCGTGCTCAGCGGCCTGGCGAAGAAAGGTCACAACGTGAAAGCGGCGCCGGATTTGTTCTACAAGGCCGGGCACGCCCAGGGCATCGTCCTGCGTGACGGCACCCTCATGGGCGGCGCCGATCCTCGCGGCGACGGCATCGCGCTCGGATTCTGATGCGCGGCCTGGCGGTCACGGTGCTGCTCGGGGTCCTCGTCGTCGGTGCCGGCGCTGTTGGCGCCGCCGACTGGGGCGGTGTCATCCCCGGCGAGAGCACCAAGGAGACCGTTCGGGCCCGCCATGGCGATCCCACTCGCGCGACGACGCAGAAGGTCGACCGGTACGACTCGGTGCAGTGGGTGTACGAGGGCGATCAGGCGCCGACCGGGATGTTCCGGATGACGGTCGATTTCGGACTCGCCGGGCCGGCGGGCTTTCGCGCCGACGTCGTGCGATCGTTCAAGCTGGAGCCGCACCCCGGCATCTTCACCCGTCCGGCGATCGTCGATGGCTGGGGGCGCCCTTCCGGCGCCACGCCGGCGGGCCAGCCGCCGGCGTTCTTCTACGAGTCCGGGCTGCTCGTCTATTTCGACAAGGACGGCTGGGACGTGCTGGCGATGGTGTTCACGCCGCCCCAGACCAGCGGAGGCCCAGCCGCTCCACAGCGCTGACGAGGCCACGCCTCGGGATAGCGATCCAGTCCGGCCGGTTGTTGGCTTCGTACACGATCTCGTACGCAGCCTTCTCGATCTCGAACACCGCCAGCGCGCGACGGAACGCCGTCTCGTTCGCCGGCGTGAACCGAGCGCCGATCGTCACCGCACGGTAGCCGCCGAGAAACGCGTCCACCGCGTCGCGTTGCCACCGGTCGAGCCATGCCTCGCCGCCCGCGGGTTGAGCGCTGGCGGCCGCGTACGCGAGCGAGCGGACGATTCCCGCGACGTCGCGCAGCGGGGTGTGTTTGCGCCGCCGCTCGGCGAGTGGACGGAGCGGCTCGCCTTCGAAGTCGATGATCATCCAGTCACCGTCGGCACGGCGGAGCGTCTGACCGAAGTGCAGGTCGCCGTGGTGACGGATCTTCTGCACACCGCGGAGCCCGGCGAGCGCCGCGATGAGACCCGGCACGCGCAGTCCGCCTCGCGAATCGCCGAGGGCGGTGTGCGCACGCTCGACCTGATCGCGGACCGCCGCGTCCCATGCCGTGAGGTCGGCGTCGGTGATGGGCTCCGGCGCGAAGTCCGGGTGGTCCGCCCCTCCGGCGAGCGCCTGGTGGAGGCGGCCCGTCACCTCACCGAGACGTCCGATCGCCTCGAGCGCCGCTCGTCCCGCGCGCAGCTCGTCGAGCAGCCATTCCCAGCCGTCCCGCGCACCCGGGACGAGCTCCTGCACGACGGCGAGGGTGGCGGTGCTGCCGTCCCGGCGCCGGTACTCGAGCTGACCGAAGAGGCGGGGAGCATGGGCGAAGCGCGCGTGCTCGGTGAGGAACCGCGTCATCTCGGCCTCGGGATTGATACCATCGGCGAGCCGCCGGAACGTCTTCATGATCGCGACGTCGCCGAAGACGACCGAGGTGTTGCTTTGCTCCCCGCCGATGCGGCGGGCGGCGAGCCCCGGCGCGAGTGATGTTGGGAAGGCGGCCGTGCGTACTCCCTCGAGGGCGCCCGACTCCCCGTCGACGCGCTGGCCGTCGCCGATGACGTCGAGCAGGGCACGGCAGAACAGTGGATCGTCGAAGCCGTCGGTGATCTCGACGGCCGCCGCCCGCGCCCCACGGCCGAGCGCCACGACGTAGCGATCGACGGCGCCGCCGGCGAGACCCACGCCCGCGATAGCGATAGCCGCCGACGCCAGGGGCAGCACGTCCATGATCGTGACGCTCTCGATCTGCCGCGTCTTCGTGGCGAACCATCGCTGGTGGCCGAGCCACTCGGCGAGACGTTCAGATGGCGGCGTCTTCGATGCCATAGCGCTGCGGGCGGCGCTCACGCGGCTCCAGCCGGAACCAGTAGAACCCGTGCGGCCCCAGGGAGAGGAAGTACGGCGTGTCACCCACCGGAGGGAAGCGCGTCTCGCCGAGCAGCTCCATCGGGACGGCGCCACGGTAGCGCGCGAGGTCGAGGCTCACCGGTTGCGAGCGCCCCGAAAGATTCGCGACGACGAGGACGGTCTCCTCACCGTGCTCACGGATGAAGGCGAGCACGCTCGGGTTGACGGGGTGGAGGAACTCGATCGTGCCTCGCCCGAAGGCGCGGCTGCGCTTCCGCACCGCGATGAGCCGCTTCATCGTGTTGAGCAGCGAGGTCGGCTGCTTGGTCTGCGCCTCCACGTTGACCGCCTGGTAGCCGTAGACGGGGTCGGCGATGACCGGCAGGTAGAGCCGGCCCTCGTCGGCCGTCGAGAAGCCGGCGTTGCGGTCCCGTGTCCACTGCATGGGGGTGCGCACGCCGTCCCGGTCGCCCAGATAGATGTTGTCGCCCATGCCGATCTCGTCGCCGTAGTAGAGGACCGGGCTGCCCGGCAGCGTGAAGAGCAGACAGTTGAGGAGCTCGATGCGCCGGCGGTCGTTGTCCATCAGAGGGGCCAGGCGCCGGCGGATGCCCAGGTTGAGCTTGGCCTGGGGATCCTGCGCGTACGCGTAGTACATGTAATCACGCTCCTCGCTCGTCACCATCTCGAGCGTGAGCTCGTCGTGATTGCGCAGGAAGATGCACCACTGGCAGGCGGGCGGAATGGGGGGCGTGTGCGTGTAGATGTCGACGAGCGGCAGCCGCTCCGCCCGCCGGATCGACATGTAGAGGCGCGGCATCAAGGGAAAATGGAAGGCCATGTGGAACTCGTCGCCGTCACCGAAGTAGGGCCGTACATCCTCCGGCCACTGGTTGGCCTCGGCCAGGAGCACACGGTCCCCGCCGTACTCGCTGTCGATGACGCGGCGAAACTCCTTGAGGATGTCGTGAGTCTCGGGGAGGTTCTCGCAGATCGTTCCCTCGCGCTCGACCAGATAGGGCACCGCGTCGCAGCGGAAGCCGTCCAGTCCCCGATCGAGCCAGAAGCGCATCACGTCGAGCATGGCCGTGCGCACGGTGGGGTTGTCGTAGTTGAGGTCGGGCTGGTGCGAGAAGAAGCGGTGCCAGTAATACTCGTGGCGCACGGGGTCGTGGGTCCAGTTCGACTTCTCGGTGTCGATGAAGATGATGCGCGCGTCCGCGTAGCGGCGGTCGGTGGGGCTCCACACGTAGTGGTCGCCGTAGGCGCCGGTCGGCTCGACCCGGGACGACTGGAACCACGGATGCTGGTCGGACGTGTGATTCATGACCAGATCGGCGATGACGCGCAGGCCGCGGGCGTGGGCCGCGTCGAGAAATCGCTGGAAGTCCTCGACGGTGCCGTAGGCGGGATGGATGCCGTAGAAGTCGGCGATGTCGTAGCCGTCGTCGCGCAGGGGCGACGGGTACATGGGCAGGATCCACAGGCAGTCGACGCCGAGGTCCCGCACGTAGTCCAGGCGCTGGGTCAGCCCGGCGAAGTCTCCGATGCCGTTCCCGTCCGCGTCGCTGAACGCCTTGACGTGGACCTCGTAGAAGATGGCGTCCTTGTACCAGTCGTTGGGCATCGCCCCTCGAGACAAAGCTTACATCGTCGGTCACCTTGCCGGTGGCGTGGGAGCAGCCTACGCTGCACGCGATGACGAGTCACGAAGGCTCTCGAACCACGACCGTCGTCCTGGCCGTCCTCGCCTGGCTGGTTGCGGCGACGGCTCTCGGCGCGACGGGCGTCCTTCGAGCTCTCAGGCCGCCGGCGCCCCAGGTCGTGCTGTTGGGGCTCACCATCCTCGCCGTCGTCCTCGGCCTCGCCCGGCCCACCCTGCGCACCTGGCTGATGACCGTCGATGAACGGCTGCTCGTCGGCTTCCACCTCACGCGCTTCGTCGGCGTGTACTTCCTGGTCCTCTATGGCCGCGGAGAGCTGCCGTTCGACTTTGCGGTTCCCGGAGGCTGGGGAGACATCGCAGTGGCGACGCTGGCGCTCGGGCTCATCGTGGGGTGGCGAGCCACCAGGGTCGGCGGATGGTGGGCCTACTCGATCTGGAACGTCCTCGGGCTCATCGACATCGCGTTCGTCGTGGCGACCGCAGCGCGGCTCGCCCTCACGGCGCCGGACTCGATGCAGGCACTCCTCCGTCTGCCCTTGAACCTCTTGGTGACGTGGCTCGTGCCGATCGTCATCGCGAGTCACGTCCTCCTCGGAATTCGTTTCGCCAGCCGTCGCCCTGCCGGCCGACATTGAGACGGCGTCGCGCACCGGCCAGACGTGTGAGGCGAGCGCGCGTCAGCGGTGGAGCGAGAAGATCGCGGCCGGCTCGCGCCGGGGATCGAGGGTGACGCGGCCGCCGCGGCCCCGCCAGAGTTGCCAGGCGTCGGTGAGACGCTCGTGCATGCGATAGGCCTGGTCAGCGCCGATCCCGAGCTCACCGAGAGGCAACTCGACCAACGCCGAGTGGGTCCCGAACGGATCGAGGTTCACGGCGACGAAGACCGCGTCACTCTTGTCGGGCGTCATCTTCCCGTAGAAGAGGATGTTCGGATCGTCGGACGGGTAGAAGCGGAGGTTCGAATAACGCTGCAGGGCCGGGTGCTCTCGCCGGAGGCGATTCATCGTCGCCACGAGGTCGTTGATGTTCCCGGGGGCGTTCCAGTCGCGGACCTTGAGCTCGTACTTCTCGGAATTCAGGTACTCCTCGGAGCCCTCGGCGTAGGGCACGTTCTCGCAGAGCTCGTAGCCGGAATACATCCCGTACACCGACGAGAGCGTCGCCGCCATCACGAGCCGCATGCGGAACGCGGGACGACCGCCTTTGACCAGCGTCTCGTGCAGGATATCCGGCGTGTTCGGCCACAGGTTGCCGCGGAAGTAGTCGCTCACCGGCGGCGACGTGATCTCCGTGAAGTACTCGATCAGCTCCGGCTTGTGATTCCGCCACGTGAAGTACGTGTACGACTGCGTGAAGCCGACCTTGGCGAGCACCTTCATCATCTTCGGCCGCGTGAACGCCTCGGCCAGGAACATGACTTCGGGATGCTCGTCCTTCACCGCCCGGATGAGCCATTCCCAGAACCGGACCGGTTTGGTATGGGGGTTGTCCACGCGAAACGTCGTCACGCCGTGGCCGATCCAGAAATCGACGATGCGCTTCATCTCGTCCCAGAGCGGCCGTGGGTCCTCGACGTAGAAGTTCACCGGGTAGACGTCCTGATACTTCTTCGGCGGGTTCTCGGCGTACTTGATGGTGCCGTCCGGCCGCTTGAAGAACCACTCGGGATGCTCCCGGACGTAGGGATGGTCCGGCGAGCACTGGATGGCGAAGTCCAGCGCGACCTCGAGGCGAAGCTGGCGCGCCCGCGCGACGAATCGATCGAAGTCGGCCAGCGTTCCCAGCTCGGGATTCACCGCCGTGTGGCCGCCGTCCGCGCCACCGATGGCCCACACGCTGCCGGGATCACCGGGCTGCGCCGTCAGCGTGTTGTTGCGGCCCTTGCGGTGGGTCGGGCCGACCGGGTGGATCGGAGGCAGGTACACGACGTCGAAGCCGAGCGAGGCCGCCCGCTCGAGCATCGCCTCGGCATCCTTGAACGTGGCGTGGCGGCCGGGGACGCCGGAGCGCGGGAAGAACTCGTACCAGGCCGCGTAACGCGCCCGTTCCGGGTCGGCGACGACGTCGAACTCGCGCTCGGCCGACGTCGCATCGCTGCGATCGAGATGGCGACGCATCAGCGTGCCGAGCCGTTCCTCACGGGCCGTGGCGACGGCGTCGGCCGGGCGATCACCACGGGCGAGACGACCGGCGTACTCGCGCAGCGCTGACGCGTCGGAGCCGCTCGCACGGTCGGCGGCAGCCCGGACGAGGGCGGCGCCTTCGAGCAGCTCGCTCGCGACGTCCTGGCCCGCGTCCACGCGCTTGGCGAGGTCGACGAGCCACGAGCGGAACGGATCGGCCATCGCCTCGATCGTGAACTGCCAGCGGTCGACGGCGTCGAGCGTGAACCGGCCCCGCCAGCGATCGTTGTCGACGACGCTCATCGGCGCTTCGCGCCAGGCCGCCTCCCTCGCCCGCCGGTACTTCAGGACGGCGACGATGACGTCATGGCCTTCCTTGAAGATGTCGGCCTCCACCTCGACGACATCGCCAACCTCACGCTTGACGGCGTAGCGGCCGCCGTCGACGGTGGGAGCGACGTTCTCGATGATGACGGTGCGCCGGAGATCGCTCCCCACTCAGGGCTCCCGAGTCATGTCAGCCGCGATCGTTGCCGCTACCATCGGTCGACGAGATAACTCTTCTGTCGCTCGAACGCTGCGCCCACGGCCTCGAGCGCGGCGTCGGTGGCGGCGGCATCCGCCCGGCGCGTTGCGGCCACGAAGGCGGCGGTGCGCCCGAGGTAGAGCGGAACCAGGGAACGCAACAGGTGATCGCGGTGAACGACGCTGTAGTGATGGCCCAGCGCGAAATCGTACACGGCACGCGCCCACAGCTCGTCGGGAAATCTGAAGCGGCCGGCGTCACCCACGTCGAGGCTCAGGATGTCGCCGAGGGTCTCGGGCGCCAGGATGTGCTCCCAGATCCCGGCCAGATCGCGCACGCCGAGACGGAAGGCGCCGACCAGACGCTCGACGTCGATCTCGAGCGTCTCCGTTTCGAGCGCCGTCCCAATGCCGATGGCCGGGACGGCTTCGCTGCCCCGAACCTGTCGCCACAGGTCGGCGTGGCGTTCCATCAGCGCGAAGACGCCCCCGAGCGTCTGCGCCACCATGGTGGGCAGATCTGTCGTGCGCGTCCGCGATTCCACGCGCCGAGGCCCCAGCCACGCCTCCCACACGGCGAATCCGTCGGCGATGGCGGTCCCGATGATCCACAGATCCGCGAGGTCGCGGCCGGCCCACCGCCAGCCCGGGTGAAGGAGGAGATGCTCCACCAGCCGCCCCGACATGGCGAGGGCGCCGGCGAGGGGCTGTCGCAGCCGGCGGCCGTAGAGGGCGCGGACGAGCGGCGCGAGGAGGAGATTGGTGATGGTGCCGTCGTACCGGTGCCGCGCGTAGGCGGGCAGCACCAGATCGGCGTTGTCCTCCCACACGGGACGGGCCAGACGCTCGAGCCAGTCCTCCGTCACCGAAGTCACGTCGGCCTCGAGCAGGACGATCGCGCGCGCGCCGAGGCGTCGCGTCGTTTGAAGCGCGAGCTGAAGCGCGAGGCCGCGCCCGGGCACGCCGTGGAACGGCACGGCGGTGAGCTCGTGGAGCGGCGACTCGTGACGCCCGAGCGTGGTGGGCAGGCCGAGTGCGACGAGGCGCTCGGTCGTGCCGTCCGAGGACCCGGAGTCGGCGTTCACGATCGCCAGCGGAACGTCGGGAAACGCCCGACTCAATCCGCGATAGCCCGTCTGGGCGATGCCGGGCACCGTCGCCGCGTTGTTGTACGTGAGGAGGGCGAGAACGATCGGGCGCGACCCGAGTCTCTGGACGTCGTCGTCCACCGTCGCGACGCTTCCCACCGGATCTGTGTCGACGGCCACGTCAGTCATGGTACCCGTGCGCGCCAGGCCGGCCCGAACGGTGGATTCATCCCGTCAGGTGGGCGAGGAGCGCGAGCGACTCCATGAGGTGACGGGTGACGAGGAACGCCCGGCGCACGTGCTCGCGGCCGGCGGCGCCCATCCGCGCGATGAGCTCAGGGTTGTTGAGCAGGTGACGGGTTCGGAAGGCCGCCCCTTCGACCGAGTGGACGACATAGCCGGTCACGTCGTTGATCACCTGCTGGCTGAGGCCGCCGCCGACGCCGGCGATGACGGGCTTCCCCTTCCACATCGCCTCGGCCGCGGTGAGCTGGAAGCTGACCCGCACCGACTTCTGCAGCACGATCGTGGCCGCGCGCTGGAGCGCGTTGATCTGCAGGTGGGCCTCCGGCGGCAGCTCGAGCACGACGATGTCCGGATCGTGATGCGCGGCCTGGCGCAGGTCGGCCAGGACCTCGAGGCTCTCGCGATCGTCACCGGCGGTGCCGGCCAGGACGAGACGGACGTCGTAATGCTTCTTGACGAGCCGGTACGCGTTCACGACGCCGACGGGATCCTGAGCCCGGCTGAAGGCGCCGACCTGGAGCAGCAGGGCCTTGTCCTGGGCCACGCGCAGCGCGCCGAGGATGGTCGTGACCTCGCGCGGCCCGATCTCCCGGTTCTTCTCCGAGAGCGGATCGATGGCCGGATTGATCACGTACTGCGGGACGCTCAGCCGGCGGCCGAACTCGGGCAACGAGAAGACCGCGGCGTCGTACTGATTGATGATCTGACGGAAGGAGGACCACACGCGACGTTGCGCGTGCGACGCGTCGAAGTGGCAGCGCCAGACCCAGCGCCCCTCGCCGCGATGCCCGACCAGGGGCGCGGGCTGCACGTCGTGGACGACGACCAGGTCGGCGTCGAGGCGTAGCTTCTTGGCGTTGATCCGATTCATCTCGACGTAGTGGGCCAGGGCCTCGTCGGCCAGCACCCGCTCGGCGCCTTCCAGCGCCGCCCGCAAGGCGGACGCGGTGGTGTAGAACGTGGCGTCGCCTCCCGTGATCTCCCAGCGCGTGTCGAGACCGAGGTCCTGGAACAGCGGCACCGACGTGCTCAGCATCTCGGCGGGGCCTTCGCCGAAGCGGCCGCCGGACAGGTGCAAGATCCGCCGGTCGCGCACGCGATCGCTCAGGCGCTGGATGATGTCCACGACTCCGGGCGGCGCCACGTGACGGTAGTCGTCCAGCCTGATCATGCGGCGTGCGTCTCCAGGGCCTGGTCCACCAGCCCGAGAACGCGAGCGCGGACGCGCTCGAGGCTCGTCATGAACGTGTCGATGCGCTCGATGCGCTGGGCCAGGGCGTCGAGGCCCAGCGCCGTGCGCATCCACTCGGCGAAATCGCCGGACGGTCGGCCGAGCCTCGCTCGCGCCTCCACCATGTGGAAGTAGATCGCGCTGGCGTCGACGCCGGCCAGGCCGTCGCGAAACTCGGCCAGCGTGTTGGCGCGGGGCCCCAGCTCGACGGTGACGATGTGCGACTGCTGGAAGTGGAACGCGCCGCTCGGCTCGGCTCGCGGCACGGCGGTCAAGCCGCGCAGGTGGTCACTGACGATGGTCACCAGCTCCTCGCGGAGGCTTTCGAGATCGCGGAACGCGAACGGATCGACGACGGCGAGCCGCTCGGCGAGCGCCTGATCACGCACCTCCACCGCCGCCCACCGGGCGAAGTCGTTGCCGTACGCCGTGGTCATCGGGCGGTGCCGCAGGAAGTACCCGTGCGTGTGATAGAAGATCGAGCCGGCCGGGACGTCCTCCAGGCGGTCCATCAGCTCGCGCTCGTCGAGCGCGTGCCGGTCGAGAGCCTGGCGGAGCTCGACGCAGCCGATGAACACGAACGGATTGGTGGCGGTGGCCATCAGGCCGCCCGGGTCAGCAACGCCACGGGAAAGTCCGCCAGCGCATCCGCCACCGGGAGCACGCCGTCGTTCACGCTCACCGTCGCACCGGTGAACACGTCGGGGCCGTCGCTCGAGCCGAGCGGCAGTCCCTCGCGTACGGGAGCATCGCCCACGTACGTGCGGTAGACGGAGAACGCGGCGATGATCTCGCGCACGGCCCGGGTGAGGCTGCCCAGCGTGAAGTCGCGCGTCGACCGATGCCGCTCGGAGATGATGTTCAGCCGGTGGGCGAGCATCGCGATCTCGGACGCCATCACGGTTTCCATGATGCGGCGCTTGGACTCGTCCACGATCTCGGAGAACGTGGCCGTCTCGTGGGTGAGCCGACGGTAGAGCTGGTCCAGGGCGCGGGCCTGCGTGCGGTCGACGAAGATACCGTTGATCAGATTCAGCGTCTCGTAGCCGGTCGTGCCCGCGACGGCCCACGCCGCGGGCCATCGTTCGTTCGGGGCCAGGATCTTCTCGGCCACCACGTACACGGGCCCGGTCAGCTCTTGAAGGCGCCGGAAGTACTCGGCGGGCGCATAGAGGCCGTCGGGATGGTCGATGCGCAACCCGGTGACGACGCCCTCGCGGAGCAGCCGGGCCACCAGCGCGTGGGTCTCGGCGAACACGTCGGCGCGCTCCATGCGGATGGCGGCGAGCTGGTCCACGTCGAAGAATCGCCGATAGTTGATCTCCTCGCTCGAGACGCGCCAGAACGCGACGCGATACGCCTGGTCGGCCAGCAGCGTGTCGAGCAGGTCGAAGCTGCGCGGATCGCCAGGCGTGTCGTTGATGAGCCGGACGTTCTCCTCGACGAACCCGCGCACCGGCGCCGAGCGCTCGAGCAACGCGGCCAGCCGTCGGCGGCCAAGATCGCGGTGCCGGCGCCGAGTCGCCAGCGCCTCGGGGTCGTTCTCGGGCCGGATCGGCAGCGTGACGAGCCACGTGGTCACCGCCTTCAGCTCGACCAGCGCGGGATCGTCGGGGCCGAGCACGGCCTGGAGCGTCTCGATGCGGTGGCTCAGGATGCGGCCGTACGACGTGGGCGACACCGGCAGCAGGATCTCGTGATAGCGGATCACGAAGGCGCCGTCGAGCTGCTCCAGCCGGAGCTCGCCACGCTCCAGGACCGCGCCGTAATGATCGGCGAGGATCGGCAACAGGACTTTGCCGGCGAGCTCCCGCTTCACTGGTGTCCAGTCGATGTCGAAGTGGGGCGCGTGCTCGGCGCTCTGACCGAACTCCAGCACGTCGAGCCACCACTCGTTGCGATGACCGGCGATGCCCATGTGGTTGGGCACGATGTCGATCAGCAGCTCGAGGCCGTGGCGGGCCAGCGCGCCGGCGAACCGCGCAAAGACGGGCTCGCCCCCCAGCGACTCACGGAACCTGGAGTGATCCGCCACGTCATAGCCGTGTGTGGAGTCGGGAGCGCTCGTCTCGAACACGGGCGAGGCGTAGCAATGAGTGACGCCGAGCGCGGCCAGATAGGGCACCAGCCGGGCGGCGGCGTGGAAGCTCAGGTTCGGCCCGAGTTGCAGGCGGTACGTCGCCAGCGGCGGCGTCATGCGCGCGCCTTGTCCGCCAGCTCGAACCCGAGCGTCTCGGCCAGCGAGCGCAGGACTGGGCGCGCGTGCGGCCGCTCGCGCCACGCCTCGAAGAACTCGTTCTGCGTCCGCCAGAGCCCGAAGCGAACGCCCAGCCGCTGGAGCCCGGTGATCAGCGCGATGGTCGCGGCCACGCGCTCGGCCGTGGGCGCTGCGCTCAGATTCTGCAGCGCCCGCGCCGTCGCGCCGCGCATGGCGAAGCGCACCGGGGTCAGGTCGAGCGTGATGCCGAGCATCTGGGCCTCGTCGGCCAGCTCGAAGGCGCGCTCGGGGATGCCGCCGAGCTCGAGCGTCCGCTGGAGGTCGCCGATGATCGCCTTCTCGATCACGTGCTTGGCCGTCAGGCGAAAGACCTCGGGGATCGGCGCCTCCGCCTGGCGCAGATAGCGCATCAACTTGCGACTCTCTTCCCAGATGCGAAGGTACGTCTCCTCGTGCCTGTCCTGCATGGCCTGGATGACCTGGCCCAGCACGCGGCGGCGCTGCTCGATGAAGAGGTGGGGCAACCCGTAGATCTCGCGCGCGAAGTACTCGTCGAGGCCGCGCACCATGTCGGCCATGCTGTGCTGGGCGTAGCGACGGAGGAGGTCGGCGCGCATGCTGTCGTAGGCGGCCTGGTCGTCCCACGGCCGGATGCCGCAGGAGAAGTCGTGACCGCCGAAGTGGACGACCGCGTACATCGCCTCGCGGGTGTCGCCCGTCATCTCCGAGGTCGTCCGCACGTGGCCGATCCGCATGGCGGTGCCGTAGTAGGCCTCACGCGTCTCCTCGACCCGGTCGATCCGCCACGCGTAGACGCGTCCCTCGTCGGGTTGCTCGGCGAGCAGCCCGGTGATGGCGTTGTGGGCGATCACGCGACGCCAGTCCACCACGGCCGGCTGGATGAGTCGCCGGTAGACCTCACCGCCGTCGCCGTAGTCGCGGACGTTGCTCGGCGCGGCCTCCAGGCGGCGGACGAACTCCGGCTCGAGCACGCCGCCGCCGAGATCGCGCAGGTACTGGATGGCCATCGCCGCGTACTTGAGGATCTGCACGGGCTCGAGCCCGGACAGCTCGTCGAAGAACCAGCCGCACGAGGTGTACATGAGCATGCGATTGCGCTGCATCTCGAGCAGCCGCCGCACCTCCACGTGGGCGGCGTCGTCGAGCGCCGCGCGCTGATGACGCGCCAGCCAGGCGTGCAGCCGCTGGGGCGTCCGATCGAGCACGACGTCGACGTAGCTGTCGCGGGCCTCCCACGGATCCTTCAACCACGCCGAGGCCCGGGCCTCGTAGAAGAGATCGATCTGATCGCGAAGCCAATCGAGCGACTCGCGCAGCGGCGCCCGCCAGCGCTGCTGCCAGTCGCCGCGCACGCGGCAGCCACAGTCCCGGCGCCAGCGCTCGACACCATGGGCGCAGCTCCACGACGTGGCCTGGCGGATCTGGGCCTCGAACCGCGGCGGGTGGGCGGCGAGGAAGGCGCCGTAGTTCGTGAGCGTCGCGAACTTTTCGGCCTCGACCTGCTGGACGGCGGCGGCCAGCGCCATGTCACCGAAGCGCTTGTGATGACCGTAGGACTCGCCGTCGGTCGCGCAGTGAACGAGCTGGGCCCAGTCACGCGAGGCCGAGAAGCCGCTGCGCAACCGGTCGACGAGGCCCTCGCCGCGCTCGAGGGCGTTCTCGAACGCGATCGCGCGCGAGATCGGACCATCGTAGAAGAAGAGCGTGAGGCTCAGATCCCGCGGGCCGCGCCAGAGGTACGGACGACTCGGATCGACGCGGTCGTGGACCTCTTCCCACCCGTCACCGCCGATGCGCCGGATGCGCCAGGCCTGGTGGGGCGCCAGGATCGTGAACTTCACGCCGGCGTCGGCCAGCACCTCCAGCGACTCATCGTCGGCGGCCGTCTCGGGCAGCCACATGCCCTCCGGCTCGCGGCCAAACCGATGACGGAAGTCGGCGAGGCCCCACCGCGTTTGCGTGACCTTGTCGCGGCGGGTGGCGAGCGGCAGGATCATGTGGTTGTAGATCTGTGCGATCGCGTTGCCGTGGCCGTTGCGCGCCTGGGCCGAGAGGCGATCGGCGTCGAGCACCCGCGCGTACACGTCGGGGGCGTGGCGCTCGAGCCACGTCATCAGCGTCGGCCCGACGTTGAAAGAGATCTTCTCGAAGTTGTTGACGATGTCCAGGATCCGATTGGCGCTGTCGACACGGCGGGCCGCGGTGTTGGGCGCGTAGCACTCCGCCGTCACCCGCTCGTTCCAGTCGTGATACGGCGCGGCGGAGTCCTGGACCTCGACCGCTTCCAGCCATGGGTTCTCTCGGGGCGGCTGGTAGAAGTGCCCGTGGATCGCAACGGCACGATCGGCCATCAGGGCTCGTCGAGGCCGAGGAGGAACTCGCGCCGACCGCCGCGCGGCATCACGACGATGCCCGACCCGTCCACGTGCCAGCGCCGCCGGTCGGTGTCGGGATCGAGGCCGATCTCGCTGCCTGCGGGCACGCTGTTGAAGCGATCGACCACGGCACGCCTGATGTGGGCGCCCTTGCCGACCGTGGTGTGGTCCATGATGATCGAGTCCTCGATCACGGCGCCCTCGTTCACCCACACGCTCCGCCCGAGGATCGAGTTACGGATCGTGGCCCGCTTCACCAGCGAGCCCTCGGCGATGTGGGCGTTGTCGACGTCGGAGCCGAGGAAGCGGGCGGGCGGGCCGGGATAGGTGCCGGTGCGGATGGGCCAGTCGTGATTGTCGAGATCGAGACGCGGCGACTCACCGAGCAGGTCCATGTGCGCCTGCCAGTACATCTCGATCGTCCCCACGTCGCGCCAGTAGCCGGGCTCCTCGTACGGCTTCACGCCCGGCACGTCGTTGGTCTGGAAGTCGTAGCCGAAGACCCGGTCTCCGAGCACCAGCTCGGGAATGATCGAGCGCCCGAAGTCGTGATCGGTCGACCGTCGCGCGTCGTCCACCAGCGCCTCGACCAGCGCCTGGCGGCTGAAGAGATAGTTGCCCATGGACACGAGCGCACGATCGGCCGTGTCGGGCAAGGGCTTGGGGCGCTCCGGCTTTTCCTGGAACTCGACCACACGGCCCGTGCGATCGACGCCGAGCACACCGAACTGGGACGCCTCGGTGAGCGGCACCGGCCGCGCGGCCACCGTCACATCGGCGCCCGACTCGCGGTGGAAGATCAGCATCTGCGCGATGTCCATCCGGTAGATGTGATCAGCCCCGAAGATCGCGATCACGTCGGGATTGAAGTCGTCGATCAAGTTCAGGTTCTGGAGCACGGCGTCGGCGGTGCCGCGGTACCACCCGCCGCCCGTCCGCATCTGGGGGGGCACGACGGTGACGAAGTAGTCTCCGACGATGCCGGTGGTGCGCCAGGCCAAGCGGACGTGCTCGATGAGCGACTGCGACTTGTATTGCACCAGGACGTAGAGCGACAGCAGATCCGAGTTGACGAAGTTGGACAGGACGAAGTCGATGATCCGGTAGCGACCCCCGAACGGCACGGCGGGCTTCGACCGGTCGCGCGTGAGCGGATGCAATCGCTCGCCACGCCCGCCGGCCATGATCATCGCGAGGACGCGAGGCCGCCGGGGCATGTCTCGTTTACCGAGCGACGGGTGGCCTGGCCCAGGCGGGATCGAGGTCAGGGAAGCAGAAGTCCTCGCGTTCGAGGCGACGGAGCGTCTCGGCGCCTTCCACCGTGAGCGGAGCGCCGTTGATGAGCGTGCGCGCGATCTCGGCCAGGCGCTTGAACTCGGCGTAGTGCTCGGCCACCCGTCGCTCGGCGTAGTCGCGAGCCGCCCAGGTCGTGATCAAGAACTGCCAGTCGGACGCCTCCAGAAGCAGGAGCTCGCGCGTGGCCTGGCTGATGACGCGCCGGACCTCCGGCGTGACCTGATCGACGTGCTGGAGGAGGTCGATCCACTCCGCCTCGGCGCTGTACACGCGATCCCACGTCCACTCGGTGTCCGGGTTGAGCCACACGCGATGATCGCCGCCTTCGCCCCATGACCCCTCCGGCAGCGACACGGTCGCACGCGGTGGCATCGCGTTCAGGGCCTCGCCCAGCGTCATCGGCGTCACGCCGGCGGCCGGGAGCCCGCGCGCCATGTGTTCCAGCCACGTCGGCCCTTCGAACCACCAGTGACCGAACAGCTCGGCGTCGTACGGCGAGCAGACGACGGCGCCCTGGCCGGCCTTGCTCGCCGTGTCGCGCGCCAGCTCGACGAAGTGGCGCGCCTGCATGCTCGTCATGCGCGCGGCCTCGGCCGGGTCGTACGGCTGCTTGGCGCCGAGGTCGCCAGAGCTGTCCGTGATGCGCCAGAAGCGGAGCCCGCCCGGGTGATGCTTCTTGTGGAATTCGAGATAGGCGTAGTCGCCGGGATAGCCGTGCTCGCGGCTCCACACCTGAAGGGTCGTCCGGGGATCGCGGAAGAACGCGACGGCATGGCCGGTGCCGCCACGAGACGCGATGCGATACGCGTGATACGGCGAGCGCCGTGGCGCCCGGACTTCCGGTGTCGCCGACACGGGTACGGTCGCCGAGCGTGGGACGTAGTCGCGATAGAGGAAGACGGGCGCGGCCGCCGCGATCAGGTGCGAGTCGGCGACGAAGTACTCGATGCCGTGCGTCGCCAGCATCTCCTCGATGCCCGGCCGCATCTTGCGGCTCTGGCCGTGCTCATGGCCGGTGGGCGCCGTCCACTCGTAGCGGGGACGGTACGCGCACTCGGGAAGCCAGATCCCGCGCGGCGCGACTCCGAAGTGGCGCTTGTGCGTCTCGACGGCGGTGCGGAGCTGGAGATGGATCGACTCGTCGCGCGAGAGCAGGGGCAGGTACCCGTGGGTCGCCGCGCAGGTGAGGATCTCGATGTGGCCCTGGCGCTGGAGGTCGCCGAACGTGCCGGGCAGATCGCCACCGATCCGCCGGTGGAGCTCCCACATCCGCTCGTAGAATTCCTCCCAGAAGTAGGTGAGCTTGACGATCTCGTGGTGGCCCTCACGGGTGAAGTGCTCGCGGCTCTCCGCGCACGCGCGCAGCACGTTCTCGCGATAGAAGGCGAGCTCCTTCTGGAACTCGGGCGAGGCGAGCTGCTCGGTCAGCACGGGCGACAGGTTGATGCTCCACCTCGGCGAGATCCCATCGGCCACCAGCCGATGCAGGACCTCGAGCAAAGGCAGGTAGCATTCGAACGCGGCTTCGCACAGCCAGTCGCTGCCATGCGGCCACCGTCCGTGGTTGACCACCATCGGAAGATGGGTGTGGAGGACGAGTGCAAACGGATAGCCCATCAGTGCGTACCTTTCGACAAGATAAGGGCCAAGCTTGACCACATTGGACAGTAGGAACGTACCGGGCGCAAGCGTCCATGACGACGGCGTCAGCTTCCGGGTGTGGGCGCCCCGCTGCCAGTCCGTCGACCTCGTGCTCGAGGGCCGCCCGCCCCTGGCCATGTCCCGGGGCGACGAGGGGATCTTCGAGATGACGGTTCCCCGCGTGGGAGCAGGCGCACGCTATCAGTATCGGCTGGATGGTGAGCGCCACCGTCCCGATCCGACGTCGCGCTGGCAGCCCGACGGCGTGCACGGCCCGTCGGCCGTCGTGGATCCGACGGCCTTTGGCTGGACCGACGCCGGCTTCCGGGGCCACGCGCTCGCCGACCTCGTGTTCTACGAATTGCACGTCGGGGCGTTCACTCAGGCTGGTTCCTTCGAGGCCGTCATCGGCCACCTGGAATCGCTCGCCGACCTCGGCGTCACCGCCATCGAGATCATGCCGGTGGCCGAGTTCCCGGGATCGCGCAACTGGGGGTACGACGGCGTCCATCTCTTTGCCCCCCAATCCACCTACGGCGGCCCGCGCGGGTTGCGGCGACTGGTCGACGCCTGTCACTCACGGAATCTGAGCGTCATCCTGGATCTCGTCTACAACCACCTGGGGCCCGAGGGCAACTACCTGGCGGAGTTCGGGCCCTTCTTCACCGATCGCTACAAGACGCCGTGGGGCGAGGCCGTCAACTTCGACGGCCCGGACGCTTCCGGCGTGCGCCGCCACTTCGTGGAGAACGCCCGGGCGTGGGTGCGTGAGTTCCACGTCGATGGCCTGCGGCTGGACGCCATCCACTCCATCTTCGACACGAGCGCGGTGCACATCCTCACCGAGGTCGCCGACGCGGCCCGCGAAGAAGCCCGCCGGCTCGGCCGGCCGATCCACATCATCGCCGAGTCTCACGACAACGACCGTCGCATCGTGCTGCCGAGCGCCGACGGCGGGCTCGGTCTCGACGCCGTGTGGTCGGACGATTTCCACCACGCCGTCCACGTGGCCCTGACCGGCGAGCGCGGCGGCTATTACGCCGACTTCACCGACCCGGCGCTGCTACCCCGCGCGGTCGCCGAGGGTTTCGCGTTCCAGGGCCAGGGCTCCGAGTACTTCGGCGGGCCGCGTGGCACGGCTTCGGCCGACCTTCCGGGTGAGCACTTCGTGATCTTCGTCCAGAACCACGATCAGGTCGGCAATCGCGCCCAGAGCGATCGGCTGTGGTCGATCGTGCGGTTCGAGGCGCTGAAGGTCGCGGCCGCCCTCATGTTCGCCGCGCCCGGATTGCCGCTGCTCTTCATGGGCGAGGAGTACGGCGAGACGGCGCCCTTCCAGTACTTCACGTCATTCCTCGACCGCAACCTGGCCGAGGCGGTCCGGCGTGGCCGCACCCTCGAATTCGCCAAGTTCGCCTGGCAAGGCCAGGTCGCCGATCCGGGCGATCCGGCGACCTTCGTGAGATCGCGGCTGAACCACTCACTGGTGGGCGCGCCCCGGCACCGGGAGCTGCATCATTATTATCGGCGCTGGCTGGCGCTCCGGCGCGATCATCCCGCCCTTGGCGCCCGCCACAAGAGCCACGCGCAAGCATCCCTCGACGGGCAGGGCGTGCTCACGCTCGTTCGCCGCGCCCGCTCGGGGGAAGGTGTGTACCTGCTCGCGAACCTCACCGCCGAGCCGAAGCCGCGCAACGCGGACCCCGCGGCGCGCGGAATCCTCCTGGACAGCGCCGACGTGCAGTTCGCCGGGCCCGGCCGCGTGACGCCGCTCGCTCCCTACCAGGTCCAGCTCTACGAGCTGACGCGGTAGAATCGCCCGCGTGGCCGCTCCGCGCCGGCTGGACGATCTCGATCGCCTGCTCGCGCTCGATCCTGGAGGTCGCGGCATCACCCGGTACGCGACGCCGGGCGCCGCTCTCGCCGCCGCCCACGGCCTGCGTCGCGCGCGTCGAGTCGTCATCGTCACAGGCTTCTGCGTGCCGCCAGGAATTCCCGAGACCGATGGCCCGCCCGGCGCCGCCGTGCTCGGTCGCGCGCTCCACCGGCTGGGCGCGCACGTGCGCTACGTCACCGACGCTTCGGTGCGCGGCTCGCTGGCGGCCGCGCTGTCGGCCCTCGGCGAGCCTCCCGACGTCGACGTCTATCATCCGGGAAGCGAGGCCGCTCGCACGTTGCTGGCGCGCGAGACGCCCTCGCACTTGATCGCGATCGAGCGCCCCGGCCGCACGGCCACCGGCGAATATCTGTCCGCGCGCGGTGAATCGGTCGCCCCGTGGAACTCGCCGCTCGACGAATTGTTCGTGCTGGCGGGAACGAAAGGGCGTCCGCAGCCGCGCCGCTCTTCGAACAGGCCGCCCGCGGCTCGAGCCGGGCACGCGTCATCCGTGACGACATTCGCCGTGGGCGACGGCGGCAACGAGATCGGCATGGGCAACGTACGGCCCCGGCTGGTTCGCGAAGGCGCGCTCATGGCCCGCATCGCCTCCGCCGTGCGCGTGAAGTATCTCGTCGTTGCGGGAGTCTCGAACTGGGGGGCCTACGGAATCGTGGCGGCGCTCTCCCGGCTGAGCGGCCAGATGCTGCTCCACGGGGCGGCCGAAGAGCGCCGGCTCGTCGAAGCGTGTGTCGAGGCGGGCGCCGTCGATGGCATCACCCGACGTCCGGAACCGACCGTCGATGGGCTGCCGCTCGAGGCCCACGCCGGGTTCGTCGCTCTTCTCGGCCGCGCCGTGCTGGAGCCGGAGAGTCGGCGCGCACAGATCCGTCGCGAGGTGGATCGGGTATGATGGTGAAACTATGACGATTCACGAGACATTCCGCGCGAAGCATCCGAAGTCGGCAGCGCTCGCCGAACGAGCTCGGGCGGCCATCCCGGGCGGGATCACCCACGACATCCGGCATCTGAAGCCGTTCGGCGTCTACGTCGACCGCGCGGCTGGCACGCGCAAGTGGGACGTCGACGGCCACGAGTACATCGACTACTGGATGGGCCACGGCGCGCTCTTCCTCGGCCACTGCCATCCGGCCGTGGTCAAGGCCGTACAGGCACAGGTCGCGCGCGGAACACACCTGGGGGCCTGTCACGAGCTGGAGGTGCGGTGGGCGGAGCTGGTCAATCAGCTCGTTCCCTGCGCCGAGCTGACGCGGTTCACGATGTCGGGGACGGAGGCCACCCATCTGGCGCTGCGCATCGCCCGCGCCTTCACCGGCCGCCCGCGCATCCTGAAGTTCACCGGGCACTTCCACGGCTGGCACGACGGGGTCGCGATCGGCGTGAATCCGCCCTATGAGGTTCCGCTGTCGTCGGGTGTGCCGGGCGCGACGCTCGACCAGGTCATCACGTGCCCGCCCAACGACATCAAGGCGGTGGACACGGTGCTCGAGCGCGGTGACGTCGCGGCCGTCATCCTCGAGCCGGCCGGTGGTCAATCGGGGACGACGCCGACGATTCCCGGGTACTTGCAGGAGCTGCGGGCGCTGACCCAGCGTCACGGTGTCCTGCTCATCTTCGACGAAGTCATCACCGGCTTCCGCTACGCGCCGGGTGGCGCCCAGGAGTACTTCGGTGTCACGCCGGACATCACGACGCTGGCGAAGATCGTGGCCGGCGGGTTGCCCGGCGGCGCCGTGTGCGGTCGGCGCGATGTCCTGTCGATGCTGGCCTATCGCGGCGACGCCACCTGGGACCGCGCCGAGCGCGTGGCCCACGCCGGAACGTTCAACGCCAACCCGATCTCGGCGTCCGCGGCCATCGCCACGCTCGAGCAGATCGGGGACGCGTCGCTCCAGGCGCGCACGAACAAGCTCGGCGAGGAGCTTCGCCGCGGGTTGACCGAGGCGATGAAACGCGCGGGAACGCCCGGCACCTGCTACGGCGAGGCATCCATCTATCACGTGTCGTTCGAGGGCAAGCCCGGGCTGGCCGGCTTCGACCGCCCACGGAAGGGCGACTACTATCACCTGCTGCGCTGCGCGATCCTCAACGAGGGCGTGGACTGCTCGATGAATCACGGCTGGGTATCGGCCGTGCACACCGAGGAGGACATCGAGCGCACGATCCGCGCCTACGACCGCGCCTTCCGCGCCATGGTGGCCGAGGGGGCGTTCGGACGGTGACGCGCCGGCTGGCGCTGGCGCTGGCCGCGTTCGCGGTCGCCGGCTGCGTCTACTTCCCGAGCGTGCAAGATGCCGGCGGTGTCCGCTTCAAGCCGGAGAAGGGCCGCCTCGTTCGTCAGGCCGACGGCGCCGTCTTCGGTGTCGAGCTCAAGAGCACGGGCAAGTACGGCGACACGCTGGTGGCGGCCTCGGCGCCGATCGCCAAGCGTGCCCAGCTCGTCGGCGCGGGCGGCGCGCCCGTCGATCGCCTGGAGGTGCCCGGCGAGACCATCGTCAAGCTGGGCGAGGGCGCGCCCCGCGTGGTGTTCTCCGACCTCACGCGCCAGCTCACGCCGGGCGAGGTCGTGATCGTGACGCTGAACTTCGTGAAGTACGGCAACCTGGGGGTCGTCACCGTCGTCGAGTAACCCGCCTCGTGCTATCCTCTTCACGCTCGTCGCGTCGCTGACGGCTGGTTCGGGCAGGTAGCTCAGTTGGTAGAGCACAGGACTGAAAATCCTGGTGTCGGCGGTTCAATCCCGTCCCTGCCCACCA
>WNFT01000547.1_pt1 | contig 82410 bp, 48 predicted proteins | sample 5400191 | NCBI WGS metagenome assembly WNFT01 (sample SAMN13153359, study PRJNA577476) | soil metagenome | isolation source: 80 cm saprolite under Madrone tree | place: USA:California | collected 2016-06-14 | reverse complement strand
TAGATGCTACCAAGATTTAATTTTGCCATATCTGGACTCCCACAATGAATTGGTAAGATATAATTTCCGTAACCACCTACTAACCCTGGCATAACCATGAAAAAAATCATAATGAATGCGTGTGCTGTTATTATTACATTAAATAATTGATGATCCCCTTGTAAAAATTGAACTCCTGGTGAAGATAACTCTAATCTAATTAATACTGAAAAAGCTGTTCCTATCATACCAGCAAAAACAGCAAAAATTAAATAAAGAGTTCCTATTTCCTTTGCATTAGTGGATTGAAACCAGTTCATATTTTTACTTTGGAAATACTTAACTACAATTAACATTAACCTCCAAACTCCTTTTGCTAATCTCACTTTTTAGCTACCCTTAGTTATGGCTAGTGCTTTTTATTTTTATTCTTAAAGTTTTTGTTGTTGTTTACGACTATTGTTTTTATTCTGATTTAAACATTTTTGTTTGTTTTTTGTTTTTATATCAAATAAAACAGTAACTCTAAGAACAACGCACCTTTTTCCCGTAGTTTTATTCTGAAATGACCTATTGGCTCTTCGGACCTTTGTGCAACTAGTCAACTAGTCAACTAGGTAACTAGGCTAAAATTAAGAACTCACCTTTTGCCCTAATTAAAAAAAGCAAGGGTTATATACTCCGTATGAGTCTAACATAGGCAAGAGACAATTGTTAAAATCAGAATAAAAACGGGTGGCAATTGGGCAATTGGGCCATTGGGCAATCGTTCTAATTTCTAATTTCTAACAACTAAGTTATAAGTTCTAAGTTCTAACTAACACAATAGGCCAAAGTTCAATTAAAATGTTCTTTCTTTGGTTAAATAAGAAAGAAAGCATTCTATTATTTTATTAAAGTTTTATTTATTCGGAATAAAAGCGAGTCGAACGCTTAAGGGGATTACCCTGACGATTAGCAATCGTTTTAACTTACCTATGTAAATTATTCCTTCCTATTTCAATCTAAATCAATATAAATTCAATAAACCATTTAATTTAATTATTTTATACTTTATACTTAACTTCGCCTTAGTACCTTAATACCTTAGTACTATTTAATAGAGGGTTATTTTTATCTTTACTTTCTTTGTTTGTTTTTGTTTGTTTTTGTTTGTTTTTGTTTGTTTTTGTTTGTTTTTGTTATTTTTTGTTTGTTTTGTTTGTTTGTTTTTGTTTATGTCTTCGATTAATTCTTACTTTTTACTTAAACTAAGAAAAGGCAAAAGCACCCTTTATAAATTAAATTAGTTATTTATTTCTAGTGTACAGTTTTTATATTAATTAAATTGCTATCCTTTCCTTTTTTAATTTTCTTGTTTACACAACTACTTAATCTAATTAAATTTAATGACCTCACCTGTTTGCACTGTGTTTGCACTGTCTAATGAAATTTTATGCAAACCAAACCATTTTTCCTGTACCCGAATGGCTGAAGAATCTTGTATTTTTAAATACTTACATTTACATTTACAATTACAATATAAAACTACTAATACTTTCTTCTTTTATTATTAAATGAAGAGTTTTCCTACTTTAAACCAAGAAAAAATAAAAATGAAAGGAACTTTTGTCTGGTGCTGCTGCTGCAAGTACCGACTGCGCCTTAGCTAAACAGAAATCCTTAACATCCTCTTTTTCCTCTTGCCTGTTATTCTTATTTTTAAACTTAGACTAAGACTAAGACTAAGACTAAATATTAAAAACTAATGATGCTGAAGCAGCAAAAGTAAAAATTAAAAACAAACAAACAAAACAAAAATATAAAAGGGTTTAATTAAGAATTCTATAAAACGAGTTTTGTATATTTGTATATTGTATATTTTAATTTTGACATATTAAATTTTATATTGTTGGATGTTCGCCCGTAAAGGCAATCTTTCCCTTTTTTTCTGTAAAATATGGTTACGGGAGTCTTAATACGGCTTGTAATTACCCACAACATTTGCTTTCTTTTAATTTCATTTGCCAATGCAACAGGGGTCCTGGCGGATTCCTACTTTTAGAACATTTGCCTTTTGCCTCTCGCTTATTTGTTTAAACCAGGTATAAGTACCCTGGCAATGGTTTAAATACTAGAGCATAGATTCTCGTTTGTATTCTTATGCTTATTTTAACATTTGCTTTTTCATAATCAAATGCACAAGTAAAAATAAGACAAAGTTAGTTTTAAAATCAAATGCAAAAATCAGAAAAAATCAAATGCATAAGTAAAATTCAGAACAAGGTTATTTTCCGCCAATAGGTAATAACATCCGCTTTTATTTCCAACAATAAGATAAATCCTGGAGGGTTTTCATTTAACCCCATGGGCTACTTAAATACAAATTTAAATCACTACTTAAATTAAATAGTGGACATTTCTAGGAACATACCTGATATAATTTTAATTTAAATTGCTTTTAGACTAAATTTACACGCATTTGCTTCTCTTGCTTGTGCGCCGCCATTGGCTTTTCAATTCGTTCTTATTTTTATAAGAATACAAACACATGAACCAATGAACCAATGAACCAATGAACCTACCCCCTTGTCCCAACCAGAGGCAAGTAATAAAATAAATAAAACCTAAAATCCTTCTTTACCTTCTGTATAAAATCTCCCTATCCCTATAATTAATTAAAATAAGGATGTTCTAATATATTCAAATTATTATACTTTTACTTTTACTTGATTTTATCTAATTATTAATAAGTTAAGATATAGGATTTTTTCTTTTAAAAACTTATAAACTTTCTTTAAAAACTTTAAAAAAGACTTATAAAAAGTCACAAATTTTATATAATATTATATTATTTTAACTGCAAAGTAGAGCTGCTTGAATATTATTTACTCCTTACGGGTTACCGGGTATCCATTTCCTGGTAATAGTTACTACTGAATAGAATAAAATTACTCATATTCATAAAAATAAAACTACATTTCTGCTTTAGCTGTCCCTGCTTTAGCTGTCCGCGTCCCTCGCCTCTCTTGTCTCTCTGGTATCTCTTATCTCACCTGTTGCCCTCCCCGTCCGTGAGGACTGATTAGACGGGAGGAGGGGTTGTGCGTATTGTTTCTATGCATATTTCAGTTCAAATTAAAAAAAACAAAAAATAGACACAAGCAAAGGTTGTTGTTAAGTTCTTATTTGTAGTTAATTGGTCATTGGAATACCCTCTGCAAGGCTACGGCTTTTTATTATTTTTAATAAAAATAAGACAAAATCAAATGCAAAAGTAAAAATAATAACAATTGGTTAAATTTTTATCTTAAACTAAGGTTAAACCTAGGGAAATTTGCATCAGGGATTAAAAACACGAGCTCTATATAGGGTCTAGTTTACATTTGCCTCTTGCCTATTTGCCAATACAGTACTAGAAAAGCTTCATTGCTGCTTTAGCTAAATGGGTAGTTACCCTGGTACCTGGTTTAACAAGCAAGCGAGTATTCTTATTTTAATACAAATAATAACACAAGTTAATTTTTCAAATGCAACACTTGGTATAGTTGAGCTAAAAGTAATATATTCAATGCTATCAGTCTATCAAATTAAAACTCCAACTCAAAGCAAGTAAAATTTTTATATTCTTATATTATTATTTTATAATATTTTATATTCTTTTTTTTTTTTTATTAATAGTCGTAAACGACAAACTAAAGTGTCAAATATTAATCTTAATTATTTTTAGCCTTCATCCAATTAGTCCTGAAAGAGTAATTAGTCCTGGAGTAGGCTGCTTTAGCTGAATTCTAGAGACAGATTTAGGCTACAGGCCCTGCCATGCCCACCATGTATCATTTGCTTTTCATTTCATTAATTTTTACATTTACTTCTCTATCGCGTTAGCGAGTAAAGAAAGATAATTGTTAAAACAAATGCAACAGTAATTTATTTCCCAATAATTGACCACCCTGCAAACAAGAGGGGTAATTACTAAAAATGAATGAATAAATATAAATTAATTAGCTCCAGTATAAAAATATACACAGATTGCCAAATAATCAGATGATTTCTCCAGGACTAAACATAAACATAATTAAAGATTCTTTGATTATAAGTTAAAATTTTCTGTCAAGTTTATCCAACAAAATTATTTTTGTTTAAATTTATATCATTAATTAACTTCGAACCTTAACTTAATTAAACTTAATTTTATTTTTTTAAATTTTAATTACAGTATTAGAATTCTTATTTTATTATAATCTAAGCGTTTTCTAAAGCTAAAGATATATATTATAAATTCAACCCTCTTTTTGTTTCATTTGTTTTTTGTTTGTTGTGTTTTTTGTTTGTTTTTGTTTTTATTGTTATTTTTATTTTTTTTTATTGTTATTTTTTTTATTGTTATTTTTATTTTTTTTTATTGTTATTTTTTTATTGTTATTTTGTTTAACAGATAATTTTATTTTTATTTTTTTGTTGTTTTTTGTTTGTTTTTATTCTTTCTTTTATTTTATTAATGTTATTACAATAAATTACATCAATATTTTCTTTTTAAGAAAGTTACTAAGTAAAATTAGAAAATAGAAGGTTTTAATAATATAATAACCCCACTTTCGTTAGAACTACCCCTCCTACGGACTAAAGCAAAATCAGCTAAACCAGCAATGATCTTGTGCTGTTGACCTTAGTCCACGCCTTGTATTCCCCTTTCGTTAGAACTACCCTTTTAACTGTGAAAGCCTAGAGAAAAGGTTCCCTGGTTACAGGCCAAAAATGGAGGAAAAAGTTCATATAAACAAAAACAAACAAAAAACAACAAACAACAGTTGCGGAGCTGGTCTAGGTTTTTCGGTTCCAGTTTTGCTGTTGCCCTGTTCACAGCAGCCCTGCCAAATGGGTCTTGTGTAAACAAGCAAGCGATGCCTAAGTTTTTATTAATATATACTAAAAATCATAACTCAAAACCATTGGGGGCCTGTTTGGGTACCTGGTTTAAAAAGCAAGCGAGTATTCTTATTTTAATACAAATCATAACAACAGGGCTGTGAACAGGGCAACAGGCAAAAGTTTGTTTAATATTATATTTTTAATTTAAATCTAGTAATTTTACTCCCTTAAGAAGAAGCGGAATCTATTCAAACTAGAAAATCATTAGCAGAAACAGCCTCAACAACTATAGGCATAAAGCCATGCCAAACACCGCAAATTTCAGAACATTGCTATTCTACGATTATCTAATGTAATTAATATTAATTTTTACCCTTGCTCCTGCGTAAGCTGCGTAAGCTGCGTAAGTTGGCCTACCTACGGACCAGCAGTCCTTCCTTTTCTTTTCTAGCACAGGTTAAGCTGGTCTCGCTTGAGCAAAAGATGACTATGCAAAACACAGGCAAAAGGGAAAAAAGGGGGGCCTAACGGGGGTGTAGAAAAAATATCTTTAACTATTTATTTATAAGCGAAATAATAATCTTTATAAATTTTACCGTCTTTTAAACGATTATTTAAAGTTTTTCTATCTAATTTTATATTTAAAGTATCAAAATATTTAACTGTAACCATAATACTTTCAAATTCTTTTTCAAAATTTAGTCCTCTGACTAATATAGGTTTATTCCTTTTATTGACTTTTAATGAATCATTGCTGCTTTGCGAGACTATTTTGAGTGAAACACCAGCTTTTTTATATTCATCAATAATTAAACCTACTCCTACGGATTCAAAATTATTAGGTAAAGCTTTATCTGAGTATTTACATAGAAAATTATGAAACACTTTTCCATTTTTTATATATTTAGTCAGAGTATCTCTTTTTATAGTTAAAGCCAATTAAATATTCAATACAAGATGTTAAAGAATAAAAATTTAAAGTAGTCCGTAGGATTCGAAGGAGCGGTGCTTCGCGGCTCTACAAAAGTATTTCCTTCTTTAATTTCTAATTTTACTGGAATATTTCTATCCGTAGGACTACGAGTAGCTAATATATATATAGTGATTGTCTTTCTATTTGCATAATCTCTACTAATTCTTCTATAGGGATATTGCTTATTGAAGCAGTAGGGATAGAATAACTTAATAATAAGAATTTATTAAGATATGGAATTTTATAATCTACAAACCTGGTACCAGTTACTTGCTTGGGTTGTATACCCAACCAACTACTCTTCACGGACGGGTATGTATTTTTAATACTCTTTTTAATTCAATTTTAGATTTAGTCCGTAGGATCCGTAGGTAGCGAAGCAACCGTAGGAATAGTAAAGAGTTTTATATGTTAGGTCATAAACAAATACAGCATCCCCTTTTGAAGATCCTGCATTAACAACTCTTAATGTATTCAAGTTAAATTCTTTATTTAATAAAAAATATTGTTCTAAAATTAAAGTGTCTTGAATACTAAATTTATTAGTATCTAATTTAAATATTATTAATTTAAAAGCTTTTAGTCCTTCTTTTTTAAGAAAAGGTAAAAATTTACCAGCTTCTTTAAGTTTAAATAAAGAAATAGCTGGCTTTGCCTATTCTCCTTTAAAATAGTAATCCATTCTACGTCTTAATAAATTAGAGGAACCTACGTATTTCTACGTATTTTTGCAATTGTAGCTGTATTTTTATGTATAAACAAACATATATACACCAAAAAAAACCTTTATATTTAGACTTACCTGTTAAATTTTCTAAAAGTTTATTATTTTTCGGTTTCGTTATAGGTAGATCTATTTCAACACCTTTAACTTTTAATAATTCCTTTAATTTTAAGTCAGTAACTATTATATTTTGATTTGATAATATTTTATTGATTATGGTTGTAATTGTAAGTAGTAGGTTTACCACTATTAATATGTTCTAAAGCTAGATACTCTGGATTATTTGGCTGCGTGCGTACAAGAGTCCCTCTCATAAAGAAAGGAGGAGTGAGCAGTTCTAATTGGACTAATTGGACTAAAATATCTAGTTAAATAAACAGGAATTATAGAAGTTAAACCTATATCTGATACCCGATCAAATATGAAGTAATTATTAATTACTCCCCCTTCCTTACGGAGGGAGGACTATTAATTGTGTAATGCAAATACTACAATCGTCTTGGCCTTGACAGGGTCTGTTTATAGTTTGATTATTAAAAACAAAAAATAAAAAAAAATGTTACATTAGAAAATAGTTTAGCAAACTATTGTAGATTTCCCTAAATATATTTTAATAAGGGCGGCAGCCTTAATATATTTATTTAACAAAAATATGAATAAATATGAATCCGTAGGAGTACTCATATTTTCTACACCTTTTCAAGTGGGGCCTGACTATATCTTAAGCATTATTTATAATACCAACCACCATTTAGTCGATGAACTGCACTCCTCCTTCTTTATGAGAGGGGATCAAGTATGAGAAGCTTGGCTGCGGATTTCCCATTGAATAATAAATCTTGATTTTACCATACCACGAGTCATTACCTGTGCCATAAGTTATGTTACCATACTTACTTGGTTAAGATCTCTTTAGGGGTTTCCCGCAATTTGATGATTAATTACCGTAGGTTCACTACAGTTACGGCCATTGTTCTATTAGACCGTAAAAAGTCCCTGATCTTTCAGCAATAAAAGAAACTTGATTTAATCTACCAGGAACACAATCTAATTTCAGTCCTAAGGATGGAACAGCGAAAGAGTGTAAAACATCAGAACCTGTTACAATTAATCTAATATTAGAATCAACAGGTATAACTAATTTATTATCTACATCTAATAATCTAAATTGACCTACTTCTAAATCTGAATCCATGGCTAACTGAATTTATCAAACAAAATTTATCTGTTAAAACCCAAAGTTAAAAATACTGTTCGTTTATCATTCATATTATTTATTATTCCTAATATGTTGGATTTGGGCCAAACCCTCAGGACCCTTTAAATGATGACCTTTTGATAAAATAATATTATAAATATTTCTAAAATCGTTATAATCCATTTTCTTTACTCCTAAGACTGGATATATATCAAAAAAAAAGGAATTACAATATTACCTATATCCTGAATATTTGAAATATTTAAACTTACAGTTTGTTTTGAAAAAAAAAACAAAAAAATACCTTTATTTGTTCTTGAATTATATTTGTTGAAAGAAATATTTGGAAAGTATTTTGAAAGATAATCGTATAAATCTTCTAATAAGGCAGTATCTTTAAGATGAAGAGTTATTTTAAAAAAACACATCCTGTATGAAATGTATCTTTATACTGTGTCAACTTAATATAAAAAGATCCTCCGTCAGGACCACTTGCAAATCCTGCTACCCACATTCCATGAGGAATACCCCTAAAATTATAAGACATAGTATCAATTAAAGAAATATTAAAATCAGGAAAAGCTTCTTTCAAACTATCAGATAATCCGAGATTAGTTAAATTTTTTAATGCAGCCAATTTTGTCATACCTTGATAATTAAAATGTTCTTTTGTTGCCATAATATTATAAGCTTGTAACCAATATTGATACACAAGATATTTGCTGGAAACAAGAGGATATAGTTTAAAATGGCTAACAATAACTGCAAGATCTTTAAATGTTTTAACTGTATAATTGCGTAGCTATTACTTTTCCTTTTGTACTTACAGTTCCCACTCCTAATGTATCCTTAAAACTTAGAAGAATAGGTAAATCTTTAACATGTAAATTAATTCCAAAAACTAATCTAGGAGTATACTTAAATTTAGCTTTAGAATCTTTATATAATTCAATACTAAAATAACCTTCAGCATCAACAAATCCAGTCATAAACCAAGGATCTAGTTTATTTAACTTTGGTCTTTTTGTAACAACTACATTTTCAGAGACATTATTTTTGTTAGAAAGGATTTCAGTTTGATACCTGCTTTCGCAGCCCATTAGAGTGCACCTTAACTTTGGTGTGTAACCAAAGTAACTACCGTCCACTCGTTGCTCTTTTACCTGTGCAATAGCGCTTGATTTAGATCCGCGATAACCCATTTCACTTTCGTTCCTATCATAGCTTGTTACCGTACCCAGGTAATTATTCTGGCCACTCATAACGTTTCCATTATGGCTTGGTACTATGATCTTTAGGGTGTCCCCGGAGTTTGATAGTTGAGCCCATGAGACCGATTTCCCAGATCGATCAACAGGCAACATATAAGAATCAAAATCTATAGATTCTCCGCTATCCGTTAAAAAATCAGAATACTCATAAGGTTGGGTCGATTACCCTCCGCCAGGACCGTGATCATTTGAAGCGTGAAGTGACGCTTAATTGAGTGGCAACGAATAGCCTCCCACCGAACCATACGTGCAAGTTTCCCTGCATACGGCTCTCCCTCGCATAAATGAAATTTTATAGCCCTCCGCCAGGACTACAGTTTGAGTCCATCATATAGACCTTGATGAATTTTATGATGACAGCTCTTGCAGACGGCAACCTGTTTTCTATTTAATTTTGACATTAAAGCAGTGAAACCTTTAACCTTGGTCTTTTTAATATGGCGAACATGGTGCTCCTCCAGCTCTAGGAGTTCACTTGCGTCACATATTAAACAGTTATCTCCTAGTATTTTTTGACTTCTTAAAGTATATCACATACCCGAGAAAGGATCGAAATTTAAGCAGTTATCTATTTTATTTTTCTGTTTCTCTTTAAAGTTTCCGGTTTAAATAACATGATGGTTTTTTTATTGTGTAGTATTTTTGTTTGGTTTCCGTATTTTCTGAAGATCCCTTTTACGGATAATCTTAGTTTTCGTGCTAGAGTATATACACAAGAGAAGCGTAGTATCCATAGTATCTGCTGTAGGAGTTTTTTATTATCTACGAAAGTATAGTAATTGTATATTTCTCTCATGATAGCACTGTATCTTGTAACAATTTCATGAGGATGTAGGAAAATAAATTTATTGATGCTGCGTGGTTTACCTTTTACTAAGAATTTTTCTGTCTCTAACTTTTTTAAAAGTTTTTGGATCGGGGCATACAGTATGATTCTAGTATTTGTTGCTCTTCTCTCTCTTCTCTCTCTTCTCTCTCTTCTCTCAAAACTGTTATCTTTAGTGTTTACAGTGGATCTTAGGGATTCAGTGTATTTACTATCATGTTTACGGATTTCAAAACCTAGGTATGTAGCAGCTTCGCTTGAGATATTAGTTATCTTGGTCTTTTCCTGACTTGCTTCCAGTTTCAAGTTTTCATTTAGAAATTTGGTAGCTTCTTGTTTTATCATTTCAGCAAAGTCCTTATTTCCCGTAATACCTATTATCCAATCATTCGCGAATCTGTTATATCTTACTTTAGTTCCTATTCTTATTACACTAGGAGTAATTCGTAGTTCTTCATAAAGTTCGGCGTTATAGCCTTTTTTAAGCGCGTTTCTAATAAAATGATATCTAGGGTTTGGTTGGCTAACTCTTCCAGGCGTTGTATATTTATTTGTCAATCCAGTCATGAAGACGTCAAAATCGTGTAGGTAAATGTTTGAAAGTAGTGGTGAAAGAATCCCTCCCCGCCAGGGGGTTACTCCAAGATTAGATTCTACAAATTTTCCATCATTAATATATCCAGCTTTCACCAGTTTCCAGTATAAGTCTATTAAGTTTTGATCTTTGATTTGTCTTTGTAGTTGCTCAGCTAATATTTGAGGATCTATATTATCAAAATACCCCTTGATGTCCCCTTCAATTATCCAAGTAGTACCGGATCATTTTATCACTTCGGAAATAGCAGTGTGAGGGGATCTAGAGGGTCTAAACCCATGACTAAATTCAGAGAAAATTGGTTCAAATTTAGCTTCTAAGATCATTCTGACGGCTTGTTGTATTACTTTGTCTCTGGGGCCCTGACTTTTAATTCCTAGAGGTCTCATATTACCGTTTGATTTAGGGATGAATACTCTGGATGATGGTTTAAATTGGAAACTTCTATCTTTCATACTTCGGATTGTGTTGTCAATCCAATTTAATGAGATTCCGTCTAATGTTAGTCCATCAGGTCCTGGAGTCATGTTACCATGTTTAGATTTGATTCGGTTGTATGCTTCCACATATATGTCTTTGTTAAATAGTTCTTTATAAGAAGGTTTTATATCTCTTATCAGGAATTCATGATTCTTACCTTTAGAATCTTTCATTTTCTTATCTGTTGGGATAGTTATATCCATATCTTTAAAAGGCTCCGACGTGTAAGTTCTTATTAGGATCTTACCGGTTGGAGTAGAGAAGAAGTTATACGACTGTGCTCCTTTTGATATATTGAAGAATATCATACTACGAGCACTCCGTCCCCCAACTTTCCAGTTGTTATGACCTCTTGTGTCACAATAGAAGTTACCTTTCTTAGGGGATCCCGAGTTCTCCAAATAACCGCCCTTATCAATTTTAGGTTCTTTTTCCTGTCCTGAATGTCTCAGTGAAACCCCCAATGTAATCTTGCTATCAAATTGATCTTTTGATATTAAATTGAGGCTTGGAGTATTGTATAACTCGTTAAGAAAAGTGGGTAAAACCATGAGTGACGTAGGTCGATTTCCATTCTTGCAGGAAACCTTTCTAGACATGCTCCACTCCCCTAGCTTTTCAGCATCGGGTAAGTCTAGTCCTTTACTGCCTATGATTACAAGACAGGTTGGTCTTGGCCAACTACGATTATAGGGATTAAACGGCGCACACCAATACCATTGATGCATAACACACTAATTTTAAGTAAAGGAAATGTTATAGCTTATAAAATAATATAATATAAAAAAGATACAAATAACGTTTTATTTGAAAAAAAAAATATTGCAAATAATAAAATACAAAACCTAGTTTATATTACAAACTAGAATGCATATAAGGTAAAACCAATTCTCTTAGTCTAGGTAAAGAGGATACTTTAATATAAAGAGAAGAGAATATTTATCCTTAGGGATATTAACTCATTTTTTGGTTAGTAGGTTAGTAAATGAATTGTACAATCTAAGTTAAATTTAGCTTTAAAGGTATCTCTTAATAATTCAATTTTTTGTAATATATATTTATTAGTAGATATTCTAACACTCTTAGAACATGACACCAAACTACTGGCATCCTTTAATAGAAAGGCATTTGACATAGGTGTTAAATAATTCATTATTTCAGATTAAATCTTTTTAATACCATTAAGTTTTTAATACCATTAAGGTAAAATAAATCATAAAGCCAACTTAAACTACTAAATGTAAAAATATCGAATTCAGACCCCCAGAATAAGTTGGGGTTTTTATTTGCTGCATTTATAAGGATTGTCTTATTTTATCTAGGCCCGAAATTTGTACAATATCCTCTATTTTCAAAAAAAATTCATATAAAAAAACAGATAGGCTGTATGTCTACCACTTTGTTTAAATCTAAATTTTGTACCTGGTATACCTGGTGTACCTGGATTATCTTTTTTATTTTTTGTTTTTTTATTTTTAACCCCGCCAGCCCCCTTACGGGAGGGGAGATAACATACTAAAACACTAATTACATCTAAAAATTTAGACCTATCCTATTAGAAGTTATAGTCCTCCCCCTCCCTAGGGGAGTAGGGAATTGTCTAGAAGTATGGCATAAAAATATAAAGCCCTGTGATAAAATTGGTGTTATTTAAGTCGACTGTACATTAAGCAATATAATAAATATTATATCACCCACAAGTGACCCAGTCTGTTGCAATAAGTGAAGAAAAAAATAAACCACTTACTGACAGTCTTGTACTATACCCGGTATATTTAAATATAGTATTTTAACTGTTTTCACTCGCATCGCCAAATCCTCCTATTTGCTTATAGATAGATTTAAGATTCCCGTCGAAATCTTAGAAAGATAATAATATATTATTTTTCACGACTATTATATATATGTGTGTGTGTTGAAAAAACTTAAATATGTATTATTTAACCTAATTTATGTAACATACACTCTTAAAGAATGTATATAAGGCCCACTATAATTCTTAAATTATTAACAGATTTTTTGTGTTGTTTTATGTATATAGAGTATATAGAATATTGGTCTTTTATATATATTTTTAATAGTTGTTTCTAATTTATACTTAGATTTTTTTACATCTTGTAATAATTCTGTAATAATTCTACTTATTTAAGTTTAAAACTATTAATAGAGAGTCTAATATCATAATTAGAGAAACCTCCGTCATCTATTATCCAAACGGTTAATATTAATGGTGTTAAATATTCAGATATATTTAAGGGGATTACTTTTCTGCCATTGTTATAACCCTAAGGGGTCCAGTTAAAATTCTAAAGGTAAAGGTGTTAAATTCATAACCATAATATTCTGTTCCTTCTTTACTTCTAATGGTCCTAGTAGATTGTCGGGGTTTAATATTAGTTGTGTAACCTCTATTATAGTATTATAGTATAGAAAAATTTATACAACCATAGAGCATATTCCTTATTAGTTTACCTAACCACGAGCATACTCTCTTCCACTAATTTTTCATATTTCCATTTTCTAATAAAGATCCTAATATTATAGACTTGTTACATATGCTACAGATGCTACATATGCTGATATCCGTAGTACAACTATCGATATTGTGTGGACCAATTCTATTTTTGGCTTTAACTTTCTGATGAAATTCCCTTTTTTAATTATATGACTACTTTTAGTAAGGAGTGCTTGTGCGGTTACTATTAATAGTGACAGCAAAAGAAAGCAAGCAAGTAAGAAAATAAGGGTTATGCCCCCTAAGGGGTAGAGGGGCCCAGGCGGGTTACCGGGTAGAATTATTAGTATTTTCATTAAATTTTATATCACTTCTTCTGTTACCCATGTTCTTATTTTTACTGTTGCATTTGGCATTTGGCATTTAGCATTTAGCATTTGGCATTTGATTATGAACAAGAAAAGGTTAACAGAATAATAAAAAGCCGAAGTTTGTATTCTTATTGACCTCTTGGGTCGGGTGAAACTAAACCTCAGAGTAAAAGTCTGCAAATAAGAAATCACAAGAACGCGCATATATACTCCGTATGAGCCTTTAAGAGTAAAGAGGCAATTGTTAAAATAAAAATAAAAATCATAGCCTCTCAATCATTAGCATTACAACTTGTGTTATTATTTTTTATTACAATAAGAATACTTTCGTTAGAACATCTTAAGCTAAAAAGAAAAGGTGGCGGCAAGAGCTGGCTTTGCCTGTTCTAGATTTTATCTCTAGTATTTGATTTAAACCTTGTTCAGTTAAATGAGATTTGGATTTTACTAAGAATAACCCACTACAAAATCAATAAATTCTGTATTTTTACTACCAAATAAACTATATTTTGTTTGTTTGTTTTTTTGTTGTTTGTTTGTTTTTGTTTGTTTTTTTAAGGAATAATTTTTGTCTCCAAGTATGCCTTTTTTTGTAACTACTAAACAGACACTAGTCTTATTATACCCAATTTGTAATTTCCCACTATAAAAAGAACTTAAAAAGATTAAAATAATTTGTCATCTCGTTTGTGTTGAACAACACTAAAAAAAACTTGAGTCTTATAACCAACCTTATATGATTTAGATTTAGGAACTGATAAAAAGCAACCTTTTGATTCAGTGAATCCTGTAAACCAGTAATTGTGCTGCTACTGCTGGTGCTCCTGCGGACTGCTGTAAAAAGCAGCTATTAATAGTAACGGTAATAGTAATTATTAATAGCTGCTGGCTGCTGGTAACAGCCAGCAGCCAGGTAAGAAAGCGAGAGGGTATATTTATGTTTGTATTTTATGGCTCTGTATTTCTGACTAATATAAGGAAAATTCGCTATCAGTGTCTCAGTTAAACCTAAATTCATTGCAACTCTTATAGAGACAATTTCTATTAAACATTCTATTGTAAGATGCTTTTTTGTATTAATAAGCTCAACGGCTGATTTTAATAAAATAAAGTCCCCTCATTTTTGAGTTATTAACATTTGCCTATTGCTCGATTACGCTATTGCACAGTTGCCTATTGCCTATTGTTGCTTACCCAGTTGTTGCTTACGCGATTACGCTATTGCACAGTTGCCTATTGCCTATTGCCTATTGCCTATTGCCTATTGCACAGTTGACTAGGATAGTCTCATAGTGATAGTCCGTTTGAGTTACTCCTTTGAACCTATTGCATTGCTTGTGCACCAAAAGCAAGGGTCCCCTGTTGAAATGTTAAAATAAGAATACAAAAATAGCAAACAGAAAAGGTTGGTTATGCGCACCCATTTGCTGTTCATTTAGCAATTGCACAAAGGGCACTTTTAAATTCTCAATTCTCAATTCTCAATTCTCAATTCTCAATTCTCAATTCTCAATTCTCAATTGCAACAGTAAAAATAGTAGCCCCTTGGATTTTCTAATATTAAGACTACCTACTCAAAAATGAGCTTTAATTTTATATAAAATACTTGCATCCTTTTAGGTAGTTCAAGAGTAAATGTTTGAATTACCCACCAACCTGTTTTACAATCTTTTTTTTCTATAGATGGAAATTTTAAACATGCTTCACCATTCGAAAACCCAATTATATAATAAGGGTCCATTAATAATTTACATGTTGTAGAGAAATATTCTTTGTGCCGAATACTTTGTCTATAACAAATTATAACCCCCCTTAGGTAGGGCTCCTGTTCTATTATTTGCAGAACTGTTACCAGCTAATAGAGACCCTATAATAATTGATAATACCTCTTCACTATTCACTATGTGGACCTATTCTTATAAAAGCTCTTATATTACTTTTTTGATAGTATTTTCGTTGAATTATAATCAAGCCTAGTCTGTTCTGTAAATTTAAAAAGTCCATTATATTTAGTTTATTTGAATAATATAATTTAACCTTAAATTTATTTATATATAAATTTTTTAAGTTGTTTTTATTTAATATAGTTGGATAATACGTATTATTTTTTTTTACCTTATGTTAGCCCTAAGGTACGAAAGATTGCTTGGTTATACCAGCCAGTGCCCTCGCTTACGATACCCCAATGGCCCAATCAGCTAAAGCAGCAATTGTCAAATCAGCTAAAGCAGTCCGCAGGAGCCCTGTCAGGGTACCTGGTTTAAAAGTAAGCGAGTGTGGGGGCTTAAGGCCTTTGGGTAAAAGCAAAGGACGCATCTGGCTTAAAAAGGTGTTTTTCATTTTATTTAATATATATAATTTTAGGCCACCTGCACTAAACTGCCTAACCTTAAAAAAAAAAAAAGGAAAGGACAAGAATAGTAAAGAAACCTATTACTTTAATGGTTAAAGTAGGAGAGATTACTTCCTTTTTCCTCCTTAAGGACTACTCTAATTTTTAAAAATAAATTTATTTTAATTATAATTATAGAGAGTACAACGTTCTAACGAACAATGGAGGGAAGTTGGACTATATCATCATACTTATATTTCTAATAATTAGTATTAATATAAGAACGTTTCACGTGTAGTCTCTGAGGAACCTACTTTTTTAAAATAGTATTTAATTTTTCAATTTGGTTTCCTGCTGATTTTTCTGTGTTCTTTTAATTACAATGATTTTCACGAATAGTAATATTTTTCTTATTTAAATTAATATTTCCTCTTACCTACCATGGGTTTCTATTGCTACTAAGAATTTGTTATTATTTTTATTACTTTTTTTTTACTACTTTTGCCCACTGCAAAAAGCTTCCTCCCCGTCACGTAAGCGAGCGGGTGCGGAGCGCAGACAGAGAAATAAGAATACAAAACAGGAGCAAAAGGCGAAGCAAACCAAAAGGGCAAAGTACTCAATTATGATATTCATTAGCTGCTACACAACAGTGCGCAGATGGGATATAAATTTAAACAACAAAAACAAAAACAACAAAAACAAACAAAAACAACAAAAAACAATTTTTTTTTTCTAATTCGTACATGTAATTATCAGAAGGTTCCAACATATAGTGAAATTATTTCAATTAGCCTCTCGACTAAAGGGGACAAAGTTTTACATGGTTTTAATTTATACATCATACTTTGATGAAAATGAGTTGATCTACTATTAATAGTAGCCAGCAGTCCGCAGGAGTACTAAGCTAATAAAAAGTTTCATTGATTTTGCTTTAATATAAATAACCGGTTATTACCATCATGATCTTGAACTGAACAATCCAATGTAAATCGGTAATGTATATCGCGACTAATCGATATGTTTCTAAAAATGTAAATCCTTTTGTATGTAAATAATACCGCTTTTAGTCTAAGCTCCGTTGTTCATAGCCCTATAAGCTAGCCCTGACGGAATATCATCTAAATATATTAACAACTCGTTATTTATTGTCTTAATTTTGTTACCTTTTTTTGTTGTATAGAATAAATGGAAAAGTATTAACAGTTTTGGATAACTTAAAGTCACTACATTAAAAAAAAGTTAAGATTACCATTTCGAATAGAGACATTAAGCAAAGGATATCTTCCACAATAATGCGAGAACTGTTAGAAAATAAACCATAGATATTGAAATCTTTTTGTGGTGTAAATAAAAATATGGGGTGATGGATGTTTTACTAAAATGAATTGAACCATCCCTAGTAGATGTTCTACTAGTTGAGAAATAATATGACTGGAAACTGTGTTTATTTTCGTACAGAATTATTTAGGCCAATTAGCGTAGTTGCACATATATTACTATAAGGAATTAAAGTAGTACTAAATAATATTATGTAATATTATGTATTATTACGATCTTTTATTTTTTTGTTTTTTTGTTTTGTTTTTTTATTGGAGTTAGCTTAGTTACAGGCATTACATAAGAGTACAGTAAAAAATATTAACACCTTGTATAGGATAATCCATTAAATATAGTAATCTGAAAGAAGGGAAAGCAACAAACATTAATATTAAAGCAGGAGTTATTGTTCATATTAATTCTAATACTGTACCATGTGTTAAATACTTATGAGCTATTGGGTGATTTTTGGACCCGTAGCAATAAATTAAAGAAAAAAATACCCAAAACACGGCTAAACTGATGATAATTAAATAGAATCCAACTGTATTGTGTAAACTAACTAATCCTGTGAAAGCAGGTGCTGCACTATCTTGAAATCCAAATTGTCATGGCTGTGGTGCATCATTAAAAATCAAAAGAGTATAAAAATTTGACAAAGTCATTATAATTTGTTGTGTTACCTGTGTTAAAGTTAAAGAAATATTCATAGTTTATTATTATTGTTTGTATAAAAATTTATTCAATTTTCATTATTGTTTCCTGTAATAAATGTGGGGTTACATTTTTGTTTTTGTTTTTATTTATTTTATTTGTTTTTGTTTGTTTTTTTTTGTTTGTTTTTATTGTATTTTTTATAGGTAAGTTAATAACTTAGCGCTCCATGCAAGTAAAAATTTTAAGTTAGTTATTAAATTTTTAAATTTATATCCTATAAGTACCCTCTATTCTTTTAGGGTTTAGATTTATTTACCTTTGTCCTATTGTCCCTTTGTCCCTTTGTCCCTTTGTTATTATATTCCCTTTCCTATGAGGGTACCCATCTATTTGGGAGTTGTAAAATTCGGAGATATATGATGTTAGATGATATTAGGGTGCGCCACAGCTAAAGCAGCAGTTCTCCTACTCGAGTGTGATAACTAACAAGCGGGTATGTCTTATACATCGTAAGGATTGTATATCGTAAGGATTGTATAGTGGTATTTTGATCAATGTTCAATGTTCTTTATTGAACTACTAATTTAATAAATTTTAGTGTTTTAAACTGTACTCAGTATCAAAGCCAGTATATATATCTTTTGGATTCTTGTTAGACATCTTTTCTGGAGTAGAAAACTTAAATAAGGATTTAATCTTGAAAGTAAATTACGTTTTAAATCTTCTAAATCATAGAACGAGTCTAAATAATCCTCGTCAGGGTGTTATTTTTCAATTTCTGCACATACTCCGCCAGGACCACTAAAAAAATAAATTAAAAAGAATAAAATTATATAAGTTATACTAATCGCGTAAGCAACAACTATAAAGAGTAAGTATTATTATTCGATCCTAGTTATTTAATTTTAGATTTAGAACCAAAAATAACCCAAACCTACTAGGTATTTTTCAATCTTCTTTCTTAAAAGGGTTGTGTCTTCTAATTCTACATTAAAATACCCCATTCGCTTGCTTTTTAAACCAGGTACCCAGACAGGCCCCCCCCCAAAGTCCAAATGCCAAATGTTATAACGAACCAATGGCAGGGCCCCCCCCTTTATATTTAGACTAGTCAATGATTCAAAAAAATAATTAGAGATTTTTATTATTTCAAATTAATTAGCTTTAGCTCATTTCAGATTATACTAACTCAATAGAATTATTCATCAAAATTAAATTTAAAATATAATCCAAAAAGATTTAGAGGGTTTGGATTAGTTGAACGGGTAGAGTTTCTTGAACTAGTACTGTAACTTTAACTTGAAGTTTAACGTATACTTATAAAAAAAAGGGTTGTTTAATCTGAATTAAGTCTAAGGAGCGCTGGTAGACTTATACCCCTATTACCTGTAGGTGTGAGGCTAAAATTAAGGAAGTCTGAGTGCTTAGATGTTAGATGTAAAATTTGAACTTAAATTAAAATATTTTTACAACACCCTCGTAGAGCTCCATGCACTACAGCTTTATAAAAATAAAAATAAAAATAAAAAGTGCTAAAGTAAAAACCACAAAAAGCAATAAACACAGCATCTATATTCAAGTAAAAAAGGGGTTCTTTGAATAAAATTTCATCTTTATATTTATAACAACTAACAACTTATTAACAGACATCCATTAAATCAAAGCCCCTTAAACCAGATAACTAATTTACCATTCTCTTGACGATGAACCATCTCAAAAATAAAAAAATGCAAAAGTAAAACTAATAAATAGTGGCATATTGCTGGACCCCTCCCCTCTACCGAAAAGGACGGATAGCTAATAAAAAAATACATAGACCCAAATACATAGAACCAAATACATAGAATCAAATAAAAGACCCAAATAAAAGACCGAAAGTGGAGTTAGCTAATAAAATTACATAGAATTCATTAAATCAAAAAAAAGATTAGAATATAATCACGTAAAATACAAGAGAAAAATAAAAATAATTAAATTTATAAATATATCTTAAGAGGATTGAAGTTGTGCTACGATTACTAATGAATAAAAAATCATAGTACACAATAAATATAAACAAATCAACATATCTATACAGATATAAAATAAACTAATGTTTCTAAATCTATTAATATATTTACCTATTTTTGGAGAATTTGGAAATCTCTTTTCAAAATTTACTTTTGAAAATAAGTAATTAGTTATAATATAACCTACTATATTTAAGAAACAAAACAAAGTAATAAGACTCCCACAAAAAATTCCATAACTAAATTGTAAAAATTGACTACTACTATCTGTTATTTCAACATTTATATTAGATAAAATTCAACCTAAGATATAGGAACTTTGATAGTTAATTTGAATAGATTTATCATCAACCTTTTTTTGCATTTTTTGTTTCTTCCTCTTTTTGTTTTTGTTCTTCTTCTTCTTTTATTTTACGCTCTTCCTCTTCTTGTTTTTTACGCTCTTCCTCTTTTTTACGCTTTTCCTCTTCTTTTCTTTCACGCTCATCATCATCTCTATTATTTGATGCATTAGCTAAAGCAATACCAGTTAAAGCAGCTACCCCTAGGTTAATAACAGTTTTAATTCCCTCATTAATAAGTTTACTTTCAAGTATTATGGACCCTATTCATATTATTATTGTAATGAATAAAATACTTCCAATGATAGTATCTAGCAAGCAAAAATAGTTCAGCTCAAATAAAACTAAAATATTAATAATTAATGTATTAAAAATAGAAACCAAAATAAAAACCTCATTAGAATAAATAAAAGACTCAAGAATTTCCAGTTTTTGTAAAACTTAATAAATGTGGGGTTTTTGTGTTATTTTATATTAATAATTATTTAAAGCATATGAGCGCACTCCGCAGGACTAGTAAATAATTTAAGTTATTAATTAAATATAATTTTTTGTGTTTGTATTTTATAATAACCCTCTATTCTTATAGTTTTTGTTGTTTATGATTTTAGAGTTTTATTAGGCTAATACTTTTATTTGTTTTGTTTATACTTCATTACGCGGCTACCATAGAGGGTGTAAAGGTACTAGAAAGGGGATGACATAGATTAGTATTAGTTACAAAATAAAATAGAGTACTCTATATTAGTTCTAATAGATCTTGTCTCTTACTTCTTACCAATTTAGACTTATTTTATGTGTAAATATATACAATAGTATATATGCTTCTTAGTTAACACCTTACCTTTATAATTAGGAATTATATATAATATAACATTTGTAACATGATTACAACTAGACTTGCATATATAATAAATAAAAGTACAAACAAATCTAAAACCAATTATAGGTTACTCACAATAAAATATTCCAATCAAATAACCTCTGACTCCGACAGCGGCTCGTACTACTAAATCGTTACACAGCCATGATATTGTAAAGACTAATTATTTTCTTTAGTAATATTGTAATATAGTGTAGTTAGTTTTTGTACTCCTCTTTAGTATGGACTACCTAACTTACGTTCTGTATTTATTTGATTACAATCGAGTGAATATAGACTATTACTTCCGCTTAATTTTCCTGCTAATAAGAGCAGAAAACATATGTTTATGTTAGATCTTACTTATATATTTGTCCTAGTTCGCTCTCAATCTCCGAATACTCTCTCACTACAGGTAGTATAATAAATATAATACTACTTCAATCGCTGTCTCTTAGTCTAGCTCCCTCATAAACTTAACTACTCGCAGGCTTTATCAAAGAACTCCTCCCTTAATATAAAATTAATACTTTTGCTATCTTTATAACATCTCTACTCATACTGCGCCATTCACCGACTCGTTATAGAATAATCATAATAATACAACGATACTATCGAAACTACATCCCTTCCTCTTAAATTCCTAGCTTATCTCTCCGAGAAGCCTCTCACTAGAGTGCGCAAGCAAGCAAGCAAGCAAGCAAGCAAGCAAGAAAGAAAGCAAGAAAGCAAGCGACTAAACCATAACCATAAATCCTCTCCCTGTTTGTTAGTAATTTTATTTTAGTCCTTACTTCTTGCTACGCAACTGTTAGAATTTCAACAAACCTAGCACATAAATAAAGGCAATAGGGACAATAGGTAATTTAAAAAGTTAGTAGATCACAAACAAATCCACATGCGAATCCAAGTATAAACAAACCCAAATGCGAATCCAAGTATAAACAAACCCAATCCAAGCGAACCCAAGGAACAACAAACCTTATCTAACTCTTCTCAGTCTGCATCTTGTACTAGTACAGCGAACTTAGAACCCAGTGATTGAAGGCGTAAGACTAGTTACTTTCTTTATTTGATTTGATAATTCAAGAATAAAAATCTACATATAGTCCCACCTCATGGTGCAAACGATAGTATAGAACACAATAATACATAGAATACAACAATAGTAAATTAATCTTCTATATTTATTCGCTCCATACACACGATCCGCAGGACTCCTCACCAAATGACCCCTAAAACTAACATAAACAACCTTAAATTAAAACTAAAACTAAAACTACCTCAATAATTTATAGTATTTTATCTACTCCTCTCTCTCTATTTCTCTTAGTTCTGTATTAATTTATTGAATTTATTTAGTGCTTGTTTAAAGAGTTCTGTCGGTCTATCTATCTTACTATCTTTATTACTTACTAGTTGTCTTTGCTATATTTCTTTATTAATTCTTTTAGTTGTTTATAGATAAATTATGTATATAGATATAAGATGAGCTCTCAATCCTCTAGAGTGCTCTTGTATACACAACACAAAGATAAGTAGTATTATTTAATGATTAATTAATTTATTTTCTATCTTACTTTCTATCTTACTTTAGATAATTCTAAGATAATATAATAATTTATACTATGACACCTACTACACGAATACTTAGTAAACGTTACAGAGAACATATACTTATAACAATAGTACTCCTACTGCTCCTACGGACTAATATCCTTAGTGTTCTAACGAAAGTACGGGTCTATCTTTCCCTCCTCACTAAATTAAAATAATAATATTAAATAAAACATACCAAAGATAAAGAACACAACATCTGAGTATAATACTCAAATAAAGTACACCTCGTTGCTAAATTTACAAAAAAAATCAAACAAACAGAACACACACAATAAAGAAAAAACCAATAACAAGAATATAACATTAACAAACTACTCACCAGAATATTACACTCAGCTCCCCTTAGGGGGGGGCTCTTGTGTATATTGTTTCACAACAGGACATAGTTATTTATTTATTAAATTATTGTAGTTATTATTTATTGTCTTTGTTTGTGTCTTTGTCTTTATTTATTTCTTGCTTACTTGCTTTATGCATTATGTCTTACTTTTGTTCATACTTTCCCCGCCTGACAATTTTGTCTTGTGCTGGTTCTATTACTATTAATATTAACTTTTATTGCTAAAAGTAGAAGTAGCTGGTAGTTGCTACTCAATACCCGGTAGCTAGAATCATAAAAGGGTTGTTTATTTACTATAAATAAAATCCCTCTCAAATAACTAAAATATAAAGAATTATTTTTATAATGTATTTATGGGCTAGGACGTAAAGCATCAAATACTTAATTTATAATTAGTTATTTTTGTTTTATATTACTAATTTAATTTAAATTTAATTTAGTTTATTTAATTAGAATAAAAATATGAATAAATGACATCATTAAAAATAAATCCAGTGAGAATATGAATATATTAAAAAAATTAAGAGTAAGAATATAAGATAAAAATAAACTATATAAAACATTAAGAGAATCTTTTATTATATCTGTAAATTTTAGATATAATTCTAATAAATAAGAGTTAACAATCTCAGGATTAGTTGTTATAAGATCAGGATAATTAGAGTAATTAGAGTAATTAGAAATACTTAAACTTTCAATACTTTATTCTTTATTTTTGTTTTTTTTGCTTAAACTAGAAGATGTTGTTATTTAACTAAAACTACAGAATTTAATACTTTGAAATTATTACCACTGCTGTTAAACCCAATAAAACTATTGAAATATATAAGATCATAAAAAAATAATAACGCTTATAAACTTTGGCTAGTTCAATAGGTGGCAACTTAAGGGCAAATTCTTTCATTTCCATTAACTCTATTTTAATAAAATTAATATAATCTTCAGGGTTTAAATATTCTTTATTTTGTACAAACATTTTTATAATATATAATCTTACGAGATAGTATAAAACGACACAAAAATTTAAAATTGAATATAATTTCAAAAAATATAATAAATAAACATTAAACTGACTAGATATTTCATGAAGAATATTACTATTGTAACCTATTACACTTGTTATAAAGGTAAATATTAAGGAAAAGGCTATATATCTTAAGATTACTTTTATTCAGGTAGGTAATTTATTTAAAAATAAAAAGAAAGAACTATTACTGATACCTGAACTAGTTCCTTCTGACCCTGTGCTCTCTACTGACCCTGTGTTGTCTACTACGTTTATAACTACTTTAGATCCTATGCTTGTAGCATAGCTTATTCCCATAAGAGCAGCTACTATGAGTGGAGCCCCCATTAACATAAAGAATGCTATTTCTTTGGGTCTGGTATTAGGACCAGTCAAACCACTAGCAGTCAAACCTTTAAGAGGATTTGGGTTGACATTGGGACCATATGCGGCTTTCATAAACGTTTTCATTACGGCCTTATACATAATCGCGGAAGAAATAATACCTCCTACTACAGATATATCTACATTATCTCTGATCATTTGTACTAATGGTGTATCAATGACATCTAGCCCTTTGTTAATTAATTCATTTATTGTTATATCCCCTGCACTTCCTAAAGGTTTATTTTCTGTTAACGGTTTTGTAGGTAATTTTACTTCTGAAATAATTATTTCTTTATTAACACGTAAAAATTCATTAACATTTGAAATATTTGAGTTATTTAAATCAGTTTTTTCATTTATTATGTCTTTAACTAATTCTTTTTTTCTGAATTTTTCTCACATAGCATCTCCTTTTAAAAACATTGGTTCTTTTGATTTTTTTCAATCTAAATACTTAGAGTAAGTCCACTCTAAATTTTCAGTGTTAGTGTTAATGTTAAGTTTTGCTTTTTCTTTAGCTAAATTTTCATTTATTATATTCATCACTGAATCTTTATTCCAAATTATTGCTTCATGTCCAGCAGCCTTAAATGCAGGGTTTACACTTTGTTCTAAAATTCTATCTAACTCCGGCCTCGTTATTTCTAACTCTTTAGCTAAACTCGCTGTTCTGCTATTATTAAAGAAATTCATATTCATATTTTATATTTGTTTTATAACTTTGAATATAGATTTACCTATTAAACTCGAACATGCAACGTCTGCTCCTATGTATTTTGCTGTTGCTAACATATTATATAATAAAAACTATATAAATTAAATTAGCGTCTAACATACTAAAAGTTATATTACTTTATTCTTCAATATTATTTATTCTTCAATACTCTTTTAGTTTTTTTAATTTTCTAATTTGTTTGTTTGGGGGGTTTAACTCCGGATTTCTTATAATCCCATATTTTATTGTTTTAAGTTCCTTAGTTAATATCTCATTATAAATTGTTAATCCTTTAATAAGTTACTTGTTTGCTTCTATATCACTTTCAACTATCGAAGTTTTTAACTTTAAATACTTATATAACCGATACTTATGAAATAAATCAACATAAAAATTTTCAAGCTTATAATAAGTAGAGGGAGTGGTACTTATAATACTACTCTCAACTTTTGGACTTTTTTACTTATAAGATAAGGAAGACCTTATTTTATTAGCACTCAAACAATTAAAAAATTTAAATATCGCCTTATTGTAAAATTGGGTAATGACCCGCTAAATAAAAACTAGCTAAATTAAAGTGAATACTAGAACCAGCAAATCTACTTTAAATAACACCACCACTTATACGTATTTTATGTCCTTTAAAGAATTCTGTTATTGCATAAAACATTTGAAATCTTTCTAAAAGAAATAAAGTTTGAATTAAGTTGTTATTAAAATCATCTTTTTTTTGTTTGTTTTTGTTTTTTTAAGAATTTTACCACCAAATATTTAAGTTTAAGTAACTATCCCTCCTACGGACTAAAACTTCCTCATCACTAAATAAAAGTAAATTGACACAGTCATCTCAAGTAATTACTTATTTATTTATTTATTTTATACTTACCTGATAGGTACAATAGCTCTCTGCTTTAGCTGTCCGTGTCATACGTTTTATTTTTGTTTTTGTTTTTCCTCACGACTGTCTTAATCATAGATAGAAGTGCCTGAAGCTCATTGTATTATAAATAATATCAACCGACGACTTTTTATTAATACTAGTCAAATAGTTTAAGTTACATTTATAATAATTATTAAGGTTTACAACTAATAACTCACTATCTATAAGGTCACCTAAACTTAACTGATACTCCGCAGGACTATATATTAAACCCCTCGTTAAAAAACAATACTCCGCAGGACTATTGTCAAAGTTTATAGCTAAACAGAAACAATTATAGGATAAGAGGTTTTTGCTCATATATAATAGAAGTAACACAAGACCTGCCATTAGAGTAGTGAAACAAGGGGAGTATTATTAGAGTTTTAAATTTGATTTTTTATTATTGTTCATTTTATTTTTCCGTTATTTAATTTATAGTCGAACTATTTAAACTATAAATAAACATTAAGTGATAATAATACCACCAGCCTTACAGACCTAGCAACAGACTAAAAAAAGAGAGGATTAGTAATTAAGCACCACACAACCGAATGCACCAAAACACCAATACTCCATAACACCGCAAATACCTAAACTAAACGGATACTCCGCAGGAGTATAGAACTAGATTTCGAACGCCGCTCCTGCTAAACAAATATATATAGAACATTACATACTAAATATTTTACTGATACAAACACTCAAACCGCAAACACTTAAACCGAAAACAAGAATTTTTATATTAATAAGAAACCCCCCCCAATCCCTAACGGGGGGGTCCACTTTATACAAATCATGCTCCCCACAAAAAAATATGAGGATATTAGTAAGTAATACACACCCTCATTGGGCTACTAAGATAAAACACTTAGAATATTATAATTATAATTAAAACTAATATCAGTATACATGATTAAATAAAAAAGAAACATTCCATTAGAATAGTGTAAAGGTTACTTACTCTACTTAAAATAACAAAACGATTTAATCACTTACTACTCTTACTAGATACTCAATTACCTAAATAAATTAATATTTTTGATTATACCACCCCTGCCCAATTGCCCAATTGCCCAATTGCCCAATTGCCCAATTGCCCAATTGCCCAATTGCCAATGTTCTAACGAACCTAAGGGAGGATTAATACAATATAATATAAAAGAAACCATATATAAAAACCCCAATAAAGCAAGAACAGATAAAACGAGAATAACCCCTGAATACTCCGCCAGGACCAAAGGATCACTTTATACGGTTACTCCGCAGGACTCCGCCAGGACCAATAAAGTTTAAGATTTTTACTAAAATTTTCATTTTTTCCATTGTTTTAATTTGTTTGTTTCCTTGTTTCACCCCTTAGGGAGCAAATACTCCGCCAGGACCCAATCAGCTAAAGCAGTCCGCAGGAGCAGTGCCTCTTTCCTATTACAGGCTCCTCCTACCTCGACGAGGAATAACATAGGTTTCACTGTTGCCCTCTTGCCCCCCGTCAGGGCCAAAAGAAAGGGTACCTTTAACTCTAAGATAAAAAGTTCATTTAACAAATGAAACAGTAATTCTAATACAAAAGTTATTTTCAAATCAAAATAATTCAAAATTTTCCTATTTCTTTCTTTAATTCTTTCTTTATTTCTTACTTTACTTTATCTCAAAGTGTAAAAAAACTAACTATCTACCCTGCAAGGCTCAATCAGAATGAATCTGATGTCAATTTTGCTATTTTTTTTTGTTCTTGGAAGTTAATGTTAATTGTTGTTAATTTAAATTATAATGGTTATTATGATATTAGGTTGTGGATTAATACTGGGACTTGAGGATATATCTGTTCATTTTATTTCTGACATGATGCTTTTTCACATTGTTAACATTAACATTGAAATTGGGTATTGTTTTTACAATTATTTTACCCAACCTTTTTATTCTCTTCCTATTCCTGTATTAGAGACATTTACTAACTTTGATATAGTTTATGCCTATTTATTTACTCTCCCTTATTTTACTTGTGGTAGCATTTGTTCTTCCTGTTGTGATCCTTCATCAGTTTATAACAATTATCTTAATGAAATTGCTGCTGCTGTCAACAGCAGCAGCACCCACATCAGAAGTTTAAAGAGTATGTGAAGTGGGAATGGGACTACTACCGTACAAATAGACCATGCTACAGATAAAGAGCAAGCAATAAAATTGGCTAACACTCCTGGATTTGGCCATGCTTATCCTACAAGACGGATCCCCACATCTGGGGCTTTAAGCGGAGATGAAACCATTAAAGAAGCCACAATTAGAAAGGCTAACAGTCGTGGATTTGGTTCAAAAAGTATTCCTTAAGAGGGGAGTGCTCATAATGCAGCTTGAGTGTCTGCAATTCCTTCTGTAACTGACTTCGGTACTGGTAATGTAGGGAGTTTTTTAACTGGAGGAGTAAATGAACCAGCTAAGAGTATGATAGGTGTGGAATTTGATATAGGAAAAATATCAGAAACTATCATTAGTAGTATAATTGACTATCTACAAAATTTTTTTGCGCCTGTACCGGTGGATTTCCCTATTGATCTTTTGTCAGCACAAATAAATAATATAAGCATATTACTTTTCATTTTTACTTTTTGTATTTTACTATTTTTTATCTCTCTGCTATTTAATCTTACTTTATTTATCTGTAGTGATAAACTATTAAATTATTTAAAAAATAAGTATATTATTTGATATTTGATATTTGATATTTTATATTTGAAATTAAATAAAAAGATAATAACATTCGAAATAACAATGTTAAGCTTATGGATAATTTACTCACTGTATAATGTTTTATACGGATTACATTATATAGCAATACATCCTATTATTTTTTAATGTAGTATAAATGGATTCAATTTGTTTTTTAACTATTTAGGTTTTATATCTTTATATGAGATTAGGTATTCTTATCTCTAATTTTTCTTTTATATTTGTTTTCCCTAACTATCGTCTCTTAATTATATTTTTAGTTTGTTTTAATTGTTTTAATTGTTTAAATCGAAAGTACTTAATTTAATTGGTTATCATGATTCTCATAATAAAGAGTGTAGTTTTAAATACTTATATAACTTTGTCATTGCTTTTGCATTGGTATTCATTTTCATTTTAGTTGTAGTTGCTTTGGTTTTTTAATATCGTATTTTAGTTTTTCAACTAACGAAACAATATTTCTATTTCAATTTTATACTGGTTAAGCTTCTGCCGTTGCTTTAATTAAAACTAAAACTGAGAAAAACTGATTTATCACTCTCAAACTCACCTTTTGGATAAACAACTACTTCATCTACTCCTACTTTCGTTAGAACACTCTCAGTACTCTTCTCCTTCCTCTTTAATTTATCCTTTCCCCCTAAATAGGAAGGAGGGCTCCCTCAAAAAACAAAACAACAAAAATCTTGGACCTTTGCTTTGAATCCCCCCTAAGGGAAAAGGCTATTTTTATTCTTATTCTTACTTTTGCATTTGATTATTTTTAATCTTTAGTCTAATATTCCAAATAAAACTAGAGTTAAAATTAATGAATATAAAAATATTCCTACTAATAAATTATTTTATTATGATACCGATTCCTTAGTCTTACAAAATCCCTTAGAACAAATAGGTACAGGTATAGAGTTAGGTAAATGGAATTATAATCTGAGATAGTTAAGGTTGTGTTCACATGTCCTAATAAGTCTTGCTATCTATATAGAAAAGGTATACTTAATAAGGTCTATGTCTTATATAACGCCAGTTCCTTAAGGTTAGAAGATTATAAAAAATTAGGAAAAGGGGAAGAATTTAAAGTAAGGATGTCTAAATTTGTAGTAAATTGGAATAGATTAGAAATAAGAGTGTTTTAAAGAAAATAACATTACGTAAACCTCCGCCAGGACCAACCCCTAAAATAAACTTTAGTAAAATTTGTGGTAGAGAACCTTCTCCTAAAATTATTCTAATCTAAGCTAAAACTAAAATTAGCTAAAATAAGCTAAAAGAATCTAAGGTCAAATAATCTAAAATAATCTAAAATAAAATAAACTTAAGAAGATAAAATTACACCAGAGCGAGTATGTATTGTTATTAGATCCTATACTTTTTCGCTCATAACTCATTTCAACCTAATGTCCTTCAATCTTATTAATTAAATGGTTGGGCTCTTCTAATAATCCTATATTAACATAACCCTTTAATTTTATACTATTCAAAGATTCTATAACTTCAGTTGAGATTTTCAGTATGTAGATGTTAGTTACCGTAGATACATCTAACTCATAACATTTTTCCTACGTATTAAATTTATAGTATAAACCGAATAGATTTAGTACATTAGTACCTCGGAATTTTGTATAATTGATTAGAACTGGTTTTTATAATGTGTAAGAAGGTATAGTTGATAAGGGTAGCCTTTCTTAAGAAAATTATAGATAGGGTGAGTGGGATTGAGTGTTTGTTTTATTATTATTAGAATGTGGTATAGCACTAAAAAAACAAAAACAACCAAATTTAATTAAGTAGAAGGGTATAGAAGTTGAATCTAAAAATAAATATAAATAAAAATAAAAATGTAACTCTAAAGCATAGCTAAAGCATAGCTAAAGCATAGCTAAAGCATAGGCAATATTAGAAATATTAAAAATGTTTAAAATGTTTAAAATGTTTAAAATGTTAAAAAGGATTTCTAATATTGGGAGGCATATGATTCCTCCAAGACTAAAAATAAATATAATCACTTACTCCGCTTTCCTACGGATCCTACGGTTGCTTCGCTACCTACGGATCCTACGGTTGCTTCGCTACCTACGGATCCTACGGTTGCTTCGCTAACTCACTACCGTTACTGTGAAAAAGGCTGCTTTAGCTGAATTGGGCCCTGAAACACAAAAATAAAAAAATGATAAATTTAACTCAAACTCCATTAACTAATATTATTTTACAAAATTTGGTTTCTTTATGTTCTTATTTAGCTCTAGCTATTAATATTATTGGTTTCATTTTCACGTGTATTGCTGTAATTTCTGTTAGCTTAGTATTTATTCATTTATCTGCTCCAGCTGTATGGCTGTGCGTTTTAGTAAATGGTAAGTGGGTTCTTAAGTTAATAATAATAGGAGCTGTTGGAGATGCTACAAATGCCGGTGTTCAAATATACTTCTCTCCAGCATCAGGAGGAGTGGGGGTGGTAATAATAGCTCAGGAAACAATAATCCAGGTAATAATGATTCAGGAAACAATAATCCAGGTAATAATGCTCCAGATGACAATAAGCCCGTCCGTGAGGAGTAGTAATTCCGGAAATAACAATCCAGGGATACGGGAAATAATAATCTCGGTAATACAGAGGGTAACACAAGAGGTAAACTAATACAGGAGGCAACACCGGTTTTAATACTACAACAATCCGTAAGGAGTAGTACTTAATCCAGTTTCGCTTAGTATTTTTTGTAAGATTTAGTTAAAAGTAAAGAATTGTTTTTATCTAATTTAGCCTTCAATCTTCCGTTATACATTTCCTCCACATAATTTTTAAAAACATCTTTACCTCTATCAAATTTATATCCTCACATAACATTTATTTTATATCCGTATAGTGTAGCCTCCTTTAACAGATCACTAAAATATATATCTTTAAAACTATAGTTTGGTGTAATAATTTTACCATTTTATCACGCAAAGGTATAAAATAAAAATCCAAATTTTTAGGTGGAATAATTTCTGCGTAAACAAAACCAAAATAAGAATTTAGATCATTAGATAAAGATAAAACAGGATTACCTACAGGGATATCTTCTAACATAGCATTAGGATAATGAGAGTTTACATCCTAAACATATGCTTTAGTTTTATGTTTATAATTTAATTTAGTTAAAACTAACCCACCAAAATAAACTTTTCTAATATCATTTTCAATGTTCAATGTTCAATGTTCAATGTTCAATGTTCAATGTTCAATGTTCAATATTCAATATTCAATGTTCAATGTTCAATATTCAATATTCAATGTTACCTTTAATAATTTTAATATTATTCTTTTGTTTATAAAAAGATGAAAGATATATTTTTAACGCGAATCCAGATAAAGTGTTAATTTTAGTAATATTTATACCATATTTTTTATAAATAAAATTTGAATATTTACTCATTAGAGCTACTTCCAGTAATGCATACAAATCATGTTTTAAATATTTTATTGCTTCTTTTTTATATCATAAAATATTGTTTCTTTAACTTTAATCCTACTTTTTCAATTATTATATTCATCTAATCTCATACTGTCAGAAAATAATCATATGGTGGCAATTCCCCTTTATAATCTAAATTATTAATGTTAATAAATTTATATGGAAAGTGACCTTTTAATTCTTTACTGTTAAATTCTTTTGCTAAATTTCTTAATTTACCTGGAATTATTTGATTACTATCTAAAATTTTAATAGTTTTACAAACTAACTTTTTTTCTTTATCTTTGTTTTCTTTGTTTTATTACTGGCTGCTGGTAACAGCCAGCAGCTCCTTTTTCATTTGTATTATTACTGGCTGCTGGTAACAGCCAGCACCCACAAATTTACTAATTTTTAAATAAACTAATAAATTATTTTCTTCTTTAATTAAAGGCACCAATATCCAATATATATTCATTATTATAATAACTTAAAGCTGATAAAATAAATATATAATCAAAACCTCCTAAGTTCTGAATATAAAATGTATAATCATTGTATTTAGATGAAAATATACTATCAAACAAATTTTTTATTAATTCATAAGATGATATTTTTAATCTATTTAAAACAAATTCAGAATCTTTATTTTCCAAACCTTCAACTAATTTTGACTCTTTACTTATAATATTAGATGTTTTATACTCGCTATTGTCTAAGTATTCAGTAAACAAATAATCACTGACCGCTCAACCACCAGCGAACACGCATTGTTCATTATTTATTTGTAACGTTTCTAAATCAATTACTCCTATTTTTGTATCTTCAAAATAATCTTTGCTCCCAAGAAATTAGGAAAATTATATTCCAATTCAACATTTTTAATTAAATTTTTTCTCTTTTTATGATCTAAAAATAAAACAAATTCTATTTTATTATCTAAATAAAATCTAGTAATTAAGTTTGTATTATAATTAATATAATCAGTTCAAGAATAAATTATTTAAGAAGATAAATTAAATCAATTAACAATTAATAATTAACAATTAACAATTAACAATTTAATTTTTTACTTTGGATTATAAAATAATTTATATACACTGGTTGATCATACTTATCATAAATTTCTAACAATGTATACTCATAAATAATATTACTTTTAGTAATACTTTTTTTTCAAATAATAAAAATTTAAAAATATCTAAAAATCACCATTAATTATTCAATTTTACACTTAGAATAACATATTGATTCAATCTAATACTATACATTTTCTACGTAAATTCTTTATCCTATGTTTAATATAATCATAGTTATTTTTATTTAAATTTATTTTTCCATCTAATATCACTTTTTTTTTTTTGATACTAAATCAGCATTAACACTATCAATTAAAGAATTAAACAAATTTTTACTATTTAAATCCAAATTTTTTTATTTGATTCTACTTCAAGCCTATTTATTTCATTTACTTGCGTCTCTAAACTTTCTTTAGTATATCATTCTCTTATTAAAAATTTTAAATTTAAAGCTTAAAGGTTCCTCATATTCATACTTATTAATGTGTATTATTAAATATTTTATTAAAATATTAGTTAAACCATAATATCTGTCTTTTCATATATAAAAATAGAATAAGGTAAAACTGCTAAAATCTTATCTTATTTATATCTTTTATAGGGTATGCGTTCGTTAGAACTAATAAAAAATAAATCTTACCTTTCTCTAACTCTTTAATTCTGTCAGTTATTTCTTTAACTAATCTAAATTTTATTTCTTCAACAGAACTTATATTTAATCCTTCTATTTTTAACCAATCATCATATCCTAAGAAACCTTGTTTCATTCTTTTTAGTTTTAAATTTTCAATAAATTTACCATTTTTGTTAATAAAATCTTTATTTACTTTTATTAAATCACTTGCACCAGTGTAAATTAACAATGTATACTTATCATTTAGTTTAATTATATATTTGTCTTCCATTTTTTGTTTGTTTTGTCGTTTAATATTTTAATATTACCTATTAAAAAAAGATTTTTATTTTGTTTTTTAGACAATAAATCTTTAATAAAATGTCTTATTTAAAACAAGCTAATAAATATAAAATACAATAAAATCAAAACATAGAAATAATACAATAAAAACCAATAGAATTAAAATTATACAGATGATTGAAGTTGTGAAATGAATACTAATAAATAGAAGTATACTAATGAAAGACGGGTAATTAAACTATGGCGTATCGATTCTCTTGTTACGGTACAGAAGGGTTCTACATCTCGAGGGCGTCTGATTGGAAGTAAGCAATTCTTTTACCGGAGAGAGAGACACTTTAGACGTTGAGTACGCCTGCTTTTTTGTTTTGTTTGTTTTTTGTTTTTGTTTGCAATATTGATTGGCCTAGTGAGATTGTCTTCGTCGTTTATTTACATTAGAGGCAGGTCCCTATGCAGTTTAGTTTTCTCGTGGTTTGATATGTTTTCGTTAATCACAAAAGTGCTCTTTTTATTTTTGAGAGATCGACTCTCTGATTTAAGCGGTACGCTTGAAACGACGACTGGGTTACTTGCGAATGCGCTGGTGTTTAGCCGGATCAGGTGTTTTCCTGCAAACTTTACATATCTTTTAGAAAGGTGGCTCCTTTTCGATATAATTATACCCGTGGAATGTGCTAATTGCTACCATCCTCCATTTGTATCCATAACCTTGCGATTAGTCTAGGGGACGTCTCGGTTAACGAGTCTAATAGCGAAAGCCTGTATTATGTTTTGGAGATAGGGTTTTCGTGATTCTGTTTGCCAATGACCAATGATTTGTGAGCAAAATAAGAAAAATTAAAGACATCTAGAGTGACCAACTTTCCTAGTGAATCTTTTCGGGATTCGCATGATGGGTCGTGAGCGTACTCCTCCGGACAAGATCTACGTTTGTAGTGATAGGTAAATGTTGGAAAAATTTCATCAGTATCTAGACGGCCGTTGTATATTCGGGACATTATGAAACCGTGGTAATAGGTTTTGAATCAGGCTATAAAGCTTCCTTTGTGATCCTTGACTTCAGGAGAGGTTAGTTTATTATTATCATAGGTTCATGCTTCTTCTAGGACAGAGTAAGAGTCAAATACATAAGGTTTCTAAGTTCGAGGGGCGTTAGATAGGTTTACTCCTTGTCGGATTTGAGGCGCAGGGGTGTTGGTTGTGTCAGTTTTGTGATTGTATTCCAGTCCGAGGAATTTTAAAGGGTGGAGCCTTTTTCCATTTCGTTTTAATCAACGAGACTTTCTTCAATTTACTCGTACTCCTCTAGCGAGAGGTAAAGCTAGGATAGTTTCGGGGAAAGAGCGTAGATTATATAATATTCCATCGTCAGCATACTCCTCCAGGACTACGTCTCAGTCAGGGTTATTCAATAAAATTCGGCTTAGTATAATGGTACTTAGCTGAGGAGATATTGGACTTACTACCCCGCAGTAGTAATCGTGCCGTTTTATTTTTGGATAATGAGATTAGGAGGGGATCTTGCGATCTAGTCATTGTCTTATCTCCTCCTCATAGTGGAATTCTTTATACATTCCAGTGAGGTGATAGTAGTAATCCTCAGCTTTTTCTTGAGGAGTTTCTCAACGATGTTGACTGTGAGTCGTATTTTTGGCGAGAGTTATACTTAATCAGATTATGTTTCTAAGATAGGTTTAGGGATTTGAGGGGCATTTAAAGTTTCCTTTAGATAATCTAAGTTGATTGTATCGAAGTATTTCTTTAGATCGAATTCGTATATGTTTCGAGATTCTAGTACTTAGTTTTTAATCTTATATCACGCGGTTTTCGTTCATTTGCCAGGCATGAAGCCATGTTGGTGAGGCTGAGCGTAAGAAGATAATCAGATTTGTAGCAATCTATTTAGTCCATGGAAGAGAAGACGTCAAGGAAGTATAGGAATATTTAACAGCTAAAGCAGGTCACTGTTGGATTTCGGTATTCCGGTTAGAGCGTGTTCGTATATATTTAAATTTAGTTTTTGCATACCTCTTATACCTTCTCAGACTTTAAAAAAATCTTTATTACGATGTAATCCTGATTGAGTCTCAAATAGACAAAGAGAGGCGAAACTGCTAGATCGATTTATCAGAGTTTCAGATATTAGTCAGAAGACGAGAGGATTAACTCTATGAGTGTTCAGACGTTTAAATTGATGTTCGATATATCGATTTAGATTTTTGTTTACATACGACTCGCTTTCGAATAGAGCTTCATATTCTCGTTTTTTATACCAAATTTAAGAAAGGTGGGTGATAATTAGAAGGTATTTTCACTTTTAATTTTCTTACGTTAGGTATTTTCTTTTGAGGCTTTAATGCAGACAAATCGAATTCACTGAAGGAGCTATTCACTTGTCTACAAATCATTCTTCTTTGGGCAGAGGTTAAAGAATAGTCGTACTTAATAGACCACAGCGTTCTTAACTTATTTCTGTACTAGAAAAAGATTGGTTATAGTTTGTTGGTTATTGTTTGTGACTTTTGCTATTGTTTGTTGTTATCTTCTAGGATTCTAGAGTGCTATCGTTCGTGGTTAGAGTAGGGGGTCAGCCTTTCGAACCACTCCGTTAAGAGAGAGTTCGATTGATTAGTCGTGGATTACTAGGTAGTTAACCTCGTACCGGAGGTCAGCCTTGGTATTTCGTGGTTTCCATTATTTTAAAGTCCAATCGTTACGAGTTTCGATTGCTGTGACAGGTCTGCATCGAGTGGTTCGCTCGTGTACGTTGACAACTCTTAGCCTCTGGTAGACAATTACCTTTTAAAATAATTTGTCTTTATTGGATAGGCTTATACGATGGCAGTATGTCGGACATCTTCGTTTCACACTTAGACCTAAAGTGAATATCGGTGAGGTGAAGAGTCTCACGTAAATTTCAGGTTCGCTGATCACTTAGAGGCACGCTAATGACAGATGAGGTCTTCATGAAGCTCGTGTAAACGCTACTTCTACACGCCTCTCCATGTTCCTTCATTGTTCATTGTCATTAAGGGGATTAGGTAAATCGTCGCTTCGAGCAAATTTCAAAGAGTACGGTAAGTATGTCCAATTACCGTTTGTTTGCTTATTGTAATATGACTAATGTTATTGTTTAGGATAGTTGGTCCACGTTTAAACAGTCTTACGAGATTTAGTCAGTACTTGGGGAGATGAATTTAGCATTTTGCAAGCTAGTTATAAAGGGGGTTTACTTTTTTGTTTTGACAAAAAAAAGGGTTTAAGAATAAAGTATATTTTACTGATCCAGTTTTAAATAGATTTTATTAAACAAAAAGTTAGCTTTTTTTAATTTACAACCTCTTATTTTTTTTCATTTTCTTTTTTAATTTCATCTATAAATTCTGCTTTGTCTTTGGGGGACATTTTATTGTATTTTGTCAATACTTCTGTGACACTTTCTTGGGTTTGAGTGCTAGCTGTTTCGGGTGAAGCAGTATTTTCTAAGTAATTATTTACTTTATTGTTTGGTCCAACTCCAAAAACACTAGTATAAGTTTTAGCTATAAAAGGTACAAATATTGGGTTTCGACCGGATTGTTCTAAAACAGAATCATAGGCAGCACCTCCTGCGATGAAGCTAGCCCCGGCACCTGTGACGGTACACCCGATTTTAATACAGTATAAAGCTTGACTTATAATTGAAGCATACCTGTTTAAAGGTGAATTTCTTACTTCAAATTTTTCCTTTGTATAGATTAGTGTATATAAACCAAAAAAAAATTTAATTATTAATATTATTATAATCTGTGTTATTTGAATACTTGCGAGTATTGGTAAGAACAAATGTAAAAAAGCCGGTAACATTAAATATGTTTTGGTTAAAACCAGTACACAAGCCAATCCTCCAATAAACCGAAGAATCCTAACAAAGATGTGAGAATAAATTAACTCTACTTTAGCTGGTAATGTTGGAATATTATATGCTCTCATAAATCCTAAATAAAAAGAATTTTTACCCCATTTCAGTTGGAATCATGTATTAAAAGAAAAAATATTTTTATTAATAAATGTTTTTATTTTTTTCATTATTTAATTTTATTTATTTTTCAATTAATATATGAAATTCCTATGAATTTTTCTGAATTTTCTGTGTATTTTGCTGTTGCTAACATATATTTATCATATATTTTTTATTAGCGTCTATCATACTAAAAGTTATAGTTTATTTTTCAATATTATTTATTCTTCAATACTCTTTTATTTTTAAATTTTTGTTTAGTTTTGTTGTTTTTTTGTTTTTGTTTTTTTTGCTAGGCTATTAAAATAAGTAGATTTTTGTTTTAATTTATCTTATAGCCCTGGCGAGTGGGGAGGGCTGTTACTAGAAAAGCAAGGTCCTTAAATTGGTGGTTGGCCTTTAAGTTAGAAAAACCTTACTTTATGTTGTATGGATATCTAGCAGTGTAAAAATTAAGTAATAAAAACTAACTTAATAGTTTTTTGCTTTGGGTAGTTTTTTATAGTTGCTTTTAATAAGAACCCAGGATATGTGTTTAGATAATTAAAATAAAGAGTGAGTGTTTTAACTCAGTCACTCATTTTATATTGCGTACAAATATTTATTTGTAACAGTCCTTGATAATGTTTTAGGTTGTCAAATAGTTAACTTTTTTTCTAGTTATTAATATAAAATGGCTTAGTATCTACTCCTAAATTTCTTGAAGGATTAATTATTTTATATCTCTTGTTTCAATTCTCAATTCTCAATTCTCAATTCTCAATTATCAATTATCAATTATCAATTCTCAATTATCAATTCTCAATTATCCTAAGTATATAAAATATTAAGTTCCCTCCTCAATAGGGCGCGGCAAAACAAACAATTTCTCTAATTCTAATAATTAAAAATAAACAAATTAAAAATCAACCCCATATTTATAAAAATTAAAGATCATCTAAATGCATTTGGGGTTAAAAATAAATTAAAATTCAACAGATTTAGGTTCTAGTGAGAATACTTATACCCTATGATTCCATTTTTTTGTGTTTTGTTTTGTTAACTAAATTTATTATACTTAGTATAAACTGAGCAGGTAAAATTGAGAAAAGTTACATTCGATGAATAGGGTTTAGACACCTTGTGTGATTTAGAGAATTTAAGGGAATCGATGTTATACTTATTAGAGGCGTACATAATAATACAGGTCCAAACCCCACAAGAGGCATCAGTATAATAAAAAAAATACATACACTGGTTTTGACAGGGAATACGTCTGGAAAGACAGTAAAAAACTTTTTAATTGAGTTTCTCCTATTAAAACAGCTGTACAAACACGATCGCTTATACAAATTCCCTTGTCTAAAAACTGACGATCTTTCTTATACTCACCCCCACCCCTCCTTCCTTACGGAGGGGGAGATAACAACCTACTTTAAACAGAAAAATAGAGCTTTACGTGTAGAACCTAACACTAACCTCAGTGAAAAGAATTTACTCAACTAAAGTTTCAAATTTTGTGTGAAGCAGATTAGGAAAGTAAATATTTAACCCTGGATTTAATAAACTTTGAATTAATTGACTTATTATACCCTTTAAAGGTGTTACTTATTTAGTAGACCTTACAAAGGATCAAATAGTTTTGCTTTACCCCTTACCAAACTTAAGACAAATTTAAATTTACCCAGATAAGAAAAAGGGCTATACTCTTAAAGAACTTGTTACCTTATCTTGTTACAAATCGGCTAACTTTTGTAAGTTCATTCCATTTGTGTTGTTGAACCAAAATTTAAAAATAAATGACCCTGAAAGGAAAAAAAGATTATTAAATTGGTCTGAGAATACTGCTAAAAAAACAAACAAAAACAAACAAAAAAACAAAACCGGACTAGTACTCCTCCAGGACTAACTTGTAACACGGGGATAAATTATACCTTAACCTGGTACAAAAATTAATTACCTGATACCTAATAGCTCTCTACAACGCTGCGGATCTTTTCAACCTAGAAGATTCCCAGTCCTGGAGGAGTAAGGAAAAACTAAATATCATGAACAAATATTGTGTTACTCTAGGAAAACCTTTTAAAGATAGAGGGTTTAATTTATATTTAAGAGATACGCACTTATTTAGCCCATCGGGGAAAATCTAGCTTCTTTGGGTCCTATCTAAGAGAGAGTTAGGTTTTTAGTAAAAGTTATATCGCAATATGCTAATTGATAACATGGTTGAGTTACTAACTAGTGACAAAAAGCTTTAGAGGTATACGCACTCATCGTTGCCATCATACCCTTAATCCACGCTGTGACTCTTTAAGAATTGAACTTGGGGACTGTCAACAGCAGAATAAGGCTACCTATAACTTTGTTGGCCTTAGGGAGAATTTTAGTTTTGGATAAATGGAACGATATATTTGAAAAATACTTTCCTTACTAAAGTTAAGTGAAATGTTTAAAGGCTAACAGTGAGAAAGTACAAACGCCAAAAGGTATTTTTTTCTACTGTGGGGATGTCGGGTGACACTTGGGTTATTACAACGGTAACTATAAGGGTGTAGAAATGAAAGTTTTATGTACGGGACAGACGATCAAACGACTTGATTTTATTATGATCTTTCAAGGGCATATACAACACCAATGACACACTCCTTAAGGAGCCCACCCTCAAACAGCCTTAGCAAAAAAACTATTAGATCCGGAAAGTGTAAAAAATTGAAGTAACGATCAATTGTTAAAAGGTTATTTAATTATCAATGATCAATGATCAATGATCAATGATCAATGGCTTTTGTAAGTTTCCTGCTAACAAAATTCCCCTCTATCCATTTCTACCTATATAAAACTACAACTGTATATCTAGGAAGCAAGCACGTTTTAATTTTATTTGCAACAACTTAATAAATTTAAACCTTGATACTGATTATACTATTTTTTTAAAATTTCTCTCTAAATTATGAGTTTTGTTATTTATTTTTATTTTTTATTTTTTATTTTTTATTCCTATATGAAAATGATTATTAAAATTTGGCTGTTTTGGCTGGTACCAGCAGCTTTTTTGTTTGCTATGTTTTAAACCCTTAAAGGGAGATAGTATATCTACTCTGTTGTACACAACAGCAGGACTCAACGTTGTGAGTTTTAACTTATTGCTGTGTGAGGCTGTTAGTTATAATAATTATAATTTAGGGTGTGATATTTTACGGGAAAATTGTTAATGTTTAGAAAGGGATTGCTACAGAAGTGCTAAAGAGGGGTACTTTATTGCCTGTTCTTGATTTATTTATTTTGGATCTATACAGTTTTTAATTTGGGGTGTGTTACGTGATGGTTAGTGGGGTAGTCTCTCTATATTTATTTTTATTTTTATCTTTGCTGCCCCCTATTTGTACTCCTAAAGGAATAACACTACTTGAAGGAAGACTTTATGATTTAACTTGACTTTCTGTTATTTTAGTTGTTTTACCTTATCCAAATCATCCTACTCATGTTTTTAGCCCTCCCTAAGGTGGGAGTAGTAATTATAGTGGTTGTTGTACTATACTTTATTTATATATTATTGTATTTTCCTTAGTTACATTTATTTGTTACTTTGAATAATAAATAGTAAGAAGAGGAAGAAGAGTAGATTAGAGACTCCTATACAACAAACCTAGACACGCACTACCCACACCTGAGTGGGGAAAGAGGGACACCTATAATAGAATAGGAATAATATTAATATAAGAATTAGAATTTTTAGATAATGAATTTACTTTAATTATGGAACCTTGACACGAGGGACACACCTATTACAGACACCTAGAATAGAATAGAAAATATTGACCCGCATATACACACACCCGTCCGTGAGGAGTAGTAGGGTACATAAGCAACTGTAATAAAATATGAAGAATAAAAATAAAAATATATTAGTATATGAATAAGATTATCTCATATTTTGTACCACTATTATACTAATAATAATAAAATCTGAAGAATATCTCTAACTTATCACACACCCGTCCGTGAGGAGTAGTTGGGTACCCAAGGACCACATATAATTATAATAATTATAATAAGAATATAATAATAAGAATAATAGAATTAGAATATTAATAATATATGTTTCATAGCCACACAGGAAACAACTTTGAATTTAACGAAACAAGATTGAATTTTATTTGTAATTGTAATTTGATTTTAACTTAAGTTTAAATTTTAATATAATATTTAATATGAACTTTAAGAAACAAATTGAAAATTGAAAACCAACAGTCAACGTGGACCTACACATAGAAACGAAATGAACACTCGAATACAAGATAGTAATTTTGCTTCTGGGAGCAGCCAGCAGCCAGTAGTTAGGATTCAGATGGATACAGACTATTAAATAAATAAAATAGGTAGAAAAATCGAAGACTCAAACTACTGACACCCCTAGACACCCACTATTCTATAGAAAGAACACTCAAGATAATAATAGTTAATTTTAATTTGGAATTTGGATTAAAAATAGGAATAAAGTTAGTTATACCACCCTTTATTTCTAGACACCCAGTGAAATGAATAGGAACCTTTTAAATAATTTTATATTTTTCATCTATAGCTAACAAAATAAAGTGTAAATCCAGCTCTTATAATAGGGGGATATATTGTGATCCTTTAAGGGAAACAATTATTTTTGATAGTGATCATTGTGCGATAGAGTTGAAAGACACTAGCGTAACTAAATATATGTGAGAAGGAAATGATCCTGATGAAGTGGAGTGAGATATTGTTAGAGGTATTAGAGGTATTACTGATACTAATTATTTAGAGTATATTGATAGTGATCATAGCAGTAATGCGGGAAAATGAAGAATGGAAAAGAAGATTATATAGCTAGTCTGTTGTGTACAACAGGAGGAGTATCAGGTATTGATCAAGATAAGTGAGAGATTCTACCTAATAAGAGTAACACTTTTGAAGTAGCTCAGAACGGAAGTCATAATAATTCTTCTAAGGTTACCGGGAACTGAAGTCTTAATATTTCTTCTAACAGTGCGAAAAAGGAATTAGTATTTTTTTAGTTGGTTCTAGGTGTAATAAAAATAAAAATAAAAATAATAATAATAATAATAATAATAATAATGTGAATAGAATAGAAAAAAGATTGTTTAGTTGTTCTAAGTTAAGTAATAGTCCTGGAGGAGCCTTACAGGTGTTAGTATTTTGGATTATTGTGTTGTGATGCCCCTCTTTTTAACTTTAAGTCTTCAATTGTAAAAGGGATCTAGCTTGGAAAATACAGAAAACCTTAAATTTTTTAGGTTAGGACTAAAATCTAATCTTGACTGTTCAAGAACATTTTCAATTTCAATTAACCCTCTTTTAAGTAAATTAATTATTTCGTAACCAGATAAAATAAATTAAAAATAATAAAATTATACCAAAAAAATTATACCAAAGAAGCCAAAGAAGATAGGTATTATTATTTAAACCAATACATGGGATCTTATATTTAAAAGAAATCAGATGGTATTTGATAGCAAAAAAGAGGGGCTTTGATTCATCTGTTTGGGAGACATAACCTTTTTGATTTTCTATTCCAAATGAATAAAATACTAATTCAGTATTTTTAAATAATTCATTAGGAGATTAGGAGAAAGTTTAATTTTTAATTTCTTCTACTCCGCCAGGATTGTAACGTTTTCCGTCTAATTTAATTTGTAAACCAAAAATATTAAAATTAAAAGTATTAGAGTGGGTATTTGGCTTAAGATCTGAGCTCTAATTTAGAGGGAGAGTCACCTTTTTTGTTGTTTTTTATACTATTGTTTGTATCATGAGTGTTTAATTTTTAATTATTTAGGTTTTGCCACTATTGCATGGGCTAAAGGAAATTTGTCTTAGTATTACCGATTGAATTTTTATGAAAAAAACAAAACAAACAAAAATAAAAATAAACAAACTAAAAACTAACAAAAAACATAAACAAACAAAAAAGCAACTGCTGTTGACACCAGAAAAATACTTGCTTGCGCAAGCGTGGCTTTAGTTTGTATTAGGATGGACTAAAAATAAGAAATAAAAGCAAGGACCACCCAGGATTATAACGAACCCTTGTTATAACGAACAAAGGCCCTGACGGGTACCGGGTGCTACTGTTGTAACTATTAATAGTAACGGCAAGTAAGAGAGAGGTGCTGTTTGTGCTACAAGGCTACAGGAGAGGCAAAAGGGAAACCTATGCTTTATGTTGTGTTATTGTGTACACTCCGCAGGACAACAACATAACAACAACCCCAAAGGCAAGAGGCCCTGGTGGGGAGGTGTATATTATTGAGAAATAAATTCTGTAGTATTTAAAATGAAAAGCCCAAAGAGGTTATTTACATATGGATGTAATTTATATTAATAAAAGAAGATAAGAAATATTGCGCTAAGCAAATAAAATACGATTATAAAATATTATTTTTATAGTCTAAACAGTTGGAAGAATTTAATTTTGGTTCTGATTGAACGTTTTTCAGTAGTTTTAAGACATGCGAATCTATTATTCTAGAAAAATTTAATAATAAGTATAGAATAAGGTGTAAAGGTGAGTAATGATAAATAAGATACCTTATAGACCTCTTAAATAGGGGATAAGCTTTTTTAAAGCGTAATTTATGCTTAATTATAAAAAAAGGAAAGTTTCTACTATAAGAGTCGATTTATTTTGTTTATGGTAGTTGGTGGGGTAATGGCCTACCAAGCCTACGATCAATAGCCATATTTGAAAGAACAGGTGGCCACATTGGGAATGAAAAGCCCCAAATTGCTTATGCAATCTGCAGTCAAGAATCTTAGTCAATGCTCGAAAGAGTGAACTAGCTAACTGAAATCACAAAACACCTAATAAGTGCTTATGTGATAACGTAAGGGAAAAAAAATGATATCACCTTACTATAAGTGTTGTCTAAAAAACTGGTGCCAGAAGACTCGGTAACACCAGAAACGCGAACGTTAGTCGTCCTGTTCTATGTTTTGGGAAAACATTATTATGGGAGAAACTATCAAACTCCGGGGACGCCCTAAAACTTTTGATACCAAGCGATAGTCGAAAGGCTATATGTGGCCAGAGTAATTATCTGGATATGGTAACAAGTCAAAATATGAAGGAAACTGAAATGGGCTATCGCGGATCTAAATCAGAAATTCTATGTATCCCAATACCAAACAGAATTTCTGTAAAAGAGCAACGAGTAGACGGTAGTTATTGCACATATAAACAAAATCTGCAATTAAGGTGTACTCTAATGGATTTCGAAAGATATTATCAAACCAGCACCCCTTCTAAACAATTAAGTATTAGAACTTTTTCTACTTCGAATTTAAAACATAAACTAAATCCTTGATTTGTAACTGGTTTCATAGATGCTGAAGGCACTTTTTGCACAACAATCTATAAAAATAAAGCATACAAAACTGGATGGGTTGTAAGATCTTTTTTTGAAATAGGATTAAATCAACGAGATAGTTCTTTAATTTATCAATTAAAAGACTTTTTTGAAGGGATAGGTACAATAAGCTTAGATAAGAAAGCTAATGTGTTAAAATATTCAACAGCTAGTCTTAAAGATTTAAGTTCTATTGTAATTCCTCATTTTAAAAAATATCCTCTACTTACACAAAAAGGTGCTGATTTTTTATTTTTTGAACGAATAGTTGAGCTTATGAATAAAGGTGCTCATCTAACAATTAATGGTTTACAAGAAGTCATTAATATTAGAGCATCTATGAATACTGGTCTATCTGAAATTATAAAATCAGAATTTAGCAATAATATTAATCCAGTAAACAGAGGTATTATTCAATTTAATATTATACCAGATCCACAATGGATTTCCGGATTCGTTAGTGGTGAGGGGAATTTAGATGTTGGGATTAAAAAATCAAAAAATATTATTGGTTATCAAGTATATTTAAGATTTAGAATATCACAACATGCCCGAGATGCTAAATTAATGGAGCTTATAATAAATTACTTAGGTGCGGGTAGACTAGAAAGAGATTCTAGAAAACCTGTCATATATTTAGTAATAAGTAAAATTTCGGAGATAAACCAAATAGTTATACCATTCTTTAATCAATACCCTATTTGCGGTATTAAACATCTAGATTACCTAGATTGGTGTAAAATTGCTAACTTCATCGAATCCGGTGCTCATTTAACCAATGAGGGGTTAGCAGAAATACAACGGATTAAAGATGGGATTAACACAGGTAGAAAATACTAATATAGCAAGATAAAACTGGTGACCATGAAACAGGCGTAAAGGGTTAGTAGGCAGCTTCTAAAACCCCTGTCTATAAAAAAGCTCTAATGTCAAACAATTTGTAAATTTACTCATTGTAATATGCAATTAAAGGTTTGTATTTAGTATAGGGTAGGGTTACTAGAAGATAGAATCATAAAGAGGATAAGCCAAATAATGCTTAGAGTAGGGGCGATATCCGTAGATACTAAGTGGAATACTAAAAGTGAAGACTTTTTATCCAATAATGATTGACGCTGAGGAACGAAGGTGAGAACAGGGATTAGGATTTGATACCCAGGTACCTCTCACTGTCAACGATGAATGGTAGTTATTATTTTATTAAAAGTGGTAACGATGTTAACGCGATAACCATTCCGCCTTGAGAGTACGGTTGCAAAACTGAAAACAAAAAAATTAGTCGGTCTCGAAGCAAACGAAGTGAAGCATGTTATTTAATGCGAGATTACGCGTACAACCTTACCACAACTTGCAAATATCCAATCTTATTTGGATTGGGATACAGGTGTTGCATGGCTGTCGTAAGTCCGTATCGTGAGGAGTGAGGTTAACTCCACTAACGGACGAAATCCCTATTGTTAATTTATACTTAACAATTTATGATCTTTAAATATTTCATTGGGGGCTAAGACAAGTCGTTATGACCCAAACTGTTGTGGGCTATCAACGTGCTACATAGAATTTTTACAAAGTGATGCAAAACTGATTCTAGATTATTATATTTATTTATTATTTATAAATTAGAAAAAAGGAAGAGCTAATCATTAAAGAAAATTATGGGAATATATAATATCGAATTGTTGCCTGTAACTCGGCAACATGAAGAAGGAATTTCGAGTAATCGTTGATCAGTACTGCAACGGTGAAGCAATGCATTCGGGATGTACTAACTGTCTGTCGCTGGGGCGGAGTTCGGATAAGGGGAAATCGCAGCGAAATCTATACTTTACAAAATATACGTTTAAAAATTTTAATATAAATGGTATTCTATTTTTAAATTAAATTTATTTAGCCTTTTTCTAGTAAATACTACTTGAGTCGTTCCTTTGAATAAAAGGAAAAAGATTAGTTGTAAACTATCAGAATTTGGTGTTGTTATACTGAAATTTGATATAATTAAATTATTATAATTAAATTTTATAGACTAATAACTCTTTTGTTAAAATATTTTTAGTTTCGATTAACCAATTTGAATGACATCTCAAAAGTCATAGCAAGGTAGCCGTACTGGAAAGTGCTGCTGGAAAATAAAAACTTTAAACCCCTTTAGAATTTGTAGAATTTGTAGAATTTTTAGATTACAATTAGTCTTTTTACAGATTTTGTAAGACATGGATAGACACCTCTGTTATTATTTTTTATTGTTGCATTTTTTCTTATTTTTATCCTTATCAGGATCACAGAAGAATAAAAACACGAAATTAAGTTTTTGCCCTTTTTCCTTTTGTTATTAGACCTACTCATGAAATGAGTAAATTATTACTTATTTTATTTAAGAGGTTTAAGAGGGAGTATCCTAATTGGATAAGGAGCTTACTTTGGGAGTAAGAAGTTGCATGTTCGAGTCGTGTCTCTCTCATTTAATAGTTGTTGCTTACGCGATTAGTAAAACTTATAAAGTTATTTTTCAGTTTATATTCGATTATTCTAAGTGTGGCCTCTGCCTCTTTTTATTTTTATTATTATGTGGAATACTGACTAATGCTGCCCCCTTTTTAGTAATAACCTTTTGTATGCTTAAATTTAAATTTATATTTTTATATAAGTATTTCTAAGTTTTTATTAGTTTTTATAATTTTTATAATTTTTATAAGTTTTTAGTTTTAGTTGCGTAGTCCGTAGGATAGTCCGTAGGATAGTCCGTAGGATAGCAAGTCTTAGTATTAGTCATAGTAGATAGTCGTATTTTTATTAATTTTTATTCCCTATTAATATAGCCTGGGTTTTAATGAAATTTGAGTTGAATCTCTATTATCAGTATAAGAGATCTTCATAATATAGGTAATTAATTATTAACTATATATAATATAATATAATATAAGATAAGATATAAAACTTAAACATCCCTCAGGACAATTGTATTTACCTCTTGCTGGTAATTTAATACATGCTGGTATTGACCTCCCCCCCCTTATGGTACTGACTTTTTTTATTTAACTAATGACAAAACTTGTAAGGGTCTTTTCCAGCGATATTGTGGTCCTGGCTGAGGAAATTAAAACACTAGGGGTACGAACAAATAAACTTGAAAGATAATAGAATATTACAGTGAATTTGAATTAAGAAAGAGTTAAAAACAGAGCAGAAAAAGACAAATTAAAATAAAAAATAACAGTTGCAAATGGCAATTTGGCAAAGGGGCAATAGGGCAATTGGGCAATGGGACAAATGGGTAATGGGGCGGGGGCTAAACTAAATTATATTATATTCGATTAGTAAAGAAACTTAATAATAAAGGTCTTATGGCTGAGTGGTTTAAGCGAAGTACTGTTAATACTTTCTACAGAGGTTCAAACCCTCTTAAGACCTATTAAGATAGTTTAATTTTATGCCTGAGTATGACAGCTGTTTAGTTTATAATTTAAGTTAAGAGATCACAAAGCAAAAATAAAAGGTTGAATCAAAATAAGAAAAATAGAAAAAATAAAATTATAACAATTAAAGAAAATAATTCACTAACTAAAGAAAAAAACAAAACAAACAAAAACAAACAAAAAACAAAAAAATACTATATTTAAGGAATAATTTGAATTTATTAATAACCCACCTTTTGCATTTGCGATAAAAATGAAGAGCATTTGTTGAAGGTAAGAACCTAATACAAATAAAAATATAAAAATATAAAAATAAGAATAAAAATAAGAATATTTATATTTAATTATCATTTTTAGTGGTTTAAGTCCTTTTGCTGTGTGGTTCCCTCTGATGGAGTGCCTAAATGCTAAGCTCTTTTAAAAATAAATTTCTAAATTCAGCTAAATTAAGTTTCTGAGCTCAAAATTTATAAGGGGATTAGCTGAGTGGCTGTAGCGACATTTTTACACAATGTAGACAAAGTTTCGATTACTTTATCCCTTAAACTTAATTAAAAAATACAACACAAACAAAAACACCCCAGGCGGGTGGGCTATTGCGCAGCGGCCTTTGCTTCACTTTCTTGTGACCTACAGGGTTTTTTTGATTTTAATAACTCTAAGAACAACAGGTGCGCGCGGGGTTGTATTCTTATTTTAATAATTGCCTCTTGCCTAGGCAAGGCTCATCATCCCCCTTACGGGGAGGAGAAGAGCATCTGTTCTTTTTTTTGTGAGTTGAGTTTGGCAAAGGAAAAAGTTCATTTCGTTCTTATGGTTATAATAGTAACTACAAATGCACAAGTAACTCTAAGACAAAACTTAAATTCGTTGTTATTCTGTGATCATGATAAGAATAAAATAAGACAAAAAATGCAACAGTAAAAATAAGACAACAAAAGTCAACTGTGCAATCGCGTAAGCAACAACTGTGAAATAGCGTAAGCGAGTAACTGGCTGGTACCAGGTAAGCAACAATCGCGTAAGCAACAACTGGGTAAGCAACAATAGGCAATAGGCAACTGTGAAACTGTGAAACTGGGCACAAGTAAATATAAGAACAACAGGGAAACCATAGGGTAATTGCTTAAATCGCTGCACTGAATAAAAGACCACCCCAATGGCAATTGCCAAATGTTATAACGATTCTAACGAACTCGTAAGCGAGGGATATTGGGAAAACGAACGTGTTGAAATTGGTAAACAATCTTCTCTTAAGCAGAAGTGGGAGTATCCCTTAAGAGTTCAAGTCTCTTTGTTCGTAATTTTGATTCAAAATTAGTGTTAATTTTATTTAGATATAGCGTTACATAAATCTTGTTGTTTTTTAATACGCTAGTTAAACTATGAATGTTATTGTTATATTAATGAATAAACCCGCTCGTACAAATGAAATAAAAGGAGAAAAAAAAGTTAAGTAAATAATCACTACTAAGTTTATATTTTTCTTTTTAATCGAATGCGAGAAGGCGTAAAACAAAACAAAAATAACAAAAGGTTCTGAAGAAGTAGTTCCTCAATTAAAGAATAATTATGCTGAGTTCCGGTGAAGAGTGTACTACTCCTTAAGGAGGAAGCAATAAAAGCCTAAAATATACGGGTATTTACCACCAGGTAATTTCCATCAGGATTGTACGGACCTCCCCTTAGGGGGCTAACTACTAAATTAAGTGATTGAACCCCCCCCCTTTTTGCTCTCACTTTTTTTTACAAGACAAGGGACCTTAGACCTTAGACCTTAGACCTTATTCTTACTTTATAACATTTGGCTCTTGTGCTGCTGCTGTCAACAGCTCAAATAGTAACTCTAAAAATACTAGTTCAATTCGTTTGTATTCTTATTTGATCCTGATAAGGATAATAATAAGAAAATGCAACAGAGGCTAAACTTAAATTAGCAATTGAAACAAGGGCAAAAGTTAAATTTAAATTCAAATGCTAAACTAAGTAAACTAAGTAAACTAAGTAAACTAAGTAAACAAACAATAATAAAAAGAAAAGGTTGGTTGTGATTTCTTATTTTTAGTCCATCAGAATACCCGTTAAGCTGCTGTGGACAGCCGCAGGCAAAAGTTCATTAGTTTTTATCCTTAATATTAAGAAAAAATTAAAACAAATCAAATGCAAAAGAGGGGTTAAATTAAGTATAGACCTTTCTCTTAAAGAAGATAATAACTTACTCGGGGAGTAAGAACTAAACTATGCTTTTACGAGCAAACACAAAAAATTATATTTAATTAATAACTTAAATTATTTACTAGTCCTGCGGAGTGCGCTCATATGCTTTAAATAATTATTAATATAAAATAACACAAAAACCCCACATTTATTACAGGAAACAATAATGAAAATTTAAAATTTATATAAAAACAACCATTATAAAAACAATGATATTTTCTTCTATTACTTTCTTAGATTTCAGTAACTTATCGGGATTTTTTGTACCTATTTTTAACCATTGCAATATTATTCCTTATAATTTAGGCGTACTTATTTCTTATAGCTGTGATGTTTTTATTTCTTTTTCTCAACTAATTAATTTACATGATTTCATTAATTTATCTATTTATTTAACTAGTTCAATTTTTTGAATATTTGCTTGTTTTGCTTTATTTACAAAACCTTTAGTATTTTTTACTGGTAGAGCTGGTAAAATTCTAGATACTGTCGCTAAAATAATAGTGATTGAAACGGGTAGCAGTAATCTGTATAAAAACCACGGTGGTGGTTCAGATTCGGATTATGATAAAGACAAAGACAAAGACAAGGACAAAGATAAAACAAATGAAGATAACAAGAATAATGAAACTAAAAAACAAATGATTCGAATGCAGATGGTAATAAAACAACTAAGTAACCATGTTTTTTTAATAATTAACCATTTTAAATTAAACAGAAATATTCAAAGAACTCAATCTTTTTCTTTATTTGCTTTTATTCTTTCTCAATTAAATCTTAATGTAGATGAGACTGCCACTAATTTAACACAATTTTCTTATGGAATTTTTTTATTGAGTTTAGTGGCTTTAATTTGTTTTATCAATGTACTAGGTTTTATGGTTACATACATCTTCATTCAAAAGGGTAATTATGAAAAAAAATACCCTAAGTTAAGTAAATTTATTAATTATTACAAAAAAACTACTTTAATTTATGTATCGATCGAAGCTTTCTTATGTTTAACCTGTTTAATTCTATTGGTCTTCTTTTCTTTCTTATTTGTTTACTCTGGAATAAAAACTTAATTCTTTATAGTTAAATAATAAATTAATAATTTTTAATTATTTTTATTATTTTAAATTAAAATTTTATTGGTAAAAGCAATTATTTTTTTGTAATGCTTATATTGATCTTATTATTATTAGTTTTAATATAGTATAAATAACTTAATAAGCAACAGTTATATTACTTCCTTTATTAAAATTTGGAGTTCTATTATTACTCCTACTTGCTTTCTTGCTTGCTTGCTTTCTTGCTTGCTTTCTTGCTTGCTTTCTTGCTTTCTTTTGCTGTCACTATTAATAGTAACCGCACAAGCACTGTATTATGTACTTTAATAAATTTTCAAAACTAGAAAAGAGCTGGTAAATTGAGTTTAGCTGTGGAGCATCTAGTCGTTGGTAATTTAGAATCTGTAAGAGGTTTAATTCCTGGTACTAACAAAATAGCTACTATAGCTACGGCTTGATCTTCCGACTACTGCTTGTTAATACAGAACAGAACAAAGTTAGAGTATTAATTACTTTTTAAAATTTATGTCTATACTAAATAAAAAGGCTAATTCTTTAAATTTTATCCTCTGTATTTGATTTTATTGTAAAATAAATAGGGAATTAGTTAAAACAAATTAGCTAATTTTTAAATTAAGTATTTTTACTTGCGGTATAGCCCTTCACAAAAAGCAGAAATATATTTAAGTAAAAGATTATAATATTTTTTTTGGGGGTTTGTCTTAATTTTGTTTCATCTGATAACCCCTTTTTTTGTTTTTTTAATTAAATACCCCAGCAAGGAAAGTGTTTATAAACAGAACCCCTTTGTTGTTTTTGTTTTTTGCTTTAGCATTTGTTTTTTGTTTTTTGCTTTAGTTTTTGTTTGTTTTTTGTTTGGTTTTAGCCCTAAATAACAGTGTGAAGTAAAAAGTGAAGTCAAAATAATTTAGCGTTTTTCATCCCTCCGACGAAATTGACTCAAACCAGGAGATAAACCAATAAAGAAAAAGGAAATTTGATTTGAATTAAAGCAAAGAAGACAGAATAAAGCAACAAAGAAATAAAGGTACACACTAGGACACAGAAGAGAGTGAGCACAAGAAGTATCTCCCTAACACAACAAATTCTCAATTATCAATTCTCAATTCTCAATTCTCAATTCTCAATTATCAATTATCAATTATCAATTATCAATTATCAATTATCAATTATCAATTATCAATTGATTAATAAATAAAATAAGCTTTTAGATGTATCTTTGTAGTTAGGTAAAGATTTTGTTAGTGAATATCTATTTGTAAAATATAAGCGGGAACGTACAAGGACAGAAAAAAATATTACAATTTTTGAATGGAAAACATCTAATAATAATAAGGTGGAACTTATTAATGCCTCCGAATTTGTATTTGAAATAGATTCCAAAGTATTAAGTTGAGTTATTAGAAATTCGTCAATAGTACAGTTAAAGTATTGTCTAAGACAGAGAAGGTTAATATTTTAATTCAGGGAACTAAATTAAAAAAGAATTATTTTCTAAGGTTAACTAAGGTTAACTAAGGTTAACTAAGGTTAACTAAGGTTAACTAAGGTTAACTAAGGTTAACTAAGGTTAAGGAACCAAGTCGTATTATGAATTTACCTCATAGAATAGCTATGATAGTTAAACCTAAATTGTATGAGTGAAACAATTAAATCTGTAATTATTCCCAATTAGGAGGTTATTTATTAAATGGTGAAATGTATAGTAATGACATTATTTTACCTAATAGTGAATTAAGCTCAAAAAGTACATTATTATCAAATAACATTATTTGTTCAATAGTTAATAAGATTAATTCTGTAGGTTTTAGGATTAATAGCGCTGTATTAGAATTTATTTTAAATAACAACAAAAGATATAACTTTTTTATAGATAACAAATACATTCATCCTTTAGCTTTTAAGAATAAGTTAAATAGTTTAGAGTTAAAAGAGTTAGAAAGGTTTAATAGTAAAAAATATTTAGAACAAAACATCTTAGGATTATCTTTTTTATTTAAGGATATTCCTGCTTTTTACATGCCAGTACGATTAGATTATAGAAGTCGATTATATTGTATTACTGAGTATCTAATTTATCAAGGTATTGAATTGGCCAAATTTTTATTAGAGTTTAATTATGGTGAAAAGTCCTATTAAGTGATGATAATTTTATAAATTATTTTAAATATACGGTTATAATTATTATGGATAAACAAAACAGTCCTTTAACACTAGGGTCACTAGGGTAAATTGAGTTAATGAAAATATAGACAACATTCTAGATTTTGAAAACGGTATTTTAATTTAAAAGTTCAAAGGCTGAAAATAAATTATTATTTATTGCTTTTTGCTTCGAATTTATAAAGTATATTAAAGCCATAAGTAAGGGTGTAGAATACATTATTACAAAATTACCTATTCAATTTGATGCTATCCGTAGTCCGTAGGAGTAATGGTTTTCAACATTTAACTTTAATGATAGATGAGGTTAGTTTGTCTAAAGAATTAAATTTAACTCCACAAAAATTGATCCGAAAATCATAGTGATTTTTACAGTTTTGTCGCTTTAAAATTTAAAATTTATTTATTAAAACAATTAAATGAAAATAAAAATTTAAGTACTAAACAAAAATATTAGTTATAGAAAATTATATAAATTAAATATACATCGAAGCTTAATTAAGAAAGTTATATTGACTAATCCTTATAAGGCTTATTCTTGAACCCTACAAGGCTAGAATATATTAAAGAAGAATTTAATAAACAAAAAAATCCTAAATACAAATTTAATGTGGGTGGTCCTGGAGGAGCAAATTATTACATATACAATTTGAAAACAGCCCCTTCTGTTTGTTTAATGAATTAGATTTTAAACATTTAAGGGATGCTTTAAATATTGTAATTTTCATTGACTATACTAAATTAAGTAGTTTTTTAACCTATTTAAAGGATATAGCTAAAGTTTCTAATAAATTAAAGATTCCTATTCCTTAGATTTTTCCTACGGGTTTAGTTGTTAATCAACAATTTTATCTAAAAACAATTAGAGTAAAACCATTTATTAAAAAAATAAAAAGGTACTAAACTTAACAGTATCTATTAAAGATAAATGATAAATACAAATATATTTGCTACGCAACAAACAAAAAACAAAAAACAAACAAAAAACAAAAACAAAAACAACATTAATGCCTAACCTAGTACATTCACTAGATGCTGCTAGTCTAGGTTTAGTTATTGAAATTTAATTTAAAGTAATTAATAATAAAAATTTTTACTCTATACTTGATAGTTTTGCAATGCCTTGTAATAAAGATAAGTTATTAACTAATTTTATAAAATTGCTTATTGTATCCTCTATCAAATATAAAATATACAGATAATAAATACTTATTAGATTTTTACGCTAACTTTATTAATAGTATTAAAATTTATTATGGTGAAAACAATGTTACTTTGGATTTGAATACTGAGAAACTTTCTGTTTATACTAATGAGAGATATATTACTGTAAAATATCCTTATTTAAATTCTATTATTAAATCTAAAATATCACAGATAGATATATCAAAATCTCTATGCTTAATAAATTAGTGTGATAGCTAGTTTTCATCTTGCCTTGAGTCCAATAAAGTATTAGATTAAATTAAAAATTATTTAATTAGTTTTTTAGACCCGTTTAAATTTCAATGGGTTTTTTTGTTTGTTTTGTTTGTTTTAGCGATAAAAAATAAGAAATGTTTTTAGGATTCTGCAATACAGGATACAATCAGAACCTTAAACCATTCTTTATCGATGGATAAATTTAAATTTAAAAATAAAAACTATGAGTACCTATAATACTATCCTCGGTGTGAAGAATTTTAGTGTTAGATAAAGGGAGGGTAATTTTGAGATGTTTTTCCTTATCCTATTTAAGGCGTGTATTTAAGAGGGAAATTTTCGCGCTTTCTTTGTTTCTGTTTAAATTATGAAAAAGCTTCCTACTTAAAATTTTAAACAGCATTCGTATTCAAATCATAATAATCAATTACGACCGAACAACAAATTCTCCAAGGACTTTTCGCCTTTTCGCAATCGAACGCAATCGAACGCAATCGAATTATTAGTGGATAGAGAAGAATACGACAATTATATTTCTTCCGTCTAAAAAGATGAGGTGAGAGAAAGTTAGCGAAATTAATAACTATAAGGGTTAATTTATATTAAATTCTCTTAACTTAAAAAGATACTTAAAAAATACATAACCTCCTAAAAGAGCTAAAAAAAGAACTTAAAGGAGACTCTTTTAGCTCTTTTGCCCTACCAAATAAAAGGGCATAGGATACCAGAGTACTACTGTTAGATAATGAAACTATATTTTTTTGTTTGTTTTGTTTTTGTTAAAAAAAAATTATATCTTTTTATTAAGAATATAATAATAAAAAAGCCATCATTAAAGCAAATAATCCAGTAGCTTCCGCTAAAGCGAAACCTAAGATAGCGTAATTAAATAATTGTCCTCTTAATTGAGGGTTTCTAGCTGTGGCTAAAATTAAAGAACCAAAAACCGTACCAATACCTGCTCCTGCACCTATTAAACCCGAACATGCCACACCTGCTCCTATGTATTTTGCTGCTGCTAACATATTATATAATAAAAAATAATCATATAAATTAAATTAGCGTCTAACATACTAAAAGTTATAGTAATTTTATTCTTCAATATTCTTTTAAAAACTGGTTATAATTCTTTACTTTTTTTTGTTTTTATTTTGTTTTTGCGACAGTCTCCAGCAAATGTTTCTTGTGCGTTTGGTTTGGCCACATTAGCTTTTCATTTCTAATTTGCAATAGAGGCCATAGTCATAGTTCCTTTCATCCTGATAAGGATAAAATAAGACAAAATTTGCAACAGTAAAATAAGATAAAGTTCAAATATCAAATATCAAATATCCCCAGCAACAGGGGGCAAAACTTAGTTTTAAAATCAAATGAAACAGTAAAAATAAGAACAATAACAATCGTTCTAAGTTCTAAGTTCTAATTTATACCTTATAATTAACATAATATGCCAAAGTTCAATAGAAATCAAATGCAAAAGTTGTTTATAAGATACTATTAGGATGTTATTACACTCGGTTAAATTAAATAAATTTATTATTATTAGATTTAGAAATAATAATAATAGCGAACATTGCTAATAATAATATAACACTTAAGATTATTAATAATATAGCACCATAAGTATACAAACTATGACCTAATATTTCTATTTGTTCAAAAGTTGTAATTAAAACATCAGCATTAAAATTATAAGCATAGGAAATATAATCTCCTAAATTAAGCGTAAATGAATCAAATATAGTTTTCGAAGTTTGTAAAGCATTAGCCCTGAAAGTATTAAAATTAAAATCATAAAAAAAAGTATATAAAATAGTAATCTTATTTAATATAATAGAAGGAATATTAATTAAGCCATATTGTAAAACTGTATAAAATATAATTAAACTTAATACAACTATTGAGATAGCTAAAGGTAAGTTTTGAGTAAAATCAAGTCCAGTTTCTATAATATCAATTAATTTTATTTCTATCATCATTATTACAAAAAGAAATAAAACTGCAATAGATCCAACATATACAACAATATAAGAAATTCCTACAAAATTAATCCCTAAAAGTACTAAAACCACCGCTAATTGAACAAAAGTAGCTATTAGATAAATCACTGAAATAACAGGATTTTTAGATGTAATAGAAGATACACTAGAAACTAAAGCACCAAAGGCTAACAGATATATAAACACATTTCTCATCGTTATTTTTGTTTTTGTTTTTTTATAATTACTTTTGCTGCTTCAGCATCAACTTTTGCATTAGTTTTTTATTTTTAGAATTAAAAATTAATGTTAAAACAACTTTTCACTTTTGCCTTTGTTTTGTAAAAACTAAACTTTTCCCTTTTGTCTGGTACCTGGTTACAGCTGCCTCTTGTTCTTAAAGTTATTAAAGTTATAAAAATAAGAATACTCGCTTGTTTTTTACACAAGAGCCAAATGTTCTAACGAATCAAAGGCAGGGCAGTAGTTTTAATCTTATTGATATTTACTCCTTCGGACCTCTGGGCAACAAAGGCACTAGGCATCTAGTAAAAAAGGCAAAGGCTAAAATTAAGAACTCACAGGTCCCGCCCCCCCATCGGCCACTGCCATTACTGCTTTAGCTGATTTGGCCATGGGCTCTTGGGGTAATGGGGCGGGGGAATATTTAATCTACTCCTCTGTATGAGTAGGAGGATAAGACTTTTACAGGCAAGAGGCCTAGCTTTAAGACTAAAAATAAGAACAAGTTACAATTTAAAACAAGGAAAAGCAATTGTGAAAAGCAAATGTGAAAAGCAATTGTTAATTATTTTTTAGCCTAGATTGAAATTTAATTTTTTTGTTGTTTGTTTTTTGTTTGTTTTTTTAGCTATCTTGGCTCCATATGGGTGTTTCGTTTGTTTTCCGCCCCTTAAACGCCTTTTATTTTTGTTTTTATTTACGAGTTACCTGTTATTTTTACCATTATTTATTTTGTTTGTTTTTTTTTTGTTTAACATTTTAGTCTCCTAAGTATTAATTTAGCAATATTTAATTAGAATTAAAGGTGTTAAAAAACACTCCGGATAAAGACCCTCAGGGTAATTACTTATATTAATATACTAAATTTATGTAATAACCTCCTTGCGAATAATTTATTACTTAATAATTGATATCCCCGCACATTTGTTTTTCATTTCGCTTTTTTAATTTTTACTTTTGTATTTGATTATTTCTTACCTTTACTGTTCTTATTTTTAGTCTTTAAAGCTGTGCTTGTCACACTAGGGCCTGAACTCCAAAGTAAAGGCTATTGTTTTATTTTTGTTTTTTATTTTTAACTTTTGCTGTTGTTCCTTTGTTCCAATGTTCAATGGTCAATGGTCAATGGTCAATGGTCAATGGTCATTGTTCCTTATTTCACAATCTTATTGTAACGGGTGTGCTTTTTCTTATTTTTAGTGTTAAATATATTTGCCTCTCACGTGCGTAGTTTTTATCCTTAATATTTCAGATCCCAACTTAAACTATAAAAATAGCAAACTGTTGCCTGTTGTTAAGATTTGTATTAAAATAAGAATAAAAACCCACAGCGCAACATTGTTCTTAGCGTTACTTGTGCATTCACTAAATCAATTGTTATTTTTATTATTATCCTTATCAGGATAACAGAAGAATAAAAGCCGCTGCGAAAAAAACAAACAAAAAACAAAAACAAAACCAAGAGTATCTTTACTTTGCGTAGTGCGAAAGCTATGCACTTCTTAGTACCCTTGTACCTTGTACCCTAGTACCCTAGGACCTAAAATAGGAAAGAGAATAAACAAAACAAACAAAAAACAAACAAAAATCAGAATAAAAAGCAGTAGGTCACAAGAAAGTGAAGCAAAGGCCGCTGCGCAATAGCCTCCATCCCTTGGGGGGTAAGCAAAGGTTGCTGTTTACTTAGGGGAACTCTAGCGCTATGGCAACAGGCAAAACTTCAATTTTTTATTTGGAATATTAGACTAAAGATTAAAAATAATAAAATGCAAAAGTAAAAACTAATTAACTTGTGCCCTAAACACACAAGCGAGGGAAGCAATTTGTGAAAAGCAAAATGTTCTTAGTTTTAGAATACAAAGAAGAACCCCGAGAGAACAAATAAAAATAGCACAGAAAAAAATTTAATTTTGTTGTTGTTTGTTTTATTTAATCTTTATAAAGGCTTAAAACAAACAAAAAATAGCTTTATTTAATGTAAGGGATACTAGGTCTATCGGCGCCTGATTATTACACAGGACGACGCTTTACACTTATTTTTACAGAGCTAACTTGTATTAAAAACATAAATCAAATATATATTTAAATACCTAACTTTGCTGAAACATAACCCTAACTAAGCTGTTCTGTCTCTTTCTTTACTTTTAGTTATTTCTGTTATTTTCGCGCCCTCTAGGTAAGAAACCCTGTGGATTCACATTTGCTTTCGTTAGAACACTCTCTTACCCTGTTGCATTGTTTGAGTACAAACAGCACCCCCGTGATTTTTATCCATCTTACTGTTGAGTTATATTTACTACCCTTTCTCGCTTTCTCGCTTTCTCGCTTTCTTTAGTTAGAATACACCTTTTCTGTTTAGCTTAAGGTTTTGATGTTTATTTTAACATTTGCTTTTTCATCCTAAAATAAATTGAAACAGTAACTCTAAAAAAAAACAAACAAAAAAAGTTGTAATGCTAATTATTGAGCTAGGGCAAAAGGCAAAAGGCAAAAGGCACTAGTTGTGTTGTTATTAATTTTTACTGTTGCATTTGCTAAATCAATTGTTATTTTTTATTAAAATCAACTAAGAATACTAAGCTGTAGCGCCAAAAGAAAGGAAACCTATGTTCTCATCCTTTAAACCGTTGCTAGGGTACTTATACCTGGTTTAAACAAATAAGCGAGAGTAAAGAGGAAAAGATTAAAATAAGAATACAAACAATACCCTACGCCAGGGATAATTTGGCTTTTCAAGCAGCGGCAAACAGGGGCAAAGCTTGCTTTTGTTTTTATAACCCTTGCCTCTTGTCTTTTGCTTTTTGCAAGGGAAGAACATAGGTTTCATTGCTTTGAGTTATAACAATCGTAGCGCTAGTGCAAAAGGGAAAAGTTTAGTTTTTACAAAACAAAGGCACAAGCGCAAAAGTTTAAATTGCAAAAGTAAGTATAAGTATAAAGTAGAAAGTATAACATATATATATAAATACCAATACAAATACAAATATATATTATAAGTATAGCTAAACAAACAAAAAAACAAATATAAAAATATAAAAATAATAATATATTATGTTTGTTATGTTTGACTGTTGTATTTTACAATTTATAAAGAATAATTGTTGTAGGTTTAACCTGGAAATTATGACCTTTATTTTATTTTAATATTTTAACCTGAAACATTTGCTTATCATTTCAATTGTCAATTGAAACAGGGAGGTTCTTAAGAAATTAAGAATATTATTTTTAGTAATTAACCCGCAATATTTTCCTCTTGCCTGTTAAACCCTAGAGCAGATGTTCTCCTTGTGCCTTTTCTTTAAATAGCCACCTGTTTGTCTTATTTTACTTGTGTATTTTATTATGAAAAAACAAATGTTCAAATAAGAATACAAACAATACCAAAAAGAAAAGCCCCTCCCCAATTGCCCAATTGCCCAATCAGCTAAAGCAGTAATGGAAAAATGGCAGGGCGGGCTGTAGCGGTTTGGTTTTAACCTGATTTTTTGTTTTGTTTTTTTGTTTGGTTTTTATATTTATAATCATAAGAACAAGAGGCACCAGGTAATCTCTTACCTGGTACCAGCTGCAGCCGTTACTATTAATAGTAATAGCAGTAGCACCCGGGGAAAAGTTTAGTTTTTACAAAACAAAGGCACAAGCGCAAAAGTTTAAATTGCAAAAGTAATAATAATAATCTAAATTTAAAAATAAAATAAAGGCAGGATGACTAAGCATACATTTAATTAAAATTAATTCCAATAATTTATACCAGCACTTATGTAAAGGGCCTGAATTAAAAGAATTTTCAATTTAAGAGTACTAAAATTTGTTTATTATTTTAACCCCTCGAAACTCCTGAGGTACCTTACCACCTGGTTGTTCATTACTTAATTTAATTGAACTGGTACCAGTCCCTCCCTATGCCCATCCAAGGATTCTTACCCCCTCTTGGTCCTGGCGGGTTCTTAATTTTTTATAATAAAAATAACCCACAGCATTGTACTTTGTACTACCTAGTGTAATAACCTTTTTGCATTTTTATTTGAAATGAAAATTCCCGTAAAGGGGGGATGTAATTTTATTAAATTAAATTAAACAGAGGGGTTTATAAACAGGGTAACTATGAAAATGGAAAGCCAATATTCTTAACTTTTTTTTACTCAAAAACAAACAAAAAATTTTTTTTTTTTTTAATAATAGTATATATACTTAAACCCTTAGAGTAGGTTTTATATTTATATTTTTTAATAAAACAAACATTTGCCTCTTCATTGTGAAACACCCTTGCTCCGCTATTGAGTAAATGTTCCCCTGTTGCTTTCGTTAGAACATCCTCCCGTCAGTGCACTATAGCCTCCTACGGACTAACAGCACTCCTTACGGATCGCTTACTTTTTAAACCATGTACCCCGACAGGGCCGTTGGTTGGTTATAACAAAGCTGCTTTAGCTGATTGGGGAAGTTGGGGCCTTTTGCTTTAGTTTGCTATAGCCATCTTTTGTTCTTATTTTTACTTGTGCATTTGAGAATTGAACTGTTGTTGTTGTTCATATTTTTACTGTTGCATTTTTGTATGAACAAAAAAAAATGTTAACAGAAGAATAAAAAGCCGTTGCGAAAAAATAAAGGGAACCAATGCTATCACCCTTTTAGAGGCAAGGTTCTAAAGCTCTAAAAAGTTAGACTAAAAAATAAAAACTATATTAAGTAAGAGTTAAGGAGGAATTGAACCTAAATATTAGACTTTGCAGGTCTACTACAGAACCATCTGTAAACTTAACCCTAGGTTAATTAATTTTATCGTGGGTAACTACAAGCGTATGTAATAAGCTCCTCTATTGCATTTTAAATTTTAAATGAACAGCCTTCTCTTTTTTATTAAACTAAGGACATTTGCTTGTCATTTTTGTTTTTTGTTTTTATACTAACCTTTGCTTTTGATTTTTAAAACACTTGACTACACTCTTACCCCCTTTGCCCCTTTGCCCCTTGCCCCGTTGCCTATATGTCCGAAGGAGCCAAGAGGTCATTCAGAATAAAAACTTGGGGCCCCGCCCATTGGCCCATTCAGCTAAAGCAGCTAAAGCAGCTATGTTAGCCCTGCTACTACCACCCCTCAATGGAAGTGGCCAATGGGGCTGTTTAGTTCTTAGTGCTAGTAAATCAAAATACAAACTTAAGGAAAAACTTGTAATGCTAATGATTGCGCACCCCTTTGTTATTCAATTTAGCAATTGCACAAGGGGCACACGTTAATTTAGTAAATACAAAAGAGGCAAAAGGTACCTCACAAGCAAGCTATTCTTTTGGCTATTGTTGTATTCTTATTTGAATCAAAATCAGAACAACGCCCAGGCACAAGAGGCGTTCTAACGAAAGCAAATGTTCTAAGCAAAAGTAACTAGAATCCTATTTTTTTGTTTTTTGTTTGTTTTGTTTGTTTGTTTCCTTGTTTCACCCCCTTAGGGTGGGCCCATTACTCAATATTATAACGAACCTTTGTTATAATGAACCAATGTTATAACTAACTAATGTCCCATGTTTCACATTAACGGAATTGAGTATCCGTAGGAATTGTAACTAACAAAGCCTGTGATTGTTTGTTTGTTTGTTTGTTTATTCTCTTCCGGATTTGAACCAGAACATGCACTTTAGAAGAATGCGATTCTAACCATTGAATTAAGAGAATTATTTGATTTTATTTATCTTGAAGGTATTTACTTTTATTAGAAATAATTAATTCAAGCAATTAAGAACCTCCCCCTTTTGCATTTGATTTTTGTTTTAATTTTTATCTTAATATTAAGGACCTTTTATTTCGTTAGAACACCCTCCCGTCAGTGTACTATAGCCTCCTACGGACTAATAGCACTCCTTACGGATCGCTTACTTGCTGCTGTTACCGTTACTATTAATAGTAGTAGTCCGAAGTAGCAGGAGAAGGAGCAGGAGCATCAGAAGCAGCACAAGAACAACGGCAACAGTTGGCTATTTTTGTCTTATGATTATCTTAATACTTTCGTTATAACACTCTAATAAAACACACAGGCATAAGAGGAGGCCAGAAAGGTAAAGAGGCAAGGGATATATGATCCGTATGAGGGTTTCAGAGTCAAGAGGAAAATGTGAACAGTAAATGTTATTTCTCTTATTTAATTTATTTAATTAAATTTATTTTTATTTATCCCTATTTAAGATAATAAAACTCATCTGGTTTTTGTTACATTTGTTACAACGGATATATTTCCTATTTTTACAACGGTTATAGTGTAAGTAGTATAAGGTCTTCTCTGTGGTAACATAACAAAAATATTGGAGCAGATAGATAATTGAACAAATAAGAGAGCCTTTCTTTTTTGTTTGTTTTTGTTTGTTTTTGTTTGTTTTTGTTTGTTTTTGTTTGTTTTGTTTGTTTTGTTTACTCAGTATAAAATTGGTGTAAATGTTCTGTATCATACTAATTTATTTCAATAATACTAATTTATTTCAATAATACTAATTTATTTCAATAACAATAATACCTATCCTCTTTTACTCTGTTCTTAGACGTGGTTTTAGGTTCTGACTATTATATTAGCTTTACACTAAAGAGATTTAAAATCTTTTACCCTGTTACTAAAATTAAATTTAAATTTAATTTAATATTACCTCAATATCCCATTCACTTCAGGTACCAGTTCCCCATTACTGCCAATCAATTTTACTATTCTATTCTATTTTAACTACCTCAAAACGGAGTTGAACCGCTATTAACTTATTACAAGTAAGTCGTTTTACCTTTTAAACTATTAAGGCTTTATTGTTTACTTAACTTAACTTTACTTTTCTTTTATATTAAGTTATAAATATAAATATAAATATAAATATTATGATTATACTTATTGCAGTACTTACGTGAAAAGCAACTATAATAACAACCTCCCCTTGTTTTTAAAGGGCCTACTTAATCAAATAAAACACTATACTTATATATCCTTAAATTGCAAAATACTAAAATATTCCAAATTCCTTCCCTTAGTTCTACTTACCCTTTCTTATCCTTTATTTAAATTAAGTAATTACTCCCTACCTGGGAACATCCAAAGCCTAAGTTATAGTGTTTCCTTCCTAATCTCAATCACCCATACCTCTTTTCCTTAAATTCCTCCTCTTAACATAAATTCCAACTTTCATTTCCTCACATCTTATCCCTATTGTTTAATCCTTTACAATCACTACTTACGGGTTACGGGTTACTGCTTAACAAGTGCCGGGTATCCGTTCCCTGGTAACAGTTCACTTCCGTTACTGTGAAACGTGAAACATGGCCCATGGGTTAGTTATAACATTGATTAATTAGAAAATAGAATCTTGGTGGAGTTAAAAGGGGAGGCAAAAGGGTAGGCAAAAGGGGCGCGGCAAACAAATAATAAAACAACTTAAACTAACTATCTAACATTTTTATGTAAATAGTCACTTTTAACACAGCGTCGATTAACTACCCTAACCTAAACTCTATAAAGAATAGAGGGTAATTAGAAAATAACAAATTTCAACAAAATAGCTACTACTTTTTTTTGTTTTGTTTGTTTGTTTTTGTTTGTTTTTAACCTCTATCTTATTGTAATCACCCTAGTTCGAGTATAGTTTTCCGATCACATGTAAGCTACTTAAATCAGCAGGAGCAAGGAGAATTGTGTCCCTAACATAAACATTAGCCGTATCAAACTGCAAAGGTTGAGAGCTTGTAACAAAAGATTTATTCACTAAATCCAATTTTAGTTTTAATTCATCAAAGTCATCAAGCAGGGATAGGTCTGCGGTATTGTAGTATGCGAAAATTAAATTGTTCTTATTAATATAATTAAAAAACCTAACTGATCGCCTGGGTCAAAAGTGACAGAGGTTCTAGTTATAGCTTTAAGCTTAGTACCAAAGTATCAATTTAATAACCTTTCTTTTTCGAATTTAAGATTCAACCCCGAGAGTATTTCAACAACGGAACAAAAATCAGAAGTATGAGCTCTGCGAGGTCAGATGTTTTATTTGATATGTTTACCAAATCCTTAAAAAGAATTATTTCCTCGGGGTAAAAAATCTTGGTCTGCAATGGTGTAGTTGGGAAATAAAAACGATTTGGTCTCTTTTCAAGTCTTCAAAATAACTAATACCTTGCGCATTTTTTAGATTGTTAATAACTTCTGCATTAATCAAATCGTGTGTTTTGTAATAAATGCTTCTTATTTTTGTAACACATTCTTTAAGACTATCATTTAATTTCTTCATTTCGGTTAAAGTTTCATTTAAAGGATTAATTGATTATTTTAAACCAAATATTTCGGTTTCAGTTGTTTCGTTTATTCAATCGATGATTTTTGGTTTAAAGTTAGTTGTTATCTCATAAATCAGAGGATGTACAAAGGAAATATAATTACAAGAATAGAGAGACAGTTTAATAAGAGTTCTTGTTTTTATAGCCTATTGAACATAAAGTAGTTTGTTTAAATTCTTTTTTAAGTTGAGTAACTCATATTCCGTATCGAACATCGTGTATGGGTTCTGTATTATAGTTATACCTCTTTTTTGTACTTTGTATTCTAAGATAGGGATATAACCTAGAAATTAAATCTGTTCTTAAGTTTTTCTCCTCCAGGACTACTACAGTATATTCTTCTGACTCTTCTGACTCTTCATTACATGATAACTTTTTAACAATTATTAATAACATGTTAAAAATAAGTAGATTATACCCCAATCTATAAGTGTTTTCGTTAAAACCAAACTCCTTTAACTTATAACCTAAAGTAGTTAAAAAAGAGTGTAGAGTAGAGAGTATGGGGTTAGGATCGGCTTTAGGTAAAAAACCCCCTTTTTGTTTTGGTTTATTTGGTTTATTTGGTTTATTTGGTTTATTTGGTTTATTTGGTTTACTAACGTAAAAGCGTTTAATACTGAGTTAACGGTTTTTATTAAGTCTTCTGCATGCATGTTTTCGCTATCACTATCAATCACGAACATTGAATTTTTAAATTAAATCGTAGACCTGAAATGTTAATAATTTTTTGTTTTGTTTTTCTATCTATAAATTAAGAAAGTATATTAATTTAAGTTTTTGTTATTGTTATGAGGGTTACTTTAAATTTCTGTCATTTTAGTTAACTAACTTATCCATAGTAAAGCACTTTTTTAAAAAATAGGTAAATGTAGTGTAAGACTCTAGTGTTTTTGTATTAAAATTAGCAGTTGTTATTATTAACAGAGTATTGAAGAATAAACAAATAAAGTAGTAAAAAAAAAGTATAAATAATATTACTATAACTTTTAATATGTTAGACGCTAATTTAATTTACAATTCCTTGCGTAAAGTTATACTCTGGTCAATCGTTTTTATTTCTAGTTTCTTCCAATTTACAATCAATTTTTATTTTTGAGTTGTTACCTCTTTTCCATTAATTAAATCAATATAATTTTGATAATTTAAATCATTAGCATTAACACCCGCTGCTACCTTTTTAACCTTACCATTTAAATCTTCATAGATATATAATTTAGGTCTTACAAATATACCTTTGATTAATTCAGCTTCTAATTTCCATTTTCCTAATTCAGGTCCAATAATTTTAGTTGGTAGTTTCTTTTTTAACACTAATGAATCAGTATCAGAATAGTATAACTCATTACCTGCCATATTTTTATATTTATTAATAGAAACTCTAGCTAATGCAGATATTCTACTAGATATTTGTACTGCAGAAATAATACCTCTTTTCTTAGAAATAAAATTTTGATCTAATTCCTCCCCCTCCTCTTTATATAATCTTCTAATTTTTTCATTTAATCTAGCTGAATATTTCATTAAAACTAATCCATTTCCAATATCAGATAAATAAGAATAATGATATTTTGTAACTAATTTAGTAGCCTCACTACTATCTAAAACTTTAATTCTACTTTCAATTTCTTTTTGTCCAAATTTACCATAAAGAGAATTTAGTGATAATTTAGCAATTTCTCGTTCTATTTGATCTTTAGCATTTAATTTTTTATCGTAAAAATGTTCTACATATTTCTTAAATAAATTTTCAGAATCCACTTTCTCACTATCAGGGAAAGTAATACCACAGATTATTTTAGCCTTATACCCATCTTTTATTGCACTTTTTAACTCTATACTATCTATTCATCTTATAAAGCTAGATCTAGGGCATATAACTCTCCCCTTATCACCTCTATATTGAATATATAGATTTTTTAATTTCTCCTCTTTTGGTGGTATTATCTCAGCATAAACAAAACCAGAATAATAGTCTAAGTTGGTATTTGTACTGAATACAGGATTACCAATAGGCATTTTATTTAACATAGCAGCTGAGTATTGACTATTCATATCATAATGATAAGCTTTCCCTACTACCCCCTTACTTTCATTAGCGTAAGCTCCAACATTACCTCCGAAATAAGATTCTCTAATGTATTTTTCCAATGGCCCTCCTTTAGGAATCATTTTAATACTATATTTTTCATTATCAAATAATTTAATACCAAAGATCCCTAAACTTAAACTAGGTAGTGTCAATACATTAGTAATATTAAACTTATATTCCTTAAAATAATATTCACTAACCTTATTCATAACTTCAAGTAAGCCCTCAACATCACTCATTAAATATTTAAAACATTCCTCTTTAAGATTTCAATCCTTATTTAAGTTCTTATATTCCTCTCCCCCTTCCTTACGGAGGGAGGACTAATATTACTGTAAGAATAGCAATTAAACTCTGGTTTTACCCCAATATAATTTAAATTATTACTATTCACAAATAAATGTGGAAATACTCTTTTTGAACACTACAATTAAACTTCTCTAATAATTTATCTAATTTTTGTGGTAATAAATTTATACTATCAAGTATTGTAATACTCTGTTTACTTTCTTTATCAGAAACTTTAATTTTTAATAGAGCATTATCATTCCATAACGCTGATATCTTGTAATCTAATTTAGCTAACTCCTTGATTAAAAATATTCCATCAAATCTTCCTAAATTATGTACATACAGTGTATACCCATTCACATCATTTTTAAATAATCTTTCAAACATAACTTTAATTAACTCGTTAGAATTATGTATATTTTTATAATCAATTATAAACATTTGTGTTTCTCTGTCTTTAATTATATCATCTACATTATTTAATTTTCAACCGCCAGCGTAGACAGATAAATTCCCATCACCCTCTTCCATAAATTCATCTATATTAGAATAATTATCAGAAATATTCTCTTTTAATTCATCTTTAGTACTTTCCTTTTTCAAACTATCCTTAGAAATAACAAAAGTTTCCAGATCTAAACTACCAATTTTATTATTATATTTTTTATCTGAATAAGGAAGTTTAATTTCAGGGAATTGATAATATCTCTCTAAATATATATTAATTTACCACTCTTATTTTCTATAAACATTTTATAAGGTTTAATATCTCTAATAAATTTGTCTTTACTTTTTTTAAATAACGTATCCACTCAACTAGTATACGGATATTCTCGCCCATTTCAAGCTTCTTTCACAACAGACCAACTATTATAATCAGTTAAACAATTATATCTTACAGTCTTCTTCGAATCCATAAATTCATAAACAAATAACAGTGTATCCATATCTTTATAATTAACTAAATATACATTTTTAATCTTAAATTTCATGTTTTGATACATACAATTATATTTATTCTCCTTATTAAATTCACGTACATATTTTTTAAGCTCTTTCCAATCCAAATCAAAATTTAATCCCTCACTTTCACATTTTAATCCTTTTCTTTTTCAAATTCCTTTCACTTAAATTTCTGACAACTTCTTATATTTACCTCTGCGAGCTCTAACAACGCTATCAAATAAAGGAATAAATTTATTAATACTTTCAAATGCTTTACCATCAAGCATATTTTTACTTATTGTATTATATTTATTTTTTGATTTTATTTCTTCTTGTAAAACCTCACTTAATTTTTCATCTACCTTTTTATTTGTTAACCCTTTAGCATAATCTTCATTTTAAATCCACTCTTTTCATCCAACAAAACAATCTCCACTATAATCTTCTAATTCATATTCATTTTCAAATTTTATTAGTTCTATTTGTATTCGTTCTAAAATCAATTTACAACTAATTCTACTTGTTATCATTATACTCTTCATCGGACTACTTCCCTTTACAATTCCATCTTTCTCATATTTTACACTAACCAACATTCTATAAATCTTCTCGGGGTTTAACTTATCTAAAATATTAGAAGTAAAACTCTTCCCTAAAACCTCAAATTCCGTTGCATTATCCATATTTATATTTATAATACTATAAATACTTCCTCCTCCAGGACTAACACAATTATCAAAATAGCTAACATATCCTTTCCCCTTTCTACCACCCCCTTTAATACTAATTATCTCCTTATCTTTCTCCTTAATAATCTTATTTTCCATTACCATCCTAGAATTCTTATTATTAGTTACATGAGAAATCCCCTTCCAGTCCTACCAGTCCTATAAATTCTCCTGTTAGAAAGTAAAACAGGGCCCCTTATACCTTTTATATATCTGTCATAAATTAGAGACAGACCATCTTTAATATATTTAATATTATTCATTTTTATAGTTAAGAAAATAACTTAACAACAGCAAATGATACCCTATATCCCTCCCCAATTGCCAATGGCTCTAAGGGGGGAGGACTGGTTCGTTAGAACTTTCGCACCCCGTGTTATCACGAACCAATCAGCTAAAGCAGTCCGCAGGAGCAGTGCCCTTATATTAAAGAGCTAAAAAACATTGTTTTAATTAAGAGATTACATCCCCTTTAAATTTAATGTATTATATGTTTTAAGTATTCTTTCCATCTCTTGCTCCTGAAAGATTTTAAATAAAAGTTGTGGTTTATTTATTTTTTGTTTTGTTGTTTTTGTTTTTATTATTATCCTTTTTTCATTTGATTAATTTTAAGTTATGTTTTGGCTGTAGCATTTCGTATAGTATAGGGATTCTTATTTTTATTCTAAAGTTAATAACTTAAAAGCAAAGGTGAAACTAAAAAAAATAAGACAATCCGTGCACTACCTTTGCAACCAACGCTCTAGCCTATTTACTTCCCTTTCAAGTTTTGCCATAAAAACAAAAAAACCTTTTATTATTTTGCTTGGAAACTAAGAGTGTAGTGTTGAAGATCTAATTTTATATAATTTGAAAGTTAAGTACTATAACTAATATAGCCTAAAAATATCAAACAAAAACTAATAAAAAACAACAAAGACAAAAACAACAACAATAAAAACAAAAATGGTGGGGTACTAATCGTAAAATTCTCGATTAATCCTAATACGCTCCAGTATTAGAAAAAAAAGGAGAAAGCAAGTTAGCAACAAAAGAAAAAAAAAGAATAAAACAAAATAATATTTTTAACTAACTTTTAAAGCCTTGAAGCACGCTCCAGGACGATTTTTCCTACTTTTGTTTGGATATTAAAAACATACTCCAATGTTCTTCTCCGGAAACAGGATTTTTAGTGATTTATTAATTAATTCATGATGATAGTGGATTTCTTAATAGGGTCTACCATATTACCACAGGGTTTACCAAATCTAACAGTATTATTTATTCTTTAATCTAATTCCCTAAAATAAACTGCTTTAGCCTATCCGGACAAATTGAACAGTGAAAATAGCAAAGACGTAAAACGGACTTAAATAATGTTAGTCCTAGAGGGCTACAGCTCTCAAGATGAGGTTCACAGATCTCTACAACTTTAAGCGCTGGTCAGTTTTCCAGACATCTTATATTTAAATATATATATAAATATGTCCAGTAAAAGGTTAGATTTATTTATTCGGTAATAGAAAATAGAAGATTAAACAGAAAATACAAAAGTATAATTTACCCCGTCAGGGCCCGTTGTTCGTTAGAACAATAGCCACAACCCATTGTTTCTTTAGCGCAGCGGGTTTTAATTTTATCTTAAATATTCAGATACAAATTAAAGTTGCGCTTCGGCCCTTTCTTTTTCGCTTCGGCCCTTTCTTTTCCGCTTCGGTCCTGCGGACTGTTGCGGTACGGCTTTTAATTCTTATTTGATTTTAACAAATGCCTCTTTTCTATTACAGGTCTTGCTAGGGCGTAGCTTTCGCACTGCTATTCCCAGCCTAGCAGGGGAGCACTACTCCTCGCAGAGGCCTAGGTTTCCTTTCTTTTGGCGCTACAGCTTTTATTCTTCTGCTGGTGCTGCAGTAAAAATAAGACAAAAAGTTCATTTTCAAATCAAATGCAAAAGTAAAAATAGGATAAAAAAGCAACAGGGAAAAGTTTAATTTAAAAACAAACAAAAAACAAAAAAGGCAAAAGTCTCTGATGGGGATAAAGAAATTAATACTTAATCGAAATCTCTTTCTTTCTTTATTAAATGAACTTCCTCTATTAAAATCTTCAGGAATAAAATTATGTGCCCAAAAAAGCAGATTAATTCGAATTTTTGGAATCTGGCTCTTACCTTATAAAAGTCTTGGATTAAAACTATACACCTCTCTAGGAAAACTAAAACAAATTTTTTATTTAATTATGAATCGTCCCATACCTCTTGAACTGAGCAGTTGAACTCGAGGAAGAGGTGCTAATCCGACCAAAGGAAAACTAGGAATCCCAGGCTCTCGAACTAAACTTGAATTTCTGGATACATTAAAAACCAAAAGTTTAAACTTAACCTCCATGCTTAAACGATATAAAAAATATTTTGGACTAATAATCTCAATTCTATATACGAGTAGCCCTTCTTCCTTACTACTTTGTTCACATAAACCTCTAAATCAAAAATCTACCCGAGAACCCTTCTTTGAAACCTCCTTCGCAGATTAAAAATCAAATCAAATTCTTCCTTAAATATCCAATTAAACGTTTATAACTCTGGGATTATAAATAATAAATGAACTTCTGCTCCGAATAAATACGAAAACCTCTATCCCCTCTGAATGGGAAATATTACACCCTAATCTAAAAAGGGAACTATTTGTTAAATGAGAGATTCTGCCTTTGAACTATTAAAAGTAGAGATTAAAAATCCTCTCTATAATAAAAGACAGAGATCTGGCTGCTGGTAACAGCCAGCAGCTACTTCAAAAAATACTCGGAAATTACACTTACTCCTAATGAAATGACTAAATTAAAATATGAATATGAGCTTAAACGAAGAACAGGAATAAAATTCCTCGAGAAGACCTAAAACTTACTAAGAAAAGATAATAAATTGTGAAGTACCCCATTGGCCATAAATGGATGCAGAGCTAAGGCGAACTTCATAAGGTCAATTAGCAAAACTACGGATGAGTGATTAACATCTTATACCTTACTTGCTTCTGGTGAGGTAGAACTCCCGGGAAGCCGGGTGGACCCCGGCGACAGAGATTTATACAAATTAATAGGAAACAATGACATACCCTTGGTTTGAAGCTATCCACTTCTTTAAAATCTCATTGCTTTAAAATCTCATTGGCTAAGTACGAGTTTAAGGAAATGATTATTAATCTTTAAATGATAGTCCAGCACAAGTCCATTATTTCTCTAGTAACCTAGAAGCGCAGTATTAAATCGTTAAGGCGCTAGTAGTAGTCCCTATCCACAGATACAAATTCTGCCTATTGAAACTTGAAGGCCCGAATAGCTCTTATTCTTACGTTCACTAAGATAATCTTCTTAAAAGGAGAATTACACAGAATAAAAACGCAAGTTATAGAGTTAACCTACTTCAATAGTTTTAAGGAACCTGTAAAGGCATATAATGTTTCCATCTCTTTGAATTCAATTAGTCTAATTCTAACTAATTATCTTAATGGCTCGGGTGAAACACCTATCCTTGCTATTTAAGACTCACCCTCTTAAATAACCAAGTGGAAAACAGCTGCAAGGCCTATAGAAATTCGTACTTTAGCTTAAAATAAGGATGTAGCTATAAAAGTATCCTGAATATGACCTCCTCGAGGATTATTAAACAACTCTTGAAAATTTCATTGATAACAAGATTGCTGAGCCAATATTTCTATCTTTCATCAAGTTAACAAAGCTAGAGAGGTAAGGAAAAATTTAGCGACATGATTTTGAGGAAAATTATGGTCTCTGAGATAAAAGGCCTTAGAGTTAAATAGTTAATGAACATGGAAAGGACTTCTTTTAATAACACCTACAAGTTATTTACTCTGGATACCCTTATAACGAATTCATTATTAGAATTTACAAATAAGTGACAATACAAAATTACCTATTAAAAGATTTGGATTAGATTCTAAAACCTTATTGATAGTATAGCTTCCCAATTCGAAAAGAGGACCTTCTTACGTTATAGACTAATAGATCAATCCTATATTATCCTAACTAAAGATGAAAGAAAGATAAAGTCTTTAAGAAAATACGAAGGAACACCCTTTCCGTTATTATCCAATCTAGAAAGTTTCAGTACTTCCCGAGAAGCCTGGAATAAAGAATGGATCGAATAGGGAATAAAAACTCGTGCCAAGTATGAGGATGAAATCCATCCCCTATCCGAAATCGGAAGTAGAATCCATTTAGTATATTATAAGAGTATGAATGGCGAAGGCAACCAATATCTACGTCGACAATATAAACGATTGAAGGAATTTAGACATTATAACCAAATATCTCGATATTGAGAACTTAGTTGAAATCTTATGCTCAAAAGCTGAAGTTATAAAATAGACAGTCTTAACAGCTGAAATCCTGTATGATATAAGACGTATACTTCTTTATCCCTTAGAAATTTATTTGAAAATCTAAATAAAATAATAAACTTAAAAGAATTACAAACTACGATAACCAATGTCTAAATTGAAAGCCCTCGTGGAAAATTAAGACAATTAGGTATTCCCCCCCGAAACCCTGACGTCTCTACTTTCATATGTTAAATAGTTTCATAAGTTATATCTATGAACCACACTTGAATTCTACCCGTTATGAAGGTTTAATCTTTAATAGAGGATATAAATCTTGATGAGAAGATCTTATATGAAGTAACCTACTTTTCCAATATAAAAATATAGTCGAAGTAGACTTAAGCTCAGGTTTCCCCAATATGAGCCTTCATACTCTTCGTTCAGCCTTAACCCCACGATGGTCTAATACCTACAAATCTGATCAATCTAATTCTAACTCAGCTCTGTTCTCCTTTAAAAGAATCTCCTTGATTTCCTAATTTTTAAAGCTTCGTTGAAAATGAAAAAAATAGAAACTGAAGAGAAGGTCACCGCTCTGTCCATAAGGGTCGGGTAGAAGTCCAATGTTATTTGTAATAACTCTTCGTTATGTGTTTGACCAATGTAAGGTCCTGAATAAAGACTTAACATATAAAGGTATGCCGATGACGGGAGCATATACTTTAACATGAGGGTCTATATACTCTAATCCAAACTCAAGGCAAAAGTGAAAAATAAAATAATGTTAAATCAAATGCAAGAGTAAAAAAACAAAAAACAAAAAAATAATAAAATAATAAAATGCAAAAGTAAAAATAACATTTGTTACAAAAGAAAATCAAATGGAACTTTAAATTTAAATTATTGTATTGACTGGATAAGAACACTCATATTTGTACATTAGGATATTAGGCTAGACACTAACAGAGGGATGTTTTAAAAATAAAGGGCATAAAAGGATATGGTATTATGAAAGTGTTATGAAAGTGTTATGAAAGTGTTATGAAAGTGTTATGAAAGTGTTATGAAAGTGTTATGAAAGTGTTATGAAAGTGATGATTTTACAACTTTATATTTTGCATAGTTCGATATTCCATCCATACAATTTTTGGTGTGTCCTTCTCATTTGAAAAATTAGTTAATTACTCCTGGTCAAAAGTATTTAGAAGAAAGTTATTATTTCATCATTCAATTTTACATAATATTTATTCTACCTGGATGAATAATCCTTACAAAGCTACCCTATATTGTTTAGATAGTGAGGATCCGTAAGAAGTGATTGAAGATTTAAATATGTTTTCCAAAATCACAGATACAGAATTATATTTTTTATTTTATATTTTATATTTAAATTATGAGAAAGGTTTAGAGTTGGAAAAAGAAGGTTAAACAATTACCAACAAACAACAAACAACAAAACAACAAAACAAAAGAAAATTAACTCTACGATAGTGATCACTCACACATAAACTCACTTAATTAGATAACAAAATTTGTGTGTCAAGAACTGAGTATTGAGCATACCCTTATACTTAAGAGGTTTAGGCGAAAGTATTACCTAGATATTTTAAATTTGGAATAAAAAAAACAAACAAACAAACAAAAAACAAACAAAAAACAACAGTTGCAATTGCCCCAATTGCCCCCAATTGCCCCAATTGCCATTGCAAACGGAAACAAAAACAAAAAGTTAACAGCTAAAGCAGCTAATGAAATTAAGTGTAACCCATAAATATTTATGTGATTGCACATTTAACCAAACCAGAACTAAGTATGTTGGAAATGGTAGATGTAGATTTTTATAAACTAAAGGAAAGGAAAAGTTAAATAAAATATTATTAATAGTTGTTTCGTAACTCTAGCTAAACTATTCAATTATGTTGGCTTAATATTAATATTATGATTACTAGGGGTAGTAGATCTGTATCCTCAATAGATTACCTCTAAGGTAAAGAATTATAAAAGATAGTGTTAGCCAGTCCTGGAGGAGACAACATCAACAGGAAATATTTTTTAATAGAGAACAAGTGAAATTTAAGTTTAAGGAGTAAGCACTCAGTCCGGAGGAGCCCTGATTTCGTTAGTGCATTTTTGTTGGTTAGATGATTTTTTACTTTTGGAGCTATTAGTACCCCACTTTCATTGTATTCACCCCTGATGGGTGTGGATAGAAAGGTTGTTTAGGACAATAATAGAAAAGAGGTGTAATTTGGCTACCTATTAGTTTTATTTTTAAAATAAAAATTGCTTCACTAACAATAAATAAAACCAACCCCTTGCTTTGAATTTGTTAAAACCATTGATTTAATACCCCCTTATTACCTTAGTAATTAAAATAAAAGGTGGAAGAAAGGAGGGTAGCGGTAGATTATGATATATACTTGATTGAGGACGACTGGACTAAAGCCTCCTCCAGGACTATGATGAGGGCCAAGGCAGGACAACCCTGATTATAATCTAATTTATACAAACGATTGTAGATACCAGAACAAGAGATGTAAGGAAATAATCCAGAAGATATTTAGTATAGTTTCGCTTTAGCTGATAGTTACAGAATTATTTAAGTTTATTGCTTTGCTATATTCAATATTAAGTTAAGTAGACCTCTGTCTCATGTTAGTGCTTGAGTCCCCCCGTAAGGGGGAGTACAACTATACTCACTAAAAGGAGTGGCAATTCTTAAGGGTCTTAATATTTATTAGCCCTAAGTAGTTCTTTCAGGTTTGAGGTAATTTATTACATCTCTTTTTCTAAGAGGGTTTATGAAAATCAGTGGTAAATCAGTGGTAATAATAACCTTTTGGTGAAATTGTACGTCTAGTTAAACAAAAGAAAAAACAAACAAACAAAAAAAACAAACAAAAAAAAAACAAACAAAAAACAAAACAACTAATGCAAAAGAAAATAAGGGTTATAAAGCGAGTATAGTTAAATGGTATAACCTCTATCTTCCAAATAGAAATTATTAGTTCGATTCTAATTACTCGTAAAATTTCTAATTTCTCTTAATTTAACTTTGCTTAGCCTTAGTCTATTTTTATTATACACCTCCTGTTGTACACAACAGACTAGTAGTATGGGTACTTTTATACCTTAGCTTTACAACTCGGGAATTATAAAGGTTATCCTACATAAAATTAAAAATTCACTAGCTAAAAGACTAAAAGAAAGAAAAGTAGTGATCCCCCCCTTTTTTTGTTTTTTTTTGGGGTGATCAATAATTGGGAAATAAATTACTGTTGTAAAATGCAAATGCCCTTCCCCTTTTGACATTAGTAATTGTTACAGAGGAGGTTCTTATTTTGTATTATTCTTCTAAAATTAAGAATAAAATGAAATTAACTTTTGCCTTTGGTTTTTAAAAACTAAACATTTCCCGGTGGCCCTAGCGCGACAGCAAAGACCGCGGCGCTACTGTAGTTTTTATGTGAACTGTTGCCTCCCCTTGTGCATCCCCCTTAGGGAGGGCTCTGTGTTCGTTAGAACAATAGCCAAAAGAAAAACCTTGCTTATGAGATACCAGTTGCTAGGTCAAACCCAATTAAAAATAAAGGGCGTAGTGCACAAGGGCAATAGGGAGACAACAGGGGAGCAAATGAATGAAATTTCTACTTTAAAGTAGGAGTAAAAAAAAAAAAATAAAAATGGTGAAAAGTATAGCGATGCAAAAATGCAAAAATGCAAAAATGCAAAATGCAAAAATGCAAAAATGCAAAGCTCTGTGTTTATAAGTTACTCTTTTTACAAACTATCCAAGCAAAACTACTATAGCCAGGTTAATATAATAGAATAGAATAGAACAGAACAGAACAGAAATAGGTTTAAATTAAATTAAATTAAGTAACATTTATTATCTCATTTTATAATATAGTTCAAATATAACTATATAACTTTAATAATTATTTATGCTGTTGCTGATATTAATTTATTTGTTTATCTTGACTAAAATTTTCTTATTCTTATTCTTTATTATTAATCTAAACTAAGGCTTTTTCTTTGCAAATGCACAAGTAACAACCCCTAACCAGGCTGTGTACAAGACCAGGGGACTGAGCTAGCAGGGGTTAATAAATTAAATTATATAAAATGATAGTGGCTTAAGCGGATGTAGTTGGAGATACTTAATTTAGCAACCTTATGCAAAAAGTAAGCAAAGCAATGCAGGAGCCCCCTTTCCTAAGGGGGGGCAGGAGGGACAGAGCACAGCCTTAAACTAAAATACAAATAAAAAGAGCTAAAACAAACAAAAACAAACAAAAAACAAAAAAAGAGGAAGTATACCCTCTCTGATACTGGTGAAGATTTCCTTATTTATTATATTTATATAGACTAAAACAAAGTATGAATAAAAAAAACTATTAGTTGGAGTAAGCAAATTTTATCTAAAGCCCATTTTTTCTTTTTCTTATTTTTTACTTTTGCATTGTTATTATTTTACTTTTGCATTGTTATTATTTTTACTGTTGCATTGTTATTTTTTTTACTGTTGCAGTTTTTCTGATTTTTACAAAAATAAAATAAGAATACAAACTAAATGAACTTGTGTCTTATTTTTACTTGTGCATTTGATTATGAAAAAGCAAATGTTAAAATCATAATACAAATAATAGTCACAAGCAAAGCTCGATTATTAAATTTAGAATCCTTGCCTATTTTCTATGCGGTTGTTGTTTTGTTTTTGTTTTGGAAACTCCGCAGGACAATTCTACACAAAGGATAAGTTATCTTGGTCACACCTTTTCTGTTTAGCTTAAGGTTTTGATTCTTATTGTAATAAAAATAAGAACACAAAGATGTAATGCTAATGATTGCGGTACGGCAACAGCAACATGTAACAGTATACAGGCAAAGTTACAGTGCTAAGCACAGGCAAAAGTAAAAAAACAATGAAATGAAAAGCAAATGTGAAATGAAAAGCAATTGCTGTGGACAGCAGCAACTGTGCTTCTCTATTGCAATTTAAATGAAAAGCAACTGTGAATCAAAAGGGTGTAAATCTAAATAAAAATATTAAAGTAGAGATACTTTCTTTAAAAAACAAACATAAGAAAACCATAAAAATACCGTGAATTAAAATGCCTCAATTAATACCTTTTTATTTCTTTAATCAAATCTTTGTATCTTTTCTAGTCTTATTGGGGATAATATATCTTTTATCTAAATATATTTTACCTTTAAATACTTTTCAACAAGTAATTAGACAATACATAACTAAATTGGGTAAATAATGATTATTCTTAAATTTAATTTATTTGTTTGTTTTTGTTTGTTTGTTTCCTTGTTTCACAGGCCCCAACCACTAAAGCAGCAAATGCCAAATGACCAATTCAGCTAAAGTAGCATTCAGCTAAGCAGCCATATTCCCAATGTCCCTTGTTTCACACTCCCAATCAGCTAAAGCAGTCCGCAGGAGCCAAAGGGCTCTTGTTTCACACTCTCCTTTTTTAGACTCTCGTAAGTGCGTCCGTAATTAGTGAGCTGCTGGCTGTTACCTGCAGTTGCGTAGCAAGTAATTGATACTAGGAAAGTAGTGATTGTTTTCTGTACTTTTTTATTCTTACTTTTAGATTAAGAACCTTTGCCTCTTCCCTGTGAAACCCTAGTATATATCCTCTGTTCCTAGTCCTTGTTTTTAGAGTTATTAAAATAAGATCAGAATACAAACAATAGCCTGTGCCTCTTTACTCTTAGAGTCCGTAGGAGGGTAGAAAGCAAAGGTCGCTTTGGAGCTTCGGCTTTTTATTATTCTTTGAATCTTTTCTTGTTCATAGTCAAATGCCAAATGCCAAATGCCAAATGCCAAATGCCAAATGCCAAATGCCAGTTGCAACAGTAAAAATAAGATAAAAGTTAATTTAGCAAATGAAAAAGTAAAAAACCCCTTTAAAGTTATTTTAAATAAACATTCTTTTACTTTTATATAAAAAATATAAAAAATATAAAAATATAAAAACAATCTAGTTGAAATTGAGCTCCTCCCTTGAGTCAGAACTAAGGACACTTTCAATTGATTTTCTTGCTTATTTAATATGCAGGGTTTTGTTTTTAGTTTATTGAAGAACATTTGCTCGCTTGTTTTCGTTATAACACCCTCCCGTCGGGGGCCTGTGCTTTTTTATTAGAGTTAGTCTTAAAACATTTGCCTCTTGCCTCCCCTGTGACCTGTGAGTTTAAATACCCAACTTTTGCCGTTGTTCTTGCGCTGCTTATGATGCTCCTGTCAACAGCAGAAGCACCCGGTACCGGCAGCTAGTAATCGAGAATCAGGAGTGATTATTATTTTTATTACAATAAGAATACTTTCGTTAGAACATCTTAAGCTAAAAAGAAAAGGTGTAACCTAAACTTTATGTTGTGTTTGTACAAAACAACAACCGCATAGGAAAGAGGAATGGGAAGGTATTATAGTACCCTAGCAAAACAATCAAAAGGCAACAGTGGCCAAACCTTATTCAACTGCACTCGGACACAGGGCTGATTTTATATTCTGATATTAACATTTGTTTTTCCATACTAAAATAAATACACCAGTAACCTAAGCACTAGTACATGGAACAAAGTAACCCTTGCTCTAGGTAATCACAGTTAAGAGGCAAATGTTTTAAGACTAAAAATAAGAACAAGTAAATATAAAAACAATCACTTCCTACTGATCCTTACTGACTCACTGACTCACTTGCTCCGCTTGCTTCGCTTGCTTCGCTACATACGGATGCTCACTATCGTTACAACAGGACAACGGACAAAGGACAATGGGACAACGGGACAATGGGACAATGGGACAATGGGACAATGGGACAATGGGACAATGGGACAACGATAGCTAGCTAGCGCCACTAATGCAAAAATAAAATTAATGTAAAAAAAAGGATATGCAAATGTTCTAAAAGTAAGAATAGAGACAAAAGAAGAAAAGAAAAGATTTATTTTTTGGTCATTAGAACTTTATTTAAACATTCCATGTATTTTACTTTGTTTTTAATAATTCTTTGTTTCTTAGTCTTATTTTTTTGTTGTTGTTTTTATTTAATTTATCTTTACTTTACTTTATTGTTTTCTTATTCTGCTAAGGGGTTAATTTTCTCTCGTGGTGTTTTAATTAATTAATTAAGTCGCTGTAAAAATATAAATATATATAATTTCCTGATTTATTAATATAAATATAATTATTAAGGTCCTATTAGTTCAGTTGGTAGAATGCAGCTTTGTGGATGCTGAGAAAAGAGTTCAAATCTCTTATAAGACCCCTTTTAAGCAATATTCTTATTATTTTTTATATTACTTTACTTCTTTTGCATTTGCAACTTTTGCTTGGGGCTGTCCACAGCTGCTCTACAGAACTCCTCTCATTGTTTGTGCTCCCTAAGGATCCTTACTGACCCACCTACATTTATCTCTTATATCCCTCCCTTGCTGGGATTCATTGA